>Ga0213840_1000054_pt1 | contig 368068 bp, 371 predicted proteins | sample SWPATP22_FD_160132 | JGI IMG/M metagenome (GOLD analysis project Ga0213840, IMG submission 160132) | Coastal seawater microbial communities from Marineland, Florida, United States - SWPA TP2 #2 | ecosystem: Environmental > Aquatic > Marine > Coastal | place: USA: Florida | collected 2016-08-14
ACAGTCACCCATCGCGCCTGCCCCATCCGCGCCACCTCAGCGCGAACACCAGGAACCGGCCCTTTCCCAGGCTGTCGGTTCTAGACCCGGCTTCCAATGAAAGGACAAGGTCAGGGTAAGCGAATGTGCGGGGCGGTGGACAAGATTAGTGCGGAGTGCCGGGATTTGGACGATTAGCGCGATGCCTATCCCACCCGCCGTCATCCTCGGACTTGATCCGAGGATGACGACCTTGTGAGACGGATCAGCTAATCTCGAACGTCCAGACCCTCACTCCTTATCCACCGGCTCTGCGTTATCGCTCCGGTCGTTCCTCAAACCAGGCGACGGCCCGGCGCGTAAGGCTGGACGGCGGCGAGAACCTCCGCAGCAGCGGCGCGGGCGCGCGCTTCCCGTGTTCCGGCCGTCGCCGAATGGCCGCCCAGCAGGATGGCGAGCATGTCGGTTCCGACGAGCCGGTCGAGAAAGGCGGCGGCGAGCCGATTACGCGCATCGGTTCCGAGGCTTCGCGTTTCCTCTCGGCGCGCGAGGAAGGCGGCCGTCGCATCGCGATGCGTTCCGATTACCGCCTGCCATGTCATCTCCGCGAGATTGGGAAAACGCTTCGTCTCGACCGTGACGGCGCGGAGAAGGGCCACCGTCTCCGCGTCCGCCAGGTGCGTTTGGAACCGTAACGCTCGCGCCTGCAACGCCTCGCCGAGCGGCAGCGCCGGCCCGGCGTCCTCATCGTCCCGCCCTGCGTCGACGGCCTGCTCGCAGGCCTCGGCGATCACCGCGCGGAACAGATCCTCCTTGTCGTCGGCATGGCGGTAGAGCGTCATGATCGAGACGCTAGCGGCGGCCGCGATGGCCTCCATCGTGGTGCCGTCGAAGCCGTGCGCCATGAATTGCCGATGCGCGGCATCGAGGATCGCGGCGCGTTTCCGCGCCATCAGCTTTGCCTTGGGGTGACCCTCAAGCCACTGTTTCATATGGTTTTTCGCTTACCCTGATATGAGAACCTATCGAATCATATCGGCCATACAAGACGATAGGCTTTATTCTCATACGCGGCGCGAGAACCCGTCTGCAACAATCGCATGGCGATAGGCCGCCCTCTCGATTCGAAAAGCGGGGGAAAACGAAATCGCGGCCGCGAAAAAAAATTGGCGGCCGAAAATCGCGCTCAAAAAAAACATCCACGCTCAAGAAATTTGGCGGGCAAAAAAATCGTCAGCGCTGAAAAGTCGCCTCGCGAAAAATAAGTCCGTGGAAAAAATCGTCTGCTCGAAAATCGACCGTCGGAAAAAAGCCGGCAGGCTAAAAAAAAGATCTGTCACGGAAAATCGGTCGCCGAAAATTGCACTCGGAAAAAATCACTCGCATGCAAAAAATCGGAGTCGGCGAAAATCGTCAGCGCAAAAAAATCGGCCGCTCGGAAAATCCGTCAGAGGACGAAAAATCGCCCGCGTCGAAATCCGCCAGGTGATCAGAAAGAAATCGTCAACCGAAAGAGTCGCCGCGGTAAAATCGGGTCCGAGAGAAATCTTCGACGGGACGAAAATCACCGTCTTGGAAAAAATCGCCCGGCGATGAAAATCGTCACCGCGAATGCAAATTCGGCTTCAGACAAGCGCAGTCTTACGCGCCGGCAGCATCCAGGCGCGCTTTCAGTGCCGCGACTTCCTCTTCCAAAGTCTGCACGCGTTGCTCCAGTTCCGCCATCCGGGACGGCGCGGCTTCCCGCGCCGGACTGGCAGACGCGATATCGGCAATGTCGACGTCGCCGGACAGGAGATGCGCAAAGCGGATCTCCCGCTGGCCGGGCGCCCGGCCGATCTCCTTCACCAGCGCCGGACGGCGGCCGATGAGCATGTCCAGTTCCTCCCGGACATCATCGGCGGAACGAAAACCCGTCATGCGTTCGCTGCGGGTCAGCAGTTCGTTGATCGTCTGCGGCCCGCGCAGCAGCAGTAGCGCCAACAGCACGGATTGCGGAATCGTCAGGACAAACGCGGCGCTCGCCGCCTGCTCGAACCGTTCCACGCGCGAACCGGAGACCCGCCGGACAAGCTTTTGCTGCTCGAGCGACTGAAGCGTCCGCTGGATGTCGGCAGGATCGAGCGCCATGACCGGCTCGCGCGACGACTTCTGGTTGGCCGCCGCCTGCAAGGCGTTGAAAGTCAGCGGATAGACATCAGGCGTCAGCCGCTGCTTTTCGATCAGGCAGCCGAGGACGCGCGCTTCTGCGGGATTCAGATGGGGAAGAGGCTCGTGGCTCATCCGATGACGATTAACCGATATATGGGCTCCGCGGCTAGGCGGTTCAGTCCGTTATTCCCAGGCAGGCAAAGCACGACATTCAAGGCCCAATCGCCCCGCTTATACCCGCCGCTCGACCATCATCTTCTTGATTTCGGCGATCGCCTTGGCCGGGTTCAGCCCCTTCGGGCAGGCCTGGGTGCAGTTCATGATCGTGTGGCAGCGATAGAGCCGGAACGGGTCTTCGAGATTGTCGAGCCGCTCGCCGGTCGCCTCGTCGCGGCTGTCGATCAGCCAGCGATAGGCCTGCAGCAGCGCGGCGGGGCCGAGATAGCGGTCGCCGTTCCACCAGTAGGACGGGCAGGATGTCGAGCAGCAGGCGCACAGAATGCACTCGTAAAGACCGTCGAGCTTGGCGCGGTCCTCGTGCGACTGGCGCCATTCCTTTTCCGGCGCCGGCGTCTTCGTCTCCAGCCAGGGCTCGATCGAGGCGTGCTGGGCGTAGAACTGGGTGAGGTCCGGCACGAGATCCTTGACCACCGGCATGTGCGGCAGCGGATAGACCTTGATGGCGCCGTCGATCTCGTCCGACCCCTTGGTGCAGGCGAGCGTGTTGGTGCCGTCGATATTCATCGCGCAGGAGCCGCAAATACCTTCGCGGCAGGAGCGGCGCAGAGTCAGCGTCGGGTCGATCTTGTTCTTGATGTAGAGGAGACCGTCGAGCACCATCGGGCCGCAATCGTCCATGTCGACATAATAGGTGTCGATGGACGGGTTCTTCCCGTCATCCGGGTTCCAGCGATAGATCTTGTATTCGCGCAGATTGGTCGCGCCATCCGGCTTCGGCCAGGTCTTGCCCGTCGAGATCTTGGAGTTCTTGGGGAGTGCGAGTTCAACCATTTCTGCAGTCCTCAGTAAACGCGGGCCTTTGGCTCGATCTTCTTCGGGTCGATACCCTCGGCGAGCAGGTCGGTGTGGACGGGGCGGTAGTCGAGCGTGACCTTGCCGGCCTCGTCGACCCAGGAAAGCGTGTGCTTGCGCCAGTTCTCGTCGTCGCGGCCGGCGAACTTGCCCTCGGCATAGTCCTCGCGGGCATGAGATCCGCGGCTTTCCTTGCGGGCTTCCGCGCCGTAGACCGTGGTGATCGCGCAGGCCATCAGGTTTTCCAGTTCCAGCGTCTCGACGAGGTCGGAGTTCCAGATCATCGAGCGGTCGGTGACCTTGAGATCGGGCAACTCGCCCCAGATTTCCGAGATGCGCTGGCAGCCCTGCTCGAGCGATTCCTGGGTGCGGAAGACGGCGGCGTCTTCCTGCATGGCGCGCTGCATCTTCTCGCGCAGCACGGCCGTCGGCGTACCGCCATTGGCGTGGCGAAGCCGGTCGAAACGCTCCATGATCTTGTCGCAGGCCGCCTCGTTGACCTCGGGGATCGCCGCCTCGCGGTCGATCACCTCGCCGGCGCGGATCGCCGCGGCGCGGCCGAAGACGACCAGGTCGATCAGCGAATTGGAGCCAAGCCGGTTGGCGCCGTGGACGGAGGCGCAGCCCGCCTCGCCGACGGCCATCAGGCCGGGCGCGACCGCATCCGGGCCGCCATTGGCGGGGTTGAGCACCTCGCCCCAGTAATTGGTCGGGATGCCGCCCATATTGTAATGGACCGTCGGCAGGACCGGGATCGGCTCCTTGGTCACGTCGACGCCGGCGAAGATCTTGGCCGACTCGGAGATGCCCGGCAGCCGCTCATGCAGCACGGCCGGATCGAGATGGTCGAGATGCAGGTAGATGTGGTCCTTGTCCTTGCCGACGCCGCGGCCCTCGCGGATCTCCATCGTCATGCAGCGCGAGACGACGTCGCGCGAGGCGAGGTCCTTGGCCGACGGGGCGTAGCGCTCCATGAAGCGCTCGCCCTCGGAATTGACGAGATAACCGCCCTCGCCGCGCGCACCCTCGGTGATCAGGCAGCCCGCGCCATAGATGCCGGTCGGGTGGAACTGCACGAATTCCATGTCCTGCAGCGGCAGGCCGGCGCGCGCGATCATGCCGTTTCCGTCGCCGGTGCAGGTATGCGCCGAGGTGGCGGAGAAATAGGCGCGGCCGTAACCGCCCGTCGCCAGCACGACCATCTTCGCCGAAAAGCGGTGGATCTTGCCGTCGTCGAGGTTCCAGGCGACCACGCCGGTGCAGACGCCGTCATCCGACATGATCAGGTCGAGAGCGAAATATTCGACGAAGAACTGCGCCTTGTTGCGCACCGACTGGCCGTAGAGCGTGTGCAGGATGGCGTGGCCGGTACGGTCCGCGGCGGCGCAGGTGCGCTGCACGGGCGGGCCGTCGCCGTAATTCTGCATGTGGCCGCCGAAGGGGCGCTGGTAGATCTTGCCGTCCTCGGTGCGGCTGAACGGAACGCCGTAATGCTCCAGTTCGTAGACGGCCTTCGGCGCTTCCATGGCGAGATACTGCATGGCGTCGACATCGCCGAGCCAGTCGGAGCCCTTGACGGTGTCGTACATGTGCCACTGCCAGCAATCCGGCGTCATGTTGGTTAGCGAGGCGGCGATGCCGCCCTGCGCCGCGACCGTGTGCGAGCGCGTCGGGAAAACCTTGGTGATGCAGGCGGTGCGAAGGCCCTGCTCGGCCATGCCGAGCGTGGCGCGCAGGCCCGCGCCGCCGGCGCCGACGACGACCACGTCGAACTTGTGGTCCTCGTATGTGTAGGCCGAACCGGCCTTGGAAGCGTCAGTGTTCATTCCGTATCGTTCCCTGGAGCCGCTTGTCCGGGTTCGCCTCGGCTATTTCAGCCGGCGAAACCCAGTTTCAGGATGGCGAAGACGCTGAGCGCGCCGACCGCGAAGGTGAAGAAGACATTGAGCAGGAGAGCCACGAGCTTGGCGGTCTCGCCATGCACATAGTCCTCGATGACGACCTGCATGCCGAGCTTGGCATGGTAGAGGCCGGAGACGACGACGAGCAGCAGGATGACCGCGACCAGCGGATGGCCGAGCGTCGCGCGGACCTCTTCATAGGTGCCGCCGATGCAGGACGCGACGATCCACACGAAGGCGATCATCAGCGGGACGTTTGCCGCCGCGGTGACGCGCTGGCGCCAGAAATGGCTGGTGCCGTCCTTGGCGGAACCGAGGCCGGCGGCGCGCTTGTAGGGTGTCAGGATGGACATGGCGTTTCTCCCCTCAGCCCGCGATCGCGGCGATGATCCAGATGACGAGCGTCAGCGCCACCGATGCGGTGATCGTCGCATAGGCGAGCTTCGTCGAGGTCGACTTTCCGAACAGATGGCCGAGATCCCAGGCGAAATGGCGCAGACCGCCGAGCATGTGGTGGATCAGCGCCCAAGTGTAGCCGAACAGGATCAGCACGCCGAACCACGAGCCGAAGAAGCCGTTGACCAGCGCGAAATAATCCGGCCCGCTCGCCGCCGCGATCAGCCACCAGGCGACCAGGATCGTCCCGACATAGAGCGCCACGCCGGTAATGCGGTGGGCGATCGACATCATCATGGTCGGGATCGGCTTGTAGATTTGCAGATGCGGCGAAAGCGGACGATCGCTCTTGGCAGGACTGGAAGCGCTCACGACTGGCTGCTCCTCTTTATATGTGGGCCGGCGCAGGTATTTCTGCACCTGTTAATAGGGCGGCTTGCCCGCTGCGTCAAAGCATCGCGCTACCGCCGGCATCATCCCTTAGTGGGATTTTGTTGCGATGCAACAGGCGGCGCGCAATTCAATCGATTGGAAAAGTCCGGCGATTGAAAAAACCATGGCGGCGCGCGTCAAACCCCTGTTTCGAAAAGGAAAGAGGCCGGATGCCGCGCTAGCGCCGGCACTCGACCGGTTTCTGGCCGGAGACGAACCAGGTGGCGTTGCGCCCTTCGAGAATCAGCGCGTAGATGCCTTCGGAATAGCGGGTCGACTGGCCGGGCGGGCTTGCCGGCAGGTCGGCGTTGAAGCCGCGGCTGTCGGACGCCTTCAGCATCGAGCCGCCGCCCTGCAGCGTCAGCGTCACATTGTCGGAGCACCGCCAGGTCGAATTGCGCATGCCGGAGCCGGAAAACCCGTCATAGCCGAAGGACTGGCAACCGGCGAGCATACCGAGGAGAAGGAGAAGCGGAAGGAAGCGGGAAACTGTCATGATCCGGTGATAGTCGCGGGAAGTGTGGCGGGCAAGCCGGCAAAAAGGCGGTCAGGCCACTGCGGCCTGCCGGTCCGCGTCGCCATGGACGCAGACCCGGTTGCGGCCGCCGCGCTTGGCGCGATAGAGCGCCCGGTCAGCCAGATGCGCGCTGTCGGCGATCGGCCGCGAGGCCGGCCACGCGGCGACGCCGAAACTGGCGGTCACGGTCACATCCGTGATGCCGTCATGGCGCTGCGCCTCGAAACCGGCGCGGACGGTTTCGGCGAAGAGCCGCGCCATCGCCGCATCAGCGCCGGGCATGACGACCATGAATTCCTCGCCGCCCCAGCGCACGATGAAATCATTCTCGCGCGCCCCGCAGGTCAGGATGCGCGCGAACTGGGTGATCACGCGGTCCCCGGCCTCGTGACCGTACTGGTCGTTGATCTTCTTGAAGCGATCGATATCCGCCAGCACGACGGCGTGAGCGGCAACGCCCGGCATTTCGTCCGGCAGCGCCGCAACCCGCGCCTCGAGCCCGCGCCGGTTCAATGCGCCGGTCAGCGGATCGGTCCAGCTCGTCTTCGTCAGATTGGAGACGATCTCCATCCCGAACATGACAAAGAGGATGCCCGCAAGCGCCAGCGCCGCGATCGACAAGGCGAAATGCAGCGACAGCGCGGCGATGGAATCGGCGTAATTGGCCTCCGTCAGCGTCAGGCGCTCATACCAGAGCACGATGAGGGTCCGCAGCATCAGCTGGAAAGCGTTGAGCAGCACGAAGACCTGCAGGATGCGGTCGACAAGCCGGCGCATTTCGCGCCGCAACTCGAACGCCGCGTGGCCAAACATGACGAAGACGCCGGCATTCATCACCATCGTGCGCATCACGATGTCGTCCTGCACGAATTTGAACCATGACAGCGCCAGCAGGATGACGGCGGACTGGCCGGCCAGCGCCCGCCACGGGATGCGGCCGCGATAGAAGGCGAAAAGGCCGGCGCAAAACGCCACGGCTGTCGCGATATAAAGCGGATTGATGACATACATCGCGACGACGGGATCCATCGCATTGCGAAGGAAATCGCCCATCATCGCGCATGCGCCCAGCAAATAGGACAGGGCGAAAAAACGCAGCGCGCGAATGTAGCGCGCATAGTGCCAGAGCAGCGCGAACCCCAGGGCGAAGACCAGGAAAATCAGCGGGCTTATCAATTGGAAGTATGACTGTCCGAACATTCACCCGTTCCGTATCGCCGCAATATCCGGCCGGTCCCCACGGCCGGGGACAATAGAGACGCCGGCTTGAAATCCCGTTAATCCCTAACGAAAATTTTCAGATCGAAAATCATACCCGGTTACGCATAGGGTGGATGCGGTTGCGCTTTTAACATGCGCGGCACCGGTCTAAAGCTGTCTCATGCTCGCAATCGCCGTCACGGTCGCCCCGGTTTTTCTCCTCATCGCTTCGGGCTACGCCGCGGTGCGCTTCGGGTATCTCCCCGGGACCGTCGCCGACGGGCTGAACAGCTTCGCCGTGAAGATCGCCGTGCCGGTTCTGCTGTTCCGGGCTCTGGAGCGCCTCGACATAGCGGCGGCTTTCTCGCTGCCGCTTATCGTCAGCTTCTATGCAGGTGCATTCACATGTTTCGCGGTCGGCATCCTGCTGGCCCGCAAGCTCTTCAGGCGCAGGCCCGGCGAGGCGGTCGCCGTCGGGTTTGCCGCGACCTTCTCCAATTCCGTCCTGCTCGGCCTGGCCATCATCGAACGCTCGCATGGCACTGGGCCCCTGACGCCGGCCTTCGGCATTATCGCCCTGCACTCCCCTATGATCTATGCGGTCGGCATCACGACGATGGAACTGATGCGGCGCGACGGACGGTCGCTCGCGAAGACATTCGCGGTTGCCGGACGCTCGATGATCGCCAATCCGCTGATGATCGGCATTCTCCTGGGCGCCATCGTCAACCTGACCGGCCACTGGCTGCCGGAACCCGTCATGGCGGGCGTCGACATGCTTGCGACGGCGGCCATTCCGGTGTCGCTTGTCGGCGTCGGCGCGGCGATGACCCGCTACCAGATGACGGCGCAATTGCCCGAAGCGGGCATGGTCGCGGCGCTGTCGCTGATCCTCCACCCGACGATCGCCTTCACCCTCTCCCATTTCGTTTTTCAGCTTCCGCCGGATGCGGTGCGCGCCGCCGTGATGCTGGCCGCCATGCCGCCGGGCATGAATATCTATCTTTTCGCCGTCATGTATGACCGCGCGGTCAATCTCGCTGCCTCGGCCTTCCTGCTGGCGACAATGCTCTCGATCGTGACGGCGAGCTTCTGGATCTACGTCCTAAACCACATCGCCTTCGGTTAGCGTATCTGCGGGAGGATATCAGGCGACCACCGCCGCGAACGTCCCGGACACTGTTTCGGGCCCATCGGCGCAAACACGGTTGCGGCCCTCGCGCTTGGCCCGATAAAGGGCGGCGTCCGCCTGGCGGCTGACGCCCGAGAGATCCTGCCCGTTGCGCCAGCCCGCGACACCGAAACTCGCGGTCACGGCGCCACCGCCGAGGCAGTCGTGCCGCAGCGATTCCCAGCGGGCGCGAACCGCCTCCGCGTAGAGGCGGGCCGAAGCGGGTTCCGCGTTCGAAATGACGATGAGGAATTCCTCTCCGCCCCATCGCGCGACGCAATCGCTTTCGCGCGCCGCCTCGCGAAGCAGGTCGGCGAAGGCCTTGATGATCGCGTCTCCGGCATCGTGCCCATGGGTGTCGTTGACGCTTTTGAACCGGTCGATATCCGCCATGACGACGGCATGGCCGACGTCGCCGTCAGGTCCCTCATGGATGATGGATGACAGCCGGCTTTCCAGCCCGCGCCGGTTCAGCGCGCCGGTCAGCGGGTCCGTTTCGCTCGTCCTGGTCAATCGCCGGACGATTTCCATGCCGAACATGATGAACAGGACACCGGCCACCGCGAGCGCGGCGACAGAGATAAAAAGCTGCAGCGTCACCGCGGCCAGCGATCCGGCATAATTCGCCTCGGTCATCGTCGCGCCTTCGTACCAGAAGACGATCGCCGTGCGGACGAGCAGCAGACCGGCGCTGGCGGAGACCACGATCTGCAGGGCGCGGTGGATGCCCTCGCGCATATCCCGGCGCAGATCGACGATCGACCCGAAATAGAGCGAGGCGATACCGGCATTGATCGCCCAGGCGGAGAGAACCATGCTGTCCAGCGCGTATCGCGACAGCGAAAACACGCCGAACACCGCAAAACCGGCGGCCGTCAGTGCGACCCAAGGCACCCGGTCGCGATAAAGCTGGTAGAGACCGGCGCAGAAGAAGACCGTCGTGGCCAGGTAGAGCGCGCTGAGAAGCCCGGATGCGAAGTCCGGATCCATTGCGATACGCAGGAAATCGCCGATCATCGCGGATGAGCCGACGAAATAGGACGCAGCGAAATAGCGCAGCGAGCGTATGCTGCGCGCGTAATACCACAGCAGCAGAAACCCTCCTGAAAAAACCAGGAAAATCAGCGGGCTCAACAACTGGAAATAAGACTGACCGAGCATCTATGCGATCCATTGGCGGGGACATTGGTGTCTCCCGCCGAGCGGAGACAAGTGTAACCGGACGCGCTTGCCATCCCGTTAAGAACAGGGTCCGAATGCGTCCGAATTCGAAAACGGCGCGTCAAAGACATCGTCCGCCACTGCCGCGTCAGGCGATGTTTTCCACCAGCCGCAGCGGCGCCGGCTTCAGCGCTGCGCGCACGCAATTGCGGCCCGCCTGCTTCGCTTCATAGAGCGCCGCATCGGCCCGCCCGCAAGCCATGCGCAGCGTGTCGCCCGGCCGCCATTCCGTGATGCCGAAACTGACCGTGACGGCTTCGCCGTTCAGGCAGTCATGCCCCGTCGCCTCCGCGGCGGTTCTGACAGATTCCGCATAGAGCCGCGCCAGCGACGCGCCGCCATTCGGGATCAGCACGACAAATTCCTCGCCGCCCCATCGTGCGACGAGGCCGTCGCTGCCCGCGCCTTCTTCCAGCAGCCCGGCAATCCGGGCAATGACCATGTCGCCGGCATCGTGTCCGAACCGGTCATTGACGGATTTGAACGCGTCTATGTCAGCGATGATCAGCCCGTGCAGCGACCCTGAAGGCGCATGACCGTCCAGCAAGGCCACCACGCGCGCCTCGAAACCGCGCCGGTTGAGAATGCCGGTCAGCGGGTCGGTCTCGCTGCTGCGCGTCAGGCGCGCGGTGATCTCCACCCCGTAGATCGCAAGCAGCGTCCCGGCCACCGCCAGCGTCGAGACGATGGTCGAGAAGCGCAGCGAAACCGCCGTCAGCGATTCCGCGTAATTCGCCACGGTCAGCGTTCCGCCCTCCAGCCAGAGCATCACCGCGGTGCGCACGACGAATTGCCCGGCATTGGCGACGAACAACACCTGCAACAGCCGGTCGACGCCGCGCGCGATCCGGTGGCGAATAGCGATTGCGAGCCAGACCAGAACGCCGGCGGAGGCCGCGTTCATGATGACGATCCGCATCACCAGACTGTCCTCGACGAAGCGATACCAGCCGAAGAGTTCGATCACCGCCACGGCGATCGAGCCGAGCACCCACCACGGAACGCGAAGCGAAAAAAGGTGAAAGACACCGGCGCAAAAGGAGATACCCCCGGCGAGAAACAGCAGGATCGGGACGAAGACGCCAACATCGGGCGGCATGGCCGGGCGAAAATAGTCCGCCATGAAGGCGAGCGCCCGGAACAGGTAGGAAATCGCGAAGAAACCGGCCGAAACGCGATAGGGCACGTGATAGCGAATCGTCGCGAAACCGACCGCCAGAGCGAGGAAGAGAACCGGCCCGACGAACTGGAAAAAGTTATGCTCTTCCAACATTTGCCCTTCCCGCCCGCAAATCGCGGGCAGATTTCCGGGAAGGATTAGGTCAATCCGCTTGACGCCAAGTTAATGGGGGCGAATTTTCGCGGGTCTCCCGCGATGTCGCCGGAAACGAAAACGGCGCCCGCAGGCGCCGTTTCCAGAGATGCGTCAGACTGGATCAGATATCGCGAATGTCGACGAAGTGACCGGCGATGGCGGCGGCGGCGGCCATGGCGGGCGAGACCAGATGGGTGCGGCCCTTGTAGCCCTGGCGGCCCTCGAAATTGCGGTTCGAGGTCGAGGCGCAGCGCTCGCCCGGCTTCAGCCGGTCGTCATTCATCGCGAGGCACATCGAGCAGCCCGGCTCGCGCCATTCGAAGCCGGCTTCGAGGAAGATCTTGTCGAGGCCTTCCTTCTCGGCCTGTTCCTTCACGAGACCGGACCCCGGCACGATCATCGCGCTCACGGTCGGCGCGACTTTCTTGCCTTCGACGACCTTAGCGACAGCGCGCAGATCCTCGATGCGGCCATTGGTGCAGGAGCCGATAAAGGCGCGGTCGATGGCGATGTCGGTCATCTTGGTGCCCGGCTTCAGGTCCATATATTCCAGCGCCCGCCATTTCGACGCCCGCTTGTTGGCGTCCTCGATATCGTCCGGGTTCGGCACCACGCCCTCGATGGACACGACGTCTTCCGGCGACGAGCCCCAGGAGACGATCGGCGGCAGGTTGGCCGCGTCCAGCTTGACCACCTTGTCATAATGCGCGCCTTCGTCGGTCTTCAGCGACTTCCAGTATTCGAGCGCCATGTCCCAGGCCTGGCCCTTCGGCGCGCGCGGCTTGTCCTTGATATAGGCGAAGGTCGTCTCGTCCGGGGCGATCAGGCCAGCCCGGGCGCCGCCCTCGATGGTCATGTTGCAGACCGTCATGCGGCCTTCCATGGACAGCGAGCGGATCGCCTCGCCGGCGAACTCGATGACGTGGCCGGTGCCGCCGGCCGTGCCGATCTCGCCGATGATGGCGAGAACGATGTCTTTCGCGGTTACGCCCTCGGGCAGCTTGCCGTCCACCTGGACGAGCATGTTCTTGGCCTTTTTCTGGATCAGCGTCTGGGTGGCGAGCACATGTTCCACCTCGGAGGTGCCGATGCCGTGCGCCAGCGCGCCGAACGCGCCATGCGTCGAGGTGTGGCTGTCGCCGCAGACGATCGTCATGCCCGGCAGGGTGAAGCCCTGCTCCGGCCCGACGATATGGACGATGCCCTGCCGCTTGTCGTTCTCGGAATAGTATTCGATGCCGAAATCGGCGGCGTTCTTGGCCAGCGCCTCGACCTGGATGCGGCTTTCCTCGTTCTTGATGCCCTGATGGCGATCCGGCGTGGTCGGCACGTTGTGGTCGACGACGGCAAGGGTCTTGGCCGGCGCATGAACCTCGCGATGCGCCATGCGCAGACCCTCGAAGGCCTGCGGCGAGGTCACTTCGTGGACGAGGTGGCGGTCGATATAGAGCAGCGAGGTGCCGTTCTCGTCGGTGTCGACGACGTGGTCGTCCCAGATCTTGTCATAGAGGGTACGCGGTGCGGTCATGGTATTTTCCATTCAGGGCTATGAAATATTTGAAGAAAACCGGCCTTGGCCGGGAGCGGACGGCGCTTAGCCGAGCCGGGCGAGCTGCGTGAACGCCACCCGCGCGAAAAAGCGCGACGGCAGGCGCTTGCGGTCCTGCAGCGTGAAGCTCTTGAAGCCCGGATGTCCGAACAGCTTTTCCATGGCGGCGCTCTTACCAAGTTTCGTCATGGACGGCAATCTGGGCTTTGCGGCGTCCGTCAGCGCTCCTCAGCCCGCCGCATGCGCTTTTCCAGCCGTCTCAGCAGGAGCGACAGGCCGATGGTGAGGATCAGGTAGATATAGGCGACGATGGAATAGGTTTCGAAGAAACGGAACGAGCCCGCCGCATAGACCTTGCCCATCTGGGTGATGTCGGCGACGCCGAGCACCGAGACCAGCGAGGAATCCTTCACCATGGCGACGAAATCGTTTCCGAGCGGCGGCAGGATCGTGCGGATCGCTTGCGGAAAGACGATCAGCCGGAAACGCTGCCATCGATTGAGCCCGAGCGCCTCGGCCGCCTCGACCTGGCCTTCGTCGACGGCGAGGATGCCGGCCCGGAACACCTCGGCGATGAAGGCCGAATAGCCGATCATCAGCGCCAGGATCGCCCGCCAGAGAAGCGAGATGTCGCGGACCAGAACCGGATCCATGACCCCCGCCGCCTGCAGCGGCTGGGTGAGCAGGTTGACCAGCCAGACAAGCGCCGGCGCGCCGACAAAGGCGATGTAGAACAGCAGCACCAGGATCGGCACGCCGCGGATCACCTCGACATAGAAACGCGCCACCTGCCGCAGAACGATGCTGCCGGACAGGCCCATCAGCGCCAGCCCCAGGCCGAGCAGAGTGGCCAGCGCGAAGCCGATCAGCGTGACGAAGACCGTGATGCGCACGCCGCGCGCCACCGTGGAAAAGACCTGCGCGTAGAGATCGTTTGCGGCGATCACCAGCGCCAGCGCGGCGCCGATGACGCAGAGCGCCAGCAGCCACCACGGGAAATCCTTCTCGCCGGATGTGTCGCGACGCGCCACGTTGTTATCGCCAGCCCGTCCCTGCCCCGAGCTTCACGATGCGGCTACTGGCCGAGCTTGTAGTCGAGGAACCACTTCTTGTTCAGCGCATCGAGCGTGCCGTCCGCCTTCAGCGCGGCGATGGCGGCGTTCATCGGCGCGACGAGATCGGAGCCTTTCGGGAAGATGAAGCCGAAATCTTCCGTTCCGAGCGGCTCGCCGATCATCTTCAGCGCGCCGCCGGAGGATTCGACATAGCCCTCGCCGGCCGTGCCGTCGGTCAGGACGAGATCGACATCGCCGGTGCGCAGTGCCTGTACCGAAGCGCCGAAGGTCTCGAACAGCTTGATGCGCGGATTGCCCTCGTCGCCGTCGAGCACGTCATAGACCGCGACGTAAAAGGGCGTCGTGCCGGCCTGCGCGCCGACCAGCCCGTCCTCGAAGGACGAAAACGACGCGGCGTCGGTGAAGCGCGCCTCGTCGGCGCGCACCAGCATGTGCATTTCGGAGCGCATATAGGGATCGGAGAAATCGACCTTCTCGCCGCGTTCCTCGGTGATGGTGATGCCGGTCATGCCCATGTCGTACTGACCGTCGGAGACGGCCTGGATCATCGCGTCCCAGGAGGTGTTCTGGTACTCGACCGTGAAGTTCAGCCGCTTCGCCATTTCGGCGACCGCGTCATATTCCCAGCCGATCGCATCGCCGGTCTTCGGATCGACGAATTGCAGCGGCGGATAGGCGTTCTCGGTGACGATGACGACGGTGCGCCCGCCGAGATCGGGAAGCTCCTGCGCCGACGCGGCGACCGGGAAAAGGGCGAGGGCGGCGCCAAGGCCGAGAACAAAACGACGGGATATCATGTGTGGCTCCATGTGTGGCTGAGCTGGAACCGCAAAGACTAGCCGCTGGGGAGCAGGACGCAAGCCGGCGAAGCGCGCGCCGGCGAGGAATGGCTCGATGACAGTCGGGGCTGACCCGGGAAATCAGGTTTTCCGGCGGCCGAAGGCGGGCCGGTCCGACTGCGACGGAGATGGTCCCCCGGCCTGCCGGGGCGTACGCGGCCGCGGCCGTTCAGCGCCCGCGCCGCTTTCGCTCCCGCCGCTCAACAGCCCGACGATCAGGAGGATTCCGGACAGGCCGTTGAGAAGCGAGGGTATCCTTGTATCGAGAATCCATGAACCGCCGACCAGATAGAGCGGCTTGAACAGCATGATCACCAGCGGCGCCGGCCCGAGCAGGGCGCCGTAGGTCGCAAGGAACGAAACCGCCGCGCAAACCAGCAGCCAGATCGCGGTGGCGGCATAGATCTTTCCGGACGGCAGCCCCAGCGGACCGCTGACACCGATCAGCGAACCCTGATAGCCGGGCGCATCCTCGATTTCGATGCAGAACAGAATACCGAACACCAGTAGCGCGAGCAGCGGAAACGGCGCGCTGAGGCCAAGTATGCCGACACTGAAATTCGCGCCCCAAAAATTGCCGAGCGCATAGATTTGCGGGGCCGACACGAAGCCGATTGCCACGGCAAGCAGGATCCACAACCGGGAGAACTGCGCCCGTATCCGCTTGAAGGCGGAAAGCGCGATCAGCGCAATGCCGATCAGGACGAGAGGGAACTTCACATAGATGCCGAGAACCGTCGCCAGCGCGCCGCATTCGCCGCCACCGGCACAATCGCCAGCGAGGCTTTCGACCGCGTATTGCAGAAAATAAGGAAAAAGGAATACGAGTGACGCTAAGTAAAGAATGGTTCCGACGAACCATACCAGGAACTCACTGCCGGATATCGGACGCAACATATACTCGGTCTCTCTTCAAGATGACCGCAGTAAACAATGAAAATATGAAACAAAACTTTCTGTATTGGAGTCTTTTTGAACTCTGGTGGATTTCTTGCTGCGCAGGATTGTCCGTCTGTCAAGCGGCTTTTACCGGCGTGAAGGCGGCGAGGTCGGACGGATCCATTTCGCGCAATTGCGCCATGGCCTGCCTGTAGCTCGAATTGACGACCTGGTCGTATTTCTTCCAGTCGAGCATGGAGACGCCGCGGACATTGGGTTGGAAGAGCAGGTCGACCTCCTGGCGCATCGCCTTCTGCCGGGCCATCGCCGTGACGATGGAGGCGGTCAGCAGCGTATCGGGCAGGCGCGGCAGGCGGTAGCGGCGCTTCCGGCGCGGCCGCAGCGCATCCATCAGGATGGCGCGCGGCGACGGCACGTCCTCCAGATGGTAGCGCTTCTCGACATTGGGAAGCAGGTCGACGCCGATGATCTTGCCGGCGCCCAGCTTGCCGCGCATCACGTCGACCGGGAAATTGTTGAAGCTGCCGCCGTCGAACAAAACTTCCCCGTCGTTCAAAACCGGCGGGAAAAGGCCCGGGATGGAGAAACTGGCGACGAGATTGCGGGCGAAATCGCCATGCATCAGCACCTGCTCGCGGTGCTTGGTGAAGTTGGACGCGACGACGAAATAGGTCTTCCAGCTGTCCTCGAGATCGAGCGTCTGGCCACCGGTCCGTTCCGCGACGAACATGTCGGTGATCTGGCGGGCGCGCTGGCCCTTGATCAGCGAAACCAGCGGCGCATAGCTGTAATCGCCGGTCAGATTGCCGAAACTCGAGGTGACGAAGACGCGGCGCGCCATCTCGACGAAATCGTCGCCCTCGACCTCCATGGCGAGAAAGGACGCCATGATCGCGCCGGCCGACGTGCCGCCCACATAGTCGAACTCGACGCCGATCTCGGTCAGCGCCTGCGCCACGCCGATATGGGCGAAACCGCGCGCCCCGCCGCCCGCGAAGACGATGCCGACGGCGTTGCCGGTCAGGATGCGCGCGAGACGGCGCATGTCGCGGTCAAGCGTCGGGCGGACATGGAAATGCCGGTCGACCTTGCGGAAACCGAGCCATTTCGCCGTGCCGCGCGGGGCGAGCGAATTGGCCGGATGCAGGAGGATCAGCGCCACGCGGCCCTGGACATTGTGATCGCCTTCGAGCATCCGCTTCTCGAAGGCGGCGGGCGCGGGATCGTCCTCCGCATTGGCGAGCAGTAGGATCTCGTCGGCATGGTGGATCGCCGTCAGGCTCCAAACGGGATCGTCGGGATCGGCGATCAGGAAAATGGCGTCGTGCTCGCCCTCCATCGCGGCGATCTCGGTCGAGATCTCGCCGCGCGGCCGCAAAATGTCGGGCTTGGCGAGATGGCCGAAACGCTCATGCACCGTTTCGGAATCGAGCACGGCGATCCGCTCGCGCCAGGGCTTCTGGGCCTCGGCCAGTTTCCGCACGAAGCCCTCAACGTCGGTCCTGCCGCCGACGGGAAGGATCGTGACGATGACCGGCGGCGCGGGCGGCCGGGTCTTCTCCTGCTGGCGGCGAAAGCGGGTGATCACATGACGCGTCATGACCAGCGCGATCTCCGGCTGGCGGGCGATCGCCTCTTCAACGGTCCGGCGCGCAACCCGGGCGAGCAGCGAATTCCGGATCGCGACGACCTCGGCGCTGCGCGGCTCGTCCGTGAACATGGCGAGTTCGCCGACCGGCTCGCCGCGGCCGATCTCGCCGAGCGTCTGCCGGCTCCCGTCGGCCTCGATCCTGATTGCCCTGAGCCGGCCCGACAGGACGAAATAGACGTCGTCGTCGCGCGCGCCCTGCTCGATCAGCACGTCGCCGGCATAAAGCTCCAGAATGCTGGAGTTCTCGCTCATGAAGCGGATGAAGTCCTCGTCCTCGACGGCGAAATAGTCGCGCAGGCAGGCATTGAGCTGGTCGAAATTGGCAGGGGTCCCGGCGGGCGAGCCGCTGTCCGACACTGCTTCGCCCGCCTTCGCGGACAAGCCCGGCTCCTCTTGCGCCATGCGCAGGGACGTTTCCTCGAATCCGTCCATGGACCGAAACCCTTTACCCCCCCAGGCGAACGTCGGTTTTTGATGGCGGCTCTTGCAGCCGCTTCCGACATTCAGGAGGCGAGGAAACCAGACTTCAAGAAAATTTTCAAACTGAAAGTAAAAGGCGGGCCGGAGCCCGCCATTTGCGCTCATCGTTCCTGCGCCTTCCGCTTCGCCTCGCGCCGCTTTCGCCAGGGAGCGTCATGCTCCCAGTCGCCGGCCATGATCGACCCGTGAGGGATCACCTCGTCGACAACCTCGGCAAGACCGTAGCGCCCGATTTGCTCGCGCACAGACCCGGCGTTCTTGTATGCCGACGGCAGCTCCGAAACGTCGATCTTGCCGCAAAAGAACCGGGCATCGATCTCTGCCGTTTCCTCGGCGAAAACCTCGGCATCCGCCCGTTCCCCCAGACCGCGCTTGTGCGCTGTCCGCGACATGTTGCGACCGGCGCCATGCGGCGAGAAGCCGAGGCCGTGATCCGCGTCGGCGCCCCGCACGATCAGGATCGGTTCCGCCATGTTGAGCGGGATGATCGTCAGATCCGTCGCGTCCGCGGCCCACCCGTCGAAGGCCGGCGTAGCGCCCTTGGCGTGATAGAACAGCCCGTCCGATTTGCGGAATACGAAATTATGCTCGTTCCAGAAGCGGTCCTCGATCGTGCCGCCGGTAATTTCCGCCGCCAGATCGTGAAGCGCGAAGTGGTTGGCCCTGGTCCATTCGCGGACGATCTGCAGCGCCGCCCAGTAAGCCTCGCCCTCCGCCGTATCGGCCGGGATCCACGCATTCTGCTTCAGCGTTTCCGGGGAAAGCCGTTGCCGATAGCGCTCGGCGATCCGCATCCCCGACGCATAGAGCCGGGCACCAAGCCCGCGCGAGCCGTGATGGGTAACGAGGATCGTGTCGCCGGTTGAGGCCAACGTACCGACATAGGCAAAGTGATTGCCGTCGCCCTGGGTCGCGAAGTGCCTGCGCGCCATGACCGCATGCGGTTCGAGAAGCCCGTGGTTTTCGATCGAGCGGGCAAGTTCGGCCGGCATCTCGACCGGAACCGCGCGTTCCGTCGGTCCGAAATGGGTCACCTTGTGTACGGCATCGAGCAGTACCTTCGGATCGGCCGATCCGAAATTGGTGTAAGCCATCGAACAGCAGATATCGGCGGAATGCATGCCCGGGTGGATCGCCTCGGACACGGCGATTCCGCCAACGGGAATCGTTCCGTTCGGTCCGGCGGGGCAGGCGTCAGGCATCGCCGCGCCGGCCTTGACCACGGGCGTTCGCAACAGGGCGCGCATCGAGGCGAGCACGGCGGCGACGTTTTCCGCCTCCGCTTCATTCCCCGCCTCGATGTTCACGTGCAACGGCTTGGAATCGACCGCGTCCAGCGGCCGTACCGGCGGCGGCGCAAGTTCGGCCATTGCGGCGATCACCGTCTCGCGCGACGCGCCATCGGCAAGCATTGCATTCGCCGTCTCGATCGCTCCGGCAAACCACTTGCCCGGCTGATATCCGGCTTCGATCAGATCCTTGCCCGTAAACATGACAACCTCCTTTGGCTGGGCTTCGGCCTGTCCGCGCCAAATGAAAAAGGCACGGCATGAAATCATGCCGCGCCTTTGAAAGAAGTCTGTTTTCAACGGGCGGCTCGAAGCCGCCCGGTCAAGCCGGACGGCTTATGCGTTGCTGTCGTCCGCAGGCGCTTCGGCAGCGGCTGCTTCGGCTGCTGCCGCTTCCGCGGCCTTTGCTGCTTCTGCGGCTTCCTCGGCAGCCTTCTCGGCGGCCAGCGCCTCGGCGGCGGCGATCTTTTCGGCTTCGATGCGCGCCTTCTCGTCGAGCATCTTCTGACGCTCTTCGTCGTTCAGCTTGCGCGAACGGGCATTGGTGTTCTCGGTGATACGGGCCTTCTTACCGGTCAGGCCGCGCATGTAGTAGAGCTTGGCCCGGCGGACCTTGCCGCGACGGACGATCTCGACGGCCTCGACCAGCGGCGAATAGACCGGGAACACGCGCTCGACGCCCTCGCCATAGGAGAGCTTGCGAACGGTGAAGTTCTCGTTGAAGCCGGCGCCGGAGCGGGCGATGCAGACGCCTTCATAGGCCTGCAGACGGGTGCGCTTGCCTTCCGTGACGCGCACCTGCACGCGGACGGTGTCGCCCGGAGAGAATTCCGGCAGTTTGCGCTTTTCGAGAATTTTCTCGGCTTGCTCGATTTCGAGCTGGCGGATGATGTCCGTCATGGTTTCATTCCTCTTGTTCTTTTGAACCGCCAGAGCGCTCGACAAGGGCAGAAAGTCACCGGACCGTCTTGCCTGGCCAAAAGGCCGGAGCGTATTCACGAGATCGTATTTGCTGTTGAGTTTGGGCTTTGCGCCCGAATTCGCGGCGTCCATACAGTAGAAAGGGGCATTTGTCACGCCCTTTTGCCTGAAATCGGGTGACCGGCAAAGCAGAGGGCAAGACCGCCATTGCGCGCCGGCCGTGGCGTCGGCTAGGCAGGGACGGGCATTCGGCCCGACGGGGTGGAACGCCATGACATTGTTCAGTGTAGTGCTGCTGTTTGCGGCCGGATTTCTCGCCAGCGCGGTCAATGCGATCGCCGGCGGCGGCACTTTTCTGACGTTCGGCGCGATGACGCTGATCGGCGTTCCGCCGATCGTCGCCAACGCGACCTCCTCGGTGACCCAGTTCCCCGGCTATGTGACGTCGGCGCTCGCTTATTACAGCGAGATCCGCAAGGATCTGCGCGAAGCGCTGAAGATCGGCGCGATCTCGGTGGTGGGCGGCCTCGCGGGCGCGCTGACGCTGCTCGCTTTGTCCAACCCGACGTTCCGTCAGATCGTGCCATGGCTGCTGATCGGGGCGACCGCGCTGTTTGCCGCGGGCCCCTGGCTGCGGCCGAGATCGCTGAGCCCCGACCATCCGATGGGCCCGATCGGCCTGTTCGCCCAGTTCGTCACCGCGATCTATGGCGGCTTCTTCGGAGCGGGGATGGGCATCATGATGCTGGCCGTCCTCGGCATCGCCAAGGGCGGAGACTATCACCGGCTCAACGCGATGAAGAACTTCGTCTCCGTGCTGATCGCGGCGGTGGCGATGCTCGTCTTCGTCAGCGGCGGCGTGGTCGCCTGGCTGCCCGCGGCGATCATGATCCCGGCGGGCGCGCTTGGCGGCTATGCCGGCGTCTGGATGGCCAAACGAGTACCGCAATGGGTCGTCCGCGCCCTGGTGATCGCCGTGGGACTACTGCTGAGCTGGTATTACTTCACGAAGTAAGAGGCCGGCCCTTCACGTTCCTGCAACCTGAGCGCGCATAGGTTCGGGCATACGAATGCCTGTGGGGACTGCGAAGCGAGATGAGCCTGGAAACGCTGAACGCATATCTCGAGGAGATCAGGAAGACCGTACCCGACCTCAACGCCCGCGGTTCCTACGAAATCGGCCTGGAGGACCTCCTCACGCCGAACGCCGGAAAATATCCCCTTTTGCAGCGCTTGAGGATGAAGACGGAGAATCTCGGCGGAGCCGGTTACGGCATCAATTTCGCCATCCCCTTCGCGATAGCTGTGGCGCGAAACGGCTTCGATCCGTCGATCGAGCGGCGCTACCCAGCCTTCAACGAACTCGACGTGGCGGAACGGCAGGCGGCGGAAATCCTCACCTTCTCGCTCTGCTCCCGATATGAGCGGCTCTATGTCGGACAGAAGATGGACTATTTCGAAATGGGCCTGGTGCTCAACGACCAGTACAGGAAATATTGCGTCGACACGTCGACGAACTTCACACGCGAAATCCTCGACCTTCCCCGAGATGGCAAGGCCGCCTATGTCGTCACCAACGTTGCCCTCATAATTCTGGAGGCGGTCTACGCGGATCACGGCCGGTGCTGAGATCTATTTCAGCAGATCAGGCCTTCTCTCCCGAGTCAGCTTCTCCGCCTCCTCGCGCCGCCATTTCTCGATCTTCGCGTGATTGCCTGAGGTCAGAACCTCGGGGATCGTCCGGCCCTCCCAGTCCGCGGGGCGGGTATAATGCGGGTGTTCGAGGAGGTTGCCCTCGAAGCTCTCGGCTTCCCCCGATTGCGCGTTGCCCATGACGCCGGGCAGCAGGCGGATGACGGCGTCGAGCAGCACCTGCGCCGCGACCTCTCCGCCCGACAGAACATAATCGCCAATCGACACCTCTTCGAGACCGCGGGCCTCGATGACGCGCTGGTCGACGCCCTCGAAACGGCCGCAGACGATCACGGCGCCGGGACCGGCCGCGAGGTCGCGGACGCGCGCCTGCGTCAGCGGTTTGCCGCGCGGGCTCATCAACAGGCGGGGGCGCGGGTCGGCCTCGTCGCAACTGGCGTCGAGCGCTGCCGCGATAATATCGGCACGCATCACCATGCCGGCGCCGCCACCGGCCGGCGTGTCGTCCACGCTGCGATGCTTGTCGGTGGCGAAATCGCGGATCTGAACCGTGTCGAGCGACCAGTCGCCGCGCGCCAGCGCCTTCCCGGCCAGCGCCTGGCCGAGCGTGCCCGGAAACATCTCCGGATAGAGCGTCAGCACGGTCGCCCTGAAGCTCATGCCTCGCCGTCCCCGTCATCTTCGCCGCGCGCCTCGATCTCGGACGGACGAATCAGCGTCAGGCGGCCGGCGTCGAAATCGATGTCGGGTACGGTTTCACGGGTGAATTCGACCAGGAAAGCGCTCTTGCGCGCCAGACCGCCGGACGGCGTCACGGGCGCAACCTCCAAGAGGTCGCCGGCGCCGAAATCATGCACCGCGACGATCTCGCCGGTTTTCGCGCCGGCCTCGTCATGGGCGGCGAGTCCGACCAGATCGGCGATGAAGAACTCGTCCTCCTCAAGATCCTCGTCGGGAAGCTGCGACCGGTCGATGAAGAGTTCGACGCCGTTCAGCGCCTCGGCTTTGGTGCGGTCCGTCACCTGTTCGAACGTGACGACGACGACATTCTTCGCCGGCCGGATATCGACAACGTCATAGGCGCGGCCCTGCGCGTCGAACAGCGTGCCGTAATCGCCGAGCGCCTGCGGATCGCCCGTATAGGGTTTCACGCGCAATTCGCCGCGCACGCCATGCGGCGCGCCGATCACGCCCATCAGGACCGGCGAGGAAAGGGGCTTGTGCGGCTTGGCCATGTTTCGCTCCGTTTCGGTGCCGGTCGCGATACAGGCTTTTCAAGGCAGAGCCAAGCCGGACGCAAGCGCCCGGTAACCATTGCAGGGCAAAATGGCGTCATGTCCGAAGACCCAGCCATTCTCGTCAACGCGAAACCCGACCTTGCCGCCGCGCGCAAGGCGTGGCTCGACCAGTTGGCCCGTGAGCGCCGCCTCGCGCCAAAGACGGTGGAAGCCTATGAGCGCGACACGCGCCAGTTCCTCGCTTTTCTCACCGGACATCTCGGTGGCGCGCCGGGCCTGAAAGACCTCGCGGAATTGAGGTCGCTCGATTTCCGCGCCTTCCTGACCCGCCGGCGCGCCGGCGGTGCGGGTGCGCGCACGCTGGGTCGCGGCCTTGCCGGAATCCGCTCCTTCATGCGCCATCTGGAGAAAAGCGGCCTCGCCAACGCCGCCGCCGCGACGACGATGCGCGCGCCGCGCCAGCCGAAATCGCTGCCGAAGCCGCTGACCGCCGCCGATGCGCGCCGCGTGGTCGACGCGAAGGAACAGTTGCACGAAGAACCCTGGATCGCCGCGCGCAACGCCGCCGTGCTGACGCTGCTCTATGGCTGCGGTCTGCGCATCGGCGAGGCCCTGTCGCTGACGGGAGAGGCACTGAGAAACCGCTCAGAAAAATCCATCGCGGTGACCGGCAAGGGCTCGAAGACGCGCATGGTGCCGCTTCTGCCGGTGGTCTTCGACGCCGTCGATCTCTACCGCCGCCTTTGCATCTTCGATCTTCCGGCCGGTGAACCCTTGTTCCGCGGCGCGCGCGGCGGCGCGTTGCAACCGGCCGTCCTGCAGCGCGACATGCGAAATCTCAGAGGCGCGCTCGGCCTGCCCGACAGGGCGACGCCGCATGCGCTGCGCCATTCCTTCGCCACCCATCTGCTCGGCAGCGGCGGCGATCTTCGAACCATCCAGGAATTGCTCGGCCATGCCAGCCTGTCGACCACGCAGGTCTATACCGGCGTCGACACGGCGCGCCTGCTCGACGTCTACAAGAACGCCCATCCGCGCGCCCGGGGGGCGTAAACCATCCGTACCCCAGTCTGCATTTTTGTCCCGCTCTTAACGGAATCGTCGCCCTTTTCGGGTCAATTTGCGCGCATGAACGCCGTTCTTCATCGTCTCGACCGCATCAGCGGTCCGCTTTTCGCCGCGCTGGGCCTCGCCAACGCGCTGTTTTTGTGGGCCTTTCTCGTCGTGCTCTTCGTCGCGCTGCGCAGCCTTCCGGCTGCAGCCGCCGAGACCTGCACCGGCGAAAACGTGCTCGACGCGATGAAGCGCGACGACCCGGCGGGCTACGAACGCGTGATGAAACAGGCCGCCGAAACGCTGAATGGCGACACCCGGCTGTTCCGCATCGAAAAGGACGGACTGCCGGCGTCCTACCTGTTCGGCACGATGCACCTGACCGACGAGCGCGTGATCGACCTGCCGCAAAAGGCGCAGGCCGCCTTCGACGAGGCCGGCACCGTGGCGATCGAATCGACCGAGATCCTCGATCAGGCCAAGATGGCGATGTCGCTGTTCGCGAGGCCCGAACTGACCATGTTCACCGGCCAGGAGGATTTGTCCGACTATCTGACCGACGATCAGCGCGAATTGCTGAAGGAAGGCCTTGCGAAACGCGGCATCCAGTTTGCGCTGGTTGAGCGGATGAAGCCCTGGCTGCTCACCGGAATGGTGGCCCTGCCGCCCTGCGAACTCGACCGCAAGCAGGCGGGCGCGTCCTTTCTCGACCTGAAGCTGGCCGAAGACGCGGAACGCGACGGCAAGGAACTGGTCGGATTGGAAACCGTCGTCGAGCAATTGGACGCCATGGTCTCGCTGCCGATGTCGTTTCACGTACAGGGCCTTGTCGAGAGCATCGCGCTCGGCGACCGCATCGACGACATCATCGAGACGATGATCCAGCTTTACGTGAAAGGCGAAACCGGCGCGATCTGGCCGATGCTGCACTCCGTCTCGCCCGAGATGGAGACCAATGAGGAACTCGCGGCCGGCTATGCCGATTTCGAGGAAACCATGGTCCATGTCCGCAACAAGACCATGCTGGACCGCGCCATGCCGCTGCTCGACAAGGGCGGCGCCTTCGTCGCCGTCGGCGCGTTGCATCTGCCCGGCGAAAAGGGCCTCGCCCACCTGATCGACGAGGCCGGCTACACGGTGACGCCCGTCTACGAGTGAGCGAGCGCCGCTAACGCCGCCCTGACATTCCCCGTAATCGCATCCTGTCCGTGCGCCGCCTGCACGAAGGCGCGTCCCTCCTCACGCAGTTGTTCGCCAAGGTCCGGTTCCCGGACCAGCCTTTCAGCGGCGGCCGCGAAATCCCGGGGCGTTTCCGCCGCGAGATAATGGCGGCCCGGATGGAGATCGAGGCCCTCTACCGCCTTCGCTGTCGCGACGACCGGCACGCCGACGGCGAGGGCCTCCAGCACCTTGATGCGTGAGCCGCCGCCCTCGGAAAGCGGCAGAAGGACCATGTCGGCGGCGCGGTAGAGCGGCGCGAGATCGGCCGGATCGGCCACAATGTCGACGAACGGGCTCTTGCCGGCCAGCGCCTTCAGCCGGGCATTCGGCCTGCGGCCGGCGACGGTAAGGCGCGCCTCCGGAAACCGACGAAGGATGCGCGGCATGATCGAACCGGCGAGCCGGCGAACCGCGGCCTTGTTCGGCGGATAGCCGAGATGGCCGATAAACAGGATCCCGGGCTTTTCCGGCGACTTGCCCCGCTCCGCCCGGAATTCGCCGCACCAGAGCGGAACCGGATTGGGGATGACCGCCGAATTGACGGCACACCCGGCGAGCGACCGGGCCAGAGCTTCGTCCTGCCGCGAACAGGTCCAGATCGTGTCGGCCAGCGCGATCGCCTCGCGGTCGAGCCGTTTCGCCTCCGCCCAGCGGCCGCGGAAAAGGAACGGCGCGGCGGCGCGCAACGGCCGCGGCAGACGCGCCCTGTCCTGCGCCTCCAGCAGCGCGCTTTCGACATTGTGGAAATCGATGACGATCCGGGTCTTCGGCGGCAGACGCTCCCGCAGCGCGCGCGCCCAGCCGAGAAGCGCCACGCCCTCGACCACGACGACGTCCGGAGCTTGCGAAAGGATCACCGCGAGCCGATCCGGATCGACATCGCTGCGCTGTGTGCTCGCTGCCGCCATTTGGCTCGCCTCACCGCATTGACGCAGGCTGCGCAGCAGGACCTCGTTTCGAATGTCGGCTCCGGAAACCGGGCTCTCATAGGGCAGGTCGACGATCTGGACTATTCGCATCGCGCTCAATCATACCCGAACTCAACCACCAGACGTGCCCCACTCCGATCGATGCCGGAAGGCTGAATTGCCCGGTCCGGATCCGCGCGACAGGCCTTGGAGCAGCACGATTCCGACGGCTTTGCCGCCGCAGGGTTTACCGATTTCCTCGACCTCTATCGCAGTTGACCGAAGGCCGTCCAGCGCGCCGCCGGAGGAGTCCGCCCCGCCGCCGCCTCCCGTCCACAATTGCGTTTGAAAACTCGGTTTGGATTTCGCCGAAATTGGCTGTAGGAACCTTGCCGAAACCGATGCGTTCGACTGTCGGCCAATGAAGCCGGCCCGCTCCCGTCGAGCGGCCATAATCGAGATAATTCATGCCAGAAGCCAGGGCCGCGGCCGGCGCACCGCTCATCCAGATCGTGACCTGCGCAAAGTCGTCCGAGCGAAGGCTTCCGGAAGCGACGGCCTTGCTCGGCGCGCTCGGCCGGGACGTCGAGGTCGACGTGGTCAACGGCTATGTCGCCGAAGACGGCATCATCGACACGCTCTACGATCCGGCCCTGAACGGCCGCCGCGCAAAGCGGCCGATCTCGCGCACCGAGATCGCCGTCTATGCGAGCCACCGCCTCGCCTGGCGCAGACTGCTCGACGGCGGCCATGCCGCGGCGCTCGTCTTCGAGGACGATTTCGGCTTCAGCGACCCGCGCTGCGTCGCCGAACTCATCGAGAGACGCGACGAGGTGCTGGCCGGCGGCTGCGACATCGTCAAGCTCTTCGATTTCCGTAAGAACGGCCCGAACGCGCCGGCCTTCAGCAGGCGCGTCGGCGGCCTCGAACTGGTGAAATGGCGCGCACCGACGGCCGGCATGGTCGGCTACCTGATTTCGCGCGCGGGCGCCGAGAAATTCCTGTCGCGCGAGCGGATCTTCCGGCAGATCGACGAGGACACCAAATATTTCTGGGAACTCGATCTCGACATCTGGTCCGTTCCCGGCAATCCGGTGATCGAAAGAAGCGGTGAACTCGGCGGCAGCGTGGTCGGCGCGGAACGCGAAAGCATGAAGATACGCCGGCTCAAGCGAAGCATCTGGGGCAATCTGCTCACCGCCGACCGCAAGATCAGGACCCGCTATCACCTGATGCGGGAGCGGATGCGCCAGGGCTGATCGCCCGCGCGCGCGAATTTGTGATCGGCTTCCGCCTTGCCAAATTCCCGGCCTGAGGTACCCTCCTTCCGTCCGGACATGTCCGGGCCAGCAAAGGAGCAGCGCATGTCTTACAAAGCACTGGGCCTTGGCCTTGTAGCGGCTCTCTACGTTTCGGGATCGGCGATCGCCTGCCCGATGCACGATACGGTCGCTCAAAATCAGACACCTGTCGATTATTCCAAGCTCGAGAAGATGGAAGTGGCGCAAGTGCCGGTCGATGCGTGGCTGATCAAATATCTCGACGCATGGCGGCAAGCCTGACCGTCGACTGATCTCCAACAAGCTGAAAACCCGGCGTTTCCCGGAACGCCGGGTTTTTTTGGTCTTCGCGCCAGTCGGCCATGATGGAACCCTTTCGCGCCAAGAGTCGTTATCAGGTCGAAAGTGAAAAGGAGACGATGATGACCACTCAGGATCGAGAGACAAAAGTCGTTTATAGTTACAGCAGTGGCGGCGCCGGTTGGTTCATCGCCATTCTTCTGCTGATCGTACTCGGCGTCGGCGGTCTTTATCTTTACAATTCGGGAGCGCTGGACGGTTCCAGCGACGTCAATGTATCGATCGACGTCCCCGAGGAGATAGTCCCGGCAGCGCCGGCAGAGTAAGACCCGCACCCTCCAGTGCAAAAGAAAACGGGCCTTCACGGCCCGTTTTTTTGTTTGCCCGGAAAAATCCGTCACATGTGGATCGGCTTGCCGAAGGCGGAGGCGAGCGCCGCCTCGCGCACGGCTTCCGACATGGTCGGATGGGCGTGGCAGGTGCGCGCCAGATCCTCCGACGAGCCGCCGAATTCCATCAGCACCGCCGCCTCGTGGATCATCTCGCCGACACCGCGGCCGAGCATGTGAACGCCGAGGACGCGGTCGGTTTTCTTGTCGGCAAGGATCTTGATGAAGCCGTCCGGCGCCAGCATCGCCCGCGCGCGGCCATTGGCCGAGAAGGGAAACTTGCCGACCGTATAGTCGACGCCGGCGGCTTTCAGCTCTTCCTCGGTCTTGCCAACGGAGGCGACTTCCGGATCGGTATAGACCACGCTCGGAATGACGTCGAAATTCACATGGCCGTGCTGGCCGGCGATGATCTCGGCCACGGCCATGCCCTCATCTTCCGCCTTGTGGGCGAGCATCGGCCCGGCGACGACATCGCCGATGGCGTAGATGCCGGTGACCGAGGTCTGCCAGTGTTCGTTGATGTCGACACGGCCGCGATCGTCCAGCACCACGCCGGCATTCTCCAGGCCGAGCCCGTCCGTATAGGGCCTGCGGCCGGTCGAGACGAGCACGACATCGGCGGAAATGGTCTGGGCGTCGCCGCCCTTGACCGGCTCGAAAGTGACTTCCGCGCCCTTGCCGGATTTCTTGACGCCGGTGACCTTGGCGCCGAGATTGAACTTGATGCCCTGCTTTTCCAAGAGCCGCTGGAACTGCTTCGACACGTCGCCATCCATCGGGCCGAGCACCTTGTCGAGGAACTCAACCACGGTGACCTCGGCGCCGAGCCGTTTCCAGACCGAGCCGAGTTCCAGGCCGATCACGCCGCCGCCGACGACCACGAGATGACCCGGCACCTTGGCGAGGTCGAGCGCGCCGGTCGACGAGACGATGACCTTCTCGTCGAAATCGACATCGACGCCGGGAATGCCGGCGACATCGGAACCGGTGGCGATGACGATGTTGTTCGCCTCGATTTCCTGTTCCTTGCCGTCCTCGCCGGTGACCGAGACCTTGCCCTCGCCCAGAACCTTGCCGGTTCCGGTCAGCCAGTCGACCTTGTTCTTCTTCATCAGGAAGGCGACGCCGTCGACGTTCGACTTAACGGTGGCATCCTTGTGCGCCAGCATCGCCTTGAGATCGAGCTTCGGCTTGCCGACCTTGACGCCGAGCTTCTCCAGCGAGCCTTCCGCCTCGTGGAACATCTCGGAAGCGTGCAGCATGGCCTTGGACGGGATGCAGCCGATATTCAGGCAGGTGCCGCCAAGCGTCGCCCGCTTTTCCACGATCGCGGTCTTCAGGCCGAGCTGCGCGCATTTGATGGCGCAGACATAACCGCCCGGTCCCGATCCGATTACTACGACGTCATAGGCCATTGTTTCACAGTCCTTTCCACGCCACGCGGCGTCTGGAATCGTTTGTCCTGGTTTCTGCGGGCGCCGATCAGAGATCGAGCACCAGACGTTCCGGATCCTCGAGGCTCTCCTTGACGCGCACCAGGAAGGTCACGGCTTCCTTGCCGTCGACGATCCGGTGGTCGTAGGACAGCGCCAGATACATCATCGGGCGGATGACGACCTGACCGCCGATCGCCACCGGGCGTTCCTGGATCTTGTGCATGCCGAGAATGCCCGACTGCGGCGCGTTCAGGATCGGCGAGGACATCAGCGAGCCGTAAACGCCGCCATTGGAGATGGTGAAGGTGCCGCCCTGCATGTCCGCCATGCCGAGCTTGCCGTCGCGCGCCGCCATGCCGAGCCGGCCGATTTCCTTCTCGACCTCAGCGATGGACATCTGGTCGGCATCGCGCACGACCGGCACCACGAGGCCTTTGTCCGTACCGACCGCGACGCCGATGTGACAGAAATGCTTGTAGATGATGTCGGTGCCGTCGATCTCGGCATTGACCGCCGGCACTTCCTGCAGCGCATGGGTGACGGCCTTGGTGAAGAAGCCCATGAAGCCGAGCTTCACGCCGTGCTTCTTCTCGAACAGGTCCTTGTATTTCTTGCGCAGCTCCATCACCGCCGTCATGTCCACCTCGTTATAAGTGGTCAGCATGGCGGCCGTGTTCTGCGCGTCCTTCAGCCGCCGCGCGATGGTCTGGCGCAGCTTCGTCATGCGCACGCGTTCCTCGCGCTCGGCGTCGCCCGCCGGCGACGGCGCGCGCGCGGCCTTCGGTGCTTCGGCCGGCGTGGACGGCGCGCCGGAGGCAAGCGCCTCGATCACGTCGCCCTTCAGCACCTGGCCGCGCTTGCCGGAGCCGGAGACCTGCTCTGCGGACACGCCCTTGTCGGCCATCATCTTGGCGGCCGACGGGGCCGGCGGCATGTCGGTATCGCGACCGCGCGCATTCTCCATGCCGACCGTGTCGACCTCGGAGCCGGACGGCGACGGTTCCGGCTTGGAAGCGGACGACTTGCCCTCTTCCTTCTTGTCTTCTTTCTTCTCGTCCTTGGCCGGCGCGCCCGCGCCTTCCTCCAGCATGCCGAGCAAGGCGTCGACTTCGACCGTGTCGCCTTCCTTGGCGATGATCTCGCCAAGCGTGCCGGCGGCCGGCGCCGGCACTTCCAGCGTCACCTTGTCGGTTTCCAGCTCCAGCAGCGTCTCGCCGTCGGCAACGGCATCGCCCTGTTTCTTGAACCATTGTCCGATGGTCGCTTCCGTGACCGATTCGCCAAGGGTGGGCACGCGGATTTCTTTTGCCATTGTTCAGTCTTTCCGGGGGTCAGATAGGTTTGATTGCCGTCATTGGCCGAGCGCGTCGTCGAGGAAGGCGGCGAGCTGCTCCTTGTGTTTCGACATCAGGCCGGTAGCCGGCGACGCCGCCGCGGCGCGGCCCGTGTAGCGGACGCGCTGGTGCTTGGCGTTGATATGGGCGAGCACCCATTCCAGATACGGATCGATAAAGGCCCAGGCACCCATGTTCTTCGGCTCTTCCTGGCACCACACCATCTCCGCGTTCTTGAAGCGCGACAGTTCGGTGATCAGCGCCTTGGCCGGGAACGGGTAGAGCTGTTCGAGGCGAAGCAGGTAGACGTCGTTGACGCCGCGCGCCTCGCGTTCCTCGTAAAGGTCGTAATAGACCTTGCCCGTGCACATCACGACGCGGCGGATCTTGGAGTCCGTGACCAGCTTGGTCTTCGAATCCTTGCGGTATTCCGCATCGTCCCACAGCAGACGGTGGAAGGCGCTCTCGCCCGACATTTCGCCGAGCGTCGACACGGCGCGCTTGTGGCGCAGCAGCGATTTCGGCGTCATCAGGATGAGCGGCTTGCGGAAGTCGCGCTTCAGCTGCCGGCGCAGGATGTGGAAATAGTTGGCCGGCGTCGTGCAGTTGGCGACCTGCATGTTGTCCTCGGCGCACATCTGCAGGAAGCGTTCCAGGCGGGCCGAGGAATGCTCCGGTCCCTGACCTTCATAGCCATGCGGCAGCAGGCAGACGAGGCCCGACATGCGCAGCCACTTGCGTTCGCCCGACGAGATGAACTGGTCGAAGACGACCTGCGCGCCATTGGCGAAGTCGCCGAACTGGGCTTCCCAGAGCGTCAGCCCGTTCGGCTCGGCCAGCGAGTAGCCATATTCGAAGCCGAGCACGGCTTCCTCCGAGAGCATCGAATTGATGACCTCGTAGCGGCCCTGGCCGGCGGCAACCGAGTTCAGCGGCACGTAGCGGGTTTCGTCCTTCTGGTCGTAGAGAACCGAATGGCGCTGCGAGAAGGTGCCGCGCTCGCAGTCCTGGCCGGACAGGCGCACGCCATAGCCTTCCTGGCAGAGCGATCCGAAGGCCAGCGCCTCGGCGGTCGCCCAGTCGATGCCCTCGCCCGTCTCGATCATCTTGGCGCGGTTGTCCATGAAGCGCTGGACGGTGCGGTGGACATTGAAGCCCTCGGGAACCGTGGTCAGCTTCTTGCCGATGTCCTTGAGCGCCTTCATCGGCACGGCGGTCTTGCCGCGCCGGCGTTCGTCCTCATTGTCGGCCTTGGACAGGCCCGACCACTTGCCGTCCAGCCAGTCGGCCTTGTTCGGCTTGTAGGTTTCGCCGGCCTCGAATTCGACTTCCAGATGCTCGCGCCAGTCGGCCTTCATCTTCTCGTATTCGTCGGTCGTGATCAGCCCTTCGGCGATCAGCTGATCGGCATAGATCTGCGCCGTCGTCTTGTGCGAGCGGATCTTCTTGTACATCAGCGGCTGGGTGAACGCCGGCTCGTCGCCCTCGTTGTGGCCGAAGCGGCGATAGCAGAACATGTCGATGACGACGGGTTTGTGGAACAGCATGCGGAATTCGGCCGCGACCTTCGCCGCATAGACGACCGCCTCCGGATCGTCGCCGTTCACATGGAAGATCGGCGCCTCGATCATCTTCGCCACGTCGGAGGGATAGGGCGAGGACCGCGAGAAGCGCGGATTGGTGGTGAAGCCGATCTGGTTGTTGACGATGAAATGGATCGTGCCGGCGACGCGGTGGCCGCGCAGCGCCGAAAGGCCGAGACATTCCGGGACAACGCCCTGGCCGGCAAAGGCCGCGTCGCCATGCAGCAAGAGCGGTAGAACCTTGGAGCGGTCGTCGAGACCGACGACCTCGGGACGCTGCGCGCCGCCGGCGATCTGGTCCTGCTTGGCGCGCGCCTTGCCCATCACCACCGGGTTGACGATTTCCAGATGCGAGGGGTTCGCCGTCAGCGACAGGTGAACCTTGTTGCCGTCGAATTCACGGTCGGAAGATGCGCCGAGATGGTACTTCACGTCGCCAGAGCCTTCGACGTCGTCGGGGGTGAAGGAGCCGCCCTTGAACTCGTTGAAGATGGCCCGGTGCGGCTTCGCCATCACCTGGGAAAGCACATTGAGGCGGCCGCGATGCGGCATGCCGAACACGATGTCGCGCAGGCCCATGGCGCCGCCGCGCTTGATGATCTGCTCGAGCGCCGGGATCAGCGATTCACCGCCGTCGAGACCGAAGCGCTTGGTGCCCTTGTACTTGACGTCGATGAATTGCTCGAAGCCTTCCGCCTCGACCAGCTTCTGCAGGATCGCCTTCTTGCCCATGTCGGTGAAGGCGACGCCCTTGTCCGGGCCCTCGATGCGCTGCTGGATCCAGGACTTCTCCTCCGGATTGGAGATGTGCATGAATTCGACGCCGATGGTCGAGCAATAGGTGCGCTTGAGGATGTCGAGCATCTCGGGAATGGTCGCGAATTCCAGCCCGAGCACATTGTCGATGAAGATCTTGCGCTCATAGTCTTCCGGCGTGAACCCGTAGGCCTCCGGCGACAATTCATTGTAGTCCTCGAGCGGCTTGGCGATGCCGAGCGGATCGAGATTGGCGTGCAAATGGCCGCGCATGCGGTAGGCGCGGATCATCATGATGGCGCGCACGGAATCGCGCTGCGCGCTGACGATGTCCTTGTCGGAAACCGGCTGGGACGTGGCCGCCGCCTTTTCCTTCAGCTTGGTGCCGATATGGGCCTCGACTTCCGCCCAGTTGCCGTCGAGCGCCGAGGTCAGCTCGCCATTCGGGGTCAGCGGCCAGTTGGCACGCTCCCACGATGCGCCCTGCGCGTTCTTGCGGACATCGTCGGGCTTGTCATGCAGCTCGCCGAAGAAGGTCTGCCACTCCTCGGGAAGCGAGGCCGGATTGTCCTGGTACTGGGCGTAGAGTTCCTCGATATAGTGGGCGTTGCCGCCATAGAGGAACGAGGTCGAGGCGAACAGGTCGTTCAGTTCGTCGGTGCGTGCCATTTGCTTCACCTTGTGCGGGCCGGCGGGCCCCTCCTGGTTTTTCGATGCGCGCTTGTCGCGCTTGTGCGTTTCCTTGACGGTCTGCGCCGCCTGCCCCGATTGCGGACAAGGGCGGACGAGCCGCCCCCGTCCGGTAATGTTTAGCCCTTCAGGACTTCGACAAGGGTCTTGCCGAGCTGGGCTGGCGACGGCGAGACGCGGATGCCCGCATCCTCCATCGCCGCGATCTTGTCTTCCGCGCCGCCCTTGCCGCCGGAAATCACCGCGCCGGCATGGCCCATGGTGCGTCCGGGAGGCGCCGTGCGGCCGGCGATGAAGCCGACCATCGGCTTGGAGCGGCCCTTCTTGGCTTCGTCCTTGAGGAACTGGGCGGCCTCTTCCTCAGCCGAGCCGCCGATCTCGCCGATCATGATGATCGACTGGGTTTCGTCGTCGGCGAGGAACATTTCCAGCATGTCGATGAACTCGGTGCCCTTGACCGGGTCGCCGCCGATGCCGACGGCGGTCGTCTGGCCGAGGCCTTCATTGGTCGTCTGGAACACCGCCTCATAGGTCAGCGTGCCGGAGCGCGACAGGATGCCGACATTGCCCTTCTTGAAGATGGAGCCCGGCATGATGCCGATCTTGCATTCTTCCGGCGTCAGCACGCCGGGGCAGTTCGGGCCGATCAGGCGCGACTTCGACTTGTCGAGCTTCGCCTTGACGTTGACCATGTCCATGACCGGGATGCCCTCGGTGATGCAGATGATGAGCGGGATCTCGGCCTCGATCGCCTCGATGATCGCCGCGCCCGCGCCTGCCGGCGGAACGTAGATCACCGATGCATTGGCGCCGGTCGCGTCCTTCGCCTCGCCGACCGTGGCGAAGATCGGCAGTTCCTTGCCGGACGCCTCGCCGGCGCCCTCGCCCGCGGTCCAGGTCTCGCCGCCCTTCTTCGGGTGGATGCCCGCGACCATCTGCGTGCCGTAATAGCCGAGCGCCTGTTCGGTGTGGAAAGTGCCGGTCTTGCCGGTCAGTCCCTGGACGAGAACCTTGGTGTCTTTGTTGACGAGTATCGACATGTGCCTTGCAGCTCCTTATTCCGCACCGTCCGGTTCGGATGTTTCGAATTTCAAGAGAACACCGGCAAAACCCGAAGCGTCACGCATCGGGCTGCCCTTGGTGATGTAGAAGAGATAGGTGTCGAGCGTGCGCGGCAGCTTCGGCGAAGGCCCCCACGTATTGCCCGTCATGCCTTTTTCATCGACGGTCTCGGCGGGATCGACGCCGAGGAAGTCGGTGACGATTTGCGGGTCGACCGGCGCGGTGGCGCCGAAATCGTAGAGGGAGCAGCCGACCAGCGTGATGATCTCGGGCGCGTGCACTCGCGTGACGACCACGAAATGCGGATTCCCGTCGATGAAGCCCCCGAAGGCGGTCCGCTCATAGGTCCAGTCCTTCTCGGCCTCCTCGAGGACGGCCTTGTCGGATTTCTGCAGGAGCTTCGACAGATTGTCGTCGACGCCCTGCTCGACCTCCTTCCAGCCGACCGAGGCGATGTGCTTGCGCGCGGCCGAATAGGAAAGCCGTCCGGGCACGCAGGCCTGACGGAAGGCGGTGACGAATTTCTCGCCATCCGGCGTATGCGCTTGCGCCACGCCCGCCGTCGCGAAGACGGCGAGGAAAGCCGAAGCGAGACAGGAACCGATCCTCATCATGCCGCACCCGCCTGCCGGAACCGCTTGACGGCAAAGATCCCCGCCGAACCGAGAACGAAAAGGACGGTCGCCATCGCGCCGGCCAGGATCGCCATGACGACGATCAGGAACGCGTCCTCGCAATCATAGGAGTTGGCCGCCGCCTCGCAGGCCGCGGCATCCGCCGCGGCGACGCCGTTCAGCCACCAGGTAACGAGTGCGGTAAGGCCGGCGAGACCGGCGACCCCCGGCAGAAGACGCCGCGACAACCACGCGCCAAGGGAAGACGGGCTCCGCAGCGCAAACAGCGCGACGAAGACCGTTCCGAGCACGGCGGCGATCACGACGATGGCCAGGTCGTTGTCGTTCACTTCCAGCCTCTCCAACGGGGCCGGCGTCACACGCCGGCGCCCAAGCCCCGATTACGCTTCCTCGACGGCCTTGACGATCTTCTGCGCCGCGTCGTCGAGATCGTCGGCGGCGATGACGTTCAGGCCGCTTTCGTTGATGATCTCCTTGCCCTTCTCGACATTGGTGCCTTCGAGGCGCACGACCAGCGGAACCTTCAGACCGACTTCCTTGACCGCGGCGACCACGCCTTCGGCGATGACGTCGCAGCGCATGATGCCGCCGAAGATGTTGACGAGGATGCCTTTGACGTTCGGGTCTGCGGTGATGATCTTGAAGGCCGCGGTGACTTTCTCCTTCGACGCGCCGCCGCCGACATCGAGGAAGTTCGCCGGCTCCTTGCCGTAGAGCTTGATGATGTCCATCGTCGCCATGGCGAGGCCGGCGCCATTGACCATGCAGCCGATATCGCCGTCGAGCGCCACATAGGCGAGGTCGTATTTGGAAGCCTCGATTTCCTTCTCGTCTTCCTCGGACTTGTCGCGCAGCGCCATGATGTCGTCATGGCGGAACAGCGCGTTGCCGTCGAAGGAGACCTTGGCGTCGAGGACGCGCAGATGGCCGTCCTTCATGACGATCAGCGGGTTGACCTCGAGCAGGCTCATGTCCTTCTCGACAAAGGCCTTGTAGAGGATCGGGAACAGCTTCAGCCCGTCCTTGGCCGCGTCCTTGGTCAGCTTCAGCGCCTTGTTGAGCTTCTTGGCGTCGGCCTCGGTGACGCCGGTCTCCGGGTCGATCGGAAGCGTCAGGATCTTCTCCGGCGTTTCCTCGGCCACGGCCTCGATATCCATGCCGCCCTCGGTGGAGACGACGAAGGCAGGACGGCCGACAGTGCGGTCGATGAGGATCGAGAGATAGAGCTCCCGGTCGATATCGGCGCCGTCCTCAATATAGAGGCGGTTGACCTGCTTGCCGGCCGGACCGGTCTGCTTGGTCACCAGCGTCGAGCCGAGCATTTCCTTGACGTTCTCGACCACTTCCTCGACCGACTTGGCGAGGCGGACGCCGCCCTTGGCGTCGTCGCCGAGTTCCTTGAACTTGCCCTTGCCGCGGCCGCCAGCATGGATCTGGCTTTTAACTACATAGAGCGGTCCCGGCAGCTTCTTCGCCCACTCCTCCGCCTGCTCGGCGGAGTAGATGGCGACGCCCGCTGCAACCGGCGCGCCGTATTCGTGCAGCAGCCGCTTGGCCTGGTATTCATGAATGTTCATGGCAAATCCTTCGTGCCTTGGGCCCGTGAAACGGGCGTGATGCCTATTTCAGGTTCGGGGCGATTCCGCGGCAGGCCTCGCAGAGACCGGCAACGGCTTCGACCGACTTGTCGAACATCTTCTGTTCGGCACTGGTGAAATCCAGTTCGACTATGCGCTCGATGCCGCCCGCGCCGATCACCGTCGGCACGCCGACATACATGTCGGAAATACCGTACTGGCCGTCGAGATAGGCCGCGCAGGGAAGCACGCGCTTCTTGTCTTTCAGATAGGCTTCGGCCATGGCGACGGCGGACGCCGCAGGAGCGTAATAGGCCGACCCGGTCTTCAGCAGGCCAACGATCTCGCCGCCGCCCTTGCGGGTGCGCTCGACGATCGCGTCCAGCTTCTCTTTCGAGGTCCAGCCCATCTTGATCAGGTCGGGCAGCGGGATGCCGGCGACGGTGGAGTAGCGCACCATCGGCACCATGTCGTCGCCATGGCCGCCCAGCGTCATCGCCGAGACGTCCTCGACGGAGACCTTGAACTCTTCGGCGAGGAAGTAACGGAAGCGCGCCGAGTCGAGCACGCCGGCCATGCCGGCGACCTTGTTCTTCGGCAGGCCGGAGAACTGCTGCAGCGCCCAGACCATCGCGTCGAGCGGGTTGGTGATGCAGATGACGAAAGCGTCGGGGGCGTATTTCTTGATGCCTGCGCCGACCTGTTCCATCACCTTCAGGTTGATGCCGAGAAGATCGTCGCGGCTCATGCCCGGCTTGCGCGGCACGCCGGCGGTGACGATGCAGACATCGGCGCCCTTGATCGCCTCGTAGGAATTAGCGCCCGTATAGGCGGCGTCGAAACCGTCGACCGGCGAGGATTCGGCGATGTCGAGGCCCTTGCCCTGCGGAATGCCTTCGGCGATATCGAAGAGGACGACGTCGCCCAGTTCCTTCAGACCGATCAGATGGGCGAGCGTCCCGCCGATCATGCCGGAACCGATGAGTGCAATCTTGTTGCGTGCCATGTTGGATTGTTTCCGTTGAAGTGCCGTTAGGTGATTATATGTGACGCGACCCATGGTCGCACGGGCCGCAATTACCGGGCGTGGAACTGACTCTTTCCACCGAAAAAATCAACCGAAACTTTCGTCATCAATAAATTCAAACGGTTATATAATTCGGGACTTACGTAAACGTAAGAATTTATCGCGCATTTTTCTCATATGGCGACGTTTTCGGCATATTGGAGGAGGCCCGGCCGGCAATCGCGCATCCATGCCGGGCGGAGACGCCGCCCCGCCCCGTCGCATATCAGAAGTCGCGTGTCAGGCGCAGATCGATTTCATGGCGGGCGGTGTCCTCGAAAGCGGCGTTCGAGACATTCCGCTCGAAGCGGTAGAAGAGTTGCGGCGCGAAACCGGCGAAGGAGAAGTCCCGCTTGGTCACGACCGCGAGCGCCGACAGGCGCGTGTCCTTCTGCGCTTCCGTCAGGCCCGGATAGAGGCCGCGATATTGCCGCCGCGCCACCGTCGCCTGGGTATAGAGGGTGATCCCCGCGGGAAACTCGTTGTAGACGCCGAGCCCGGCCGACACCTCGTCGAAGGAAAATCGCTCCGCCTGCTTCCGGCCGCCGGAATAGCCGCCCAGGAAACGGATGAAACGCGACGCGGCCAGCGTCCTGTCGAAAGATACATTCGCCTGGAACCACCAACCGTCCTTGGCGGCAAGGTTTTCGAACTTCTCGTAGCGCAGCGACTGCGATGCGAACATCCGCCATCGCCCGGGAAGCGGTTTCTTCACCTCGGTCCTGATCCCCGCATAGCGGCTGGTCTCCGCCCAGTCCGAGAAGGTGCCGCCCGCCGTGCCGGCGGCCAGAACCGTCGCCCGCCCGAAATCGCGCGTGAAGCCGGCGCTGACGTCGACATCGGCGACAGTCCGGTCGATCGACGGATAGAAGCGCCCCGTGCCCGACAGTGTGGAGACAAAATCGGTGTCTCCGCCGAGCGGAAGCCGGATCAGCAGATCGCCGCCGAGCATCATGCCGACGCCCGACTTGCGCCGCGCATCCTCGTCGATATCGAGTTCCAAATCCCCGAGTGGCACCGTTTCGCGGTCCGTCCCGCCATTGATATTGGTGCTCGGCAGCAGCGAGGCGCGGCCGCGCAAACGGACCGGCCGGCGCGCGTCGAGCACGGTCACCAGCCGTTCGAGCCCGCCGCCGAGCTTGTCGTCGACGCCGGCGGCGATGAGCTTCTCGGCCTGGAAGCGCGCCGCGCCATAGTCTCCGGCCGCAGCGAGCGCGCGGGTGAGTTCTATGCGGACCATGTCCACGCCGGGCCGATCGGCGAGCAGGCCGCGATAGATCCGGATCGCGCCGTCGAGGTCGCCGCGATGCCCGGCGATCAGCCCCTCGACGAAACGGGCGCGGAAACCCGCCTCCGGATCGCCGCGGCTCCAGTCGGCGACGAATGTCCTCGCCCCGTCATACCGACCTTCCGCGACCAGCCTGCGGATGATGCGCATCGCCTGCCGGCCGGTCAGAGAAGAGAGATCGGGCCGCGTTTCCGCAACCGCGGGCGCTGCGGCCGCCGGGACCGGGAACGCGCCGGCGACAAGGCTCGCGAACAGGCTGAGGAGGAGGACAGATCGCATCGGTTTACGGGGCCGGCGACTGGCGGGAACTGGGGCAAACCGTTCCGCCAGCCGCCGGACGCCTCCGGCTATCGAAGGCGACTATTCCTCGTCCGCCGAGAAGCGGCCCGAGATCATCATGCGAGAGCTGTCCATCGTGCCGGCGCCCTGGAAGACGCCCGAGGTGGATTCGGCATTGTCACCCATGAAGGAGCCGATGAAGGCCGATGACGAGAGCGTGGCCGCGTCATTGTCGGTCCCCTCGTCCACGATGCGCACCGTGCCGCCGCTGTAATGCACGCCGTCGATGTCGGCATTCTCGAGCTTGATGTCGATGTCGTCGTCATTCGTGCCGGCGAACAGCTGCGTGTTGGTGATGGAGCCGTTGACCTTCCCGGTCGTGAAATCGGCATTGATGGTGACATCGCCCTTGTAGGTCGAGGGATCGACATTGGCGAGGCCGGCGCCCTTGGAGACGCGGAAGAAGCCCGCATCCTTGCTGCCGGCGCTACGGCTGTAGGTGGCGGTGGTCTTGCCGGACAGCGCCGATTCCGGCGCGAAATTGCCGCCATAATAGATGCCGACCGTTTCCTCGGCGTCCATGACATTGGCGCCGCCATTATGCTGATCGACGGCGAAGAAATCGTCGGTGCCGTCGGAATCGACGTCGCGCGACACGACACGCACCTTGTCGCCCGGATTGCTGCCGGCGGCGATATACTCGCCCTGCAGATCGCCGTCCGAATTGGTGATGACGGTTCCGCTTTCCCCGGCCGTATCGCCGACCGCGTTCCCGTTCAGGAAGTTGCCATTGGTGGTCAGGGTCGCGTTACCATCCATCGCCTGCGGATTGGCGACCTCCAGCGAGGCGGTGATGCCCGACGAGGACGTCCTCGTGACCAGCGGGTCGTCCGACCAGTAATCGCCCGATTGCACTTCATGGATATCGCCGCCGGGCGTCGAAACCTGGACCGCCTTGTCGAACTTCATGGCGAGCCCGCGAAGCTGAACGCCGGAGCCACCGCCACCTCCGCCGCCGCCGCTGGAACCGCCCCCGGAACCCCCGGATCCGCCTCCCGAACCCCCGCCGGAAGAACCGCCGGCGCCCGGCACCGAACCGAACAGGTCGCCGGACCCGCCGGCACATCCGGCAAGCGCCAGAATGGCGCAGGACATCATGAGTGTCTTGAGAGTATTTCGCATCGCCCAACCCCTTGTGTGATGACTGTGGGCGAAGCATTACAGGCCGCCGGAACCGGCGACTTCCACCAAATGGTGGAAATACCTACGAAACTTTGCAGGTGGCGTTCACTGTTTCAGAAGCTGGACAAGCTCGATCTGTCGCGCGGTGTTCGTCTTGCGGAAAATCGACAGGAGCTGCGACCGCACCGTCGATTGTTTCTTGCCCGACTGCTCGGCGAACTCGCGCAATGAGCCGCCGGCGACCAGCGCTGCCGCGAGCGCCGTTTCGGCCTGGGTCAAGCCGTATTGCTGCGCCCAGCGTTCGCCGCGCCGCGCATCCGTCTTCTCCGCCAGCAGGAGAAAGCGGTCGAAAAAGGCATTCAGATTCGGTTCGCCATCCTCGACCAGCCGGCGCAGCCGCCGAAGGCCCTCCGGATTGTTGCGTTCGAATTTCTGGAATGTCGGGCTTTGCTTGATGAGATGGATGAGCCGGTCGACCTCTTCGGGGTCGCGTCCTTTCCAGTCGTTCATGGCGCTTCAACTCCCTCGTCCCGCCCGTCCGGGAACCGGCCGCATGGTCTTATCGTTGACTCAATCGTAAGCGCAAAGCAATCGTTCAGCGCTTCGCAGTAAACTGTCGGCAAACGATGGACGAAACGGAAGACACGGCGTGACGACACTTGAGGAAAGCTTCGACGACCGGCTCGCCGAAGCAGCGGCGGTGGAATTCGAATATGTCGACCCGAGGGCCTTCGGACGCAGCTGGCGGCGCATGCGCCGCGATGTGCGCAAATTCCTGCTCGCAAGGCTTTACCGCCGGGTGGCGCGGCGCATCGTTCCGATGATCCAGGCCGGCGACAGGGCCGCATTGCACGGCTACTGCGCGCGTATCCGCGCGACCCTGGATCGGCGTGCGGCGGCCGCAGGCCTCGCGATGATCGATTCCGGCGCCATCGAGGAATTCCCCCTGCGTGACGAGGACAGCGGATCGATTGACTATCCGCCCGAGGAGACGCGCTGGTTCCGCCCGCGCGAGAGCCGGCCGGAAAACCTGCTGTTCTATGTGCATGGCGGTTCCTTCATCACCGATGGCAGCGCCGAAATGACCAGGGTCATGTCACGGCTGGCCGTACAGGCCGAGGCGGCCATGATCCGGCCCGCCTATCGCCTCGCCCCGGAGCATCCCTGTCCGGCGGCGGTCGACGACATTCTGAAAAGCTATCGCTGGATCGTCGAACGGCAGCCGGATCGCCCGGTGGTGGTCGTCGCGGAATCGGCAGGATGCAACATCGCGCTCGTTGCCCTCCAGCGCGCGCTTGCCGAGGGCCTGCCGGCCCCGTGCGGCGTCATCCTGTTTTCGCCCTTCGTCGATCTGGCGCTGACCAGCTTTTCGGCGATCGCCCATTCCATCCTGGACCGCACATCCAGCGGCCTGGACCTGACCGCGCTGTCGGTGCAGCTCTATCTGCAGGGGCGCATTCCGACCGATGCGCTCGCCAATCCGCTGTTCGGCTCGTTCGAGAATTTTCCGCCCATGCTCATCCATACGAGCCAGGCCGACATGTTGCATGACGACGCGCTCGCCATCGCCGAGAGGATGCGCGAAACCAATGGCGCCCTCCAGGTTCGCGTCTGGACCGATGAGGACCATGTGTGGGAGCAATATGAAAGCCGCGAAGCGGACGCCTCGATCGCGAAGGCGGCCGAATTCGCCAGATCGCTGTTCCGGATACGCTAATACGCGGTCGCTCAGGCCGACTTGCCGGCGCTCGACACCCATTCCTCCGACCGCATCTCGATCAGCCACGAAGCGGTTCGGTCGAACTCGAAGACTTCGGTGCCGGTCCTGGCCTGGTAGAGCTCCTGCGGCTCGGCTTCCGCCGAGACGACGATGCGGTTTCGGTTGTCGTAGAGCGTGTCGATCAGGTTGATGAAGCGCTTTGCCTCGTTACGGCGTCCCTCGCGCAGCACCGGTACCCGCTCGACGAAGATCGTGTGGTAGTTACGCGCGATCGCCAGGTAGTCGCGCGCGCCCAGCGGTTTCTCACAGAGATCGGAAAAGGAAAACCGCGCCGCGCCCATGGCGACCGCCGGCACGGTGATCTCGCGGCCTTTCACCTCGATCAGTTCCGAATGCGGCGAGACGCCGCCGGTCAGCCGCGACCAGACCTCGTCCAGCGCCTTGTCCGCGCCATTGCCGAGCGGCGCGATATAGAGCTTCGTCTGTCCCAGCCGGTCGAGCCGGTAATCCCGGTCGGAATCGAGGCTCATCACATCGGCATGCGCCTTGAGAATGTCGACGAAGGGCAGGAACAGCGAGCGATTGAGCCCATCCCTGTAGAGGTCGTCCGGCGCGACATTGGAAGTGGCGACCAGGATCACGCCATTCTCGAACAGCGCCGTGAACAGTCGCGACAGGATCATCGCGTCGGCGATATCGGTAACCGCGAACTCGTCGAAGCAGACCAGGCGCGATTCGGACGCGATATCGCGCGCGACCGGCGCGATCGGATCCTTCTCCTTGACCTTGCCCTCCTTCAGCGCCTTGCGATGCGCGGCGATGCGGTCATGCACATCGGCCATGAAGTCGTGGAAATGGGCGCGCCGTTTGCGCTTGGCCGGGCAGGCGGCAAAGAAGAAATCCATCAGCATGGTCTTGCCGCGGCCGACATGGCCGTGGACATAGAGGCCCTTCACCGTGCCGGATTTCGGCGCGCGCTTGGCGAACAGCCAGCCGAGCGAGGAGGATTTCGAGGCGAGCCGGAGCGAGCCGATCTCCTCGTTCAGCGCGTCGAAACGGCTGGCGAGCGCCTCCTGGGCGGGATCGGGATCGAGCCTGCCCTCGGCGGCGAGCGCGTCGTAACGCGCCCTGACCGAATCTCCGGGATGTAGCTGGTCAGGCATTAGCCGCCCGCCGTGAGGCGATCACCGCGAAAGCGAGATCGCCGCGCCGCTGTTGGTCTGGCCGCTGAACGAGCCGCTGCCCGTCGGGAACAGCGCCGCGACCTTGTTGCCGTTGGAATCGCTGAGCACGACCTGCTGGCCCTGCACGTCCCAGGCCGCGACGCTGGCCGCATCGCCCGGGCAACCGCGCGAGGCGGCGCGGAAACCGCCGGTCCACTTGGTCAGCGCCATGAACATCTGGCAGGACGAGCCCGCGGTCGTCACCTTCCAGGCGCCGACGAGCGCTTCGCGCGTCACCGGCCCGGCCGTGTTGACCTGCTGGATGCTGGAACCCGATGCATTGGGATCGCCGGCGACGCCGTTTTCCGTGCCGGGCGCATTCGGGAAACCGGTCTGCGCGTTCGGATCCTGACCGGGCTGCGTCGGAGGCGGCAGCTGGCCTGCAGTGACCTGACCGGCCGGAGCGGGATCGAGGGGCGCCGGCTGCTGATAGGTGGGATAGTTTCCGAAACGCGAACTGGTGCACCCGCTGACGGCTATCGCCGCCGCGACAAGACAAATCCCCGCTGCAAAAGCAGACTTCCGCATTACAATCTCCTGTTCGCCCGCGCTGGTGCCGCGAGCCGATGCGCCCTTCAGTTGCCCACTAAAATGGCGAAATAAGGAAAACACAACATTAACGAAGCCCTACCCGCCGGGTTCTGCACAGTCTGCTCCTTATGGCGATTCCGTCTCCAAATGAAACAGCCGCCGCCGGATTTTTTGCGCCGGACGTAAAAAGGCGGGCGCCAGGGCCCGCCTTTTCCATTCGATTTGGGGTCGATCAGGCGTTGCGCACCGGATCGAGCGTGACCGAGTAGAGCTCGGTATCGTCGCGATCCATCAGGCGCACGGTCATCTGCTCCGTCGCGCCGTCGATGTCGACGAGGCCGAAGAACTGCAAGCCCATGGAAGGCGGCAGGTTGACACCCTGCTCCGCCGTCGGCGCCTTCACATATTTCACGTCCGGGCCGAAGGTCATGTCGAGATCGTTCGGGCCGAACGTGCCGGCATGAAGCGGACCGGACACGAACTCCCAGAAGGGTTCGAAATCCTGGAACTGCGCCTTGTCCGGGCTGTAGTAATGCGCGGCCGTGTAGTGGACGTCTGCGGTGAACCAGACCGTGTTGGTGATGGCCGCCGTCTTGATGAAGCGCAGCAGGTCCGCGATTTCGAATTCGCGACCCTTGGCCGGGCCGTCATCGGCATTGGCGATCGCCTCGAACTTTTCGCCGTCGCGCACGACAAGGCCGATCGGCATGTCGGCGGCGATGACCTTCCAGGTCGCCTTCGAACCGGTCAGTTCGCGCTTCAGCCACTCGATCTGCTGACGGCCGAGGAATGCGGTCTCATCGCTCTGCTCGGCCTGCAGATTGTCGCTGTTGGCCGCGCGGTAGGACCGCATGTCGAGGAAGAAGACATCCAGCATCGGGCCATAGGAGATCTTGCGATAGACGCGGCCCGGCTCGGACGGCGTGTAGGAGATCGGCGTCATCTCGTGGAAGGCGCGGCCGGAGCGCGCGCGCAGCAGGTCGACGGACTTCTCGGTGTAGCGATCGTCGCCCGAGAGATCCTTGGACGCGGACCAGTTGTTGACGACTTCATGATCGTCCCACTGGAAGAAGGTCGGGCAGATCGCGTTCATCGCGCGCACATGCTCGTCCATCAGATTGTATTTCCACTGGCCGCGGAACTCGTCCAGCGTCTCGGCGACCTTGCGCTTCTCGTCGATCAGCACCCTGTTGACCCATTTGGTGCCGTCTTTCAGCTCGACCTCGTCGGTCATCGCGCCGTCGGCATAGATCGTATCGCCGGAATGGATGAAGAAGTCGGGCGCGTGCTTCGCCATGGTGGCGTAGGTCTTCATACCCTCGTCGTCGATGCCCCAGCCCTGGCCGGCGGTGTCGCCCGACCAGGCGAATTTGATCGAGCGCCTGGAGGTCGGCGCGGTGCGGAAACGGCCGACGATCGGCTCGGACACGGCATTGACGTCACCGAGGTCCTGCGCGGTCATGCGGTAAAAGATCTCCTGGTCGGAGGGCAGGCCCTCGATCAGGCGCTTCACCGCGAAATCGCTTTCCGGCAGCGCGTCGAGGGTGGCGAGCTTGCGCGCATCCTTGAAGCTTTCCGAGGTCGCGACTTCGAACATCACCCGCGACGGGCGGTCGGTGCGCGTCCAGATCATGCCGGACACGGCATCGACATCGCCGGACTGGACGCCATGGGTGAAGACGGGGCGCGCCGCGGCGCGCGAGTAGAAGGGCATTGCAAGGCCGGAACCGGCAACGAGGCCGGCGGCGCCGACGCCCGACATGAAGGTGCGACGCGACAGGGTGAGTGATTTTGTCATGTGAGGATCTCCCGTTAGGCGCACTCCGCGCCGGGGGCGAGTGATCCTCTGCTTTCATGGCAGTCATTTCTCGGCTGCATGAATTTTTGATAACCGCACGATGACGATTGTGGGAAACCGCGGCGGAGCCGTCAGGCGGACGGGCGAAACCGGTCGATCTCGCCATTGCGGTAGAAGAGATTATAGGTCTCGAAGGGAATGATCTGTCCGGCCGGCGTAACGAAATGGACGCAGGAGCGCTTGACGTTGCCGACGCAGAAATCGAACCGGTCCATGAAATTCGACACGACGACGCGGAAGACGTTTTCATAGCCGAGCCCCTCCGGCACGGCGACCTGCGGCAGGCAGCACAGAAGATCCCCGAAACGCTGCGCCGCATTGGGCTCGATGGTCGACAGCGAAAACAGATCGAAGATGCGCTCGCGCAGCATCGGATAGCGCTCGAAGGTCACCGCGTTGGGCAATTCGGCGACCAACTCGTCCTTCGGGATCATCGAGGTCACCGGGATCACCTGCCCGCCATTGCGCAGGCCGTAGCCGATCGAGATCGCGGTCGGATTGCAGGGTAGAGGGATCATGTCGCTCTCGCCGAAGATACCGCTGTCCTCGACGATGCGCCGGCGGATATCGGTGAGCAGCACCCGGTCGGTCTTCGGGTCGAAATCCAGATTGCGCCCGGCGTCCTGGATCGGCTGGAAAGTGACCCCGCGCACGCAGCGATATGTCAGGGCATGCGCGATGATGTCGGCCATTTCGTCGTCGTTGACGCCCTTCTTCACCGTGCAGACCAGCGTCGTGGAGATACCGCGTGCCTCCAGCGCGTCGAGCGCGTTGCGGCGGACCTTGGAAAGATCGGCGCCGCGCAGATCCTTCAGCGCTTCGGGCCGAAGCGAATCGAACTGCAGGTAGATTTCCAGACCGGTGCGCCGCTCGGCCAGCGCGTCGGCGAACGCCGGATCGGTGGCGATACGCAGCCCGTTGGTGTTGATCATCAGATGCCGGATCGGCCGTTCGCGCGCCATGTCGACGATCGTCAGGATATCCGGATGGATGGTCGGCTCGCCGCCGGACAGCTGCAGCAGATCGGGTTCGCCCTCGCTGGCGACCAGCGCATCCATCATCCGACCGATTGTCGCCGGGTCGAGCTGCTTCGTCGCCTGTTGCGAGGAGCCCGCGAAACAGACCGGACAGGTGAGGTTGCAGGCCTCGTTGACCTCGATGATGGCGAGGCAGGAATGCTGCTCGTGATCGGGGCAAAGCCCGCAATCATAGGGACAGCCGAAATCGGTGCGGGTCTGCACGTCCAGCGGCCGGTCACCGGGTTTCAGGAAGGACAATTCCGCCCTGTAATAGGCCGCGTCCGACGAGATCTTCGTCATCTGCACACCATGCTCGCGGCAGCGCTTCTGGTAGTAAACGTCATCGCCGTCGATCAGGATCTTCGCCGGCACGAGTTTCAGGCAGGTCTCGCAGAGCGACTGGGTCTGGCCGTAAAACAGATAGGGCCGCGATTTGCGCAGAGGTGCGTTCATGTCACCCCCGCCACGCCTTGCGCAGCAAGACGAACCCGCCCCAGGCGATGGCGAACGTGACGAGCCAGAGCAGCCAGAGAATTCCCCCGGCGCCGTTGCTCCCGAACATGCCCATGAAGATAACGCTGCAGAGCCCGGGAAGGAGCAGCAGCACGCCGACGATGCCCAGCAGAACCCTAACCAAGACGCCGCCTGTATTTCTTGACGGACCAGATCAGCAGCCAGAGGCCGAGCAGACCGACGACAACGGAAGGAAGCGAGAAGAGGAAAACAAGCTGAGCATAGGGATCGTTCGTATCGCCCAGCGCGAATGCAGTGAAGACCAGCCCGCAAGCGCCGGGCAGCAACAGGAGGGCACCGAGTACGGCGAGGATCACGAGGCCGACACCCGGCCTCCGGGCCTCTCCCGGCTCATGGTTCCCCGTTTCATCATTCGCCACGATCGACAGCCTCCGTTTGCGCCAGGAAACTTAATCATCCGCGAAACGCCTCGGCAAGCAAACCCGGACATCCGCAGCACCGGCAGGGTTCAGGCAGCTTCGCCGCGAACCGGACGGCCCGCCGTCGCCACCATGACGAGCGCATAGGCGAGCAGCACGACGGAGAGGAACTGAAAGACGGTCAGCCCGGCCAGAAGATCGCCATAGGGCTTCCAGAATTCGATCAGAAAACGCTGCACGGCATAGAAGCCGACGGCGTAATAGAACCCGTCCCGCTTCCAGCGCGCCGAACCGGCGGCGAGCATGGCGACATAGACGAGCGCGAAGCCGGCCATGGCGAGGCTCTCATAGAGTTGGACCGGATGACGCAATATGCCGTCGCCGAAATCCCATCCCCAGCCGGCGCCCGTCGCGATGCCGTGTGTGTTGTCCTCCAAACCGGAGAGGAGGCAGCCGATCCGCCCGACGGCGATGCCGAGCGCCATGGGCAATGCGTAGATCGCGCCGGTGCGCGCCGCGATCCCGTTAGCCCGCTTGTAGATCTCGATCGCGGCGATGGCGCCAATAAGCGCCCCTTCGATGGAGCGGCCGAATCCGCCGATGCCGGAAACCCAAAGATTGAGCGTTCCGAACAGCCACGCGCCCGCCCCCGCGCCGAACAGCACGCCGACGAGATAACCGAAGCGAAAATGCTTTTCGACCGGCCGTTCGGAGAACCAGGTCCGGCGCAAAAGCAAAAGGGCCGTCAAGGAGACGGCCCATGCAAGCACATCGAACAGGGCGTGGATTGCCGGAAACGACATCGAACGCCCCGTTCGCCTGTGAAGAGGCTTATTCCGCCGCCGTGGTTTCCTCGGCGGCAGCTTCCTCGGCCGGAGCCTCTTCCGCAGGTGCTTCAGCAGCAGCCGCAGCAGCGGCCTTCTTTTCCTCTTCGGCAGCCTCGGCGGCAGCCTTGGCTTCCTCTTCCTTCTGCGCCTTCATGGCGATGCGCTCCTGCGCGGCCTTGCCCGGCTTCGCCTTGTTCGGGTTATTGCGCGCCTCGCGCTTGGCGAGACCGGCCTCGTCGAGGAAGCGCATGACGCGGTCGGTCGGCTGCGCGCCCATTTCGAGCCAATGCTTGATGCGCTCTTCATTGAGGGTCACGCGCTTGGCTTCGCCGTCCTTCGGCAGCATCGGGTTCCAGGACCCGACCTGCTCGATGAAGCGGCCGTCGCGAGGCGAACGCACATCGGCGATGACGACGTGGTAGTAGGGACGTTTCTTGGAGCCCGCGCGGGCGAGACGGATTTTCAGTGCCATGATTTACTCCTGTAAGCCTGTTTGTTCGTCTGTTTCTGGGTTTGGTGCCGGCCCTTCGCCGGCTTAATCCTCGTTCTTCGCGGCGATCGCCTCGTGGTGGCGGATCACTTCGCGAATGATGAAGGCAAGGAATTTCTCTGCGAAATCGGGATCGAGATCGGCTTCGTCGGCCAGACGGCGCAACCGCTCGATCTGCCGCTTCTCGCGGTCCGGATCCGACGGCGGCAGCTCATGCGTGGCCTTCAACTGGCCGACCGCCTGGGTGACGCGAAAACGCTCCGCGAGAATATGGATGAGCGCGGCATCGAGATTGTCGATCGAGGCCCTGAATTGCGCCAGCTTGTCGGACACGTCGGTCATGCCGCCTGCTCCAGAAATCGTGTCGGCGGAAGATGGCGGTAGATCCGCGCATTCCATCCATGGTCGAGATAGTCGCGCTCGAAGGTCGCGCCGAGGCGCGTCGCTAGGCGGATAGACGCCTCGTTGGCCGGCTCGATCAGGCTCATCGCCGTCGACCAGCCGAGATCCTCATAGACATGGCGGATCGCGCGCTTCGCCGCTTCCGCGGCCAGACCGCGCCCGTAATGCTCGGGCAGCAGCGCCCATGCGATCTCCGGCTCGGGCAGATCCGGCGGAAACCACGGACCGCAAAAGCCAACGAAGTCACCCGTTTCCTTCGATTCCAGCGCCCACTCGCCAAACCCGTTGATCTGCCACTGGCCGGCATAGGTCGCCAGCCGCCGCCACGCCTGGGCTTCGTCCATCGGACCGCCGTAAAACCGCGATTCGTCGCCCGCGAAGAACGCGGCCATCGGCGCGACGTCGGATTTGCGGAACCCGCGCAGGATCAGCCGGTCGGTTTCGAGAACGGGAATATCGGTCATTTCTTCTTCGGCAGGCCGGGCAAGCCCGCTCCACCGCTCAATCCCGGCAGGGCCGGACCGCCGCCGAGGCCGGGCAGTTTCGGCATGCCGCCGCCACCGCCGAGGCCGGCCGCCTGTGCCTGCTTCTGCAGTTCCTCGAGTTCCTTCGGGCTCATCTTCGACAGGTCGGGCATGCCGCCCATCCCGCCCATGCCGCCGGGCAGGCCCATCTTGCCGGCAAGTCCGCCCATCATCTTGCCCATCATGCCGCCGCCCTTCTTGCCCTTCATGGACTTCATCATGTCGGCCATCTGGCGGTGCATCTTCAGAAGCTTGTTGATCTCGGCCGCATTCGTGCCGGAGCCCGCGGCGATGCGCTTCTTGCGCGAATGCTTCAAAAGGTCCGGATTGGAACGCTCCTTCGGCGTCATCGACTGGATGATGGCGATCTGGCGGTCGAAGATCTTGTCGTCGAGGCCGGCCGCGGCCATCTGGTCCTTCATCTTCCCCATGCCCGGCATCATGCCCATGATGCCGCCCATGCCGCCCATCTTCTTCATCTGGCGAAGCTGGTCGGCAAGGTCGTTCAGGTCGAACTTGCCGGACTGCATCTTCTTCGCCATCGCCGCGGCCTTTTCCGCGTCGATGGTTTCGGCGGCCTTCTCGACCAGGCTGACAATGTCGCCCATGCCGAGGATGCGGTCGGCGATGCGCTTGGGATGAAACTCCTCCAGCGCATCCATCTTCTCGCCGGTACCGATCAGCTTGATCGGCTTGCCGGTGACGGCGCGCATCGAAAGCGCCGCGCCGCCGCGGCCGTCGCCGTCCATGCGGGTCAGCACGATGCCGGTCAGCGCGATGCGCTCGTCGAAGCTCTTCGCCAGATTGACCGCGTCCTGACCGGTCAGCGAGTCGGCGACGAGCAGCGTCTCGTGCGGATTGGCGGCCTTCGCCACATCCGCCATCTCGACCATCAGCGGCTCGTCGATATGGGTGCGGCCAGCGGTATCGAGGATGACGACGTCATGGCCGCCGAGCTTGCCCGCCTGCACCGCCCGCTTCGCGATATCGACCGGGCCCTGGCCCTCGATGATCGGCAGCGTGGCGACGCCGGTCTGCTCGCCGATCTGGCGCAACTGCTCCTGCGCGGCCGGGCGGCGCGTGTCGAGCGAGGCCATCAGGACCTTCTTGCCCTGCCGCTCCGTCAGCCGCTTGGCGATCTTGCCGGTCGTCGTCGTCTTGCCCGAGCCCTGCAGGCCTGCCATCATGATGACGACAGGCGCGGGCGCGTTGAGATCGATCGTCTCGCCTTCCGAACCCAGCATGTCGACAAGTTCGTCATGGACGATCTTGACGACCATCTGGCCGGGCTTGACGCTTTTCAGGAGATCCGCGCCGACCGCCTTCTCGCGCACCCGCTCGGTGAAGCCGCGCACGACTTCCAACGCAACATCGGCCTCGATGAGCGCACGGCGCACTTCGCGCAGCGCTGCGGAGACATCTTTCTCCGACAGTGCGCCGCGTCCGGTCAGGTTACTCAGGATCGAACCGAGGCGGTCCTGAAGCGATTCAAACATGCATCTCTCCACTTCCGGTGTTTTCCGGAAGGTAGGTTTTCGGAGCGGCGTGCAAAACCCCAAAGCCAAAAGCACCCGGGGGCGCATCGCGCTGCCGGGTGTTGACCTCCGGGATCTTGCCGCGTGGCGGTGTCCCGGTCGGTGGCTCGGAGTTTCAACTCGTCGCTAGTCGGGCGGGGCTATGGCGGAAAAGGGGGGCTGAGTCAAGGTTCGCGGCCGGCGGCCTTGCTTTGGCGAGCACGATGACCACGTTTAGGCAAGATGACAGAAACGACCCCCGATATGAGAAAAACCGTCAGGGCGAAGCGCCGCGCCAATCCCTATTACAGCGGACCGGTCTCCGACCATTTCGACGGCAAGATCTTCTTCAATCCCGGCGGCTCGCCACCGCCGGGTTTTCTGTCGCTGCTCCGCTGGCAGTTCGGATCGGGCAAGACCGCGTGGCCGGAGCACTATCCGAGCCCGCATGACGATCATGTGCCGGAGCAGCGCGTCGAGGGTACGGGACTGCGCGTCACCATGATCGGCCACGCCAGCCTGCTCGTGCAGACAGCCGGATTGAACATGCTGTTCGATCCGGTCTTCGCGGACCGCGCCAGCCCGGTGCAATGGTTCGGGCCGAAACGGCGTAACCCGCCCGGCGTGCGATTCGAGAACCTGCCGCCGATCGACGCGGTGTTCGTCAGCCACAATCATTACGACCATCTGGATCTCGCCGCGCTGAAACGTCTCGCGGGGAAACACGACGCGCTCTTCGTCACGCCGCTCGGCAACGACACGATCATCGGCGGCGCGGTGGATCCGGCGCGGATCGCCACCGGCGACTGGAGCGACACGGTTGCGCTTTCGCCCGAGGTGACGGCGCATTTCGAGCCGGTGCATCACTGGTCGGCGCGCGGCAGCACCGACCGGCGCATGGCGCTGTGGGCCGGCTTCGTTCTCGAGACGCCCGGCGGCAAGATCTACCATGTCGGCGACACCGGCTTTCACGACGGCATCAATTACCGCAACGCGGCGGAAAAACACGGACCCTTCCGGCTCGCCATCCTGCCGATCGGCGCCTATGAGCCGCGCTGGTTCATGACCCCGCAGCACCAGAACCCGGACGAGGCCGTGCGCGGCCACAAGCTCTGCAACGCGGCGCATACCGCAGGCCACCACTGGGGCACGTTCAATCTCACGGACGAAGGCATCGAGGATCCGCTGATCGCGCTGGCGGAAGCGCTTCGAACGCACGATGTCGCAGCCGAAACCTTCCGGCCGCTGCGTCCCGGAGAAGCCTGGGACGTGCCTTTTTAACGCCGCAACGCCGCTCCAAAACGTCGCATCGCATGAAAATGCTGGTAACGGAGGCGGAAATCCCCCATCTCCGGATGCGGGAGGCGTAAGCAACGGCGCTTCCGGCTATCATGGTCTCAGAGAGAAAGCCGTACCGCTTGTCACAGATCGAAACCGCCGCCGGCTCCGCCGGGAAAGACGCACGCGCATGGGCGAAAACCATCGCCGCCTATAACCAGCCCTCGAACCTGCGAGGCACGTTCGAATTCGCGGTCTCGCTGCTGCCCTTCGCCCTGCTCTGGGCGGCGATGGCCGTTCTGCTGTCCCATGGCTACTGGCTGGGCCTGATCTTCGCCGTGCCGGCTGCGGGCTTTCTCGTCCGCCTGTTCATGATCCAGCACGATTGCGGTCATGGCGCCTTTTTCCGCAACAGCCACGCCAATGAGTGGGTCGGTCGGACGGTCGGCATCATGACGCTGACGCCCTATTCCGTCTGGAAACATACCCATGCGCTGCATCACGCGGGCTCCGGCTGTCTCGACCATCGCGGTTTCGGCGAAATCGCCACGCTGACTGTCGAGGAATACAAGGCGCTGTCGCCCTGGAAGCGATTCAAATACCGGTTCTACCGGCATCCGCTGGTCCTGTTCGGCATCGGGCCCGCCTTTGTCTTCATTCTCGACCATCGCCTGCCCACCGGCATGATGCGCCGCGGCTGGCAGCCCTGGATTTCCACCATGGGCACCAATGCCGCGCTCGCCGCGCTGACGGCGGCTTTGATCTGGCTGGTCGGCTGGAAAGTCTTTCTTCTCATCCAGCTGCCGATCACGCTGATTGCAGCGACGGCGGGCGTCTGGCTTTTCTTCGTGCAGCACCAGTTCGAGGAAACGAGCTGGGAGCGCCTGCCCGAATGGCAGCGCCAGCACGCCGCCCTGCACGGCTCGTCGCATTATGACCTGCCGCAGCCGCTGCGCTGGTTCACCGGCAATATCGGCGTCCACCACGTCCATCACCTGTCGGCGCGCATTCCCTTCTACCGGCTCGGCCGGGTGCTGCGCGACCATCCGGAACTGCGCGACATCAACCGCATGACCCTGCTCGACAGCCTGAAGACGATCCCGCTGGCGCTCTGGGACGAGACGCAGCAGCGCATGATTTCGTTCGGGGAATATCGGCGCAGCCGCATGGCTGCGGCTGCGTAGGCGGCTCAAACAAGGGTCCACGCGAAACCCGCGCTGCCAGGTATTGCCCCCCGGGATATCTTTACCTCCACCGCGAGTACCGGATCGGTGGCTCGGAGTTTGGGCTCGTCGCTGGCTCGCGCGGCTAAGGCGGAAATGGCGAGGAGCCGAGTTACCCGCTAGGAGACGGCATCGGGCTCGGTCTGTATGTCGATGGTGACAGGCCGGTGGTCCGACGTGAAGTCTTCCTGTCGGTCGAAGACAGAATTCACCGCGTTGTGTATCTCGTGCTCTACACGGCCGGCCTTCGACTGCACCCGCAAACCGGTTTCGGCGAGCGCCGACTCGCCGACAACTCCCTGCGTGAAAATGATGTGATCGAGCAGAATGTCTGGCGACCTCCCAGGATCCCAAACATCAACGAAGGACGTCGTCCAGCGGTGGTTTTCCTCGCCGGTCTGCGAATAGTCGAACAATCCATGATTCATGAACCTACGGGCAAAAAACACGTCGCCTTGGAGGTTCGAGATCAGATCGTGGAAGAGATACTTGCGTTCGAAGGATTCCTTGCCGACGCCGTCATTCATGTCGCCCAGGACGAAAACAGCAGGCGAAGGCTCGTTGCGAAACCGGTTTTCGATGAAATAGCGGATGTTCGCCGCCTCAGTTGATAGCTTTATGCGGCTTTCGACCGCCGTCTGCTCGACACGCTTGATCAGCGCGATATCCGTCGCCGTCTTGTTAGTTTTGCGACGCGCCATGCCCGCCGCCGCATAATCATCGCCGCCAAACTTAGATTTCAAATGCACGCCGATGAAATCGACTCGACGATTTCCGATCTTGCACACTAGGACTTGGGGATGGCGCCAATGATAGTGTTCCCGATCATTGAGCTGCGGAGACGCATCACCTTCCCCGTCGTCGTCGGGGTCCGGCAGACTTTCCGCGTCGCCGGGTTTGAACAGCGGATGAATGATCGGCCATTTGCGCTGATGCTCGCCGCTGCCGTCTACCGTTGGGTCGGACCTGCTTTCGAGTTCCGTCGCTTCGATCCAGACCGACTGCGCGAGCAATCGAGGCTCAAGCGCATCCCATCGCACAGTCTTGACCAGAAAGAATATGGCCTGCGAGCCTCCGATCAGGTATTTGTCACCCTCGGGCCGAACGACCACGGTCCAGCGCTCGTTGAGTTCCTCCTTGCAGAACTGCTGAAGGCGATGAACGTTTCCGGTCGACGGGCCTTCCTGAATGCAAAGAATATCGGGATCGATCCGCCGGATTTCCTCGGCAATCATCTCTTTTTGAAGGCTTTGCAATGCCTTACCCGCGGAGCTCGTGACACGGCGGCTTTCACGGGGAATGGTCCTTGTGTAGCCCTTAAGGAGCTGCCCGAACCAGGCGATATTCCAGGTTGATAGCCGGATAGACATGCGAACCTCCTCCGCAAACTCACCCCGCCAAATATTGTACGCTTTTTATTGCATTTAGACGAGAGAAAGATTCGCTTACATCAGAACAATCGGCGAGATTATTAAGTATCCAATATTTTTCCCGCGCTTAAAATTGCTCAATCTGACAGTTAGATGCGTCATGACAGAACAGGTGCGCGGAATTGCTGCGGAAATGGCGCTCTTGATCAGGACTTGTAATTCTTGATCCACGATTCCGCGAAGGTGACGCCCGAAACACCCGCAAACCGCCTGACCCGGTCCAGTTCCCCTTCGAGCTCCGTCAGGAAAGCCTTCGACAGGCGAACGCTCTTTTCCGGCCAGAACCGCTTCACCGCCAACACATCGGCGTTGCGGTCGGCCTTCATGTCGATGCGGCCGACGATGCGGTCGCCTCTGAGGACCGGGAAGACATAATAGCCGTAGACGCGCTTTTCCTCCGGCACGAAGATCTCGATGCGGTAGTTGAAACCGAAAAGCCGCTCGGCGCGTTTGCGGTCGCGCAGCACCGGATCAAAGGGGCTTAGAACTCGGACGCGGCCCGGCGGCTCCGGCGGGTTGTCCAGAAGATCCGGATAATCCCTGAAGCGGAGCGAGACCCGCGGCTTCGAGCCGTCGGCGCTTTCGACCAGCACCGGTTCCAGTTCCGCCTCTTTCTCGGCGATCCATGCCGCCACCTCGTCGGGCTTCAGCAGGTCCCAGAACGCGGCGATCTCGCCCCGCGTGGCAAATCCGAGCCGCGAAAGCGCTGAACGGCAGGCCCAGTCGACGAAGTCGTGGTGCTCGACTTGCGCCCCGTGGCAATGATCCGGGATCACCCGCTCGGCGAGATCATAGACTTTCTGGAAGCCGTCCCGGCGCGCGATGGCGAGGCGGCCCGTGCGCCAGAGATATTCGAGCGCGGTCTTCGACGGGTGCCAGTCCCACCAGCCGGTCGACGGCTTGTCGCCCCCGAAATCGCGCGTCATCACCGGGCCGTCGCGGGCGACCCGTTCGAGAATACCGTCGCATTCATGCAGGAAGGGCGAGCCCTGCCACGCCTCGTAGCGCTGCTGCAGCCGCGCCTCCTCGCGGGCGAAGCGGTGCCGCCAGTAGCAGAAGAACTCGGACGGGATGATCGAGGCGTCATGGGTCCAGTTCTCGAAGAGATGGCAATCGGCCTCGACCAGCCGCTTCAGGTTCTTTTCCCGGTAGGTGGCGTTGCGCGAGAACAGGATCTGGTGATGCGCGCGGGCCACCGTGTTGATCGAATCGACTTGCACGAAACCGAGCCGCCGGATCGTCTCGAGCAGGTCGTCCTTCGACTGGCCCTTGTGCGGCGGGTCGGAAAGCCCCTGAAGCGCGAGGAAGGCGCGGCGGGCGGTCTTGTTGTCGATCATGGCGGTCATGGGCGGCGCGGAGAGTGCGGCGGAAACGATCCCGAAAGCAAGCCGGCGCGATAACACTCCTGACACTGGCAATTCGGGCCGCGATCCGCCATATAGGCCCGGAAACCAAGGGAAACCGCAGGACATGGCGCTCGACGTTCCGTTTGCGAAAATGAACGGGCTTGGAAACCTGATCATCGTGGCCGACATGCGCGGCCGCGACGGAACCATTGCGCCTGAAGCCGCCGTCGCCCTCAATGCCGATCCGGCGACCCGATTCGACCAGATCATGGCGATCCACGATCCGCGCCTCGACGGCACCGACAACTACATCGACATCCTCAATTCCGACGGCTCCCGCGCCCAGGCTTGCGGCAACGGCACGCGCTGCGTCGTGCAGGCGCTCGCCGCGGAGACCGGTAAGGCCGTCTTCACCTTCCAGACACCGGCCGGCATCCTCGGTGCAGAGGAACACGCCGACGGCACGATTTCCGTCGACATGGGCCGGCCCCGCTTCCGCTGGGACCAGATCCCGCTGGAAGAAGAGTTCCACGACACGACCGGCATCGAATTGCAGATCGGGCCAATCGACGCGCCGGTGCTGCACACGCCGTCCGTCGCCAATATCGGCAATCCGCATGCCGTCTTCTGGGTGACAAACGATGTCTGGACCTACGATCTGGAACGCTTCGGGCCGCTTCTGGAAAACCATCCGTTGTTTCCGGAAAAGGCGAACATCACCATCGCGCAGGTGGTTTCGCGCGATCATATCGTCATCCGCACATGGGAACGCGGCGCCGGTTTGACCGAGGCCTGCGGCTCTGCCGCCTGCGCGGCGCTGGTCTGTGCGGCGCGGATGGACAAGACGGAGCGCAAGGCGACCGTGACGCCGCCCGGCGGCGATCTCGTCATCGAATGGCGCGATGACGACAAGATCGTCATGACCGGCCCGGCCGAATGGGAATTCTCCGGCCATCTCGACCCCGACACCGGCGCGTGGAGCCGTGACGAGGACGCCCCGTCTCAGGAGGCGATCTGATGGCGGTCGATATCGTCACCTTCGGCTGCCGGCTGAACACCTACGAGTCGGAAGTCATGCGCCGCGAGACCGAGGCCGCCGGCCTCGGCGAACTCGACGGCGGTGCCATCGTCTTCAACACCTGCGCGGTGACCGGCGAGGCCGTCCGCCAGGCAAGGCAGGCGATCCGCAAGGCGCGCCGCGAAAACCCCGAGGCCCGCATCATCGTCACCGGTTGCGCGGCGCAGACGGAGCCGGCATCCTTCGGCGGCATGGAGGAAGTCGATCTCGTCATCGGCAATGACGACAAGCTGAAGGCGCAAAGCTATCGGGCGCTGCCGGAATTCGGGATCAACCAGTTCGAGAAGGTCCGGGTCAACGACATCTTCGAGGTCACGGAGACCGCGTCGCACATGGTCGACGCCATCGAGGGCCGGGCCCGCGCTTTCGTACAGGTGCAGAATGGCTGCGACCACCGCTGCACCTTCTGCATCATCCCCTATGGCCGCGGCAATTCGCGCTCCGTGCCGATGGGCGCGGCGGTCGACCAGGTGAAGCGGCTTGCCGAAAACGGCTATCGCGAGGTGGTGCTGACCGGCGTCGACCTGACGAGCTACGGGCCGGACCTTCCCGGCAAGCCGAGCCTCGGCAGGCTGGTGCGCGCCATCCTGCGGGACGTGCCGGATCTCGACCGGCTGCGCCTCTCCTCGATCGATTCCATCGAGGCCGATGACGATCTGATGGAGGCGATCGCGAACGAACCGCGTCTGATGCCGCATTTCCATCTGTCGCTGCAGCATGGCGACAACCTTATCCTGAAGCGGATGAAGCGCCGCCATGCCCGTGAGGATTCCATAGCCTTTTGCGAGGAAGTCCGCCGGCTGCGCCCGGACGCCGCCTTCGGCGCCGACATCATCGCCGGCTTCCCGACCGAAACAGACGCGCATTTCGAGAACTCGCTGAAGATCGTCGAGGAATGCGGCCTCGCCCATCTGCACGTCTTTCCCTTCTCGCCGCGCGAGGGCACACCTGCTGCCCGCATGCCGCAGCTCCCACGCGATATCGTCAAGGAGCGGGCGAAACGCCTGCGCGAGGCCGCCGACGCGGCCTGGCTGCGCCACATGAACAGCCTCGTCGGCACACGGCAAGACGTGCTGATCGAGCGCGACCGGCTTGGCCGCACGGAAGATTTCTCGCTCGTCGAGCTGGCTGGATCGACGGCCGCGCCCGGCGAAATCATTCCGGTCATGGTCGATGGCCATGACGGGACAAAACTCACCGCGAAACCCGCTTTCGCGCTCGCCGCCGAATAAGTATAGTCCGCGCCATGGCACTTGGATTCGTCAAGAAAATCTTCTCATTCGGCAAGAAGGCCGTGGAGGAAGTCCCGGCCGAAGAGGCCGAGGCAAAGGCACCCGAAACGGAAACCGCTGCTGCGTTCGAAGCCGCCCCGGAAACGGTGACGGCGGCCGCCGGCGAGCCGGATATTCCGCCACCGCCACCCGAACAGCCGCAACCGCCGCAGCCCTCCGAAGAGCCCGCCCCGGGCGCGCCCGAGGAGACGCCGCCCGCCGAAGAGCCCGGCCCCGCCGCGCCGCCGGAAGAACTGCCGCCCGGCCCGGACTCGCCCGTGCCGGAACACGCGCCCGACATTCCGCCATCCGCGCCGCCGGAGGCCCCGCCCGTTCACGAGCCGGTCTACGAACCGCCGAACGAGGTCCCGTCGGGACCGAGCGAGGTTCCCTCCTACACGCCAACCGAGATTCCGCCGGGCAATTTCCCGGCGGAATTCACTTCGGCCGAAGCAAAAGCGCCGGAACCCGAACCGGAATCCGTGATCGAGCCGGAACCGGCGGCGATATACGAACCCACACCTGAGCCTGAGCCTGAGCCTGAGCCTGAGCCTGAGCCTGAGCCTGAGCCTGAGCCTGAGCCTGAAACGGCAATCCGGGAAGAGCCGGTTGTCGAGACCGTTGCCGAAACACCGGTGGAAGACGAACAGCCGGCCGCCGAAGCGCCTGCGCCCGAGCCTGACGAGCCGAAGGGCAAGGTGCTGATCGGCGAGCAGACGCCCGCCCCGGCCGCGTCGCCCGAAGCCGCCGAGCCCGAGCGCCGCAACTGGCTGTCGCGGCTGACCTCCGGCCTGTCGCGCTCCTCGCGGCAATTGTCGGACAACATCGCCAGCGTCTTCACCAAGCGAAAGCTCGACGAGGACACGCTGGAAGAGTTGGAGGACATCCTGCTGCAGGCCGATCTCGGCGTCGAGACGGCCATGCGCATCACCGACACGCTCGCCTCCGGCCGTTACGGCAAGGAGGTCTCCGGTGAGGAAGTGCGCGGCGTCATGGCCGACGAGGTCGCCAAGGTGCTCGATCCGGTCGCCATGCCGCTCGAACTCGACCTCTCCTTCAAGCCGCATGTCATCCTCGTCGTCGGCGTCAACGGCACGGGAAAGACGACCACGATCGGCAAGCTCGCCGCAAAGCTGCGCGATGCCGGCCTGAAAGTGACGCTCGGCGCGGGCGACACGTTCCGCGCCGCCGCGATCGAGCAATTGAAGATCTGGGCCGACCGGACCGGCTCAACCTTTGTCGGGACGAAGCTCGGCGCGGATGCCGCAGGCCTTGCCTGGGACGCGTTCAAGACGGCGCAGGACAACGGCTCCGACGTCGTCATCATCGACACCGCCGGCCGCCTGCAGAACAAGGCGGAACTGATGGACGAACTCGCGAAGATCGTCCGCGTCCTGCAGAAACACGATCCGGAAGCCCCGCACACGGTTCTCCAGACGCTCGACGCCACGACGGGCCAGAACGCGCTCAGCCAGGTCGAGATCTTCCGCAATGTCGCGGGCGTCAACGGTCTCGTCATGACCAAGCTCGACGGCACCGCGCGCGGCGGCATCCTCGTCGCCATCTCGGCGAAGTACAAATTGCCGGTCTATTTCATCGGCATCGGCGAGAGCGTCGAGGATCTCGAACCCTTCCGGGCGCGCGATTTCGCCAACGCCATCGCGGGCGTCGCCGCTTAGCCTTTAATCACTCCAGCAGGCCTGCGGCACGAATATCGGCGACGGACACGTCGTAGATGTTCCCGATCCCCGTATCGTCCGACACGAAAACGATCCTGGAGGAATCCGGGTTGAAGCGCGGATGCACGTGCCGCGCCTGCACCGAAGCGCTGCATCCGTGGCGCAGGACGGGAACCGGCTTCGCCTCCTGCCCGCTTTCCAGCGTCCAGACATAAAGCATCGGATCCCAATTCGTCCCGTCGCCGGTCGCGAGCTTCAGATCGTTGGAATGGATATGGGTGAAATGGCGGGGAAACGGAAAGAGCTCCAAGCCCGTGTCGTCATAACGCACGGTGCCGATGAAAGCCGGCCCGTCCTTCTCGGTTCCGTGAAACCCGACGGTGACGCCGTCCTGCATCCAGTATTCGTGCCCGACGCTCTCCTCGCCCTTGCGCGGATAGATCGGCCAGGTGCGGCCGTCGCGCAGATCGAGACCCCAGATCCGATTGTCGACCTTGTCCCACGGGCCTTCGTGGCAGTAGGTGAGGATATGGGGAACCGTCGGCGAGGCGCTGACATGGCCGACCCAATACTCTTCGGAGAAGAGCTCGCGAACCTCGCCCGAAATCGTGTCGACCGAGATGATCGCCGAGCGCGGCTTGGCCGCCCAATACTCCTCGAAGCCGACATAGCCCTTCAGCAAATCCACATCGAAGCGGTTCTGCAGGTCCTCATAGATGCCCGTGCAGACGAGAGCGCCGTCGCAGGTCACCGTCAGGATGTTGTTGGCGTAGCCTTCCGGCGTTTCGTAGAGAATTCGCTCGTCGAGCGTTTCGAGATCGAGCGCGACGAGTGAGCCGTTCCGCCAGAAATAGGCTTCCGGGCGGGCCGGGTTGAGGCAGGTGAACAGGAGTTCGTCCGTCACGCGGCACTCGTCCGTCAATTGCTTGAAGGCGCCGCGTTCGACGTCCATCCCGAAGAGATCGGTCGCCCCGTTGCGCGTCGACACGAACAGCAGCCGGCGGCCTTCATCATACCAGCCGGGATTGGTGAAATAGAGATGGTGGCTGTCGTCGGGGCCGTCCGTCAGCTGCCTGAAAGCCAGGCCCGTTTCCGGATCGCGGCGTTCGCGCACCTCGGAGGAAAAAATGTCGCCCTTCGCCAATCCATGTTCTCCCTGACCGAACCGGCGGCCCCGCTGGCCGCCCAACCCCCATGTTTCACGGGAATCGGACGCTGTCGATGGAAGAGCCGGAAAACGGTTAAGGCCGGATCAGGGCGCGGCGAAAGCGACTTCGCGCGGCTGCAGCACGTCGCTAACCGCATTGACCGCCTCGATCCAGACGCCGGCATCCGCGGTGAGGCTGTCCGACCAGGGCGTCACGAAACTCATGAAATGGAGTTTCGACGCGCCATCATAATAGCTGATCTCGTGCGTCGACATGTCGAGATAGCCGTCACGATTGGTGTCCTCTGCCTTGCGCCATCCCTTGATCCGCGCCTTGCCGACGGAACAGTCGAGGGGATCGGCGCCGTCGATCGTTTCGCAGAATGTGAAGAAGCGGGTCAGCTGGAACCAGCCCCGCGGCATGGGCGAACGCGGCAGGCCGATCGTGTCGGTCCGCTCCAGAACCGTGATGCGGACATGATCCTCGATATCGGCCGCCAGCAACTCGCCGAGCGGTCCGGTGCTGTCCATATCGAGCAGCTTGTCGTCGCGGATCCCGAGGCTCGGCTGATCACCATCGACGCCAAGCGTCCAGACATAGGCCGGGAATGCTTCGCGCCCGCATCGCAGGAACCCCGACACGACGCCGTTGGCGACCGTATCGAATGTGGTCGGAATGCCGGAACTGTCTTTCTCGGCGGCGAGGAATTCACAGGCATGGGAGGCGACCGGCAAAAGGGTCGCGAACGCGGCAACGATTACGAATTTAAACAGCCTGGCCATGGCGCGCTCCTTTTCGGTTGGCGAAGCGCGCGGGAGGCTGGCTTCGCGTGGCGGCCCAGTTCCTCCCAGGTGGTAAGGTTCTACTTTGGTAGAACATCGTCATCGAGCATGTGCCCGATTCCTTGACGAATGATTAACCATAACATTCAATTTTGCCGCAGCGCAACATTGATATTGCAGCGCAGCGAAACGCCTTTCGGACTCGCAAAACGCCAGGCAATCGCCTAGGTGAGGCCAAACAGCCCGAACGGAAACGCTCACACGACGATGTCCAAGCCGATCTTCGAACGCGATCCCTCCGACCCCGAACGCCAGAAAATCAATCCGCTCCTTAAGCTCGCGCTGGAGCTCGGACCCCTGGTCGTCTTCTTCTTCGGCAATTCGCGCGGCGAATGGCTGGCCGAACGCTTCCCCTCCCTTGCCGAGATCGGCGGGCCGATCTTCATTGCGACCGCCCTGTTCATGGCGGCGACGGTGGTCGCCCTGATCGTCTCATGGGTGCTGACGCGATCGCTGCCGATCATGCCGCTCGTCTCGGGCGTCGTCGTCCTTGTCTTCGGCGGACTTACCCTGTGGCTGCAGGACGAGCTGTTCATCAAGCTGAAGCCGACCATCATCAACACGCTGTTCGGCGCGATCCTGCTCGGCGGCCTGCTCTTCTTCAAGACCTCGCTTCTGCGTTACGTCTTCGATTCGGCTTTCAGAATCGACGAGGAAGGCTGGAACAAGCTGACCCTGCGCTGGGGCCTCTATTTCATCGCCATGGCCGTCGTGAACGAGATCGTCTGGCGCAATTTCTCGACCGATTTCTGGGTCGCTTTCAAGGTCTGGGGTTTCACCCCGCTGGCGATCGTCTTCACCATGTCGCAAATGCCGCTGATCCACCGGCATTCGCTTGAGGAAGTGCCGGAAAAGTAGCGCCTAAGGCTCGATTGGCATCGTCTTGCGCCGGCCATGCATTGCCCGGCGCAACCTCAGCTTGCTTCAATCGCGTCGAGCGCTCGCTGCGTTTCCGCGAAATAGCGGCCGAGATGGGCGCCGTCGACCAGCGCGTGATGCACCTCGACGGTCATCGCCACGGAATGGCGGCCATTCCCGTCCTCCGTGAACCGCCCCCAGGAAAAGCGCGGAATGCAATCGTCCGGGCCCGGCATGGCGTTGGTCAGGCCGGTGAAATCCAGCCATGGCAGGCAGGACAGATAGGCGACATCGTCGCGATGTCCCTCATTGGCGCCGAGCCCGCCCTGCGCCGCGGTCTCGGCCATCGTCGCCGCGCAGAGCGGATCGAAATCCCGCCAGTCCGCGGCGAAGGGAACATAGGCATAGGCGAAGGTGCCGTCGGCGCGCGGCACGGTCATCGACAGCGCGATCGTGTCATGCTCGACGACGACATCGCCGCGAAACCGTGTGCGAAGCTCCGGCACCGCATGGATGCCCGAGCCGATCGCGTGAATGCAGGCGCGATAGGGCGATACGCCCGCCGGCTTCAGCTCGGTGACCAGCCGGGTGACGTCGAGCCGCGAGGTTATCGCATATTGCGGCCGCTGGTAGGTGCGGAAATGCCGAAACGTCTCCGCACGCGGCCAGCTCGCCAGATCGATCTCGCGTTCCGCCATCAGCCCGCGAGACGCGCCTTGTCCATGCGCTTGCGGTCATTCGGATCGAGATACATCTTGCGCAGGCGGATGTTCTTCGGCGTCACCTCGACAAGCTCGTCGTCCTGGATCCAGGACAGCGCCCGGTCGAGCGTCATCTTGACCGGCGGCGTCAGCTTGACGGCTTCGTCCTTGCCGGCGGAGCGAATGTTGGTGAGCTGCTTGCCCTTCAGCACATTCACTTCGAGATCATTGTCGCGCGTGTGAATGCCGATGATCATGCCCTGGTAGACCTTATCGCCCGGCTCGATGATCATCGGGCCGCGATCTTCCAGGTTGAACATCGCATAGGCGACAGCCTCGCCCGGCTGGTTCGACAGGAGAACGCCATTGATGCGCCCGCCAATCTCCCCCTTGTAAGGCTGGTAATCGTGGAACAGCCGGTTCATCACGGCGGTGCCGCGCGTGTCGGTCAACAGTTCCGACTGGTAGCCGATCAGGCCGCGCGTCGGCGCGTGGAACACTAGCCGCACCCGGTCGCCGCCAGACGGCCTCAGTTCCAGCATCTCGGCTTTCCGCTCGGCCATTTTCTGCACGACGACACCGGAATGCTCGTCGTCAACGTCGATGACGACCTCTTCGATCGGCTCCATCAGCGTGCCGCTCTCGTCCTTGTGCATGACGACGCGCGGACGCGACACGGCAAGCTCGAAGCCTTCGCGGCGCATCGTCTCGATCAGCACGGCAAGCTGCAATTCACCGCGGCCGGAAACGTAGAAGGAATCCTTCGAGTCCGCTTCCTCGATTTTCAGCGCGACATTGCCCTCGGCTTCCTTGAGCAGGCGGTCGCGGATGACGCGGCTGGTCACCTTGTCGCCCTCGGTGCCGGCGAGCGGGGAATCGTTGACGAGGAAGCTCATCGTCACGGTCGGCGGGTCGATCGGCTGCGCCTGCAGCGGCTCGGTCACAGAGGGATCGCAGAACGTGTCGGCGACGGTTCCCTTGGAAAGGCCGGCAATGGCGACGATGTCGCCCGCATGCGCCTCTTCCACCGGCTGGCGCTCCAGCCCGCGAAACGCGAGGATCTTGGAGATGCGGCCGCTTTCGATCTGCTTGCCGTCGGCGCCGAGCACCTTGACGGTCTGGTTCGGCTTGATCGAGCCGGATTCGATGCGCCCGGTGATGATGCGGCCAAGAAACGGATTGGCTTCCAGGATCGTGCCGATCATGCGGAAGGGACCGGTTTCGACCTGCGGCTCCGGCACATGCTCGACCACGAGGTCGAACAGCGGCGCGAGCGAGGCGTCAGACGGCTTTTCCGTCTCCGGCGCCATCCAGCCGTCGCGGCCCGAGCCGTAGAGGATCGGGAAATCGAGCTGCTCGTCGGTGGCGTCCAGCGCGGCGAACAGGTCGAACACCTCGTTGATCACCTCGTCGGCGCGCGCGTCGGAGCGGTCGATCTTGTTCACGGCGACGATCGGGCGAAGTCCGACCTTCAGCGCCTTGCCGACGACGAACTTGGTCTGGGGCATCGGGCCTTCGGCGGCGTCGACCAGAACGATGGCGCCGTCCACCATCGACAGGATGCGCTCGACCTCGCCGCCGAAATCGGCGTGACCGGGCGTGTCGACGATATTGATGCGCGTGCCCTTCCATTCCACCGAGGTCGCCTTGGCCAGAATGGTGATGCCGCGTTCCTTTTCGATGTCGCCGGAATCCATCGCGCGTTCCTGCACGCGCTCGTTTTCCCGGTAGACGCCGGACTGTTTGAGAAGTTCGTCGACGAGGGTTGTCTTGCCATGGTCGACATGCGCGATGATCGCGATGTTGCGGAGTGCCATTGTGTAAATCCGGAAATGCAGAGCCGGGCCAACCGCCCGGCATTGATGTTGCCGCGCTCATACAGGCTTTTTCGCAGATGCGAAAGCCCGTCCTTTCTTTCGGGGGCGGCGGAACCCGTATCCTAACGAAGCATTAATGAAATAGGCGCAATCTCCGGTCCCGGGAGAACCACTATGGATATGCTTCACATCCTGTCGACGACGTTTCTGGCCGCCGCCCTGACCATGTCCGGCGGCGCGTTCGAACCGGGCCATGTCGCCGATCCCACCGAGGCGGAACTGGCCTATGCCGACGCGCCCTATGGCGTCGATCCGGTGGTCACCGGTCCGGTCAGCGCCTCCTTCAGGGAACAGCAGCAGATCGCCGGCTGCGATGCGGCGAAATGGCCGGACGTGCCGCTGAGCTGCTTTCCGAAATAGGCGCGGTCAGGCCTTGGCGGCCTCGTTCACCATCATCAGTTCGCCGATATTCTCCGACGTGACATAGCCGGCGAGCCGGCCTTCGCGATCCGTGACGCCGACGGCCGGCACATTGCCGCCCGACTGCAGGAGCTTGAACGCGGCGTCCAGCATCGCCGTGTCCGGCACCAGGGGGATGTCGCGCGCCATGACTTCATGGACGGGATAGCTGCGGTCATGCTGCTGCAGCGCCTGGACCATGGCCGAACGCGTCAGCACCCCGCGCAGATTGCCGCCGCCGTCGACGACGGGAAACTCGTGCTGGGTGGTCCGCAAAAGCGCCTCTACAGCATCGCCGAGCGTCGAGGCCGAACCGAGCGCGTCGTAATGGGTGATCATGCCCTTGCGCACCGAGACCTTCGAGGCCATCGCCTGGAAACTCGTCGCCTGGGATTCCCCGGTCGCGGCCATGTAGACGAAGATCGCCACGAAGATCAGCAGCACATTGCCCGTCAGGAGGCCGAGAAATCCGAAGATGAAGGAGGTGATCTGGCCGATCGTTGCGGCGATCTCGGTCGCGCGCACCCGGTTGAACTTCATCGCCAGAAGCGCCCGCAGCACCCGCCCGCCATCCATCGGAAAGGCCGGGATCAGGTTGAACAGGACGAGGATGATATTGACCACGGCGAGACGCGAGAGGAAGCCCGGCTGGGGATTTTCGATAGTGGCGACGGTCGCCAGATTGGGAAAGGCGCCGAGGATCGCCACCAGCACGGCCGCGATGACGACATTGACCAGCGGCCCGGCGATCGCCACCACCACTTCCTCCGAGGGCTTTTCCGGCATTCGCTCGAGCTGCGCGACACCGCCGATCGGCAGAAGCGTGATGCTCGGCGTCTTGATGCCGTAGCGGCGCGCCGCCAACGCATGGCCGAGTTCATGCAGCACCACGCAGGCGAATACGGCGATGATGAACAGCACGCCCTCCGTCGCCGCCGCGCCGCCGCCCGACTGGAACGAGGCGATACCGATCCACAAGAGCAGAAGGAAAAAGGTCAGATGGATGCGGATCTCGCTGCCCGCGACCTTCGCGATCGGAAACGACCATTGCATGACATCAACTCCGAATTGATCCGCGCGGCGGGCGAAATCGTCCGGCGCGGCTGACAAGGCGTCTGTTTTCTACTTAAGTGGTGGTCAGGGGACAAACCAGCAAGGATAGGACGGCATGCAGATCGGAATGATCGGGCTCGGACGAATGGGCGGCAACATGGTGCGCAGGCTGATCCAGGCCGGCCATGACTGCGTGGTTTACGACATCCACGCCGACAGCGTCGCGGCGCTGGTCGCCGAAGGCGCGACCGGCACGGACAGCCTCGAAGCCTTTGTCGAGGCGCTGAAGCCGCCCCGCGCCGCCTGGATCATGCTGCCGGCGGCGCTGGTCGGACAGACGGTCGACACATTGGCCGGGCTGATGGACCGCGACGACGCGATCGTCGACGGCGGCAATTCGCGCTATACGGACGCCATCGACATTGCCGCAAAGCTGCATGCGACCGGCATCCATTTCGTCGATGTCGGCACCAGCGGCGGCGTCTGGGGGCTTGAACGCGGCTATTGCCTGATGATCGGCGGCGATGAAAAGGCCGTCACCCGGCTGGACCCGGTCTTCGCGGCGCTGGCGCCCGGCGGCGACGGCGAAACGCCCGCCGAGCGCGGCTATCTCCATTGCGGCCCGACCGGCTCCGGCCATTTCGTGAAGATGGTCCATAACGGCATCGAATACGGGATGATGGCCGCCTATGCGGAGGGCATGAACCTGCTGAAGGCCGCCAATGCCGGGTCCGAAGATCGCCCGGCCGACGCCGAGACGACGCCGCTCGCCAATCCCGAATATTACCGTTTCGACCTGAACGTGCCGGAGATCGCCGAGGTCTGGCGCCACGGCTCCGTCGTCTCGTCATGGCTGCTTGACCTGACGGCCCAAGCGCTGAAAGGTGATCCCGGCCTCGACACGTTCAGCGGCCATGTCTCCGATTCCGGCGAGGGCCGCTGGACGGTCGACGCGGCGATCGACACCGGCGTGCCGGTACCGGTCCTGTCGGCGGCGCTGTTCCAGCGCTTCTCGTCGCGCGGCCAGTCCGACTTCGCCGACCGCATGCTGTCGGCGATGCGCTTCGCATTCGGCGGTCACCTGGAGAAGAAGGGGTAGGGCTAGACCAGCCCGCGCTTCTCCAGCATCGCGTCCGGCGTCGGCAGGCGGCCCCGGAACGCCTTGTAGGCGTCTTCGGGGTCCACCGTGCCGCCGGACGAATAGATATGGGTCTTCAGCTTGTCCGCGATCTCGGGATTGAACGGATCGCCCGTTTCCTCGAAGGCGGCGAAGGCGTCGGCGTCCATCACTTCCGACCACATGTAGGAATAGTAGCCGGCGGCATAGCCGTCGCCGGCGAAGATGTGCTGGAAATGCGGCGAGCGGTGCCGCATCGACAGGGCGTCGGGGATCCTGATCTCGTCCAGCACCTTCGCCTCGAATTCCATCGGCTTTGCCTGAGCGTCACCGCGCGCATGATAGGCCATGTCGACCAGCGCCGAAGCCGTATATTCCACCGTCTCGAAACCGGCATTGAAGGTCTGCGCCGCCAGCACCTTGTCGAGCAGGTCCTTCGGCATAGGCTCGCCGGTCTCGTAATGCAGCGCGTAGGTATTGAGCACCTCCGGCACGGTCAGCCAGTGTTCGTAGAGCTGTGACGGCAGTTCGACGAAATCGCGGCTCACCGCCGTTCCGGAGACCGACGGATATGTGACGTCGGACAGCATGCCGTGCAGCGCATGGCCGAATTCGTGGAACAGGGTGCGCGCGTCGTCGAAGGACAGGAAGGCCGGCTTGCCCGCCGGCGGTTTCGCGAAATTCATCGTATTGAGAATGATCGGCGTCTCGCCGAGGAGCTTCGACTGCGACTGCAGCCCGCTCATCCAGGCGCCGGACCGCTTGGAGGGCCGCGCGAAATAGTCGCCGATGAACAGCGCCCGCTGCGAGCCGTCTGGGTTCTTCACCGCCCAGAGCCGCGCATCCGGGTGATGCAGCGCGACGCCCTTCACTTCCTCGAAGGTGATGCCGAACAACCGCGTCGCCACCGCGAACGAGGCCTCGATGATCTTTTCGAGCTGCATGTAGGGCTTCACGTCGTCGTCGGAAAAATCGAAGCGCTGCTTGCGGATTTTCTCGGCGTAATAGCGCCAGTCCCATTTCGCCGGCTGGTAGTTGTGGCCTTCCTCGGCGATCAGTTCGGCGATGTCGCCAGCCTCTTCATTGGCGCGGGCAACACCTTTCTCCCAGACGGTTTCCAGCAATTCGCCGACATTTTCGGCCGTTTTCGCCATCGTGTCGTCGAGCTTGTAGGCGGCATAGGTTTCATAGCCGAGCAGGCTCGCCTGTTCCTGCCGCAGCGCCAGTGTCTCGGCGATGATGCCGCTATTGTCGGTCGCGCCACCATTCTCGCCGCGTGCGATCCAGGCCGAATAGACCTTCTCGCGCAGGTCGCGGCGCGACGAATGGGTCAGGAACGGATCGGCGATGGAGCGCGACAAGGAAACGGCATGCTTGCCGGGATGTCCGCGCTCCTCGGCGACCGACGCGAGCGCGTCGACGAGCCAGCCCGGCAGGCCGGCGAGATCGGCCTCGTCCTCGATCAGCAGCATCCAGTCGGATTCGTCGGCCAGCACGTTCTGTCCGAATTGCGTGCCGAGCGTCGCGAGTTTCTCGGTTACTTCAGCGAACCTTTGCTGCTCCTCGCCTTCCAGCGCCGCGCCCGAGCGCACGAATCCCTTCCAGCGCCGTTCCAGCACGCGAAGCTGTTCCGTGGTCAGCCCGAGCCTGTCGCGGGCCTGCCAGAGCGCGTCCACCCGCTCGAAAAGCGGCTTGTTCATCGCTACTTCCGTGCGGTGGCGCGCGTAGAGCGGCGAAACGGTCCGCTCGACCGCGCGGATCGTGTCATTGGTATGCGAGCCGGCGCGGTTGAAGAAGATCGCCGAAACGCGCGACAGCGCCTCGCCGGACTTCTCCAAAGCCTCGATCGTGTTCTCCCAGGTCGGTTCGGCCTTATTCGACGCAATGGCGTCGATCTCGGCGAGATGCGCCTTGAAGGCGGCGCGGATGACCGGTTCGAAATCCTCGTCCCTGATCGCCGCGTAATCCGGCAGGTCGTGCGGGCCGGTCCAGTGTGTCAGCGGCGAGGCGGCGAGATCGACAGTCATGGAAATATCCTTGGCGTTGGGAGGTCCAGACTCAGCTAGGCTATCCGCCCCGCCTTCTCAAGATGCGGGCCGCATGATGTCAGTGCAGCGTCGCTCCGCCCTTGGACACGGTGAGTTCGTCGAGCCGCTCATTGATCGTCTCGCGCACCGCATCCCACAGCAGCGAGAAGGACTGGAACCCCTCATCGGTCACCTCGTCGGTGTCGAGCGCCACGACAACGGTTTCGAGCACCGTGTTGAGCTCTTGCTTCAGGTTGCGCAGATGCACAGGGTCCGTGGCCTTCTCGGCATCCCTCCGGATCGCCAGGAGCTGGTAGTTATAGGTGTCGGCGCGGTTTTTCTGACGCGCCATGAAGCGTGAGCGCAGCGCCAGAAGCGCCGAGACGATCAGCGTCAGCACGGTGACCAGAAGGGCCAGCGGTTCCGCGTTCTCCTGGATGAAACCCGGCTGGTCGCGGTCATAGAAGGCTTGCGCGCCGTCATGCATGGGCACCGACAAGCCGGTTTCGGCGTGCGGCGCGGCAATCGCCGAGGCGAGCGCGAAGCGCAGGGTCAGATCGAGCCGATATTCGAACAGGATGCGCGTGAGTTCGCGCACCGCCTCCGCGTCAACATCGGCGCGCGTCACCAGAACGCGTTCCACGGCGGCTGTCGGCGTATCGCGCGACGGCACCGGCGTTGCGCCTGTAAAGGCGCCCTGCGGAATGACGCCGGAAGAGAGAAACGGCCGCTTCAGCGCAATGGCCTCGGCCTGGCGCACCGGGATATAGCGTAGCGCGATGCGTTTCAGTTGCGCGTCCTCGAACATGCGGATCAGGCTCGGATCGCGCAGCGAGCGGACTGTGAACAATGCCTGTGTCTCGCCGGCAATCAGCCGTCTCGCGCCATCGGTAAAATCCTCCGCGGTCCAGCGGAACCCGTCAACGGGCAGGTCGTAATGGTCGCCCAGGACCCAGAAAGACCGGAAACCGTCACTGCCGAATTGCGGGATCGAGATGGATGCGCCTACAAGATCGGTCACCGACCGGATCGGTGAATCGCCGCGCACCACGAGCTGGAACAGATCCGGATAGAGCTGCGCGATCTCGCGCACATCGGCCACGACCGGCGTATCGGCGCGAATGACCGCAACATCGACGGTGCGCCTGTTGAGCGCGGCTATGTTCTGCGAGGAATCGCGCGATGCGCAAATATCGAGCCGGACCGTCGCGGAATGGCGCGCCACCACGTCGGCGACCTCCCGCATCAAATTATAGGCGTCCGATCCGGTCGGGCCGGTCGCCACGGCAAGGACCGCCGGTTGCCGCTCCCGCTCCGTCCAGAACCAGCCGAGCGCAGCCGCCGTGACGATGATCGCTCCCGCAATGACGGCCAGCAGCGCGCGCTGGCGGACGCGATGCGACGCCCTGTTCGGGCCGCTTCCCGCATCGGCTTTCCTCGAAGCGCCACGCCGCGCCCTTGATTTCGGCTCGCCTGCCAAGACGTCGGTTCCGTCTGTCCCCCGGGATTGGAAGCTGTAGAGCGCGCCGTCCCCTCGCGCAAGCTGACCGATGGCGGTGTCGGCCGCTTGACACGCAAACCCGATATAATAAGTTAGACTTATTATCTGCCTACCTTAGGAAAGAACCGACCTGTGGCCGACCCGCGAACCTTCGGATTCCTTGTCAACGACGTCGCCCGCCTGACACGCTCCCTGCTGGAGCGCCGCATCAGCTCCGCCGGGCTGGACATCACACCGGGCGAAGCGCGCGCGCTCTTGCATATCGTTGCGCTCGGCGGCGGGCGCCAGACGCTCATCGCCGAACGGATGGGCGTCGAGCCGATGACCGCGTGCACCTATATCGACCGTCTCGAGAAGCGCGGTCTCGTTTCCCGCGAGGCAGACCCGGCCGACCGGCGCGCCAAGCAGGTTCGGGCGACGGAAGCCGCGACGCCGCTCATCGCCGAGCTCCAGGCGGTATCCGCGGCGATGCGCGCCGATGTCCTCGACGGCCTGACCGCGGCGGAACACGAGGCGACGATGAAAGCCCTTCGCCACGCCCACGCCAATCTGCAGGATCTGCTCGCGCCGCAACCGGCGGAGGCGCTCGCGTCATGACCACGCCGATCATGGGTGTCGGGCGCACGGCGCTGATCTCGACAATCCTGGTTGCGATCGGACCGCTTTCCATGGCGCTCTACACGCCCGCCATGCCGATGCTGGTCGACGCGTTCGGCACGACGCAGGCGGTCATCAAGACAACGCTGACCGCCTATTTCGGGGGCTTTGCCTTTTCGCAGCTCGCCGCCGGTCCCTTCGCCGATGCGCTGGGGCGCAGGCGCTCGACGATCATCTTCATCGGCTTCTATATCCTCGGCAGTCTCGCCGCGGCCCTGGCGCCGACGGTGGAAATCCTGATCGCCGCACGCTTCGTCCAGGGGGTCGGCGCGGCCATCGGTGTCACCGTCTCGCGGGCCATCGTCCGCGACCTCTACCCGGGCGAACGGGGCGCGCGAATTCTCAATCTCGTTGCCATCGCCATGGCGTCGGCGCCGGCCTTCGCGCCGGCCCTTGGCGGCATCACGATGCAGATTGCCGGATGGCACGCCATTTTCATCCTGATGGTCATCTTCGGTTTTCTTGTCGGCGGCACCGCGATCTTCGCTTTGAAAGAAACCATTGTCCCCGACATTTCCCGGCTGCGCCCGCTCAATATCGCCCGCGCCTACCGGACGCTTGCGACCAATGCGGAGTTCCTGACCGCATCGATCGTCATTGCCGCCGGCGCCGGCGCTTTCTACGCGCAGGCGACCCTTCTGCCCTTCGTGATGATCGACGCCGTCGGCCTGACCCCGACCGAATACGGCTTCTCCATGCTGTTCCAGTCCGGAACATTCATGTTCGGGTCTCTGACAATGCGCCTGCTTCTGCGCTGGTGGACGCCAAGCCAACTGGTTGTTCCCGGCCTTTGCCTGATCGTGGCCGGCAGCATCGGCCTCGCGACCGCGCCCCACCTCCTTGGCGCGTCGTTGCTGACGGTGATGCTGCCGGTTGCGGTCTCGGCATTCGGCGTCGCGCAGATATTGCCCTTCATGCTGATGGCCGGCATGCGGCCGTTCCCGCATATCGCGGGACAGGCCGCGGCGCTGACGGGATTCATGCAGATGGGAGCCGGCCTTCTCGGCGGCACGATCGGCGCGTTATACGCCGATCCCGTATGGGCGATTTCCACCGTAATTCCCGCCATGGGCCTCATATCGGCGACCGCGTTCATCCTCTACCGGCGCGCTGCCGACACGGCCCAACGCCTCGAAGCGGACATCGAGGCGGCGCAGGTTATCCCCGCGCCCGCCGAATAGAAATCAGCCCTGACGCTTGCGCTTGGCGAGCGTGCGAAGGCGCAGCGCGTTCAGGCGAATGAAGCCGGCGGCATCCTTCTGGTCATAGGCGCCGTGATCGTCCTCGAAGGTGACGAGCTCTTCCGAGTAAAGCGATTTCGGCGACTTGCGGCCGGTGGTGATGACATTGCCCTTGTAGAGCTTCAGCCGCACCGTGCCCTCGACATCCTTCTGGCTGTGGTCGATGGCGGCCTGCAGCATCTCGCGCTCCGGCGAGAACCAGAAGCCGTTATAGATCAGTTCGGCGTAACGCGGCATCAGATCGTCCTTCAGATGCATGGCGCCGCGATCAAGCGTGATCGATTCCATGGCCCGGTGGGCGGCCAGCAGGATCGTGCCGCCGGGGGTCTCGTAGACGCCGCGCGACTTCATGCCGACGAAGCGGTTCTCGACGAGGTCGATGCGGCCGATGCCGTTGTCGCGACCGAGATCGTTGAGCGCGGCGAACAGCGTCGCCGGGCTCATCGCCTTGCCGTTCAGCGCGACCGGGTCGCCTTGTCTGAACTCGATCTCGATGTCGGTCGCCTGATCGGGCGCATCCATCGGCGAGACGGTGCGCATGTGGACATATTCCGGCGCCTCTTCCCACGGATCCTCCAGCACTTTGCCCTCCGACGAGGAGTGCAGCATGTTGGCGTCGACCGAGAACGGCGCCTCGCCATGCTTGTCCTTCGGCACCGGGATCTGGTGATCCTGGGCGAAATTGATCAGGTCGGTGCGCGACTTGAAGGACCAGTCGCGCCACGGCGCGATGACCTTGATGTCCGGGTTGAGCGCATAGGCCGACAGTTCGAAACGGACCTGGTCGTTGCCCTTGCCGGTCGCGCCATGCGCGATGGCGTCGGCACCGGTTTCCTCGGCGATCTCGACAAGCCGCTTCGAGATCAGCGGCCGCGCGATCGAGGTGCCGAGCAGGTAGATGCCCTCATAGACGGCATTAGCGCGGAACATCGGGAAGACGAAGTCTCGGATGAACTCCTCGCGCACGTCCTCGATATAGATTTCCCTGATGCCGAGCATCTCGGCCTTCTTGCGCGCCGGCTCCAGCTCGTCGCCCTGGCCGAGATCGGCGGTGAAGGTCACGACCTCCGCGCCCAGTTCGGTCTGCAGCCATTTCAGGATGATGGAGGTGTCGAGCCCGCCGGAATAGGCGAGGACGACCTTTTTTACGTCTTTGTACGGGGCGCTCATGTGTCGAAGTCCAGTCAGGAATTGCAGCGTGAAAATCGCGCGCAACATATTGCGTTTGCGCTGTGGTGCAAGCGGTTTGCCGCCATGCGGTGTCGCGGATGGCTAGCCACGTCGTCGCAGCGCGTCAATCGCCGGCCCGATCCGCCCGAACAAAGGGGCAAGCCTGCCTTCCGCGCCGGCGGCGAGAACGGCGAACACGATGATCGTCAACAGGAAGCCAAGCACCGCGTCCGACAGGTAATGCGCGCCGAAGACGACACGTAAGCCAGCCATGGCGACGGCGACGACGCCGAACAGCCAAGCCAGTCCCCTGTATCCGTAAACGGCCAATATCAGCGCTATGCACATCAGCCAGCCGGCCGACGCCGCCTCGCCCGAAACGAAGGAGCAATTGCCGGTATCGCAATAGCCGGAAATCGTGCCCGCCTCGACGAAGGGCAGCCAGCCGCCGTAATCCTCGGTCATCCACGGGCGCGGCCGGCCCCAGAAGGCTTTCAGAATGCCGTTGACGATCAGCCCCGGCCCGAGAATCAGCGCGCCGATCAGCACGGTTTTCACCCGGACGCCGGCATCCTCCCAGCGCTTGCCCAGCGCCAGTTCGACAACCAGCATGACCAGGAGGACGATTCCCAATTGCACCGGAAATGGATGCAGGAACTCGCGAATACCGCTCAGGACCGGCCAGCTGGCCAGCGTGAATCCGGAACATCCATGGCCGTCGGCCCGGGCAGTCGCCGCGCAGCGGCCGGGATCGAAAAACAGGCCGGAAAACCCGAAATCCCACTGATCGAGAAGGCGGAATAGAACGAGCAGCACGACCCAGAGGACGGACAGCGCAAGGATGGCGGAGGGGCTGGCCCACACACCGAAAGCGCTGGTTCCGGATACGCCCGGCCGCGTGAAACTGCCCTCTGTCGCCATGCGGCTCCCTGTGGCATGGTGCGCCGAATCCTGCAAGCGCCCGGATGGATCCGATGCCCGCCTTCATTCCCGACTGGCCGACACTGGCCGCCTTCGCCGCCGCCGCGATCGTGCTTGCGATCACGCCCGGTCCCGACATGACGCTGTTCCTGTCGCGCACGCTGAGCCAGGGCCGCGCCGCCGGATTTGCCTGCATGTTCGGCGCCTATGCCGGCGTTACCGTCCATACCGCCATGGTGGCGCTCGGCCTGTCCGCGCTGATCGTCGCCGCGCCGGCCGCTTTTGCGGCGCTCAAGATCGTCGGCGCCGGCTATCTCGTCTGGCTTGCGATCGACGCCATCCGCAACGGCTCGTCGCTGAGCATGAAAGCCGAGAAACGCCAGGCGCCGCATATCGGCGCGAGCTTCCTGACCGGCGTCGGCATCAACCTGCTCAACCCGAAGATCATCCTGTTCTTCATGACCTTCCTGCCGCAATTCGTCGTGACGGGAGATCCGCACGCGACCGGCAAGTTCTTCTTCCTCGGCGCCATGTTCGTGGTCATCGCCGTGCCGATCACCTCGGCCATGGTGCTGGCGGCTGGCTGGATGGCCGAGACGCTGCGCACCAGGCCGTTCGTGACACGTGTCCTCGACTGGCTGATGGCCGGCGTGTTCGGCGCCTTCGCGGTCAAGATCCTCACCACCCAGGCCCGGTGACGGGTTTGCACGCAACCGCCGGCATGAATGCCATGGAGGCCGAAACGCCCTTCTGGGCGCGGCGCAACGGCGTCTATTTCTATTGCGCGGTCTGGCACGTCGCTTTCGCACTCGTCGCGATCTTCATGCGTTCGGCGCTCGGCTATGACGACGCGCTCGAAGCCTACAATGTCCAGTCGCTCGAATGGAGCTACACGCCGCGCAATCCGAGCCTTTACGACTGGATCCTCTACGGGCTGGATCGCCTGACGGGATCGACGGCCTATAGCGCGCCGCTTCTCAACTACGCCTCCATGCTGGCCTGCGCCCTGCTGCTGTACGAACTGGCGCGGCGGGTGATCGATGACCGGAGGTTGCAGGTGCTGTCGGCCTATTCCCTGTCGCTCCTGTGGACGATGGGCTTCGATTTCCATCCGATCCTGACGCACAGCAAGCTAATGATCGCGATCATCGCCGCCACCCTGCTCGTCATCCACGCGCTCGGCGAGGAACGGTCGCTGTCGAAATACATAGTGCTCGGCGTTCTGATCCCGTTCGGCCTGATGGCGAAATATGCCTATGGCCTGTTCCTCGCCGCCGCCCTGCTGGCGGCGCTCGCGGTCCCCAAATACCGGGTGATCGTCTTCGACCGGCGCATCCTCCTTGCCGGTCTGATCGCGGTTCTGCCGGTCGCGGCCGTGCTGGCCATCGACGCGGCGAAATCACAGGCGATTGTCGGCACGACGATCGGCGTTGTGAAAACAGGCCAGGACGCCTCCCTGTTCGAGAAGTCGATCCGCCTCGGCAGCGCGGTGACGCTCTTCTGCATGCCGTTCGGCGCCTTTTTCGGCTGGCTCTATTTTCGCACGGACCGGGTAGCGCCGAAGCCCGGCCCGCGTGACGAGAGCTTCCTCCGTTTCACCGGGCTGATCCTGCTGGTCGGCCTCGCTGTGATGCTGTTCTGGTCGTTCGGTCTCGGCAGCGCGCAGGTACGCGCCCGCTATTTCCTCTGCGTCTTCCTGGTCTTTCCGCTGTTCGCCTTCATGGTCCTCGACCGATACGCCGTCCCGGCCCGCGCCGCCCGGGATTATGCGATCCTCACGGCGCTGACCGCCACCGCGATCTTCGCGCTCAACCTGACGAGCCGGCTGGCCCCTGCGGAAACCGTCTGCCGCAATTGCCGTCTCAGCGTCCCCTACCGGCAATTGGGCGACGAGCTCGCGGCGCGCTACGGCCCGACGCCGACACTTGTCGGCCACGACATCTTCGAGGGCGGACAATTGCGCGCGGCCCTGCCGACGGCCCGCGTGACGACGCTGGTGCCGAAGCCCTACCGCCCCCCGGCGCGTGAGGCGGAGCATTGCGTGCTGGTCTGGCAACCGGGCGACGACATCGCGTCCGATCTCGCCCGATACGGACTCACGCTTCAAGAAGACGAGGGCGTCACGCTGCAATGGTGGGCCCCGCTGCTGGAAAACGCCCGCAGTACGACGTTCAACCTGCAGAAGCTTCCGTCCGGCTCGCAGCCCTGCCTGTGATCCCGCCGCAACAGATAAGACATCGCGCCGGGGAAAACTCCGTGCTATCCGGCGGCCAAACAAATATCCGGAGCGCCCCATGGCCACGGCCACATCGACCGCGCCAACTGCACCGCCGCTGACCCCGTCGCGGGAAAGCCACCTGACGGTCCTCGCCGTCATCCTGATCGCGCTGTTTGCAATGCGCGAGCTCGCGCTTGCCCTGTCCGCGACCGATCTCGGCTTCGACGAGGCGCAATACTGGGCCTGGGCGCAGGACCTTGCATTCGGCTATTCCACCAAGCCGCCGCTGATCGCCTGGCTGATCGCCGGCACGACATCGCTGTGCGGCGACGGCATGGTCTGCGTGCGCCTGCCGGCGAACCTGCTGCATGTCGTATCCGCCGCCCTGCTCTATATCGCCGGCCGGCGGCTCTATGACTGGCGGGTCGGCTTCTGGTCCGCGGTCTTCTACGCGACAATGCCGGCCACCGCCGTCTCGTCCTACCTGATCACCACCGATGTGCCGCTGATCGTCTTCTGGTGCATCGCGCTGATCGTCTTCCACGCCCATGCGCAATCGCCGCGGCTGGCGACGGGCCTGGCGCTGGGTCTCGCGCTGGGCATCGGCCTGAACGCCAAATACGCGATGATCTTCTTCATCCCGTCCGCGGCGCTCTACATCCTGTTCACGCGGCGGACATGGGCTGCCGCACGCGCGCCGTCCACCTGGCTTGCGCTGGTCATCGCGGCGGCGCTGATCGCGCCGAACGTCCTGTGGAACCTGTCGAACGGGTTCGCGACGCTCGACCATACGGTCAAGGACAACATGGAATGGCAGGGCCTGGTCCTTCACCCGAAGGACATGCTCGAATTCATCGGCACCCAGTTCGGCATGCTCGGCCCGGTCATTTTTGGCGCCTATCTGGTGATCCTGTTCACCGGACGGCGGACGCAAAAGCCAGAACAAGACCGGTTCCTGCTGTTCATGTCGCTGCCGGTTTTCCTGCTGATCACCTTCCAGGCGCTGATGTCGCAGGCGGAGGCCAACTGGTCTGCGACCGCCTTTCCGGCGGCCGTCGTGCTTGTCGCGGCGCATCTCGCCATGCCGCGCCACCGGACCAGCTTCATCTGGTCGGTTTCGGTCAACGGCGCGATCGCCGCCGTCATCCTTTTCGGCATGATGCTCATGACGCCGAGCATCGTTCCGCCAAGACTGCTCAAGCCGGTCCACCAGCTCTTCGGCGGCGAGGAACTGAGGCAAGGCCTGATCGCGACGCTGGACTCGACCGACATCGAAATCGTCGTGGTCCAGGGACGCAAACTGACCGCCGAGGTGATCTACGCGTTGCGCGGCACGCGGTATGACGTGCGGGCCTATCTGAAATCCGAAACTGCGCCGGCCCATGATTTCGAGCGAATCCGCCCCTGGACACCGGATATGCCGCTGCCGGTCGCCTTCGTCCGCAGCGAGGCAAGCGGCGCGCCGGACTTCCTGCCCGGCGACAAGTCGCTCGTCGGCAAGGTGGATTCGCCGAGCCTCAGGATCCGCTACGGCGTGCTCGACGTGTGGAAGGTGGATGCGGACGGCACGGCCGCCGCCGACTGACCTCAGTCCCCGTGCCCGGCGATCATCATCGCCTCATAGGCGAGCCGCTCGGTCTTCTTCATCCGCTCCGAAGCCGATTTCAGCTGCCCGCAGGCGGCGAGGATATCCTGGCCGCGCGGCGTGCGGATCGGCGAGGCGTAGCCGTTCGCGTTGATGAAATCCGCGAATTCCTCGATCTGCTCCCAATCCGAGCATTCATAAGCCGAGCCCGGCCATTTGTTGAACGGGATCAGGTTGATCTTCGCCGGAATGCCCTTGAGCAGCCGCACCAGTTCCTTGGCGTCGGCGAGGCCGTCATTGACGCCCTTCAGCATCACATATTCGAAGGTGATGCGGCGCGCATTCGACAGGCCCGGATAGGCCCGGCAGGCATCCAGCAGGTCCTTCAGCGGATACTTCTTGTTGATCGGCACCAATTCGTCGCGCAGCGCGTCATTGGTGGCGTGCAGCGAGATCGCCAGCATGACGCCGGTCTCCTCGCCGATCCTGACGATTCCCGGCACCACGCCCGAGGTGGACAGGGTGATGCGGCGTTTCGACAGCGAGAGGCCCTCGCCGTCGGCGAAGATCAGCAGCGCGTCGCGCACGTGATCGTAATTATAGAGCGGTTCGCCCATGCCCATCATCACGACATTGGAAACCTTGCGGCCTTCCGACGGGACGATGGCGCCCTGCGGCGTGTCCTTGTCCGGGAAGTCGCCGAGGCGTTCTCGCGCCAGAAGCAGCTGCGAGACGATTTCCTCGGAGGTCAGGTTGCGGACGAGCCGCTGCGTGCCCGTATGGCAGAAGGTGCAGGTCAGCGTGCAACCGACCTGGCTCGAAACGCAGAGCGTGCCCCGGCCCTCTTCGGGGATATAGACCGTCTCGACCTCGACCGGCTTGCCCGCGCCGCGCGGCGGGAAGCGCAGCAGCCATTTGCGCGTGCCGTCATTGGAGACCTGCTCCTCGACGATCTCGGGCCGGGCGATGGAGAAATTCTCCTTCAGCATGGCGCGCAGATCCTTCGAGACATTCGTCATGTCGTCGAAATCGGAGACACCGCGCACATAGAGCCAGTGCCAGAGCTGCTGCACGCGCATCCGGACCTGGCGCTCCGGCACGCCGGCTTCCTTCAGCGCGTCGGCAAGCTGCGGCCGCGTCAGGCCGATCAGGGTCGGCTTTTCGGCCATCGCCGCCCGCGCGGACGCGCCATGCGCTTCGCGCGCCGCAATATCGGTCAGGTCGAGGGAAACCGCCATCGTCGTTCCACAGTCGTTTTCAGCGAAGGACGCGCTTTATCATGCATTGCGCGCGCCGTCACGCATGTCCAAAAAAGCGAAAAGCCGGGTCATGCCCGGCTCTCCCAGTTCCAATTCATATAGGCGCTTATTTGCAGTCTTGAATGGCGTTGAGCGCAGCCGTCACGCCGGACAGCGAATAATCGTAGCTCGTACTGGTGCCGCGCGCCGAAGTCGCCTGCACCGTCATTTTCGATCCGGCCTTCATCGCCGCGACGAGCGCCGGTTCCTGTGCGGCGTTTTCCGCCCAGGCCGACTTGTCCTTGGTGAAGAAGGAGAAACTCTGGTCGCCGATCGTCACGGTCACCTTCGAGGCTTCCCTGAGGCCGTAATCGGCCATGAATTGCGGCTCGTAGGAGACGTTCTGCGTCGTCCGCTGGGTGACGATGAAGAAATTCGTGCCGTGATTGACGTCGGCCGGCTTTTCCGAGCCGGGGATCGGAACGGACAGCGTGTAGCAGACCTTGCTGCCGCCGGAATCGTAGCTGAAGGCGCTCCAGTCATTGTAGTCGCCGATACGGGTCGGCGTTTGCGCCCAGGCGCCGGCGGCACTGCACGCCACCATCGCTGCCGCCATCAATCCCGCAGTAACTTTCGTGTCGATGAACATATTTCCTACCGGTTCGTGTCGGTCACGCATGCAAGTTGAGGATTTGGCAACCCGAATCTGTACGAATCACGGTTACCAAAATGTGAACAAAACGCCAATGAGTCTAAACTTTCCACCCTGGCGCACGTCAGCGGCGTGACGCCGTGTCCCAACATCAGAAAAATGCGACGCGAAAGCGGCAACAGTTTGACTTGCCCTGACGCGGTCTCGCCCGGCCTGGCCCCGTAAAACTCTATTAAACTTTTCCGGGAAGGGTGCGGCTAACGCAACCCTGGATGATTCGCCGCTGCATGATGCCGGCGCTCGATCTCTGCATATCGCCCCGATGACTGCCGGACGATATCGCTGTCGGGAGTGATCATGACCTTCATGCCACCGGTGAGTTCCGGCGCCGTGCAGATCCTGCGGCTGGACCGCCCGTCCTTGGCGGACGGCGAGAAGCCCGCGGCGGCCGATATCGCCGCGACTGCCAATGGTATCAGCAGTCATTTCAGGAATGCGCAGGCCGCGGCCTCCGAATCCGTCTTCAGCGTCAACCATGTCGACATCACCCAAATGAAGATGCAACTGATCGAGAAGGCCGGAAAAGCCTTCGGCGTCGAAAGGGACGACTACGACACCCAGGCCGATTTCGGAAAGGCCATCAAAACCGTGATTTCGGAAATCAGGCGGATGGAAAACGGGGATCGGATCCTCGAGGGAATCGCCAAGGATCTCGGACTGGACGAGCTCGGAATCTCGATCGACACATTGGTCGGCGCGATCATCGATCCGGGCGGGAAAGACGACAAGAAACTCGATGCAGCGCTGAGAGAAGCCACCGGCGAGGATGTCCTCGACGCCGCCAAGGACGATTTGGCAGCCGGCGGTGTGTCCGTCCTTGTCGACGATCTGGGTCTTTACGGCCCGTCGGCCTGACGGCCCTTTCAGGCGTCGATAACGGGCTTCTCGTCGTCTTCCGGCGTCTCGATTTCATGATCGGCAAGTTCGTGATCGGCAAGCGCGCGTCGCGCCGCGAGCCGGTGCGCCTCGGTGATATTGCCGCGCACGGCCCCGAAGGCCGCCATCAGCACGGCCATGTCGTCGCCGAAACCGATCGACAGCAGGAAATCCGGAATGAAGTCGAGCGGCAGCACGAAATAGGCCAGCGCGGCGAGAAGGATGCCGCGCACCTTGGTCGGCGTCTTAGGGTCCAGCGCGCAGAAATAGGCCGCAACGACATCCTCCATGAAGGGGATGCGGCGAGCGGCTTTCCTGGCCGTCGTCCAGAATTTCTCGCGCACGCGGGTTTCGCGCCGCTCCTGCTCCTCCTCGGAGCCCGGCTCGAGGATCTCGCCGATCCTCACCTCGTCCATGTCGGCTTTTTTGTCCGTCATGGTTGAAATGTGGGGAAGGCGGCGGATCGCTTCAAGCCGCCGCCGTCTCCATCGCCGCGGCCAGCTTCAGGTCCAGCTCGGTGACGCCGCCCGAATCATGCGTGGTCAGCGTGACCTCGACGCGGTTGTAGACATTGAACCATTCGGGATGGTGGTTCATCTTTTCCGCCGTCAGCGCGGCCTCCGTCATGAAGGCGAAGGCCTTGCGGAACGTCTTGAACTTGAAAGTCTTGGTGATGGCGTTGCCATCGTCGCTCGCGCTCCAATCGGGCAGATCCTTCAGCGCCTCGGCGATTGCGCCGGCATCCAGTTTCAGCTTTGACATGGCGGCCTCCTTTCCTCATCGGGTTTCACATGATGCAGAATGAACGAATGTCGATCCTGTTCGTGTGTCTCGGCAATATTTGCCGTTCGCCACTGGCGGAAGGCGTATTCCGCGAGATCGTCACGGCCAACGGCGCTCAGGAACGCTTCCTGATCGATTCCGCCGGCACCGGCAACTGGCATCAGGGCAAGCCGCCGGACCGGCGCTCTGTGGAGGTGGCCGCCCGCCACGGCATCGATCTGACCGGACTGCGCGCCCGCCAGGTGACGCGCGGCGATTTCGACCGGTTCGATCTGCTGCTCGGCATGGATGGCGACAATGTCGCGACGCTCGCCTCCCTCGCGCCGCCCGACCGGCGCGGCCGGATCGCGCAATTTCACGAATTTTCCACAGGCATGCCGCGCGACGTGCCCGACCCCTATTACGGGGCCGAGGACGGTTTCGAGGCCGTCTACCGGATGATCCGCGCCGCGGCCGGTTCCCTGTTCGAGAAGCTCGCGGCGGAGACGCGCGGCGTCAGCGGATAGCTGTCCTCGACGATATAGGGCCCGCCGCCGACCGATTCGCGCGACGACATCAGGACGAAGCGGCCGACCGTGAAGGGCGGTACGTGGAAATTGCCACGGCTGGAAAGATAGCGCGCCGCCATTTCCGGTTGCACGTTTCGCAGCCGCGCGATGGTGACATGCGGCGTGAACTTGCGCGGATCCGCCGGCAGCCTGAGACGCTGGCAAATTCTTTCGATTTCCGCCTGCAATTCGATCAGGTCGGGCGAGGCGGTCGGCACGGCGAACAGCGAATGCGGCTTCTTGCCGCCAAAGCATCCGAGGCCCGACAGGCCCATCTTGAATTCGAACCGCCTGATCCGCCCGAGAGCGTCGGCGAACTCGTCGGCGACGTGATGTTCGACGTCCCCGATGAAGCGCAATGTCAGGTGATAATTCTCGATGTCGATCCAGCGGGCGCCGGGCAAACCGCCGCGCAGGAGTGAGAGGGACATCGCCGCATTGTGCGGAATCTCGATGGCGGCAAACAAACGCGGCATGATGGTCTCCCCTCCGGTTTCGGAAGCGTGACGGGCAAATCACCTTGTCCCCAAGCGGAATCGAATCACGGTCGGGCGCATGGCGCAAGCGATTTATTTGCCGGCCATTTTCGCCTCGCCGGAAACGGTGGGGTCAGCCGTCCCGGCCGTCGAGATAGTCTTCCATCAGCGGCAGGAAACCCTCCACCATCGTCTCGACGCCCTTTTCGTTCGGATGCATGCCGTCTTCCAGCTGCTTGTCCGGTTGCGCTGCGACCCCGTCGAGGAAGAAGGGATAGAGCGGCACGTCATGCTTCTCGGCCAGATCCGGAAAGATCGGATTGAAACCGGCGGCGTAGTCTTCGCCCATATTGGGCGGCGCCAGCATGCCGGCGAGAATGACGTCGATCCCCTTTTCCGTGAGACGGGCGATCATCGTGTCGAGGTTCTCGCGGCTGAGTTCCGGCGAAATGCCGCGCAGCGCATCGTTGGCGCCGAGTTCCAGGATGACGAAGTCCGTGTCGTCCGGTATCGACCAGTCGAGCCGCGCGAGCCCTGCGGACGTGGTGTCGCCGGAGACGCCCGCGTTTGCGATCTTGATGTCATAGCCCTTCGCCTTCAGCGCGGCTTCCAACCGGTCGGCGAAGGACTGGTTCGGCCCGAGCTGGTAGCCGGCCATCAGGCTGTCGCCGAAGCCGACCCCCCTGATCGTGTCGGCGAGAACCGGCGCCGCGGCGAGCGCCAGCGAGCCGGCGACGAGAAAAATGCGCAATAAAGTTTTGACCATGGGGCAGTACGTTCCCATTTAGACCCGATTGCTGCTCATATAGGACCGATTCCCCGTGACAGAAGCGCTGATCTCCCTGACCGACGTCGATTTGAAACTCGGCAGCGGCGCCAACGCCGTCCATGTGCTCAAATCCGTTAGCCTCGATATCGCCAGGGGCGAGTCGGTGGGCGTGGTCGGACCGTCCGGGTCCGGCAAGACGACGCTGCTCATGGTTCTCTCCGGTCTCGAGCGGCCCGACAGCGGTTCCGTGAATGTGGCGGGCGCCACCCTCAATGCGATGGGCGAGGATGCGGTCGCCGCCTTCCGTGGCCAGAACATCGGCATCGTATTCCAGTCCTTTCACCTGATCCCGAACATGACGGCACTGGAAAATGTCGCCGTGCCGCTCGAACTGGCGGGCGAGCGCAACGCCTTCGAAAAGGCCGAGGCCGAGCTGGCCGCCGTTGGGCTGCAGCACCGGCTCACCCACTATCCGGGCCAGCTTTCCGGCGGCGAGCAGCAGCGCGTCGCCATCGCCCGGGCGCTCGCGCCGGACCCGAAGATCCTGATCGCGGACGAGCCGACCGGCAATCTCGACGGCGCCACCGGCCACGCGGTCTCCGAACTGCTCTTCGCCAAGCAGCGCGAACGCGGCATGACCTTCGTGCTGGTCACCCATGACGAAGGCCTCGCCAGCGAATGCACCCGCCAGCTCGCCGTCGATTCCGGCGAGGTCGAGGAACGCACGGATTACAGCCGGGCCGCCGAATGACGAAGATGCCGCTGTCGCGCCTGGTGCCGCTCGCCTTCCGTTTCGCGCTGCGCGAATTGCGCGGCGGCCTGACGGGTTTCTACGTCTTCCTCGCCTGCATCGCGCTCGGGACGGCCGCGATCGGCGGCGTCAACGCGGTCTCGAAATCCGTGACCGACGGCATCGACCAGGAAGGCCAGGTCATCCTCGGCGGCGATCTTCGCGTCGAACTGATCCACCGCACCGCCTCTGACGAGGAACGCGCCTTTCTCGATTCCCTCGGCGATGTCGCGGTCTCCGCCGACATGCGCTCCATGGCCCGCCTCGAGGACCAGTCGGACCAGTCGTTGGTCGAGCTGAAGGCGGTCGACGGCGCCTATCCGCTCTATGGAGAATTGCTGACCGAACCGGCGCTGTCCCGCGAGGCGCTGTTCGCGCCAAGCGACGGCGTCTATGGCGCGGCGGCGCAGCAGATCCTGCTCGACAGGCTCGGCATCGCCGTCGGCGACAGCATCAGGCTCGGCAAGTCCACATTCGAGATCCGGGCCGTGATCGAGCGCGAGCCGGACGCCGTCTCCGACGGCTTCGCGCTGGCGCCGCGCCTCCTGGTCTCACTTGACGCGCTCGACGCCTCAGGCCTCGTCCAGCCGGGCTCGCTCGTCGAATATGTCTACAAGATCCGCACCCCGCCCGGCACGGCGCCCGGCGATCTGGCCGCCATCACCCAGCGCGCCCATTCCGAATTCCCGGCCGCCGGCTGGTCGATCCGCGACCGCGGGCGTGCGGCGCCGGCGCTTTCGGCCAATATCGAGCGCTTCGCGCAGTTCCTGACGCTGGTCGGCCTGACCGCTCTGGTGACAGGCGGCGTCGGCGTCGCCAATGCGGTGCGCGCCTTCCTCGATTCCAAGCGCACCGTGATCGCCACCTTCAAGTGCCTCGGCGCGCCCGGCGGCTTCGTAACGCTTGTCTATCTGATCCAGATCCTCGCCATCGCCCTGATCGGCATCGCGATCGGCCTCGTCTTCGCCTCGCTGATGCCGTGGATCGCGGCCTGGGCGCTGGCCGACTACGTTCCGCTGCCGGCGAACCAGGGCTTCTATCCCGGCGCGCTGGGCCTGGCGACCGTCTTCGCGCTGGTGACGACGCTGGCCTTCGCCATCCTGCCGCTCGGCCGCGCCCGCGACATCGCCGCCACCGATCTTTTCCGCGACCAGACCTTCGACGGCGAACATCGCCCGCGCCTCGCCTATCTTGCCGCCGCGCTGGTGCTGATCGCGGTTCTTGCGGCGCTTGCCATCGGCGCATCCTTCGACCGTCGCATCGCGACAATCTTCCTTGCCGGCATCGCCTTTTCCTTTGGCGTGCTGCGCGTCGTCTCGCTGCTGGTCCAGGCGCTGGCGAAACGTGCGCCGCGCGTGCGCTCGACCTCGCTCAGGCTCGCCATCGGCAACATCCATCGTCCCGGCGCGCTGACGCCTTCCGTCGTGCTCTCGCTCGGCCTCGGCCTGACATTGCTGGTCAGCCTTGCCCTGATCGACGGCAATCTGCGCCAGCAGATCGCCGGCAACCTGCCGGAACGCGCCCCGAATTTCTTCTTCGTCGATATCCAGAACGACGTCATATCGGATTTCTCCGACCTCGTGACCGAGAGCGCCGGGCCGGAAGGCGTGCTGCAGCGCGTGCCCATGCTGCGCGGCCGCATCGTCGCACTCAACAATCAGGACGTCGCCACCATGGAATTGCCGGCGGAGGGCCAGTGGGTGCTGCGCGGCGACCGCGGCATCACCTATTCGCCGGACGTGCCCGAAAACTCCACGCTGGTCGACGGCGAATGGTGGCCGGAGGATTATTCCGGTGAACCGCTCGTTTCCTTCTCGGCGGAAGAGGCCGGCGAGATCGGCCTGACGATCGGCGATACGGTGACGATCAACGTCCTAGGCCGCAACATCACCGCCCGGATCGCCAATCTGCGCCAGGTCCAGTGGGAATCGCTCTCCATCAATTTCGTCATGGTCTTTTCGCCCAACACGTTCGCCGGCGCGCCTCATTCATGGCTTGCGACCCTGACCATGCCGGACGCGACCACCGCGCAGGAGGCCGATATCCTGCGCGAGGTGACGCAGAGCTTCCCGGCCGTGACATCCGTGCGCGTCAAGGACGCCATAGATCTCGTCAACGACCTGATCGGCCAGCTGGCGACCGCGATCCGCGCCGCGGCGGCGGTCGCGCTGATCGCCTCCGTCCTCGTGCTTGGCGGCGCGCTCGCCGCCGGCAACCGCGCCCGGGTGCATGACGCCGTCGTGCTGAAAATGCTCGGCGCGACACGCACCATGCTCATCGGAGCCTTCTCGCTGGAATATCTGATCCTTGGCGCGGCGACGGCCCTGTTTGCGCTTCTGGCCGGCGGCGTCGCGGCATGGTTCGTGATCACCCGCATCATGAGCCTGCCATGGGAGATGCTGCCGGGCGTGGCGGCCGGAACGCTGGCGACGGCGCTCGTCCTGACCGTCGGATTCGGCCTTGCCGGCACATGGCGCGTTCTCGGCCAGAAAGCGGCCCCGGTTCTGCGCAATTTGTGAGCATTTCGGCAAGAGTCCGTTAACCCTGCGCTCCGCAGGGTCAATTCGACGCGCAATCCGTTCCGGTTCCTCGCCTTTTTCGGCTTCATGCGGTCTTGTCTGCGCCGCATTGGCACCTCATATTAAGCCACAGGCATGCTGGAGTCCCGCCAGCGGCGCCGCGGTACGGCATTCCGCCGGCCGGACACCCGACGGGATTTGAGAAGCACAGAGGTAAAAATGGCTGACCTTCGAAACGTCAACATGCGCGCCAGCCAGGCTCGCACTTACGATGCGAGCATCGACCAGGGCCTGCGCGCCTACATGATTCGCGTCTACAACCTGATGGCGCTTGGCCTCGTCATCACCGGTTTCGCGGCTCTCGGAACGATGATGCTCGCGACCACCAACGATCCGTCCATGGCCGCCGCGCAACTCGGAAACGGCAGGATGCTGACTGACGTTGGCACGGCCCTTTATGGCTCGCCGCTGCGCTGGGTCGTCATGCTGGCTCCGCTCGGCATGGTGTTCTTCCTGAGCGCGCGCATCAACAAGATGAGCGTATCGGGCGCGCAAACGGCCTTCTGGGTCTTTGCAGGCCTGATGGGTCTTTCGCTCTCGTCGATCTTCCTCGTCTATACGCCGGGTAGCATCGTCCAGACCTTCTTCATCACCGCGACCTCTTTCGGCGCGCTGTCGCTTTACGGCTACACGACCAAGCGTGACCTGTCGGCGATGGGCTCGTTCCTGTTCATGGGCCTGATCGGCCTCATCATCGCCTCGCTGGTGAACCTGTTCCTGGCGTCGTCCGCCCTGCAGTTCGCGATCTCGGCAATCGGCGTGCTCGTCTTCGCCGGCCTGACCGCCTACGACACGCAGCAGATCAAGGAAATGTACTACGAGGGTGACGGCGAAGCCGTTGCCGGCCGCAAGGCCATCATGGGCGCGCTGCGTCTCTATCTCGACTTCATCAACCTGTTCATGTTCCTGCTGCAGTTCCTCGGCAATCGCGAATAGGACAATCACTCTTCGAATGGGGAAGGCGGCCTTCGGGCCGCCTTTTTCGTTTGTGCGGCGCGCCAAAACCGGTTTGACTGGCGCCGTTCCATTTTCAGGTTTCCCGCATGCCCGCCCTCACGATCCGCGACACCACGCCGGCCGATATTCCCGCCATCGCCGCCATCTACCGTCACGCCGTCCTGAACGGCACCGCGAGCTTCGAACTCGATCCGCCGGACGAAACGGAGATGCGCTCCCGCTATGAAGCGATCCGGGCAGGCGGCTATCCCTATATCGTCGCCGAGGACGATGAGGGGCGCATCGCCGGCTATGCCTATGCCAACGCCTTCCGACCGCGGCCCGCCTATCGCTGGTCGGTCGAGAATTCCGTCTATATCGACCCGGGGATGCAGGGGCAGGGAATCGGCAAACTGTTGATGGTCGCGCTGCTGGAGAAAACCGAAGCGCTCGGATTCCGGCAGGTGATCGCCGTCATCGGCGGATCGCAGCACAAAGCCTCGATCCGCCTGCATGAAAGCCTCGGCTTCGAGATGATCGGCGCCTTCAAGGGATCCGGCTTCAAATTCGGCCGCTGGTTGGACACGGTGCTGATGCAGAAGGCGCTGAACGGCGGCGATGACACGCTGCCGGACGAGACCGCCTATCCGGGCACGCTCTACAAGCCCAAGGGCTGAATAGGATTCAATTCGAGGCCACGACCCTGAGGGGCTTTTCGAAGACCTTCAGCACATTGGAGAGTTCGTGGCCGCGCTTCAGCACCTTGCCGGAGGCGGAGACGACGCAATAGGCGCCCTGCTTGCGCGCCAGTTTCGGGTTCTTCTCGATGCGGTAGAGCGGGCTTTCCGAGGCGCGCCGGAAGGCGGAGAAAACCGCCCGGTCCTTCAGGCTGTCGATCGCGTAGTCGCGCCATTCGCCGGCGCCGACCATCAGGCTGTAGATGCGCAGGATCTGATCGAGTTCGCGCCGGTCGAACCGAACGGTTTCGGGAACAGTCTTGCTCCAGCCGGCTGTCGGGAGGGGAACCACCTTGCCGCCGCGATCCGCGCCCTCCTCGCCGGCGCGCACCTGGCTATCTGATATATCGTCCTCGGACATTCCTTCTCCCGGTGCTTCGCTGCGAGCGATGTTCGCGCCGTTTCCATATGGTTGCAAGGGGTGCTTCGAAAATTCGCATCACAGCGCGAGCGGAAAATCCCTAACAAAATCTTGCGGTTTTGCTCACACTTTGGAACACCGTGTTCCTATCAGTGACCTTCCGTCACCTTTTCGCCCCGATTGCGACACAACTCGGCCCCGATTGAGAACGACCTTTTCCCTGTTGCCGATTGTGTTCCACGAGGCATTTCGGGGAGCGCATCGAGCAGGGTGAGAGCGGCAGCCGGTTCACGGCGCTAGGCTTTGCCGCTCATGGACCGGTACGGATGCGGTGTTGGAAACCTCTAGCCCCCCAGCCCCCCGATACCCCACCGCACCGGTCCTCACCCTGCATCAATTTCGATATGGAAAACCCGATATCCGAACCGCAGCTAAGTCGTTTGGCGGGGAAGTATGGCTGCGCCGATGATTGCTCCCGGATGGCCGCCATCGGTGGCCTTCTGTAACAGCACGGCGCAGCCATCGGCCTCTTTCGCCGCCAGTTCCGAATGCGGGATATCGACCGTCAGGCCCGCGCCCTCCCACATGCCGATCGTCTGGTAGTCCAGCACCGCGTTGACATAGGTGATCGTCTTGCCTGAATTCTCGCCGCGCTTGATGGCGACATCGGCATGGCGCCGGAAATAGACCAGCACGATGTGAACCTTCGACCCGTCATTCGGCGCGCCCTCGGCGGTGACCCGCATGCGGTCGCCGAGATCGGTCAGCGTCATGCCGACGGTGAGGCCGTGGCCCTGTGCGTCGTCGCGGGCGAGCGTGTCGGATATCTCTTTATAGCGGCCGCCATTGGCGTGCGACTGGCCATTGATGACCGCCTGGGGCGTATAGACGCCGCGCCGCTTCAGCCCTTCGGCATATTCATATTGCCGTTTCGAGTTGGACTTCGAGCCGAGCGTGTCCTTCCAGCCGAGATAATCCCAGTAGTCGACATGGTAGCCGAGCGCGACAACATCGCCGCGCGCGGCGAACTTGCGCAGCGCCGCATCCGCGGGCGGACAGGAATTGCAGCCCTGACTGGTGAACAGCTCGACGACGCCGAGCGGTTTCTGCAACGCCTCGCCTGCGCTCGACGCGCTCGTCTGCAAGAACGCCGCGCAGCACGCGGCCATGAGCGTTGTCGCGATAATTCTGTTCACCGGATTTCACCTGTAGCCACCATGCCGCCGAGGATAGGCGCAAGTCGCTTCAACAGAAAGTCACGTTAGGGTTACAGGCGTCCCGCCGGAGGTATCCGGCGGGACGTACCGGAACAAATTACTCCGCCGCCACCAGCATCGGCCGGAAGACCGGTTCGCCGCGCTCGACCGGCAAGTCGTTGCCGATCACCTGCGCGACCGCTTCCGCCGTCGCGGCCGAAAGCGTCCAGCCGAGATGGCCATGGCCGGTATTGTAGAAGACGCGCGGCGCGCGCCCGCGGCCAAAGCGCGGCATCATGTTCGGCATCATCGGCCTGAGCCCGGCCCACGGCACCACGCTCTCGGTCGCAACGCCGGGGAACATCGCCTCGCACCAGCGGGTCAGCGGGCGGATGCGGTCTGCGCGGATATCGCGGTTCTCGCCGGTGAATTCGGCGGTGCCGGCGATGCGCAGCCGGTTCGCGCCGAGACGGCTCGTCACGATCTTCGCGTCGTCGTCGAGCAGGCTCACCCACGGCGCCGCGCCGCGGCTTTCCGGCGTGTCGAGATTGACGGTGATCGAGTAGCCCTTGACCGGATAGATGTTGACCCGGTCGCCGAGCTGCGCGGCGAAACCGCGGCTGGCGATGCCGGCTGCGATCACGATGCCGTCGAAGCGCTCTTCCTGGCCATGTCCGTCGCGGTCGAAATGCACGGTCACGCCATCGGCGTCGCGGACGAGGCGCGTCACCGAAGCGCCGGTCACGAACTGTCCGCCGGACCGTTCGATCGCGTCGGCGAGGCCGATGGAGAATTTGTGGATGTCGCCGGTCGAATCGCTCTCGGTGTAGAAGCCGCCATAGAAATCGCCCGACAGCGCCGGCTCGATCCGCCGCATGTCGTCGGGAGAGACCGGATTGCGCTCGAGCCCGGCTTCCGCATAGAGGCGCGTCACCTTGGCGGCGTGATTGAAGTCCTTCGCGTTGCGATAGACATGCAGGATGCCGCGCTTTTCCCGGTCGAAATCGATGCCCGCCTCGCGCGCCATGCGCTCCATGTGGCCGCGCGCCGCGATCGCCAGCCGGACGGTCTCTTTCGTGTTGGCTTCATACTGCGGGATGGAGGCGACGAACTCGGCGACCCAGGACAGCTTGTGCCAGCCGGGCGTCGGGTTGAACAGCAGCGGCGCATCCTTGCGCGCCATCCATTTCAGACCCTTGAGGATGGTCGACCACGCGGTCCAGACCTCGGCATTTGAGGCCGAGAGCTGGCCGCCATTGGCGAAACTGGTCTCCATCGCGGCATAGCGCTGGCGATCGAAAAGGGTGACGTCGTAGCCGCGCCGGATCAGCGACCATGCGGAAGTGGTTCCGGCAATGCCGGCGCCGATGACTGCAATGCGGGTCATTTCGGTTCCTTTCAGACGAGCATGGCGAACCGGCGCTTCGCGCGCGATTTCGGTTCGCACCCCATCTGTCAGGAACCTGAGAGCTTTGCCCGGGGCTCCGCCATGTTTGGCTGGATGCCGCTCACCGGACCATCCGGCGTGGGCTTTCTCCTTCGGTGGGCGGCAAGGCCGCCACTCTCCAGATTGTTGCTGTTCGCGCGGTCCTTCTGCCTGAGAGTTTCCGGGGCGGTTGCTCCTTCGGCGCCGGTTCCTGTATGGAGCCGGTCTCTCCCGCGCGACAATGGGCGCCGCATACATCAGAAAGCCCGGAGACGCAACGGATTCCTGTTGAAGCCGGAGATTTATGACAGAAGCTTTTCATTTCTGTCACAAACCGGTTTTATCAGGCCATGCAAACGAGGGAATCAGGATAGCGACCATGAAAATTGCAGTTCTCGGCGGTGATGGCTTCGTCGGCTGGCCGACCGCGCTTCATCTCAGCGACAAGGGCCACGACGTCTTCATTCTCGACAACCTGTCGCGCCGCTGGATCGACACCGAGCTTGGCGTGCAGTCGCTGACCCCGATGGACTCCATCCAGGAACGCACCCGCATCTGGCACCAGGAAACCGGCCGCAAGATCCATTTCCACCTGATCGACCTCGCCCGCGACTACGAATTGTTCAAGCAGTGGCTCGTCCAGGAAAAGCCGGACGCGATCATCCACTTCGCCGAACAGCGCGCCGCGCCCTATTCGATGAAGACGGACCGCCACAAGAACTACACGGTCAACAATAACGTCAACGCGACCCACAACGTGCTCAACGCATTGGTGGAAACCGGCGTCGACGCGCATCTGGTCCATCTCGGCACGATGGGCGTCTATGGCTACTCGACCATCGGCGCGGCGATCCCGGAAGGCTACCTGCCGGTCGGCATCGAGACGCTGGACGGAACGACCGCTACCCAGGAAATCCTCTACCCGTCCAATCCCGGCTCGATCTACCACATGACAAAGTGCCTGGATCAGCTGCTCTTCGCCTTCTACGCCAAGAATGACGGGCTGCGCGTCACTGACCTGCACCAGGGCATCGTCTGGGGCACCCATACCGACCAGACGAGGCTGCATCCGCAGTTGATCAACCGCTTCGACTACGACGGCGACTACGGCACCGTCCTCAACCGCTTCCTGATCCAAGCGGCGATCGACTACCCGCTGACGGTGCACGGCACCGGCGGCCAGACCCGCGCCTTCATCCACATCCAGGATTCGGTGCGCTGCATCGAGCTGGCGCTGAACAATCCGCCCGCCGCCGGCGACAAGGTGAAGATCTTCAACCAGATGACCGAGACCCACCGGGTGCGCGATCTGGCCGAGATGATCGCCAAGATGACCGGCGCCAAGGTCGCCTACCTGCCGAACCCGCGCAAGGAAGCGGCCGAGAACGACCTGATCGTGCGCAACGAACAGTTCCTCGCTCTCGGCCTCGACCCGATCACGCTGAAGGAGGGCTTGCTGGAGGAAGTCGTCGACGTGGCGAAGAAATTCGCCTACCGCGTCGACCGCAGCCGCGTCCCCGCCGTCTCGGCCTGGACCAAGGACATCGCCAAGACAGTCGAGAAGGACCCGGAAGGCAAGCGGCTCAAGAGCGTCAGCTAAAGCTCTCCACCCGGAACAGAAAGCGCGGGCACCAATGCCCGCGCTTCTTCTTATTCGGCTGCTTCCTGCCCGCCGATGCTTTCGGCCGACGCAAGGCCCGGCGCATCCGATTGTCCGCCGAGCTTTTCGCGAACCCCTTTCTCGACCTTGTCGCCGGTCTCCCGGTCGATATTGCGCCAATATTCGAAAGCGCGCTGCAGCACCTTCTCGCTGACGCCGTCGCAGAGATGGCCGACGATGTTGGAGACGAGCCGTTCGCGCGCCGCATCGTCCATCACGTCGCGGATCAGGGCGCGCGGCTGGCTCCAGTCGTCGTCGTCCTCGCGCAGCTTGTAAGCCTGGCGCACCATGTCGCCATCGGCATGCCAGAGACCGGCTTCGCCCTCGATAGGTTGCGCCGACGGCCCCCCATAGGAATTGGGCGCATAGACCGGATCGGAAACGTTTTCTACCCGCATCGCGCCGTCCTTGGAATAGCTATGGACTGGGCTCTTGGGCTTGTTGACCGGGATCTGCTTGTAATTGACGCCGAGCCGGGCGCGGTGCGCGTCGGCATAGGAAAAGCCGCGCGCCAGCAGCATCTTGTCCGGCGACAGGCCAATGCCCGGCACCATGTTGTTGGGCTCGAAGGCGGCCTGCTCGATCTCGGTATGGAAGTCGGTCGGATTGCGGTCGAGCACCATCTTGCCGACCTCCATCAGCGGGTAATCCGCATGCGGCCAGACCTTGGTCAGGTCGAACGGGTTGATGCGATAGGTCTTCGCGTCCTCGTAGGGCATGATCTGCCATTTCAGCGTCCAGCTCGGATAGTTGCCATCACGGATGGCGTTGAACAGGTCGCGGCGATGGTAGTCGCCATCGCTGCCGGCCAGCTTGTCGGCCTCGTCTTGGCTCAGATAGGCGTTGCCGTCGCCTTGGTCGGTGTGGAAGTGGAACTTCACCCAGAACATCTCGCCGGCTTCATTGACCAGCGAATAGGTGTGGCTGGAATAGCCGTTCATTTCCCGCCAGCTTTTCGGAATGCCCCGGTCGCCCATCAGATAGGTGACCTGGTGGGCGCTTTCCGGCGACAGCGTCCAGAAATCCCACTGCATGTCATGGTCGCGCATGTCGTTGTCGGCGCGGCGCTTCTGCGAACGGATGAACTGCTGAAACTTGATCGGGTCGCGGATGAAGAAGATCGGCGTGTTGTTGCCGACCATGTCGAAATTTCCTTCCTCGGTGTACATCTTGACCGAGAAACCGCGCGGGTCGCGCCAGGTGTCGGGACTGCCGCGTTCGCCGGCCACGGTGGAAAAGCGGATCAGCACGTCGCTCTTTGCGCCGGGCTGGAAAACCTTCGCCTTGGTATATTTGGAGACGTCTTCCGTCACCTCGAAATAGCCGAAGGCGCCCCCACCCTTGGCATGCGGCTGTCGCTCGGGAATGCGCTCCCGGTTGAAATTGGCCATCTGCTCCAGAAGGTAATGATCGTGAAGCACGATCGGCCCGTCGCTGCCGACGGTCAGCGAATGCTCTTCGCTCTGCACTCGGATGCCGGCATCATTGGTGGTGTGGGGAACATTTTTCTTGTCGCTCATGATCTCAAGCCTCGCCTTTTCCGATGAATTCGCAGGCAAAACCGATTGCCGGGCGTGAAAGTTCCTTCCTGCGGCAGTTTTTCAGCGAGGGACCGGCGGCGTCCGGACGTGCCAGCCGATGTTTTCATGCTATCCTTCCCTTCCGGCAGCTATTTGCCGCAGGGAGGGGACATCATGAAAACCGTCAGCATCGCATTGTTCGCGCTGGGCTATCTCGGGATCTTCGCCTTCGCGCTGAAGCTTCTTCTGGCGAAAAGCTATTTTCCCTATCACCGGCAGGTCACCGGAAAGACCTGGGAGGAACTCGACGATGGCGTCCGGGTCGTCATTGGCGGATTCATGCGCCTGTTCGGCGGCGCATTGTTGGCGGCGGCCGCCACGGGCGCATGGATGATCTGGCTCTATGCGACCGGCGGCGGCATCCCGGCACTTCTGGTTGCGCTGCCAGGCGTCGTCATCGGCGCGATGACCCTGTCGGTCACCTCGATGTTGATCGCTCATGGCGGCACGGACGCGCCGCGCATTCAGGTTGCCGTACTGACCCTGATCGCGATCGGCGGCGCGGTCACCGGCATGATCGCCGGCTGACTGCGTCAGAACAGTTGCGGATGGCGCAATTGCAGCGCCTGTAGGACGACGACCGTCTTCATGTCGGCGATGCGGCCATCGGAAAGCATGGCGGCGGCTTCAGCCGCCGGCATCTCGATGACCTCTAGCTCTTCCCCCTCATGCTCCACCCCGCCGCCGTCGCCGACCCGGTCAGCCGCGCCATAGGCGGCGAGATAGAGATACATCCGTTCCGTCGCACAGCCGGGCATCGACCAGAGCGCGCCCGCCGGTTCGAGATCGCCAAGCCGCAGACCCGTCTCCTCCATCGCCTCGCGCCGCGCCGCCGCCGCCGGATCCTCGCCGTCGGTCACGCCGGCCGGCGCTTCCAGCAACAACGCATCGGCGCCGGAAAAGAGCGGCCCCACGCGCGGCTGGCGCACGAGGGTCACCACCCGGCGCTCGGGATCGTAGGGCAGGACGCAGGTCGCATCGCCATGGTCCTCGAGCTGACGGGGATGTTCGGAGCCGTCCGGGCTTTTCATCGTGACCAGATAAAACCGGCCCCAGCCGTCGTGAATGGTCTTGATATTGTCGATCACATGCACTGAAACGTCTCCCGAAGCATTTCCAGGTGAAGTGGAAGCCGGTTCACCGTCCGGAAATGCGCCAAACAAAATCTCGTTGCTTCCGCCATTCACCACAGAAGCCGCCGTCCGCCAACAGGGATCGCCATGACCGCCGAAGCGAAAAACGCATATGTCACGCTCGTCACCAATCACGACTATGCCGATGCGGCGATCGCCCTCGTCCGCTCGCTGGCGCTGACCGGCACGAAGGCGGATATCGTCGTCATGCATACCGGCGCGGTCGAGCCCGGCGATCTCGCACCGTTGACCGCGCTGGGCGCGCGCTGCGTGGAAGCGGAACTGCTCGACACCTCGCCGGAATTCAACGCCCGCCACCAGCGCGACCGGCTGCATGCCGACGCACCCTTCACCAAGGGCAACAAGCCTGCCTTTCACACGCCGCTCGACAATTTCGCCAAGCTGCGCCTGTGGGAACTGGTCGAATACGAAAATGTCGTCTTCATCGACGCCGACGCCATCGTGGTGCGCAATATCGACCGGCTGTTCGCCTATCCGGAATTTTCCGCCGCGCCGAATGTCTATGAGGGGCTTGCCGATTTCCACCGGCTCAATTCCGGCGTCTTTACCGCCAAGCCCTCGAAGGCGACATTCGACGCGATGATGCAAAGGCTCGACCAGCCGGACGTCTTCTGGCGGCGCACCGACCAGACCTTCCTGCAGGATTTCTTCCCCGGCTGGCACGGCCTGCCGGTCTTCGACAACATGCTGCAATATGTCTGGTTCAACCTGCCGGAACTGTGGGACTGGAAGTCGGTTCATGTCGTCCATTACCAGTATGAGAAACCCTGGCAGGACGACCATCCGAAGCGTGCGCAATTACAGCCGCTGATCGACCTCTGGCAGTCCTTCCGCTCCGGCGAGTCCATTCCCGACATCGACACGTTGCCCAATCCGGCTGCCGCGCAATGAAGGTTCTCGTCACCGGCGGCACCGGCTATGCGGGCCGCTTCATCGTCGAGGCCTTGCTGGCGGCGGGACATGCTGTCTCCGTTTCGGGCCGGTCGAAGCCCGAGGACAGTTTCTTTTCCGGTCCGGTGGATTTCCAGTCCGGCGATCTCGATCCGGACAACGCCTCGCCCGCCCTGTTACACGGCTGCGACGCCTTCGTTCATGCCGCCTTCCATCACGTCGCCGGAAGATATCGCGGCGGCGAGGGAGACGATCCGCAGAGTTTTCGCCGGCTGAATGTCGACGGTTCGCTCGCGCTCTTTGCCGCCGCGAAAGAGGCCGGCGTCGCGCGCGCCGTCTTCCTGTCGAGCCGAGCCGTCTACGGCGCCCAGCCGCCCGGCTCCGTGCTCACCGAGGAGACCGAGTCGCATCCCGACACGCTCTATGGCGAGGTGAAGCGCGGGGTCGAACAGGGTATCGCGGTCATGGCCGACGAAACCTTCCTGCCTGTCGCCTTGCGCGTCACCGGCATTTACGGCCCCGCCGGCCCGGGCCGCCGGCACAAATGGGCGGATCTCTTCGCTGACTTCGAAGCGGGCCGGGAGATCGCGCCGCGTGTCGGCACCGAAGTCCATGGGGAGGACATGGCCGCCGCCGTGCGGCTGATGCTGGAAGGCGATGCGGACGCCATTCGCGCCGCAGGGTCGCTCTTCAATGTCTCCGACATCCTTCTCGACCGCCGCGACCTGCTTGCCGAATATGCGAAACAGAGCGGTTGCGCGAACGCGTTACCCGAGCGCGCCGACGCGTCGGCTTACAATTCGATGAACTGTTCGCGGCTGAAGGCGCTGGGCTGGACGCCCAGAGGCGAACTCGACCTGCAAAGCCTTTGATAGCAATTTACTGCAGCGGGCAGTGAACCGCAGCGCGGGGCGGATCTGTGAGGTAAACGGCGGGCCGGGTGGGACAAGGGTGGGAACCAATCCCGCGGTCCGGCGGGAAACCGGGAAAACCTGACCGGTGCCCTGTGCCACCATGCCCGGTTGACGCGGCCCGCCGTTCATTTGCGAAAACGCGTTTCAACGGTTCCGGTTCCCCTCTATTCTGCGTTCTGCCGAAACGGCACCTGACGGCTGGACGCGTCAGCCGCGGGTTTGCGCTGCCGTCCTGAGCAAACAAGACCGGGAGACCCATGGCCGAGAAGGACTACCATGCGTTTCGCGAGACGCATGTTTCGCTGCTGCCGCTGGCCGTCGGGCTCGTCTTCTTCGCGGCGTCCCTGACGCCGTCGCTGATCCCGCGCGAATGGTTCGTCCAGGGCATCCTCGGCGGGCTGGTCATGGCCATCGGCTACATGGCCGGGCGCTTCGCCCTGACGCTGTGGCGGCTGGCCGAACTGCCGCTGCCAAGGGGCCGGATCGCCATGGTCGGCGACCTCCTCGCTCTCCTTCCGGCCATCGCCATAGCGGTCTGGAACCTGTTTCGCGCAACCGACTGGCAGAACAGCGTGCGCATGCGCGTCGCGATGGAGCCGACAGACGGCGTCCATGCGGTGCGCGTCCTCCTGCTCGCCATGCTGGTCTTCCTTCTGTGCTTCGTGCTCGGCCGGCTCGTGCAGCGCTTCTACGACATCCTGCGCGACCGTCTCGACATCGTCATGCGCCGGCGCACCGCCAATATTCTCGGCCTCGTCGCCGTCGGCGCAGTTCTCTTCATCGGCACGCGAGAGGGCATCCTGCCAGCCGTGATGGACGCCGCCGACGATTTCTACGAGGCCGGGCAGGATCTCTTCGATCCGGAAGTTTCGCCGCCGGCCGATCCTCGCATGGCCGGAAGCGTCGCATCGCTCGTCGACTGGGGTGCGATGGGCCGGCCGGGACGCGAGTTCATCCGTGGCGGTCCGGATGCGAAGACGATCGAGGCGTTTACCGGCCGCCCGGCGAAGAAACCGATCCGCGTCTATGTCGGCCGCGCCCAGGCCGACACGCCCGAGGAGCGGGCGCAGATCGCGCTGGCGGAACTGAAGCGCCTCGGCGCCTTCGAGCGCAAGATCCTCATCGTGGCGAGTCCCACCGGGACCGGCTGGCTGGACCCCGGCGCACAGGGCACGATCGAACATATGCATGACGGCGACATCGCGACCGTCGCCGTGCAATATTCCTATCTGCAGTCGCCGCTGGCGCTGATCTTCGAGACCGCCTCCGGTCTCGATCAGGCGACCGCGACGATGCACGCGATCTACTCCTACTGGACCGCTCTGCCGCCAGACCGCCGCCCGGCATTCTATCTGAACGGCATCAGCCTCGGCGCCTGGTCGTCGATGTACGCCTTCGACATCTTCCAGATGGTCAACGACCCGATCGACGGGGCGCTGTGGGCCGGCCCGCCCTTCCCCTCCGATTTGTGGCGGCGCGCGATGGAGGCGCGCAATCCGGGCTCTCCCTATGTCCTGCCGCAGGTGGGCGGCGGCGAACTGTTCCGTTTCGCCTCGCAATTCGCCGATCCGCATGACCACGGCGCGCCGTGGGGGCGCATGCGCATCGTCTTCCTCCAATATGCGTCGGACCCGATCGTCTTCTTCGATTCCGGCGCGATCTGGCGCCGGCCGGTCTGGATGCGCGAGCCGCCGGCCCCCGACGTTTCGCCGGACCTCTCCTTCATGCCGGTCGTCACCCAGTTCCAACTGGCCCTCGACATGGCCCTGTCGAAGGAACTGCCGCAGGGCTACGGCCACAATTACGTCGCGCGCGACTATATCGACGCCTGGGTGGAGGTGACGCAGCCCGAAGGCTGGACGGCCGGGGACACGGAACGGCTGAAAGCCTGGTGCGGACCGCAATCCGGCCATGGCTGTCACAATGAGAGGACCGGCCTGTCGATCGGGAAATGAGCCCCGAAATGTCCTGTGCGCCGCGGCGGCGAATCGGCTAGGCTGCGTGTGTGCACGGCCCGTGCCTCCCCCCTCCAACCGGGAAAGCAGACTTCATGCGGGGCTTCATCGTCATCGGACCGTCTGTCGGGCGCGCTGCATAAGGAGGGATTGCGACAAGGCCCGCAACAGGAGGTTTCGAGATGAAACTGTCAGCTCCCATCTATGCGCTGAAGCGCGAAGCGAAGGCCCTTTCGCGTCAGCAGAATATCCCGCTCCACGCCGCTCTCGACCGGATTGCCGTCCGCGAAGGCTTCTCCGCCTGGAGCCTGCTCGCCGCAAACGCGGTCTCGACGCTCGGCCCGGATGAACTGTTCGCCCGGCTGGAACCCGGCGACTTGCTGCTGCTCGGCGCGCGGCCCGGCCAGGGCAAGACGATGATGAGCCTGCGCATCGCGGCGGAAGCCATGAAGGCCGGCCGGCGCGCGGTGTTCTTCACCCTCGACTACGCGCCGCGGGAGGTAGAGGACCGTTTCCGCCGCATCGGCGAGGATCCCGCCCGTTTCGGCGACCTGTTCGCCTTCGACTGCTCCGAAGCGATCGGCGACAGCCACATCATCGACCGGCTCGCCGGCGCCCCGCGCGGCACGGTCGCGGTGATCGATTACCTGCAACTGCTCGATCAGCGCCGCGACACGCCGGAGCTGATGCAACAGGTGCGCGCCCTGAAAACCTTTGCCCGAGAGCGCGGCATCACCTTCATCTTCCTGTCGCAGATCGACCGCGCCTACAACCCGGCGGCAAAGCCGTGCCCGGATATCGAGGACGTGCGCTTGCCGAACCCGCTCGATCTCGCCCTATTCGACAAGACCTGCTTCCTGCATGGCGACGAACTGCGCTTCGCGGCCACTCGCTAGGCGCTTTCGAGGGCCGCCAGTTCTTCCTCGGTGAACACCCGGGCGCGGGCGAGGAAACGCTTCTCGCGTCCATTGTCGAGCGAGAACATGCCGCCGCGTCCGGGCACGACATCCAGGATCAGCTGGGTGTGTTTCCAGGCTGCGAACTGCGGCCCGGAAATATAGACCGCGACGCCGTCGATCTCGCCGAGCTTCACGTCGCTCGACCCGACGCGGAAGTCGGCGGCCGGGTAGCACATTGGGGAAGAGCCGTCGCAACAGCCGCCGGACTGGTGGAAGATGATCTCGGGATGATCCCGCCGGATCTCCGCGATCAGCTCCCGGGCGGCCTCCGTCGCCTCGACCCGGTTCAGATGGTTCGTCATGACTGCCTCCTCCTGTTTACGAAAAGGGGCCCCCGCAGGGGCCCCGGGCTTCTTTGGGAGGATGCAATCAGAAGAAGCCGAGCTTGTTCGGGTTGTAGCTGACCAGCATGTTCTTGGTCTGCTGGTAGTGATCCAGCATCATCTTGTGGGTCTCGCGGCCGATGCCCGACTGCTTGTAGCCGCCGAAGGCGGCGTGGGCGGGGTAGGCGTGGTAGTTGTTGACCCAGACGCGGCCCGCCTGGATGTGCCGCCCGAAGCGGTAGCAGGTGTTCTGGTCGCGCGACCAGACGCCCGCGCCGAGGCCGTAAAGCGTGTCATTCGCGATTTCGAGCGCCTCGTTCTCGTCCTTGAAGGTCGTGACCGAGACGACGGGTCCGAAGATCTCCTCCTGGAAGACGCGCATCTTGTTGTGGCCGCGCAGGATCGTCGGCTTGATGTAATAGCCGCCCGACAGGTCGCCGCCGAGATCCGCCGCCTCGCCGCCGATCAGCACTTCGGCGCCTTCCTGGCGGCCGATGTCGAAATAGGAGAGGATCTTCTCTTTCTGCTCGGAGCTGGCCTGCGCGCCGATCATCGTCTCGGCGACGCGCGGATCGCCCTGGATGATCGCCGCGGTGCGGGCGATGGCGCGCTCCATGAAGGCGTCGTAGATGTCCTCGTGGATGAGCGCGCGCGACGGGCAGGTGCAGACCTCGCCCTGGTTGAGCGCGAAGAGCACGAAGCCCTCGATCGCCTTGTCGAAAAAGGCGTCGTCCTCGGCCATCACGTCCTTGAAGAAGATGTTCGGCGACTTGCCGCCCAGTTCCAGCGTCACCGGGATGATGTTCTCGGTGGCGTATTGCATGATCAGCCGGCCAGTGGAGGTCTCGCCGGTAAAGGCGATCTTGGCGATGCGCGGCGATGACGCCAGCGGCTTGCCGGCCTCGATGCCGAAACCGTTGACAATGTTGAGCACGCCCGCCGGCAGGATGTCGGCGATCAGCTCGGCGAGCACCATGATGGTAGCGGGCGTCTGCTCGGCCGGCTTGATGACGACGCAGTTGCCCGCGGCGATTGCCGGCGCCAGCTTCCAGGCGGCCATCAGGACCGGGAAGTTCCACGGGATGATCTGGCCGACCACGCCGAGCGGCTCATGGAAATGATAGGCGACCGTGTCATTGTCGATCTCGCCCATCGTGCCTTCCTGCACGCGCACGGCGGAGGCGAAGTAGCGGAAATGATCGATCGCCAGCGGGATGTCGGCGGCCATGGTCTCGCGGATCGGCTTGCCATTGTCCCAGGTCTCGCAGGTGGCGAGCAGTTCGGCGTTTTCTTCCATCACGTCGGCGATCTTCAGCAGCGCCTGCGCGCGCTCGGCCGGCGAGGCGCGGCCCCAGCCATCCTTGGCGGCATGCGCGGCGTCGAGCGCCAGATCGATATCGGCGGCGTCCGACCGGGCGATCTCGCAGATCACCTGCCCGGTGACCGGCGTGGTGTTCTCGAAATAGCGGCCATTGACCGGGGCGACGAACTTGCCGCCAATGAAATTGTCGTAGCGCTGCTTGAAGGGTGAAACGAGCTGGCCCGCTTCGGGTCTGGTCATCACATTCATGGATTTTCTCCTCCTGTGGCCGGGCGTTTCCGGCATGCGGAACCGTTAAGACGGAACCGGCCGCGCAGTCAGCCCGGACGGAGAAGGAGACGGAGGAGACTGTCTCAGGGCTGAGACAGTTCGCGCCGATCAGTCGAGTTCGAGACGGTTGAGGCGGCGGTAAAGCGTCGCGCGGCTGATGCCGAGCGCCTTGGCGGCCCTGGAATGATTGCCGCCGGCCCGCGCCAATGCACGTTTCAAGGCGGCGCGTTCGGCCCGCTCGAAACCGCTCGCCTCGCCGGACCGGCCGAGCAGGTCGGAAGCCGGCTGCGGGCGGATCGCCGCGTCGGCCCCGAGGCCGAAGGCCCGGCGCGCCGCATGGGTGGCGCCGATGACGATATCGTCCTCGTCGACCGCCAGCAGCAGCGCGTCGGCCGCTTCGCCGGAAGAGGCAACGATAATGCGCGCGCCTGGAAAGGCGGCGCGGAAATTGTCCTGCTCGATTTGCCGCGCGGTCTGCGCGACCTGCGCCGCGATCAGGCGGGAAATGCTCTCGGTCTGGTCGGCCCGGCAGGACGACACGTCGAGCGCCCCGATCAGCTTGCCGTCGGCGCCATGGATCGGCGCGTCCATGCAGCTCATCGCGGTGTTGCGGGCGAAGAAATGCTCGGAACGGTGGATCATCACCTGGCGGCGTTCGGCAAGGCAGGTGCCGATGCCGTTGGTGCCTTCCGCCGCCTCGCTCCACACCGCGCCGGTGCAAAGGCCCCAATCCTCGAACGTCTCGGCGTCGCCGGAGCCGGCGCGCTGGTCGAGGACGACGCCGTCGGAATCGGTCAGCAGCACGCAGCAGCCGGAATTGCCGACCAGGCCGAAAAGCTGGTCGAGCCGCGGCGCGGCGATGGTCATCAGCCGGTCGAGCGTCGAACGGCGCAGCCTGAGGCCGCTCGCATCGACCCGGTCGGGCGCACGCTGGTTGGAGGGATCGAGCCCGTGATTGACGAGCGAGCGCCGCCAGGACGCAGCCAGCCGCGACACGGCGGCGGCCGATGACGACTGGACGGTCTCTATGACCACGTCGGTATGATTCAGCTGTGCCACTGGGACCTCCTCCCGGGACGACAATCAGCGGAAACTATCATCGCTTCACCCGACGTCAAATCCGGCAATGGTCTGAGACGCCCCGCGCCGCGCGGCGCCGCAGGAACTGTCTCACCGGTGAGACAGTTTTCGGAAAAATCACATTCGCGATGAAAGGATAAGGCCAAGGCTCGGGCCGGTGGACATAAATTCCACCCACCGCCGCTTTCCGCCGGATCGGACACCAAGCCTTTACCGCTTCCCGGATAGGTTTCGTCCATCGAGGGATCACGCACGGGGCAGCGAAACAGCGATGGAAAATCTTCTCCGCCATGTCGACCTCTATTGCGAGCGGCTGGGGCCGGGATACTGGGCCGAACCGTTCAACGCGCTGTCGAATTTGGCGTTCATCGCCGCCGGGCTGTGGTTCCTGGTCAAGTTCCGCCGCGAAGGACGCGACGGCTGGACCGAGACGCTGGCCTGGATGGTGACCGCGGTGGGCATCGGCTCCTGGCTGTTCCACACCCACGCCAACGGGCTGACCATCTTTGCCGACGTCATCCCCATCGCGATCTTCACCCTGACCTACATTCTCTACGCGATCCGCCGCTATATCGGGCTCGCATGGCCCGCCGGGATCGCCGTGTTCATCGGCTACCTCGTGGTGATCGGCGCGGTGACGGTGGCGATCCCCGAAAGCTGGCGCGAAGCGACCAACGGCTCGACCGGCTACCTGCCGGCCTGGGCGGCGCTCGTCGTCTTCGGCGGAGCGGCCGCGATCCTGAAAGGCAACCGGGCCGGCCTGTTCGTCCTCGCCGCCGCCGGTCTCATGCTGCTGTCACTGGTCTTCCGCGCCATCGACCCGCTGGTCTGCGAAGTCTTCCCGATCGGCACGCATTTCCTGTGGCACATCTTCAACGGCGTGATGCTGGGTGTGCTGCTGGCCGGAGCGGACCGCTACGGCTCGCCAAGACCCTGAACGCGGCGCGGCGAAACTGCTGCCGCCCGAGCGGAACCCGGAGGGCGAAGTTCTTCTGTGGCGGGCGAGCCTTACGGCGCCCGGGGTGGGGGAGTTTTCCGGGTGAAGCGTGATCTCGCCGTTGCTTGCGGTGAGACGTGCCACGCGCAGCGAAGCGATGAGGGGCCCAAGCGGGTCGCCGGCATCGCGACCCCCTCACCCAGCTGCGGCTAACGCTCGGTTGGTCGCCTGCATCGCGACCCCCCTCTTGCAAAAGCTAAGGGCTTAGCTATCGCTAAACCCAAGCTTTTACTTTCTCCCCCACAAGGGTGGAGAGTGGGCGCACCCGGGCGTCAGCCCGCAAGCGCGACCGCGCGTCCGAGCCTTTGCGAGGCCCATGCGGAGGCGTTCCCGCGCAGCGGGAACTGCCGTGAGCACGTAAAGATGGAAGACGGGCGGTCGAAGGATCGCTCTGTCTAATGTAAATACTGCGGTCCTTCGACCGCCCGCTCGGCACTCTGCGACTTCAGACGCCGTAACGCTTGCCCCGCAAGGCAACTCGTCCGGATCCTCCGCTACGCATCTGTTGCCCGCGTCCCTCGCGGATGCGCTGCCAGCTGATCCGGGCTCAACCCTCCGCTGCTGCTACCCCGCAGGGAAACGGAGCACGGAACGGCCACGCCACGACCGATAAGCCACCCTGGTTCGAAACATTCACGCGACAGTCACCCATCGCGCCTGCCCCATCCGCGCCACCTCAGCGCGAACACCAGGAACCGGCCCTTTCCCAGGCTGTCGGTTCTAGACCCGGCTTCCAATGAAAGGACACGGTCAGGGTAAGGGACGGTGGAGGGCGTTGGACAAATCTTTCGTGGTTTGCGGAGATTTCAGGGATTTGCGGCGATGGCAATCCAACGCACAAGCGCAGGACGGATGCCGCCGCCCCACGATGGTCGCAATCGCTCAGTTCCATGGGCGAAAGAGGACTTGCGGGGGCTGAAGCCGCCGGGGAGCAGCTATCCATGAACAGGACCGGGACCGGCGCGCAGATTCGCGCCGGCATCGCCAATCTCGAAACCGCGACGCATTTCGCGCTGGCGACGCTGGCGCTGGCAAGCGGCGTGTACACCTATCTCGGCGTGCGCAGCCTTCTCGACGGCACGACCACCCAGATATTCCTCGCCGCGGTGGTCTATGCATCGGCGGTCTCTGTCGGCATCTACATCTTCTGGGCCTATCTGATGCGGTTCCTGCCACTGATCCGCGAGACCGCGGGCCGGCTGATGCTGCTCGCGGTCATGGCGCTGGGCAGCGCAATGATCATCGCCATGTCGTCATGGTTGAACGCCGCGGCGCTGGCGGGATCGGCGGCGCTCGAACAGCACCTCGCCGTGACCCTGGAGGAATATGCCGGCGATCTGGACCGGGCTCATCAGCGGGCGCTCTCTTCGCAGAGCCTGCTGCCTGACGTGCAGAGAGTATCGGAACGGTTCAGCCGTCTGGCCGACGAGGAACGGCGCGAGGGCGCACTGACCGGGACATCCGGCTCCGGGAGCGTCGTGCAACTGCTCGGCCAGATGAGCGCTCAGCTCGACGAACTGGGCAATTCCATCATCCAGTCGCGCGAGCGCACGGCGGCGCTATTCGAGACCGGGTCGGAGCATCTCGCATCGATGCGCGAACTCGTCTCGGCCCCGGGTGCGGTCGCGCCGCGCGCCGATTCCTTCGCCGAGCAGGCGGTGGCCCTGTCTGGCGTCATCGCGGCGCTGCAGGAAACCTCGATCGCGCCTTCGGTGCGCCGCGCCGCCGAAGACCTCTCGATGGGCTTCATCGCGCCGGTCGCCGACGGCAGCTCTGCCGAGCTCGTCTCGCGACAGGACCGGGTGATGACGACGGTGCGCGCCGCCGTCGACGCCCAGAGCGCCGCGCTGGCGCAGGCGGCAGACGAGATCCTCGCGGAATCGAGGGTCGAAAGCCGGCGCTTCGTGCCTCTGTCGAGCGCCGAGGCGGTGATCCGCTATGCGGGCGACTTCGTGCCGAGCTGGGCGGGAGCCATCTCGATCGACCTTCTGCCGGCGGTGCTGGTCTTCGTGCTGGCGATCGCACACCGCTCGATGCGTCGCGAGGCGGGTGCGATGGACGCGGCCGAGATGATCACCGCCGCCGAGATGATGCGCTCGGTCGACATCTATCGCCGCATGACCGAGCAGATCCATGCCGCCGAGCATGTCGACGACGCCGACGACACGGAGCCGCAAGCCGATCCTGCCCCGCCGCAGGCGCCGGCGGTGCTGCGCCCTGTGCCCGCCAGCAAGGGCAACGCCGACGAGACAAAAGGAACCGGCTGATGTCCGCAATGTCCGGACTCCTCCGCCGCTACGACCAGGGCCGGATCCTCAAGGCAGTGTTTTACGGCCTCGTCGTCGGCGTCGCCGCGACGCTGGCTTTCGACTATCGTGAACTGGCCCGGGAAAACGCACTCGCCGAACTGGCTCAGCCGGACAGCGAGCCGATCCTTCCCGGCCTGACCGAGACCGGCGAACCGCTGCCGAAAGATGTCGAGACATCGCGCGAGACGCTGCGTCAGCAACTGGCCGTCGCGCTGGAGCCGGGCGGCACGCTGTCCCTGACCGGGACGATCGGCCTCGGCTCCGCCGATCTCTTCGGCGAAGAGATCGCGCGCATCGGCGAATATGTCACGCAAGTGAGGCTCGATTCGCCGGGCGGCTCTGTGCACGACGCTCTCGCCATCGGCCAGGCAGTCCGTGATCGCGGCTTCGAGACCGTGGTGGAAAAGGGCGCGCTGTGCGCCTCGTCCTGCCCGCTGATCTTTGCCGGCGGCGTGCAGCGCCTCGCCGAGACAGGCGCGACGCTGGGCGTTCACCAGGTCTTCGCGCCCGGCAATGACGAGCGCGACCCGGCCAGCGCCATCGCCAGTGCACAGACGACGACGGCGCGCATCCAGCGCTATCTCGAAGCCATGGACGTCGACCCGGCCCTGTGGACGCTCGCGATGGAAACGCCGCCGAACCGGCTGCATTATCTCACCCCGGACGAGATGCGGGCGCTACGGCTGACGGGTGGCAGCGCGGTCGCGGAAGCTGCGGCGCAATAAAACCCGCCGGACCTTGCAGCCCGGCGGGTTCGTCATTTCCAGCGCATTTCCCCCTCACTTGCAAAAGCTAAGGACTTGGCTTCGCCAAGACCAAGCTTTTGCTTTCTCTCCCACAAGGGGAGAGATGGGGCAGCGACTTACGCAGCCAGATCGCGCAGCACCGTTTGCAGGATGCCGCCATTGTTAAGGTAGCCGATCTCGTCGGCCGTATCGACGCGGCAGATCAGCGGCACGTCCTTGGTCTCGCCGTCGGCATAGGTGATCTTGGCGATGACCTTCTGGCGCGGCTTGACGGTTTCGAGGCCCTCGATGGTGACCGTCTCGTCGCCCTTCAGGCCGAGCGACTGCCACGACGTGCCTTCCTCCAGCACGAACGGGACGATGCCCATGCCGACCAGGTTGGAGCGGTGGATGCGCTCGAAGGACTGCGCGATGACCGCCTTGACGCCGAGCAGGTTGGTGCCCTTGGCCGCCCAGTCGCGCGACGAGCCGTTGCCATATTCGCCGCCGGCGAAGATCACCAGCGGACGGCCCTCTTCCTTGTACTTCATCGCGGCGTCGTAGATCGGCATCTCCTCCTTGGAGGGATAGTGGATCGTGTAGCCGCCCTCGCGCCCGTTCTCGCCCAGCATGTGGTTGCGGATGCGGATATTGGCGAAAGTGCCGCGCATCATGACTTCGTGGTTGCCGCGGCGCGTGCCGTACTGGTTGAAGTCCGCGACGCCGACGCCGTGATCCATCAGGTAGGAACCGGCAGGAGACTGCGCCTTGATCGAACCGGCCGGAGAGATGTGGTCGGTGGTGATCTTGTCGCCGAACAGGCCGAGAATGCGGGCATCCTTGATGTCGGAGATTTCGCCGGCTTCACTGCCCATGCCGACGAAATAGGGCGGGTTCTGCACATAGGTCGAGGCGTCGTCCCAGGCATAGGTCTGGCCAGCCGGCACCTGCACGGCCTGCCAGTTCTCGTCGCCCTTGAACACGTCGGCATATTTCTTCTGGAAGATCTCGCGCGTGACGTACTTCGCGATGAAGTCCTGGATCTCCTTGTTGGAGGGCCAGATGTCCTTCAGGTAGACGTCGTTGCCGTTTTTGTCCTGGCCGATCGGCTCGGTGGTCAGGTCGATATTGACCGTGCCGGCGAGCGCATAGGCGACGACCAGCGGCGGCGAGGCGAGGTAGTTCGCCTGCACGTCCGGCGAGATGCGGCCCTCGAAGTTGCGGTTGCCCGACAGCACGCCCGAGGCAATCAGGCCCTTGTCGTTGATCGTCTTGGAGATCGGCGCGTTGAGCGGGCCGGAATTGCCGATGCAGGTCGTGCAGCCGAAGCCGACGAGGTTGAAGCCGATCTGGTCGAGCTCCTTCTGCAGGCCGGAATTCTCTAGATATTCGGCGACCACCTGCGATCCGGGCGCCAGCGACGTCTTCACCCACGGCTTCTGCTTCAGGCCGAGCTCATTGGCCTTCTTGGCGACGAGACCGGCGCCGATCAGCACCGAGGGGTTCGAGGTGTTGGTGCAGGACGTGATGGCGGCGATGGCGACGTCGCCATTGCCGAGATCGTAATCCTCGCCATCGACGGCGTAGCGCTTGTCGAGTTCGGCCGGGTTCTTCTTGTATTCGGTCTCGAAGGCGTCGCGGAACTTCGCACCGACGGTTTCCAGCGCCTGGCGGCCTTCCGGACGCTTCGGGCCGGCCATGGACGGCACGACGTCGCCGAGATCGAGTTCCAGCGTGTCGGTGAAGACAGGATGCTCGGACCCGGTCTCGCGGAACATGCCCTGCTCTTTCGCATAGGCCTCGACCAGCGCGATACGATCGTCTTCGCGGCCGGTCATGTTGAGATAGTTCAGCGTTTCGCTATCGATCGGGAAGAAGCCGCAGGTCGCGCCATATTCCGGACCCATGTTGCCGATGGTCGCGGCGTCGGCCAGCGTCAGGTGATCGAGGCCGTCGCCGAAGAACTCGACGAACTTGCCGACCACGCCCTTCTGGCGCAGCATCTGCACGACGGTCAGAACGAGGTCGGTCGCCGTGACGCCTTCCTTCATCTTGCCGGTCAGCTTGAAGCCGATGACTTCCGGCAGCAGCATGGAGATCGGCTGGCCGAGCATCGCGGCCTCTGCCTCGATGCCGCCGACGCCCCAGCCGAGCACGCCGAGGCCGTTGATCATGGTGGTGTGCGAATCGGTGCCGACGCAGGTGTCCGGATAGGCGATCGTCTCGCCGCCGTCTTCCTTGGTCCAGACGGTCTGGCCGAGATATTCGAGGTTCACCTGGTGGCAGATGCCGGTGCCGGGCGGCACGACGCGGAAGTTCTCGAAGGCCTGCTGGCCCCATTTCAGGAAGCGGTAACGCTCGCCATTGCGCTCATATTCCTTCTCCACATTGTGGGCGAAGGCGAGCGGCGTGCCGAATTCGTCGACGATGACCGAGTGGTCGATGACGAGGTCGACGGGAACGAGCGGGTTGATCTTCTTCGGGTCGCCGCCAAGCGACACCATCGCGTCGCGCATCGCGGCGAGGTCGACGACGGCCGGAACACCGGTGAAGTCCTGCATCAAGACGCGCGCCGGGCGATAGGCGATCTCGTAGCCGGCCGAGCCCTTGTCGTTGAGCCATGCGGCGACGGCCTGGATGTCGGCCTTCTTGACGGAGTTGCCGTCTTCGTTGCGCAGCAGGTTCTCAAGCAGAACCTTCATCGAATAGGGCAGTTTGGAAATGCCTTCGAGGCCGTTCTTTTCGGCTTCGGCGAGGCTGTAATAGACATAGTCCTTGCCGCCGACATTGAGCGTCTTGCGGCATTTGAAGCTGTCGATCTTTGACACGGGAATTCACCTTTCGAGTTCGGGGTGCCTTGCAAGGGACGAACTCTTCCGCATTGGCGCACAAGGGTGCGCCCGTGAAGATGCGGGTGCGGCCATTTCCGCTGTCCGTCCCTGCCAGACCACACGAAGAGGCCCGACAATTCGGTCGGCTCAATATGTTCCACACCGGCCGCTGGTGCGTTGCAACAGCGATATAGAGGAGTTTTTTTCCGCTTTCCAGACCATCGAAAGGCAAAAAGACACGGGTTATTGCCTGTTCGGCGCAAACCATGCGACATGCCCGGCGAAACAGGGGAACCCATGAAGCTCGTCGTCACCGATCTCGCCGCCGACCGCGGTTCCGGGCCGATTTTCGAAGCCGTCGCCTTTGCGCTTGCCGACGGCGAGGGCCTGCTGGTGACCGGACCGAACGGCGCCGGCAAGTCCACCCTGGTGCGCGCGATCGCCGGCCTCCTGCGCCCTTCGGCTGGAACGGCCGTGCTGGAGGAAACGGACGACTGGCCGGACGTGCCGTCGGCCTCGCATTATCTCGGGCCGATCAATGCGATGAAACCGGCGCTCTCGGTCTTCGAGAACCTGTCCTTCTGGCAGGATTTCTGCGGCCGTCCGGCGCTCGATGTCGACGAGGCGCTCGACCGGATCGGGCTGGAGCATACCCGCGACCTGCCTTTTTCCTATCTTTCCACCGGCCAGCGCCGCCGCGTCTCCATCGCCAAGCTGCTGATCAGCCATCGGCCAATCTGGCTGCTCGACGAGCCGACTTCGGGGCTCGACGCGGCATCCGAACTGCATTTCGCCGAACTGGTGCGCGAGCACATGGAAGCAGGCGGCATCGCCATCGCGGCGACGCATCTGCCGATCCGGGTCGACGGGATGAAGCGTCTCGAATTCGGCGGGACGGTGTCGGCATGATGGCTCTTATCCTCCGCGATATCCGGCTTGGCGTGCGCGCCGGCGGGGGCATGCTGATCGGCATCCTGTTCTTCCTCGCGGTCATCGCCGTGGTGCCCTTCGGCGTCGGCCCGGATTTGAACCTGCTCGCCCGCATCGGCCCGGCGATCCTGTGGATCGGCGCACTGCTCGCCTCGCTGCTCGGCCTCGACCGTCTGTTTCAGGCCGACCGCGAGGACGGGTCGCTCGATATCCTGATCCTGCAGAACCACGAGCACCCGCTGGCGCTGACCGTCTTCGCCAAATGCGTCGCCCATTGGCTGACGACAGGCTTGCCGCTGGTGATCGTCTCGCCGGCGCTCGGTCTCCTGATGAACATGGAGCCGGCGGCGATCCTCGCGACGACGGCGACGCTTCTCGCCGGCACCCCCGCCATCACCTTCATCGGCGCGACCGGCGCGGCGCTCGCCGTCGCCCTGCCGCGCGGCGGCCTCCTCGTCTCGGTGATGGTGCTGCCCTTCGTCATCCCCGTCCTTATTTTCGGCGTGATGGCCGCCTATGGCGCAGTGGAGAACCCGGCGCCCTTCACCCAGCCCTTCCTGCTGATGTGCGCCCTGACGCTTTTCTTCGCCGTACTCGGGCCTGTGGCGGCCGGCGCGGCGTTGAAGGCGTCGAGCGATTGAGCATCGCACGCCACGAGGTTCATCACTGAATGCTGTTCAGGATATCCCTCGTATTGTGCATTCGCTTCAGCGAGTTCGCGATGTGTTCGCGCCAGCGTGGACCGACCTCCATTGCGGTGACGTAAGCCCGGGACAAATCGTCGGGCCGGTCTTCGGCCATCGCCTCGATCAGAAACGCCGCCTGCTCACGGTCCTTGGACGCTTTCAGGCTACCTGCACCATCGCGCCGCCGATCAGCGATGATCAGCTTGTGGATCGCATATCTCTCGGGGCGGGGTACCTGCACCAGAACGCCAGATCGGTAGATGGCCGCGGCGTGGATCGGTTCGGCGATCAGAAAATTGAGGTAGTTCAGTGCCTGCGCGTTGACGCCAAGCGCGGGCAGGTCGCGAACAGTTTCCTCACCGAATGCGGGGGTGAGAAACTCGACCAACTGGCCGCTGCCGCCCTGCGCCCAGCGCCACGTCCGATGCGGGTCGAGCCCCGGTAGCGGATCGAACTTCAGCGCCGTGAACGTCTCGGCCAAACCCGGATCGACCTGATCCTCGAGAGCAATGCTCAGCTTCTCGAATTGGGCGATGTCGATATCACCGGTATTTGCCATTCCGCCCAAGGGCAGGCGGATGCCGAGCTCACCTTCGTACAGGCGAAACGCATTCGTGCCGACGATAGTGCCGCCCAGCCGAAATGTCCCCGCATCCGCCATGGCAGACAGGATGGAACCGGTTGCCCGATCAGTCGGAGTCATACCCTCTGCTCGCAGCAGACGGACCAACCGTGACCGCTCGGCTTGCCGTTCCTTCGCGGTCGCGTAGAGTTCCTCGATGCGGTCGATGCGCGCGCGCGTTTCGTCACTGTCTTCGCCGATATAGAAGAAGCGCATCTCTGATCCAACGCGACGCGCAGCGTACCAGTAAGCCTTGTCGCCGCGCTGTTTCAGGGTCGGCTTGCCGTTGATGCCGGACACTACGTCGTCCTTCAGCAACCGCACCAGATCGGTATAAGCGCTCATCGCAATACTGCTGAGTGGAGTCATGCCTATCACTTTCAATTTTTGCTTGGCACAAATATGCCTATCAAAAGATAAAATTGCTAGGCATGATCGAAAAAAAGCCTCAGCGACGTGTGAGCCTCGAACCCGAGCCACATGTCATCGATCGCTTCAGGCTCAAAGCGGTCAACGCTTTATCTTTCCGATTTAGCAGTTCGCCTGGCCGACTTGCCGCAGCTTTGCCGGATTGCGCCGTTATGCCTGACATATTAGGTAGGATGCATGACTGACACCGCTGCCATGTCAAAGCCCGGCTTCTTTACGCGCCTCGCCAATCCGACGCGGTATCTTTCCTATTCGGGAAAGATCCTGCCCTGGCTCGGCGGGCTGAGCGCATTGTTGCTTGTTGTCGGCCTCTACATGGCCTTCACCGCGCCCGAGGACTACCAGCAAGGCGTCACGGTGCGCATCATGTATGTGCATGTGCCCGCCGCATGGTTGTCGATGATGGGCTACATGGTGATGGCGGTCTCGGCGCTCGGCACGCTGATCTGGCGCCATCCGCTGGCCGATGTCTCGATCAAGGCCGCAGCGCCGATCGGTGCGGCCTTCACCTTCCTCGCGCTCGCCACCGGCTCGCTCTGGGGCAAGCCGATGTGGGGGACATGGTGGGTCTGGGACGCGCGGCTGACCTCGGTCTTCGTGCTGTTCCTGATGTATCTCGGCATCATCGCCCTGCAGCGCGCCATGGACGACCCGGTCAAGGCGGCGCGCCCGGTGGCAATCCTCGTGCTGATCGGCACGATCAACATTCCGATCATCAAATTCTCGGTCGACTGGTGGAACACGCTGCATCAGCCGGCGGCCGTCGTCCGCATGGACGGGCCGACGATCGATCCGTCGATGCTCTATCCGCTGCTCATCATGGCGCTCGGCTTCACCACCCTGTTCTTCTTCCTGCACATGGTGGCGATGCGCACGGAGATCTGGCGCCGCCGCGTTGCTTCGCTGCGCCGCGCCAGTGCGCGTGAGCAAAAGGCGACCGCGCGGCCGGTGCTGGCGGAGTAGATTATGACGCACGAACAATATGTCTTCGTCTCCTACGCGCTGACCGCCATCGTTCTCGGCGGGATCGGCCTGTGGCTCTGGCTCGACCGGCGCGGTCGCCTCGCCGAACTGAAGCGGCTGGAAGAAGCGGGCGTGCGCCGCCGCTCCGAAGGCTGACAGGACGGGCCGCTGAGCGCCCCGCCGGCACAGGAACCGACATGACGATCACCCAGGAAGACGAACTTATCGGCCTGAAGGAAATCGGCCGCATCGTCGCCAATGCCGTCGAGGCGATGAGCACCACGCTCGAACCGGGCATGACGACAGCCGAGCTGGACGCGATCGGCCGCAAGGTCATGGAAGACGAGGGCGCGCGCCCCGCGCCGGAACTCTGCTACGGATTTCCCGGCGCCACCTGCATCAGCGTGAACGAGGAAATCGCCCACGGCATTCCCGGGGACCGGACAATCCGCCAGGGCGACCTCGTCAATATCGACGTCTCGGCGGAAAAACACGGCTTCTTCGCCGATACCGGCGCGTCCTTCGCCGTGCCGCCGGTGTCGAAATCGGTGCTGAAACTGTGCCGGGACGGAAAACGCGCCATGTGGGCCGGCATCCGGACGGTGGCGACCGACCGGCCGCTCGCCGATATCGGCAATGCGGTTGGCGATTTCGCCCGCCGCAACCGCTACACGCTGGTAAAGAACCTCGCCAGCCACGGCGTCGGCCGCTCCCTACATGAGGAACCGGGCGAAATCGCCACATGGCCCGATCGGTCGGAGCGCCGGCGGATGACCGAGGGGCTTGTCTTCACCGTCGAGCCCTTCCTGTCGATGGGCGCGGAATGGGCGGATGACGGCGATGACGACCCGTGGACGCTGTTCAGCGCGCCGAGAGCGCCGACCGTGCAATATGAGCACACCGTCGTCACCACGAAAAACGGGCCGATCGTCGTGACGCTTCCGGGCTGACGCGGCGGCTGCCAGACCCTATATCAGGCGCGGAACACAATTTCGGAACAGGCCATGAGCGAGACGACACGCGACACCAAGGCGCAAAAGAAGACCAATCTTGCCGTCTTCATCCCGGGCATCGTTTTCTTCCTGATCGTCATCCTGTTCGCCGTGATGATGTTCCGGCCGGGCCGTGACGCGTCCGAAATCCCGTCCATGCTGATCGGCAAGCCCGCGCCGGACCTCGTCCTGCCGGCGATCGACGGCCTGACCGGCCCCGACGGACAGCCTTTGCCGGGCTTCGATCCGGCGCAATTCCCCGATCACCCGGTGCTCGTCAATGTCTGGGCGTCCTGGTGCGTGCCCTGCCGGCAGGAACATCCGCTGCTGATGGCGCTGGCCAACGACGAAGGCGTGACCATCGCCGGGCTGAACTACAAGGACAAGAACGCCAACGCGCTGCAGTTCCTCGCGGGGCTCGGCAATCCCTACGCCATGGCCGGCGAGGACAATTCCGGCCGCGCCGCGATCGAATGGGGCGTCTACGGCGTACCGGAGAGCTTCATCGTCGGCACCGACGGGACGATCCTCTACAAATATACCGGGCCGCTGACGCCGGAAGCGGTCGAGACGGAAATCCTGCCGCGCCTCAGGGGCGAGACGCCGCAGGGGTGACGAGCCGCCGCCGCGCGACCGGCAAGTTCCGATAACGGAATTTGACCATCCGAAATCCGGCTTTTGTGCGAAACGCCGAACAGGGTGTGAATAGACAATCACATTCGCGGCTTGGAGCTTGCCGCCCCCTTGGCGGTAAAGCATGCTTGGCCGGCCATGTCGCAATTAACCGTCGAAATCCGGCCCGCTTCCTCGCGAGACGCCGCCCAGATCGCGGACGTTCACGCTGCGTCGTGGCAGAGCGCCTATGCCGGGCTGATCCCGCACAAATCCCTTCGCGGCATGATCGGCCGCCGCCATGCCGGCTGGTGGAAACGCGCCATCCAGCGCGGCACCTCCGTGCTCGTGGTCGATTTCGGCGGCGCGATCGCCGGCTATTGCACCTTCGGGCTGAACCGGGCCCGCGCCCTGCCGCAGGAAGGCGAGATCTACGAGCTGTATATCCGCCCCGAATACCAAGGCATCGGCGTCGGCTCGCGGCTGTTCAACGCCGCGCGCACGGATCTCAGGAACCATGGCTGCGACGGCCTCGTCATCTGGGCGCTGGAAGACAATGACATGGCGATGAACTTCTATGCCGGCCATGGCGGCCAGGACATCGCCCAGGGCTACGAGACCTTCGAGGGCCAGCGCCTGCGCAAAATCGCCTTCGTCTGGCAGTAGTCGAACGAGCGGTCACCTCTGGTGACACACTATCATTTACTGTGTTTGAGGATTCCGGCGGCCCGCCGCTGCGATCGCGATGCTGGCAAGCCTCGGCGCATGACGCCGGTCCATGAGTCGTGGACTGAGGATCAGGCCTGCGGATTAGCGCGGTCGAGGAACCAGCGATAGGTGTCGGCAAGCCCGTCGTCGAGCGAGATCGAATGCCGCCAGCCGAGCGCATGCAGGCGCGAGACATCGGCGAGCTTGCGCGGCGTGCCGTCGGGCTTCGAGGCGTCGAAGGCCAGCTCGCCCCGATAGCCGACAGCGGTCCTGATCCGCTCGGCAAGTCCGAGGATCGAGACCTCCTCGCCGGTGCCGCAATTGATCGGCGTCTCTCCGGAATAATGCCGCATCAGGAAGACCATCGCGTCGGCGAGGTCGTCGACATGCATGAATTCGCGCAGCGGTTTTCCGGAGCCCCAGACGGTCATCGACGGCGCGTCGGCGCGCTTCGCCTCGTGCGCCTTGCGCATCAGAGCGGGCAGGACATGGCTGGTTTCCAGATCGAAATTGTCGCCCGGACCGTAGAGGTTGGTGGGCTGCGCTGCGATGAAATCGCAACCATGCTGCCGGCGATAGGCCTGACACAGCTTGATGCCGGCGATCTTGGCGATGGCGTACCACTCATTGGTCGGCTCCAAAGGCCCGGTCAGCAGCGCTTCTTCCGGCATCGGCTGCGGCGCGAGCCGCGGATAGATGCAGGTCGAACCGAGCAACAGCAGCTTTTCGACGCCCGTCTCGAAGGCGGCATGGATGACATTCGCCTCGATCATCAGATTGTCGTAGAGGAAATCCGCCGGAAAGCTGTCATTGGCCGCGATGCCGCCGACCCTGGCGGCCGCCAGGAACACGAGATCGGGCCTTTCCTCCGCCATCCAGCGATTGACCGCCGCCTGGTCGCGCAGATCGACCTCGGACCGGCCGACCGTGAGAAGGTCGACCTCCTCGCGCGCCAGCCGCCGCAGCAGGGCCGAGCCGACCAGGCCGTTATGGCCGGCGACGAAGATGCGTTTTCCCTTCAGGGTCAAAGGCCGGCCCGTCATCTCATCCTGCGCGATCATCGGACGCATCCGCTACTCGGCGGCGTGGCGGCCATGTTCCTCGTCGAGACGCCGCCATTGGGCCTCCCGCTCGACCCTGACCAGGTCCGTCTCGACCATCTCGCGGACGAGATCGGCAAGGGGCGTCGAGGCCTGCCAACCGAGAACGCGGCGCGCCTTCGACGGATCGCCGAGCAGCAAATCGACCTCCGTCGGACGAAAATAGCGCGGATCGACCGCGACGATCGCCTTGCCGGTCTCGGTGTTCAATCCGACCTCGTCGGCCCCCTCGCCCCGCCACTCGATGCCGATGCCGACTTCGCGAAAGGCCGCCTCGGCGAAGGCGCGCACCGTCGTCTTGCGGCCGGTGGCGAGCACGTAATCGTCCGGCGTATCCTGCTGCAGCATGCGCCACATGCCCTCGACATAGTCGCGCGCATGCCCCCAGTCGCGCTCGGCGTCCAGATTGCCGATGAAGAGGCAGTCCTGAAGCCCCAGAGAAATGGATGCGACCGCCCGGGTGATCTTGCGCGTCACGAAAGTTTCCCCGCGCAGCGGGCTTTCATGGTTGAACAGGATGCCGTTCGAGGCGTGGAGCCCGTAGGCCTCGCGGTAATTGACCGTGATCCAGTAGGCATAGAGCTTCGCCGCCGCATAGGGCGAGCGCGGATAAAACGGCGTCGTCTCGCTCTGCGGAACCTCCCTGGCCACGCCATAGAGTTCGGATGTCGAGGCCTGGTAGAACCGCGTCTTGTCGCCGAGGCCGAGCAGCCGGATCGCCTCGAGCAGCCGCAACGTGCCCACCGCATCGGCGTCGGCGGTGTATTCCGGCGTCTCGAAACTGACCTGAACATGGGACTGCGCGGCGATGTTGTAGATCTCGTCGGGCTGCACGTCCTGAACGATGCGGATCAGATTGGTCGCATCGGTCATGTCGCCATAATGGAGCGACAGCCGGATATCGGCTTCGTGCGGGTCCTGGTAGAGATGATCGATCCGCTCGGTGTTGAAGGAAGAGGACCGGCGCTTGATGCCGTGGACGGAATAGCCCTTGCCGAGAAGGAGCTCGGCCAGATAGGCGCCGTCCTGCCCGGTGATGCCTGTGATCAGGGCGGTCTTCATGAGGGTGTCTCTTGCCTGTGCATGCCGGTATCAACGCCTTTGCGCGCGATCATGCAAGTGCCTTCGCTCGCGCGGCTTCAGGACGCGGCGAGACAGCTCATTGTCCGAAGGCGCGCACCGGATCGCCGGCCAGCGGGCCGCGCTGGCCATGATAGACGGGCGTATCGCTCATGCAGGTGAAATCGGCGGCCAGCGTGTCGGCGACGTTGCGGGCCATCTCGTTGGCGTTCGGATTGGCGAGCGCATCGACATAGCCGACCACGCAGGCGCCGCCCTCGCCCGGCTGGGCGACCCGCGAGACCACGAGGACCTGGCCGCGATGCGCCTCGTCCGGCGCGCCGGTGTCGGGGTTCGAATTCTCGATGAACCAGCGCAGGATCGTGGCGAAGGGCCGGCCGCCGCTGAGCCGCCATTCGACCGTGTCATTGGTCTGGTTGAAGGGGCCGAAGCTCTCCCACGCGCCATCCGCATACCAGGGGCCGACATATCCGAAGAAGACGGACTGGCGCAGATCGCTTTCCGCAAAAAGGATGCCGTAGCCGCGATGGCCCGCGCAGGAGAAATCGGCCCCGACCTCGTCGGTCGACGTCCGGATGCAACCGGTTTCGAAATCGATTTTCGTGTAGATCGACGAGACGTCGCCCTCTCCTTGCGCGAGGGCCGCCGGCGCCGCAAGGAAGGCGCAGACCAGGGCGAGAACCGGGAAAGAGGTGAAGCGCATTGTCGCATGTCCTGTTGAGCCGGCACAGAATGCCACTCCGGCGGCGGCCCGGCAATGCAGGCATGCCGGAACGAGACCTTCGGCGATGTTGCACCGCACCCAAAAACCCGGTATCAGCCCGCGAACTCCAAGGAGCACCAGATGCGCATCGAAGCCATTTCCATCGGCACCAATCCCCCCGAAGACGTCAATGTCATCATCGAGGTTCCCGTCGGCGGCCAGCCGATCAAATACGAGATGGACAAGGATGCCGGCGTCCTCGTCGTCGACCGTTTCCTCTACACGCCGATGACCTATCCGGGAAATTACGGCTTCGTGCCGCACACGCTGTCCGACGACGGCGACCCGATCGACGTGCTGGTGTGCAACACGCGCCCGCTCATTCCCGGCTGCGTCATCAATGTCCGCCCGATCGGCGTGATGCTGATGGAGGACAATTCCGGTCAGGACGAGAAGATCATCGCCGTACCGACCCACGCGCTCACCAAGCGCTATGACGGCGTGAAGGATTATGGCGACCTGCCGGAGATCACGCTCAAGCAGATCGAGCATTTCTTCGAGCACTACAAGGATCTGGAGCCCGGCAAATGGGTAAAGATCGGCGGCTGGCAGAATGTCGACACCGCCAAGCAGCTGATCCTCGAGGCCGTCGAGCGGGCCAAGACCGCCAAGGGATGACCTTTCGGGGCGGCTGGGGTCAGACCCCGCCTTCCGTCTTGATATGCAGCGTGGTCCCGCAATGCTTGCAGTGGATCGCGTCGGCGTCGTGCAGGATCAGCCCGCAAGTCGGACATTCATGGCGCACCTTGCTCGACCGGAGCAGCACCTGGACCAGCCGCAGAAACAGGGTGACGCCGACGATCATCACGCCGACGGACAGCATGCGGCCGGATTCGCCGGTCAGCGTGATGTCGCCGAAACCGGTCGTCGTCAGCGTGGTGACGGTGAAATAGAGCGCGTCGGCGTAATTGCGGATTTCCGGATTGACCCGATATTGCGTCGCATAGATCAGCCCGGTCATGATGAACAGGAAGACGCCGAGATTGATCGCGGCCAGCACGATATCCTCGTGTCGCCGGAAATAGACGAAATCCTGCCTCAGGCGCACCAGCGTCTGATAGGTGTGCAGGAGCCGGAGCGTGCGCAGAATTCGCAGGAAGCCGAAGCCCTCGCCGGCGATCGGCAATAGGAAGGACGCCACCGCCGCGATATCCGCCCAGGTCGAAAGCCGCAGGAAATAATAGGTTTTCTGCTTCTCGATCGCCACGCGAACCGCGAAATCGGCGAGGATAACGACCCCGAGCACAAGGTCGACGATCTCCACCCAGCCCGTGCGCGGGAAGAAGGAGGTAACGATCACGAAAGCGATCGTCACGAGGTCGAAGACGAGCAGTCCATAGCGGAACCGGTGGGCGGCCGGCGTGTCGCCTTCATAGAGACCTTTCAGTTTCTGCAACACCTGTGAGTCGCGTCCCGGGCGGTTGGAGAAATCGGCGAAGACATCCTAGAGGAAGCGCCGCGGCGCTGTCACGCCGCCCCTCAGCCGATCACCGCATCGACTTCCAGTTCGACGAGCCAGTCCGGATCGACGAAACCGGAAACCTCGACGACGGTGCAAACCGGGCGAATGGACGAAAACGCCTCTCCATGCGCGCGGGCCGCCTCTTTCCACTGCGAGATGTCCGTCAGCATCACGCGGGTGCGGATCACGTCATCCAGCGAGGCGCCGGCCTCGGCGAGCGCCGCCCGGATGATTTCCAGGCAGCGCGCGGTCTGGCGATAGACATCGCCGACACCGTCCGTCCCGCCACCCGCCGCGATCGGCGCGGTTCCCGCAACCGCGACCGTGTTTCCGATGCGAACAGCCCGGCTGAAGCCGATTTCCGGCTCCAGATACGATCCCGACGATACGAGCTTGCGTGCCACTTCGTTTCCCTTTCTGCCGGTTGCCGGCCCTAGCTGGCATGGCTGCGCGCCAGATTGGCGACAGCCTCATGAAGATCGCCGCCTGCGATCCGAATTGTCTTGTCGCGCGCCGTCTCGCCCGCGATGACGGTGAAGGAGGATTTCGGCAGGCGCAACGCCTTGGCCAGCAGCGCCGTCACGGCCTTGTTGGCCTTGCCCTTTTCAGGCTGCGCGGTGACGCGAACGCGCAGCCGCACTTGGCCGTCGTCGCGCGCCTCCGCGCCCTCGATGGCGTCACGCGACGCGTTCGGCGTGACACGCAGGAACAGGTCGAGATGGCCGTCGCCCGCACGGACGAAGGCGGGCGGCGTCATCAGATGATGGCCGGTGCCAGCACGTTCCGGATAAACTGCTCGACGAAGAAAATGACCACGAAAAGGATGATCGGGGAGATGTCGAGGCCGCCGAGGTCGGGCATGACACGACGAATGGGCCGCAGCAGCGGTTCGGTCGCCTTGTAGAGGAACTCTCCGACCATGGCGACGAAGCGATTGGAGTTGTTGACGACGTTGAACGCATAGAGCCACGAGAAAATGACCATTGCGATCACGATCCATTTGTAGATGTTGATCGCGAACAAGAGCGTATTGATGATCGTCAGGCCCACGCGCCGTCTCCCTTGATTTGCCGGGTTTCACTTAGGCGTTCGCGGGCCCGCCTGCAAGGCGGCGCCGGCGCCGCGAAATTGTAGCGGTGGCGATTTCCTCTTTGCCAAGCAACGGCAAAGCCAATATCGGTGGCTGGCCATGTCCACCGAATCCCCCGATGCGATCAGTTCCGGCCGGTTTGCCGCCTTCGCGCACAAGACCTTCGTCGATTACTGGATCGCGCGCTTCTGCTCGACCTTCGCGGTGCAGATCGTCGCCGTCGCGGTCGGCTGGCAAGTCTACGACCTGACGCGCGATCCTCTGGACCTGGGGATTATCGGCCTGGTGCAATTCCTGCCGCTCCTGCTTCTCGTGCTGGTGACCGGCGCCGTCGCGGACCGCTTCGGCCGCCGCCTCGTCATGGGCACCGCCATCGCGCTGGAATTCGTCTGCGCCGCGGCGATCCTGCTGGTGACGCTGAACGGGCTGACCGGCCCGATGCCGATCTTCGTGGCGCTGACCGGGATGGGCATCGCGCGGGCCTTTTTCGGCCCCGCCTCGCAATCGCTGGTCGTCAACCTCGTGCCGCAGAAGGATTTCGCCAATGCGGTCGCATGGAACGCGTCTTCCTGGCAGGTGGCGAGCATCGTCGGGCCGGTAGCCGGCGGCCTGCTTTACGGCGTCGGCTCGGTCGTCGCCTATGCGGTCGCCTCGGCGATGTTCCTCATCGCCTTTTTCCTGATCACCCGTATTCCCAAGCCGCCGGTGCGAGGCGAAGTCAAGAAAGTCACCTTCTCCTCGCTCTTCGACGGGCTGCGCTATATCCGCAAGGAAAAGGTCGTGCTCGGCGCGATCTCGCTCGATCTCTTTGCCGTGCTGCTCGGCGGAGCGGTGGCGCTGCTGCCGGCCTATGCGCGCGATATCCTGCATCTCGGCCCCTGGGGGCTTGGCATTCTGCGCGCCGCGCCCGGCATCGGCGCGATCGCCATGGGGGCCTATCTCGCCGCCGCGCCGATCAAGGACCACGCCGGCCGGATCCTGCTGGTCTTTGTCGGCCTGTTCGGCCTGTTCACCGCGATCTTCGGCATGTCGACCGTCGCCTGGCTGTCGATCGTCGCGCTGGCGCTGGTCGGGGCGACTGACATGGTGAGCGTCTATGTGCGCGAGACGCTGCTGCAATTGTGGACCCCCGACGAGGTGCGCGGCCGCGTCAACGCCGTCAACATGGTCTTTCTCGGCGCATCGAACGAGCTCGGCGAATTCCGCGCCGGCTTCATGGCGGCCTGGATCGGCATTGTTCCGGCGGTGGTTTTCGGCGGGGTAGCCGCGGTCGGCGTCGCCTTCGGCTGGGCGATCATCTTCCCGCAATTGCGCGACGCGCGCTATCTGCACCGGCGCGGTTAGCGCCTTTCAGGGCCTACGACGCCTTGCGATCCAGCACCGGCTGCGCCCGGGCCGGCGTTTCGACGAACACCGTGTCGAGGAACTGCCTGAGCCAGGCGAGCACCGGCCGGTCATAGAGAAGCCGGCCCCACAGATGTTCGCGGCCGACCTGCGAGCCAGGCAGCGTGAAGCGATGCGCGCCGCGCGTCACCCAGCGCTGCATCATCATCTGGGTCAGTTCGGCATGGAACTGCACGCCCCAGGCATTGTCGCCATAGCGGAACGCCTGGTTCTCATAAGTCTCGCCCTCGGCGAGCTTGACCGCGCCGCAGGGCAGGCTGAAGCCCTCGCGGTGAAACTGGTAGATCATCTCCGGCCAGTCCATCAGGTCGCGGCCTTCCGCCGTCGGCTTCAGCGGATACCAGCCGATCTCGACCAGACCGTCGGGATGCCCCTCGACCTTGCCGCCGAGATGATTGACCAGCATCTGCGCGCCGAGGCAGATGCCGAGCAGCGGCTTGTTTTCCCGGAGCGGGACGGCCAGCCAGTCGGTCTCGGCGCGAATATGGTCGGCCTCGTCATTGGCGCTCATCGGGCCGCCGAACACCACGGCGCCGGAATGGTTTTCGAGCGTTTCCGGCAGCGCGTCGCCAAGCGGCGGCCGGCGGATATCGAGCGGAAAGCCCATTCGGATGAGTTCCTGGCCGACGCGGCCGGGCGAGGATGTTTCCTGATGCAGGACGATCAGGACGGGTTTGGGGCCGCGATCATTCACGACTCCGCCTCCCCGTCGTCCCCGACCCTTGCCTGCACCGCCTGGCGCAGGAGGACGCGGTCTCGCCCGTCGACGCCGAGCAACTCGGCGACGCGCCAGACCAGATTGTCCTCCAGTTCGTGGTTCTCGCCGTCGGAATAGACGATTTCCCAGAGAAGCTCGATGAACTTCAACCGTTCGTCCGCCGACAGGCTGCGCATCAGGACGCTGGTGAACTGGTAGAGATCGACGGCCTCGCTGTCGGCGGCGCGCGCCGCGGCGACCAGCCGCGACAGCGTCGCGTCGTCGAGCGCGTAATTTTCCTGCAGAAGATCGCCGAGACGGTCCATCTCGGCGTCCGAGTAAACGCCGTCCGCGCCGATGACATGATACATCAGGGCGGCGACGGCGAGCCGCGGATCGTCGCGCGAAAAGTCGCCGTCGTCCTCGTCCGGCGACGCGTTGAGTTCCTTCAGAAAGGCCGCGATTCGTTCAAACATGCCTGTTCACCACTGCGAATAACTGTCAGGTAGTTCGCTGCGGTGCAACAGTCAAAACAATCGGAACCGCCTTGAGTGCTCCTCCGGCTCCGCATCGGGGTCGATTCCGGGGTCGTCGGGGATCGGCGGACGGGTATCCTCGTCCTGTTTCGGCGCGGAATTCGCGGCGGGCTCGGCCGATTTTTCGGGCTCGGCGGGCGCTGGTTCGACAGGTTTGGCGGCTTCGGCTGCATCTCCGGCCTTCGTTTCCTCCGCCCCCGGTTTTTCGGCGGGCTCGCTGTCCGCTTCGGCCGGCGCTTCCTCCGCTTCTTTTATTTCTTCCGGCTCGGCGACCTGCGTCGCTTCGGGCGCGGCTTCTTCCGCGGCCGGTTCAACGACCTCGCCCTCGATCACCGTGCTGGCCTCGTCCTCCATCTCCGGTTCCGGCTCCGCGGCCTCGACGATCTGGGCCTCCTCGGCCGGTTCCGGCTCGGCCATGGCGGGCGCGGAAATGCCCCGCACCATCGGGTCGAGGTCGTTCTCGACCACGGGGCCCAGCCTTTCGACCGGCACCTTCCATTCGAACGCGTCGAGCCGTCCGCTGATCGGCGAGACCGGCGCCCATTCCTCGGCGACATATCCGTCAGCGGTCCAGGCGGGATCGCGCGGCGCGCGCACGGCCCGGGCGAGCCATTCGCGCACCTTGCCCTGATCGCCCGTCTCGGCATCCTCGATATCGGCCATCAGCATGAAGGCGCCCTCGCGCGGCTCGTTGCGCAGCACCGCCGCGATCGCCTTGCGCGCGTCTGAGAATTCGCCCGCCTCCGTCGCCATCTGCGCGACGATCATCGAGGAATCGGCGTTGTTGGGCTTCAGCTTTTCCAGACGCTGCGCCCGCTTGTAGCGGTCGAGCGAGGAATCGCCCGGGCGCGCATTGACATAGGCGAGCGCGATTTCGGGATGCGGCGCCTTGCGCCAGGTCGATTCCAGCACATGCGCGCCGCGCCGCAACTCGTTGAGCCGGATCAGCGCCTGCGCCGCGGCGATCGCGGCGGGGGCGAATTCCGGCGCGAGGCGATGCGCCTCCATGGCCGCGGACTTGGCCTTCGCCGGATCCTTCTCGATATTCTCCTGCGCCAGCGCGGTCAGCAGCACGGCGCGCTTGCGCTTGATTTCGTCCGGTTCGAGCTGCTTGGCCTTTTTCTGGCTTTCGAGCAGCCGGATCGCGCCGTCCCAGTCGCCGGACGCCGTCTTCAGTTCGAGCGCGGCGGTGCCGGCCCAGCGCAATTGCGGGGCGAGTTCGGCGGCTTTCTCGGCATAATGCTTCGCCGCATCGCGGTCGCCGAGGCGCTTGGCTTCCATATAGAGGCCGCGCAGGCCGAAAATGCGAAGCTCCGGATCCTCGAGCATCGCCTCGAATTTCTCGCGCGCTTCGGCGTGGTGGCCCTCGACGATGGAGGCCTGGGCGTCGAGCAGCTGGATCATCGGCTCGGTCGTCGAATTGAGCAGGCCGCCCGCCTGTTTCAGCATCTTGCGCGCGGTGACGCTGTCGCCCGCGCCGGCGGCGATGATGCCGGTCGACAACGACTGGTAGCCGCGGTCGCGGCGGCGCGCCCGGAAGAAGCGCTGCATGCGCTGCGGCGAGGTGAAGACGATCTTGAAGATCCACCAGGTCAGCATGACCGCACCCACGGCGGCGACCAGCGCAACGGCGGCGACCATCAGCGAGACGGTGATCTCGCGTCCGGCGACGGTCATGACGAGCGTGCCGGGCGTGTCGGCGAGGAAGGCGAAGCCGAGGCCCAGAATGGCGACGGCAACGATGAACAGCAATACGCGCAACATGATCCGCTCCTACTCGCCAGTACCGGTTTCGGCCGAGGCCATCGCGCCGCTCAGCACCCTGGCGATCAGCGTATCGAGTTCGTTTCGCGCCCTAACGTCAGAGATGAAAGCCGACGAGGCCTGTTGCGCCGGTTCGGGCAACGTCTCCCATTGCGAGACGACACGGGATAGATCGCCGTCCTTCAGGGCAACCTCCATGCGCGCGGCGATCTCGCCGGGTTTGTCGCCCTCGACCTCGCCGACGGGGCGGACCTGCACCAGCGAACGGGCGCTGGCGGTGAGCCGGTCGACGATACCCGCATCCGAAGAGACGCCGCTCGCCGCCGAGACGATGCGATTGGCGACCGCCGGGAAACGCTCGGAAAGCTGCGATACGGTCGGCACGCCGGACGCCGCATAGTCGCGCAACGCCGCGACCGTGTCCTGATCGCTGGCGACCGAGGCATAGGCCTCCAGCTCGCTCATGAAACCGCCGCCGCGATCGGCCGCCGATTTCAGCGCTGAGGCGGCGATGGCCGCGGCGACGCGGCTGCCCGCGCCGGCCTCGATATCGCTCTCGACCGTGTCCAGCCGGCCGGCCATGGCGTCGATGCGCGAGCGCGTCTCGTCCAGCGACTGGCCGAGCGTGTCGACGTCCGAGCGCAGCGAAGCGACGCTCTCCTGCACGGTAGCCAGTGTCTGCGAAAGCGCGCTTGCCCCTTCGCCGCCATCGCTTGCCGGATCGGCGGATTCGAGCGTATCGATCCGCGCCCGCATGCTGTCGAGAGAGCTCTCGATGGCCGTGGCGCGTTCGGACAGGGTTTCGAGACCGGCATTCTCGCCCGCCCCGCCGGAGGAGACGGTCTCGTTGAGCGTCGCCAGTCGGTCGCCAAGGCCCGAGACATCGGTGCGCAGCGCCGCGATCGCGTCGCTGTTGGCGGTCGCCGCCGCCTCGTTCGCGTCCGCTCTTTCGGTGATGTCGTCGGGAATGGCGCCGGGCGTGGTCCGAAGTTCCTCGACGCGGGCAGAAAGATCGTTGATTCGCTGCTGAATTGGGGACAGATCGACCGGGTCGGGCTGGCGCAGCAGGGGCAGCACGCCCGCCCATTGCAGCCCGCCGGCGATCAGCAGGGCGACCAGGCCGCCAAGTATGCCGCCGCCGAGCCATGTCATCCCGCCGCCACGCCGCGCTGCGGGAGGCGGTGTCGTTGCGCCGGAGGGTCCCCGCGGCGTCTCCGTCTCGGCGGCTTCTGCCGCAGGACCGTCGCCGGCCTCGATCGCCTCGCGGGCCTCCTCGTCCGTGCCGGACGTTTTCACCGTCTCGCGGATCGCGTCCTCGCGCTGGTCGATCACCGTTTCCGCCGCCGCGCCGCTGTCACCAGCCTGCTCGAAGGCCACGGGCTCGGCCGGATGGACATCCGGGCCGGTCGCCGTCTCCGCCTTGACCTCGTTTGCCTCGAGATCGATCGTCACGGGCTTTCGGCTCGATTTGCTGCGCCGGCTCTTCGGCTGTTGAACCATCGGGGGATCTCCTGAAGGGTGCGTGCGCGAGTCTTAGCACGGCTTTTACGAAGCAAAAGTGCCGTTCGCCGGATTCAGTTCCGCCCGGCAGGCAAGGCCATGAGCAACGTTGCCAGAAGCGCCGCCTCGTTCGGCTCCAAGGAGACGACGATTCGGGGCTTCAAAAAATCCGGGAGACATGCGGCGATCCGCGCCGAGAGCGCGATAAATATCGTTTTATCAAGAGCTTGCGAGATTTCCGGAAGCACGTTTTCCGTGAAGGCGGATGCCGAGAGCGCGGAGTGAAACAGGACGGCATCCGGCGCGTGACGATTGAGCGCATCGCGGAAATACTCAGTCGGATAACTGACTATTTCTGCTCCATAAAGCTCCGCCGAACGGCACCGGAAGCCCTTTTCCGCGAGTTTCAGGTCGAGGTCGCCGGTCCGAGTGCGGCCGCAGAGATAGAGGATCGAAGCGCCCGGGCTCTCCCGCGTCGCGATGAGCGATACGAGGTCATCGACGGCGCCCTCGGCCGATGCGACGGCAGCCAGGCCGCGGGATCGCGCTTCGGCGGCGGTCGCGTCGCCGACAGCGTAGACCGGCTTGCCCGACAGCGCGTCGAGAAGCGCGGCCGGCGCATGGCGCAACGCATTGGCGCTGGTGACGGCGACGGCGTCGAAACGGGCGGCGTCCTGCGGCGAGAGCCCGGGATCGCAGGCGCGGATTTCGGTCAGCGGCAGCAGGACCGGATCGTATCCCGCCTCGGAAAGCGCTTCGGCCGTTCGCGCCGCGCCCGGCTGCGGCCGGGTGATCCAGACAATCGGCCCGCCGCTCACGACCACGTGTCGAAAAAGCCCGCGCCGGCCTGATGGCGCAGCAAGCGCCCCGCCTCGCGGCCGATCGCGGCCGGGTCGCCGCTTTCGCCGTCCCGCGCGATCTCGTGGACCTGTGTTCCGTCCGGCGTCAGGATCATGCCGCGAAACGCGATACCCGCCTCGGAGACCGTCGCCAGCCCGGCAATCGGCGTGCGGCAGGAGCCATCGAGTTCGGCGAGGAAGGCGCGTTCGCAGGCGAGCGCCATCGCGGTCACATCGTGATTGAGCGGCTCGACCAGCGCATCGGTGCGCGCGTCTCCCGCCCTGCCCTCGATGCAGATGGCGCCCTGTCCGGGAGCCGGCAGGAAGAGATCGGGGTCCATCAGGTCGGTGATGATGTCGGCCATGCCGAGCCGGCGCAGCCCGGCATTGGCGAGCAGCGTCGCATCCGCCACGCCCTCGGAGAGTTTGCGCAACCGCGTCTGTACATTGCCGCGGAACTGCACCACCTCGATATCGGGCCGCAGCCGGCGGATCATCGCCTGGCGGCGCAGCGATGACGATCCGACCACCGCGCCCTGCGGCAGCTCCATCAGCGATGTCGCCTTGTCCGAAATGAAGGCGTCGCGCGGATCTTCGCGTTCGAGAAAGGCCGTGATCGCGAGCCCGTCCGGCAGGACGGTCGGCATGTCCTTGGAGGAATGCACGGCCAGATCGATGCGGCCGTCGCGAAGCTGTTCTTCCAGCTCCAGCGTGAACAGGCCCTTGCCGCCGACTTCCGACAGCGGCCGGTCCTGGATGCGGTCGCCCGCCGTCGAAATCACCGCGATCTCGATATCGTCGGGCGTGATCGCATGCGCCGCGACGAGCCGGTCGCGCACCTCATGCGCCTGCGCCAGCGCCAGCGGGCTGCCGCGCGTGCCGATCCTGATTGTTCCGTCCGCCGCCATGATTGTTTGCAAGCCTGCCGTTCCGTGTTACCCGACGCCGGACAGGTAAACCCAATCGCGCGCATCGGCAACCGCGGCCTTTGAGCGCCCTTTGCGAAGCGGCCCCGAACCCCATGACAACCATCCGATGACAACGATTCTTGGCATCGAAACGAGCTGCGACGAAACCGCCGCCGCTGTCGTGCGCCGCGCATCGCGCGACGCGCCCGGCGAGATCCTGTCGAACACGGTCTACAGCCAGATTTCCGATCATGAGGCCTATGGCGGCGTGGTGCCGGAGATCGCCGCGCGCGCCCATGTCGAGGGACTGGACGCGATCATCGCCCGCGCCATGGCCGAGGCGGACATGACATTCGACGATATCGACGCGGTGGCCGTGACGTCCGGGCCGGGCCTGATCGGCGGCCTGCTCGTCGGCGTGATGACGGCGAAGGCGATCGCAGCGGCGCGCGGCCTGCCTCTGATCGCGGTCAATCATCTCGAAGGCCATGCGCTGACGCCCCGCCTGACCGACAAGCTCGAATTTCCCTATCTGCTGCTGCTCGTTTCCGGCGGGCACAGCCAAATCCTTCTGGTCAAGGGCCTCGGCGCCTATCGCCGCTGGGGCACGACCATCGACGATGCGCTGGGCGAAGCCTTCGACAAGACGGCGAAGCTGCTCGGCCTGCCCTATCCCGGCGGGCCGGCAGTGGAACGCGAGGCGGCAAAGGGCGACCCGAAACGCTTTGCCCTGCCGCGCCCGATGAAGGGAGAGGAGCGGCTCGACTTCTCCTTTTCCGGGCTGAAGACCGCCGTGCGCCGCGAGGCGACGGCTCTGGCGCCGCTGACCGACACGGACATCGCCGATCTCTGCGCCTCCTTCCAGGCCGCCGTGACCGACACGCTGGCCGACCGGATGCGCCGCGCCTTCGCGCGCTATCGCGACGAAATCGGCGACGGCCCGGCCGATCTGGTGGTCGCGGGCGGCGTCGCCGCCAACACGGCGATCCGGACCAAGCTGGCCGATCTTTGCGCCGAAAACGGCTTCACCCTGCATGCGCCGCCGCTGAACCTGTGCTCCGACAATGCCGTGATGATCGCCTGGGCGGGGCTCGAACACTACGAGCGCGGCGAACTGGCGACGCTCGATATCGCGCCGCGCTCACGCTGGCCGCTCGACCCGTCCGCCGAAGCACTGATCGGCGCCGGAAAACGGGGAGCGAAAGCATGAGCACGCGCATCGCCGTCCTCGGCGCCGGGGCATGGGGCACGGCGCTCGCCGCCTCCTTCGCGCGCGCCGGCCAGGATTGCCTGCTGTGGGGCCGCGGCGCACAAACGGTCGCCGCGATCAACGAGCGACAGCGCAATCCGAACTATCTCGGCGACATCGCCCTTCCCGCAGATCTGAAGGCAACCACCGATGCCGGTGCGGCGCTCGCCGGCGCGCAAACGATCGTCCTCGCCGTACCGGCGCAGACACTGCGCGCCTTTCTCGCCGACAATCTGGCGAAGACGGAGCCGCACTCCCTCTTCGTCTCCACCGCCAAGGGGATCGACCGGGAAAGCGGCCGCACCATGTCGGAAATCATCGACGATATCGCCGGACCAGAACGCTCCGCCGTACTCTCCGGCCCGAGCTTCGCCGCCGATGTCGCCGCCGGACTGCCAACCGCCGTTACGGTTGCCGCTCACGATCTCGGCGTGGCGAAGGCGCTCGCCGAAACGCTGTCGAGCAGGACGCTGCGCTGTTATGCCTCCGACGACCTGATGGGCGTGGAATTGGGCGGCGCGCTGAAGAACGTGCTGGCGATCGCGGCCGGCATCGTCCACGGCTCCAATTTGGGCGCCAGCGCTGTCGCCGCGCTGACGACGCGCGGCTTCGCCGAATTGCAGCGCGTCGCCGCCGCGCTCGGCGGCAAGCCGGAAACGCTGGCCGGCCTCTCCGGCCTCGGCGATCTGATCCTGTCCTGCGGCTCGGAGAAATCGCGCAATTTCGCCTATGGCGCGGCGCTGGCGCGCGGGGAGGATTTGTCGAACCGGCCGCTGGCCGAAGGCGTCTTCACCGCCTCCGTCGCCGCGAAGCTTGCGCGGGACCACGGGCTCGACGCACCGATCATCTCCGCCGTCGACGCCATTCTGGACGGCCGCATCACCGTTCTCGAAGCAATGGACGGCCTGATGTCGCGCCCGCTCAAGACCGAGACTTGACCGCCGCGCAACGTTCGCTAGCAAGGGCGGAGCGAAAATCCCTGTCCGGAGACGATTCATGGCGAATTACTGGTTGTTCAAGTCCGAGCCCTTCAAATTCTCCTGGGAGATGCTGAAGGCGAAGGGCGATGCCGGCGAGGAATGGGACGGCGTGCGCAACTACCAGGCACGCAACAACATGCGGGCGATGAAACTGGGCGACAAGGGCTTCTTCTACCACTCAAACGAGGGTCTGGAGGTCGTCGGCATCGCCGAGATCTGCAACGAGATCCACCCGGATTCGACCACTGAGGATCCGCGCTGGGAATGCGTGGACATCAAGGCCGTCGCGGACATGCCCAAGCCGGTGTCGCTGAAGGACGTGAAGGCCAATCCGAAACTCGCCGAGATGTCGCTGGTCACCTCCATGCGCCTCTCTGTCCAGCCGGTCACGGAGGCCGAATGGATCGAGGTCTGCCGCATGGGCGGGCTCGACAATCCGCCGAAATAGCCGGCGGGCGATGGACGACAGCAAACGCGCCTTCATCCGCGCCAACACGGCGGTGATGGCCCCGCCGCATGTGCCGGAAATCTCCCTGCATCTGGCCGACGAGGCGCACGGTCTCTGGCACAGGACCGAGGAAGAACTGGCCGAAATCGGGCTGGAACCGCCCTTCTGGGCCTTTGCCTGGGCCGGCGGCCAGGGGCTGGCGCGCTACGTGCTGGATCATCCGGAAGCCGTTGAAGACCGCCGCGTCCTCGACTTCGCCACCGGCTCCGGCCTCGTCGCCATCGCTGCCGCGAAAGCCGGAGCGGCAACGGTCACCGCGTCGGACATCGACCCCTTCTGCGAACCTGCGGTCACGCTCAATGCCGAACTGAACACTGTCGAGATCGCCTATGACGGCCGCGACCTCGTTGGCGTGGCGCTTCCGGCGATCGATGTCCTGCTGGCCGGCGACGTGTTCTTCGACCGGGAGATGAGCGCGCGGCTCGTGCCCTGGTTCACGGCGCTGGCGGAAAGCGGCACTGACATCCTCGTCGGCGATCCGGGCCGCTCCTACCTGCCGCGCGAGCGGCTGACCCTGCTCGATGTCTACGAAGTGCCGGTCACCCGCGCGCTCGAGGACGCCGAGGTGAAGAAGACCAGCGTCTGGCGTTTTACCTGAAATCCGGCAGCTTGAGTTTTTCCACGCCCCGGTGTTTCCTGCCCGGGGAGTGATTTTCGGGAGGGACGGAACATGTCATTCGGCGGCGCGAACTATGTCGCGATCCTCGTGGCCGCGATTGCGGCCTATCTGGCCGGCGCGATCTATTACGGCTGGCTCGGCAAGACCTGGATGAAGGCGGCGCGCATCGATCCGGCGGAAGCCAAGATGTCGCTGCCGCTGATGGTCACCGGCTTTGTCTGCGAACTCGTCATGGCATGGGTGATGGCCGGCGTGATCGGCCATTTCGGCGAGGTCACCATCCGCACCGGCCTGATATCGGCGGCGCTGCTCTGGCTGGGCTTCATGGCGACCACGCTGACCGTCAACCAACGCTATCAGGGTTTCGGCTGGGACCTGACGATCCTGGACGGCATCCACTGGCTGATCGTCGCGCTGCTGATGGGCGGCATCATCGGCGCATTCGGCGCCTAAACCATTGTCCTGACCACTGTTTCCGGACCGATGCGGGGCAACAACCAACGCATCGCCTCCGGCGCGACCGCGATGCAGCCCTCCGTCGGCGGGAATCCCGGTTTGGCCACGTGCAGGAAGATCGCCGAGCCGCCATTGCGCTTGCGCGCGAACGGGGGAAGGTTCCAGTCGAGCACGAGGCAGACATCGTAGAGCCGGTCGTCACGCAGCATTTTTTCGTGGCTGGCCGCAAAGGGCAGGCGCACCGGGCGGTTGTAGTTCGGGTCCGCCGGCGCGTCGCACCAGCCGTCACGCGGTCCGATCGGCTGCAGATCGAGCGCCGATTGCGGCCGTCTCATCCGATCGGCGCGAAACCAGCCGGCGACGATGCGCATCGCGGCGACCGGCGTCGCGCCGTCGCCCTCGCGTTTCGGCATGTGCATGCGGCCGCGCCCGAGCGCGCAGGGGACCGTCCGGCCGCCGGCCGCGAGAACGCCGCGGCGCGGATCGCCGGGTGCGGGCCTCACGAAAATCGTTGAAATCACGCCTCTTTTGCCTTCGCCCTTTTTCGCCCAAGATTATCACCGAACACTCACAACTTGGTGCAATCACGCGTGAAGTGGTTTCGCCGTTCACATTTTCATGACAGGGAATGTGTAAATCGCGTGAAAACGCAAGATACCGACGATCGAGGCAAGACGACAGATGAACCCGCGAACGATCCTTCTGGTCGATGACGACGCCGATTTGCGCGAGATGCTCGTCGAGCAGCTTTCTCTCTACGAGGAATTCGTGGTTCTGGAGGAAGAGAGCGCGACCAAGGGCATCCAGGCGGCGCGCGGCGGGGTGATCGACCTGCTGATCATCGATGTCGGCCTGCCGGACATGGATGGCCGCGAGGCGGTGAAGATCCTGCGCAAATCGGGCTTCAAGGCCCCGGTGATCATGCTGACCGGCCACGACACGGATTCCGACACGATCCTCGGCCTCGAGGCCGGCGCCAATGATTACGTGACCAAGCCATTCAAATTCGCGGTGCTGCTGGCGCGTATCCGGGCGCAGCTTCGCCAGCACGAGCAAAGCGAGGACGCGACGTTCGTGGTCGGTCCCTACACGTTCAAGCCGAGCCAGAAGCTGCTGATCGACGGCAACGGATCGAAGATCCGGCTGACCGAAAAGGAAGCCGCGATCATCAAATATCTCTATCGCGCCGACCGCAAGGTGGTCACCCGCGACACGTTGCTGGAAGAGGTCTGGGGCTACAATTCCGGCGTCACCACCCACACGCTGGAGACCCATGTCTACCGGCTGCGCCAGAAGATCGAGAAGGATCCGTCCAACGCGCAGATCCTGGTGACCGAGAGCGGCGGCTACAAGCTCAATCCCTGATTGCAGACCGCCCCCGCCGCGACCATTGCATGCCTTGTCTTCCGCGCACATGTCGCTTGCATATGCTTTGTGTCCGGATAAAGCCTAAGGTTTAGCGCGCGCGGACTTTTCATTCGCGAATCCGTCATATAACAGCGGCGTTACCGAGTTTACCGCCAGCGGGCCCAGCATTTGTCGCTTGAAGACGATATCCGCATTCTTTCCGGCGTTACGCTGTTCGAGGATCTATCCAGCGAGCAGTTGCGTCTGCTCGCCTTTGGCGCGGAACGCATCAGGCTGGCCAAGGGGCGCGAACTCTATCGCGAGGGCCAGTCCGCCGAATGCGGCTTCATCATCATCTCCGGCGCGGTCGACCTTTTCCGTGAAACGCCGCGCGGCCGGCACGTCGTCAAGAAGGTTGTTCCGCCGATGGTCCTCGGCGAACTGGCGCTGATCACCGAAACGGCGAGGCTGACAGGCGCGGTCGCCGCCGAAGACAGCGAGGTGATGCGCATCAACCGCTCGCTGTTCAGGCGCATGCTGGAAGAATATCCGCAGACAGCCTTTTATCTGCATGAGCGGCTGACCGATCAGCTGCACGATCTGCTGCAGCGGATCGGCGAACTGGACGGCCGCTTCGGCTAGATGTGAGCTTTCAGGAAAGATCGAAGCGGGCGATCACCGGAACGTGGTCGGACGGCTTTTCCCAGCCGCGCGCCTCGCGCAGCACGGTGATGTCCTTGAGCATCGGTTCCAGATCCGGCGTTCCCCAGACATGGTCGAGACGGCGGCCCCGGTCGGAGATGTCCCAGTCGCGCGCCCGGTAGCTCCACCACGTGTAGATCTTTTCCTCCGGCGGAATGAAGACACGCATCAGGTCGGACCAGCCGCCTTGTCGGCGCATGTCTTCCAGCGTCTCGGTCTCGATGGGGGTGTGGCTGACCACTTTCAGAAGCTGCTTGTGCGACCAGACATCGGTTTCGAGCGGCGCGATATTGAGATCGCCGACGAGGATCGCCGATTGCGCCTTGCCGGGATCGGCGCGGATGTCGCGCATCTCCGCCAGGAAGTCGAGCTTGTGGCGGAACTTCGGATTGATCTCCGGATTCGGTTCGTCGCCGCCCGCGGGCACGTAGAAATTATGGATGCGGATATCGCGTTTCGGCGCACGCACGACCGTGTCGAGATGGCGCGTGTCGCCGATGCCGCAGAAATCGCGGGCCTCGACCTCCTCGAGCGGATATTTCGAGATGGTGGCGACGCCGTGATAGCCCTTCTGGCCATGCATCTCGACATGGTTGTAGCCGAGCTTGCGAAACGCCGCGGTCGGAAAGACATCGTTCGGGCATTTCGTTTCCTGCAGGCAGAGCACGTCGGGCGCATGGTCCAGCAGGAAGGATTCGACGATGGGCAGCCGCAGGCGAACGGAATTGATATTCCAGGTGGCGACGGAGAATGTCATGGCGCTTGGTTCCTCGGGCGCCACCATATTTCAGCGCCATGCCTGAATCGCAAGCAAAGCCTTACGATTCAGGCTTTCGGCCCACAATTTTCCGGCCGCGAGACTACCGCTCGGTCTTGTATTTCGAATCCCTGATCTTGCGGTAGGGGATCTCGAACGTATCCTCGCCGAAGCGCACGCCCTGCTGCACGTTGAAGATCATCACGGTCGTGTCCTTGCCTTGCGCGTCGCGAACGGTCCACTGGCGCAGATCATAGGTCGCCGGATCGAACATCATCGTGATTTCGCTGTCGCCGAAGACCTGCTTGTCGTCGATCACGACCGTCGTCAGGTCGTCTGCCTCGGTGACGCTGCGGACCGCCGAGCCGCTCAGGTCGATCCGGTCGCCGAGCAGGACGCGAAGCGGGGTCTTGCCGAGCGGATAGACCTCCCAGGTCTTAAGCTTGGTGTTGTTGACGACGACCGACTGGCCGTCGGCGACGACGCGGATCGGCGACGGCTTCTCGTAGAGGAAGAGAAGCTTGCCGGGCCGCTCGATATAGAATTTTCCGCCGGTCTGCTCGCCGGACGGACCGAACTGCACGAATTCGCCGGCCATGGTGCGCACCGACGAGAAATGGTCGGCGATCCGTTGCGCCGTGCCGCTGGCGGCCATGGCGGGCGCCGCGCCCGAAATCGAAAGGGCGAGCGCGCAGGCCGCACCGGCGAGCACGCCGCGCCGGCTCATCTCGTGTTTTGCGATGGTTTTCCTGGTCATGAACCGCTCCTGCGGAAGTCTCGAATTTTGAATTAACGTTTAATCGGCCATTTGGTTACGCAGACAGTTTGACGTCTCTGTGGCACCGGTCACAAAGCCGTGCCTGGCCGCCTAGAGATCGTCATCCTCGGTCGGCACGAGAATCTCGCGTTTTCCGGCATGGTTGGCCGGACCGATGATCCCCTCCTGCTCCATGCGCTCGATGATCGAGGCGGCGCGGTTGTAGCCAATACCGAGGCGGCGCTGGACATAGGAGGTCGAGGCCTTGCCATCGCGCAGCACGACCGCGACCGCCTGATCATAGGGATCGTCGGACTCGCCGAGGCCGCCTTCGCCGCCCCCGCCGGAGCCGCCTTCGCCGTCTTCGTCGTCGTCCTCGGTGATCGCCTCGAGATATTCCGGCACGCCCTGCAGTTTCAGATGCGCGACGACATCTTCGACCTCGCCGTCGGAAACGAACGGTCCGTGGACGCGCTGGATGCGGCCGCCGCCGGCCATGTAGAGCATGTCGCCCATGCCGAGCAGCTGTTCGGCGCCCTGCTCGCCGAGAATCGTGCGGCTGTCGATCTTCGACGTGACCTGGAAGGAGATACGGGTCGGGAAGTTCGCCTTGATCGTGCCGGTGATGACATCGACCGAGGGACGCTGGGTTGCCATGATGACGTGGATACCGGCGGCGCGCGCCATCTGCGCCAGCCGCTGGACCGCGCCCTCGATGTCCTTGCCGGCCACCATCATCAGGTCGGCCATCTCGTCGATGATGACGATGATATAGGGCATCGGCTGGAGATCGAGCCTCTCGGTCTCGTAGATCGCCTCGCCCGTTTCGCGGTCGAAGCCGGTCTGCACCGTGCGGGTAATGTCTTTGCCCTTGCGCAGCGACTCCTTCACCTTCGCGTTGAAGCCGTCGATATTGCGCACGCCGAGCTTCGACATGTTCTTGTAGCGCTGCTCCATCTCGCGGACGGTCCATTTCAGCGCGACGACGGCCTTCTTTGGATCGGTGACGACGGGCGTCAGCAGATGCGGGATACCGTCATAGACCGACAGTTCCAGCATCTTCGGGTCGATCATGATGAGCCGGCATTCCTCGGGCGTCATCTTGTAGAGGACCGACAGGATCATCGTGTTGATGGCGACGGACTTACCGGAGCCCGTCGTACCGGCGACGAGAAGATGCGGCATCTTTGCGAGATCGGCGATCACCGCCTCGCCATTGATCGTCTTGCCGAGCGCCAGCGCCAGTTTCGCCTTCGAGGAATCATAGTTCTGCGAGGAGATCAGTTCGCGCAGATAAACCGTCTCGCGGCGTGCATTCGGCAGTTCGATACCGATGGCGTTGCGGCCGGGCACAACGGCAACACGGGCCGCGATCGCGCTCATCGAACGGGCGATGTCTTCGGCAAGGCCGATCACGCGCGACGACTTGATGCCGGGCGCCGGCTCCAGTTCGTAGAGCGTCACCACCGGGCCGGGACGGACATGGATGATCTCTCCGCGGACGCCGAAGTCCTCCAACACGCCCTCGAGAAGCCGGGCGTTCTGCTCCAGCGCCTCGGGCGACAGGCTCGGATCCTTGCCGAGATTTTTCGGTTCGGCCAGCATGTGGATGGCGGGCAGATCGAAACCGCCGTCCTGGATGAAACTCGACTGCGCCTCGCGCTGGACCCGCACCGATTCCTTCGGTTTCGGAGCGGCCGCGGCCACCCGCGGAGACGGACGCTCGTCGTCGAGCGGCGGCGGCGTGACGGAGACCCGCGCCGGCTGCGGCGCCCAGTCATCCTGCTCGACCGGCGCGTCATCCTCGCTCGCCTCGAAATCCGGCTCGAACGGCATTTCGGGATCGCCGGCAAAATCCGGTTCGAGCCTTTCGCCCTCGGCCGGACGGCGCGAAGCAGCAGGCGCATCGCGGCGGGACGTCCGCCGGCCGCCGAACAGCGCGCGGCGCAGCGCCGTGCGCATCGTGTAGAAGACGTGCAGCAGGGCGCCGATCGTCACGAAGCGGTTTCCGTCGCTTTCCTCGTCCTCGTCCTCCTCTTCAGCCGACGTTTCGCCATCCCAGAAGAACCCGCAGGCAACGCCGAGCGCATAGATTGCGAGCGGCGCGAAGACGATGAAGGACAGGACGCGCACCCAGCCTGACGGATAACCGCCGCTGAGCAGGCCCGGCAGCCGCAGCACCATGTCGCCAACCACCCCGCCGAGCCCGGTCGGCAGCGGCCAGTGACCTGTAACCGGGAAGCATCCGGCGACGGCTGCGGCGAGCATCGCCGCGACGGGCCACATGGCCAGACGGCGCGGCGCATAGGTCCAGTAATGGCCGCGAATGCGCGCGAAACCCCAGAAGACGGTCGGAAGCAGCGCCGGCAGGGCGGCGATGCCGAAAAACTGCAGCGCGATGTCGGACAGGACCGCGCCAGGATAGCCCATCGCATTCTTCACCGGCGCGTCGGCGGCGTAGCTCCAGCTCGGATCGCCGGCATTCCACGTGGCCAGCGAAAACAGCATGAAGGCGCTCAGGAGCCAAAGCAGCGCCCCGGAAAAGAATTCGATCTGACGGCGAACGAGATCCGCCATGCCGGCGGCGAGCGAACGATCGCGGCGGCGGTTTCTTCCCATCCGCCGGTCGGCGGTCAATGGCATGGCGTGGTCGGCCGGCATCCCGTAATCCCGTCTCCTGTCCGCCCGGCGGCGAACGCAATATCCCGGCCAAACCCTAGTGAAGCTTGGTTAAACAGGCATTAACCATGCGCACCAGTTTGCAGATTGCCGAAAATGCCGGACAAAAAAGGCCCGGTCTTTCGACCGGGCCAGTTGGTGTGATGTCAGACATCACGACGGGATGGAGTCGGGGCGGGCCATGGGAGGAGGAAGCAGCCCGCCCCTCGGAATAGACCCGGGCGTCAGGACGCCTGGGAGAATTCCGGATAGGCTTCGACGCCGATTTCCGCCTTGTCGAGACCCATGGCCTCTTCCTCGGGCGAAACGCGCAGCCCCATGATCGCCTTCAGGATGAACCAGACGATGAAGGAGCAGACCAGCGTGAACACACCGTAGGAAACGATGCCGACGATCTGCGTGCCGTAGCTCGTGTCGGAGTTGGAGAACGGAACGATCAGCGTGCCCCAGATACCTGCGAACAGGTGGACCGGGATGGCGCCGACGACGTCGTCGATCTTCAGCTTGTCGAGCAGCGGAACGGTGAAGATCACGATCGCGCCACCGACGGCGCCGATGAGGATCGCCTGCCACACGGCCGGAGCCAGCGGCTCGGCGGTGATGGAGACGAGGCCTGCAAGCGCGCCGTTCAACACCATCGTCACGTCGACCTTCTTGTAGAGGATCTGCAGGAGGATGATCGAAGTCACCACGCCGGCGGCCGCTGCAATGTTGGTGTTGGCGAAGATGCGCGACACGTCCGTCACATCGCCGATCGTGCCCATGGCGAGCTGCGACGCGCCGTTGAAGCCGAACCAGCCGAGCCACAGGATGAAGGTGCCGAGCGTGGCGAGCGGGATCGAGGAACCGACCATCGGGTTGATCTTGCCGCCCTCATACTTGCCGGCGCGCGCGCCAACCAGAAGAGCACCGGCGAGAGCCGCCCAGCCGCCGACCGAGTGCACCAGCGTCGAGCCGGCGAAATCGGAGAAGCCCATCTCGGAGAGCCAGCCGCCGCCCCACTGCCAGGAGCCTGCGATCGGGTAGATGAAACCGGTCAGAACGACGACAAAAACCAGGAACGGCCAGAGCTTCATGCGCTCGGCGACCGTACCGGAGACGATCGAAGCCGCGGTTGCCACGAACACCATCTGGAAGAACCAGTCGGATGCCGTCGAATAGCCGACGTCGAGTGCGTCGCCGCCGACGGCGTCGAAGGCGTAGGTGCCGAACGAGCCCATATAGCCGCCGTTCACGTCGGTATACATGAGGCTGTAGCCGACCAGCCAGTACATGATACCGGCGATCGAATAGAGGGCGATGTTCTTGAGCGACTGCATCGACACGTTCTTGGAACGCACGAGGCCGGCTTCCAGCATGGCGAAGCCAGCGGCCATCCACATGACGAGGAAACCGCCGATGAGGAAGAGCAGCGTGTTGAAGATGTACTGAACGTCCGGCGACGCTACGGTCGAGGCCGCTTCCGCCGCCTCTTCAGCTTCCTGGGCGAAAGCGGGCCCGGCGCACAGCACGGCGGCTGCGGCAAGTCCGGCAAGGCCGTATCGAAAACCTTTAGACATGGTCATTGTTATTGAACTCCTGATAACTGGGCGCGCTCAGAGCGCTTCGGAATCGGTTTCGCCCGTACGGATGCGGACGGCCTGGTCGATGGTGTAGGTGAAGATCTTGCCGTCTCCGATCTGGCCGGTCTTGGCGGCTGCGGAGATGGTCTCGATCACCTTTTCAACCATGTCGTCGTCCACGGCGAGCTCGATCTTCAGCTTAGGCAGGAAGCTGATCGCGTATTCCGCTCCGCGGTAGATTTCGGTGTGCCCCTTCTGACGTCCATAGCCCTTCACCTCGGTGACGGTCAGGCCCTGAACGCCAAGCCCGGTGAGGGCTTCACGCACCTCATCCAGTTTGAAGGGCTTGATAATGGCCATGACTATTTTCATGCGCTGTAGTTCCCTATTTCTACACGTTGTCACCGGCATGCCGGCGATACTGGGTGCAGCGCGACTTCGATGCCGAACGCTGTCGGGAAACACCAATCAAGAGCCGTGCCAAACTCGCGCGCGATGAGTAAAGCACTGAAATAAATGCGCTTTTGAAGCACGCCTATGAACGCAGATTATCGATTGCTGCGCGGCATGCCTAAAATATAGGCAATAACGAAAAATTGATGGTTTCTTAATCTTTACGTGGGGGAAAACGAAAAGCCCGGGCATGAGCCCGGGCTTTCCTTCAGTGAAAATGCCTGTGTTTTCAGGCGTGATAGGCGGATTCGCCGTGAGAGGCGAGGTCGAGACCTTCGCGCTCTGCATCGTCGCTGGCGCGGATGCCCGTAATCGCCTTGACGATGAGGATCAGCACGGCCGAACCGACGCCGGACCACACCAGGGTGACGAGGACCGCCTGGATCTGGGTAATCACCTGCGCGCCCATCGTGCCGGCCTCGACGACATAGCCGGTGCCGCCGAGTGCGGGAGCACAGAGGATGCCGGTGCCGATGGCGCCGACGATGCCGCCAATGCCGTGCACGCCGAAGACGTCGAGACTGTCGTCATAGCCGAATTTCGACTTGATCGTGGTCACGAAGAAATAGCAGATCGGCGACACGGCGAGGCCGAGCACAAGCGCGCCGATCGGGCCGGACGTGCCGCAGGCCGGCGTGACGGCGACGAGGCCGGCCACCATGCCGGAGGCCGCGCCGAGGCCCGACGACTTGCCGCGCATGATGCCTTCGACCAGCGACCAGGAGACCACCGCGGCCGCCGTTGCGATGAAGGTGTTCATCATCGCCAGCGTGGCGTTGGACGTGGCTTCGAGGTTGGAGCCGGCGTTGAAGCCGAACCAGCCGACCCACAGCATCGCCGCGCCGACCATGGTCAGCGTCATCGAATGCGGCGCCATGTTGTCCCGGCCGAAACCGATGCGCTTGCCGAGCATGATCGCCCAGACGAGGCCCGCGATGCCGGCATTGATGTGGACGACCGTGCCGCCCGCGAAGTCGATCGCGCCCCAGCTGAAGATCAGACCGGAACCGTCCCAGACCATGTGGGCGATCGGGAAATAGACGACGGTGACCCACAGGACCGTGAACAGGATCACGCCCGAGAATTTGGCCCGCTCGGCGAAAGCGCCGACGATCAGGGCCGGCGTGATGGCGGCGAAGGTCATCTGGAAGCAGATGAAGACATATTCCGGCAGCACCACGCCGTCTGTGAACGTCGCCGCCTCGCTGTCCATCGTGACGCCGGAAAGGAAGACCTTGCCGAGACCGCCCCAATAGGGCGACGTGCTGCCGCCGAAAGCGAAGGAATAGCCCCACAGGACCCAGATGATCATTACCACCGAGGCGATCAGCGTGCATTGCATGAGGACAGACAGCATATTCTTGGCGCGCACGAGGCCGCCATAGAACAGCGCCAGACCGGGAATGATCATGAACAGGACGAGAAGCGTCGACACCATCATCCAGGCGGTGTCGCCCTTGTCCATGGTGGTCGCCGCGTCCTGCGCAAGCGCCGCGCCGGCGGACGCCAGCAAGGTCGAGAGCGCGACTGCGCCCGAGAAAAGTTTTCTATTCATGGGAAGCCCCTTCCAAGGTCCGCGTCAGATCGCGTCGGAACCTGTTTCACCGGTGCGGATTCGTACCGCGTCATCAATGCCGAACACGAAGATCTTGCCGTCTCCGATCTGGCCCGTCTTGGCGGCGCCGGTAACGGCGTCGATCGCCTTGGCGACCAGGTCGTCCTCGACAACGATCTCGATCTTGGTTTTCGGCAGAAAGCTGATGGAATATTCCGCACCGCGATAGATCTCGGTGTGGCCTTTCTGGCGTCCGTAGCCCTTGACTTCGGATACCGTCAGACCCTCGACGCCGACTGCCGTCAACGCCTCGCGCACCTCGTCCAGCTTGAACGGCTTGATAATGGCCATGATGAGCTTCATGCCATCTCCTCCCTTTGTGTCTGTTGTTATTGCCCGTACCGGACCGGGTCCGGCGAATGGTGTATAATCAAAAGCCGTGCCAATTCGCATGCGAAGGCCGGCGCCGGGAATCCGGCGTTTCCGGCAGCAATCGACCGGATTTAGCCGTAATTCTGCCTGTCATTTTAGCAGAATTCGCGTTTTTGCCGAATATTTAGGCAAACGAGTGATTATCCGCGCAGCCGGATCAGCCCTTCCTGCGCCATCGAGGCGACCAGGGTGCCATCGGGGGAATAGATCGATCCGCGCGTGAAGCCGCGCCCGCCCGACGTGTTCGGGCTGTCCTGCGTGTAGAGCAGCCAGTCATCGAGCGGATTGGGCCGATGAAACCACATGGCATGGTCGAGGCTGGCGACCTGCAGGTCCTCGTCGAAGACCGCGCGGCCATGCGCGAACAGCGAGGTATCGAGCAGCGTCATGTCCGACAGATAGGCGAGCACCGCCGCCTGCAGCGGCCGATCATCCGGCACGGGGCCGGTGGTGCGGATCCAGATATGCTGTTTCGGAGGCAGTTTTTCCCGCGATGTATAATGGGTCAGCGAGACCGGCTTGAACTCGATCGGGCGCTCGCGCTCCCAATAGGCGCGCACGCTTTCCGGAACACTGTCGATGAAGCTCTCGATCAGTTCCTTGGCGCTTGTCAGCGTTTCGGGACGCGGCAGGTCCGCCGGCATTTCGATCTGGTGTTCCAGCCCCGGCTCGTCGATCTGGAACGACGCCGACAGGGAAAAGATCGCATGGCCATGCTGGATGGCGACGACGCGCCGCGTCGTGAAGCTCTTGCCGTCGCGGATGCGGTCGACCTCGTAGATGATCGGCACCGCCGGATCGCCCGGCCGCATGAAATAGCAATGCAGCGAATGGACATGGCGGTCGGCCTCGACGGTGCGTTGCGCGGCGACCAGCGCCTGCGCGATCACCTGACCGCCGAAGACGCGCTGCCACCCCGTTTGCGGGCTGCGACCACGAAACAGGTTGCGCTCGAGCGTCTCCAGATCGAGGATCGAAATCAGTCCCTGCATTGCGGATGACATGGCGGCGCTCCATTTGGAGTTGATGACGCGTTTTGCTACAGGGGACACGCAACAAGTCAAGTCCGCGGCGCGCGCGTGCCCGGCATGGAGACGATGATGGCAACGGCAACACCGCGCGCGAAGAGCGCCAGCAAGAAAGCCTCGAAAAAGAGCGGAGCGGACGCGGTCGATGTTCTGATCGCCGGAGCCGGCTATGTCGGACTGGCGACGGCCGCCGCGATCGCTCATTCCGCGCCGCATATTTCGATCCGGGTCGTCGATCCGGCGCCGGAAGGCGTCTGGAAGAAGGACGGGCGCGCCTCGGCAATCGCCGCGGCGGCGTCCCGCATGCTCGCCGAACTCGGCTGCTGGGACACGCTTCTCGAGGATGCCGAGCCGATCCGCGAGATGATCGTCACCGATTCGCGGACCGGCGATCCGACGCGGCCGGTCTTCCTGACCTTCGACGGCGAGGTGCGGCCGGGCGAACCCTTCGCCCACATGCTGCCCAACGCCGCGTTGAACGGGGCGCTGCGCGAGACATGCGGGGCCTGCGGCGTCACCATTTCGCAAGGCGTCGCCGTTTCCGGGTTTTCCGAAGGCGCGCCCGGTGCGCCGCTGACGGTCGCCCTGACCAATGGCGAGGAGGTGAAGGCCCGCCTGCTGGTCGCCGCCGACGGCGTGAAATCGGCGCTGCGCGGCCTCGCCGGCATCAAGACGGTGCATTGGGATTACGGCCAGATGGGCATCGTCGCGACGATCGCCCATGAGCGTCCGCATGAAGGACGCGCCGAGGAGCATTTCCTGCCGGCCGGACCGTTCGCCACCCTGCCGCTGAAAGGCAACCGCTCCTCCATCGTCTGGACGGAGACGAAGGAAAACGCCGAGAGGCTGCTTGCCGCCGACGATTTCACCTTCGATATCGAACTGGAGCAGCGTTTTGGCCTGAAGCTCGGCGATATCCGCGTCGAGGGGCCGAAGCGCGCCTATCCGCTCGGCCTGACGCTGGCGCGCGACTTCGTCAAGCCGCGCGTCGCGCTTGTCGGCGACGCGGCGCATGGCATCCACCCGATCGCCGGCCAGGGGCTCAATCTCGGTTTCAAGGATGCCGCTGCCCTGGCCGAAACGATTGTCGAGGCCGACAGGCTCGGCCTCGATATCGGCGCGCTCGACGTGTTGCAGCGCTATGAGCGCTGGCGGCGTTTCGATACCTGGCAGATGGGCGTGACCACCGACGTGCTCAACCGCATGTTCTCCAACGACTTCACGCCGCTCCGGGCGGTCCGCGACATCGGCCTCGGACTGGTCGACCGCATGCCCGGCATGAAGAATTTTCTCATCAGCCAGGCCGCGGGTCTGTCCGGACCCGCCCCGCGCCTGCTGCGCGGCGAGCCCATCTGATCAGGCCGGCGGCAGGCCGAGCGTGCGTTCCATGCGCGAGAAACACTCGGCAAGCACCGGCGGCTCGCCGAGCGCATGGGCAAGCGCGATCGAACCTTGCCAGTCGGCGACGACGGCGCGCGCCCGCGACAGGGCGATCGACGGCCGCAGGCCGGTCCGGCCGAGTTCGGTGGCGACGAATCCGGTCAAGAGCGAGAAGCTCTCGGCGGCGCGCGCGCCCTGATCCGGCGCGGCGCGGCGATAGTCTCGTGCCGCCGAATAGATCGGGCACCCGTACTGCACGCGGCCCTGCTGGCCCGATTGCAGCCGGGAAATCAGCTGTTTGAGCCTTTGGCGCGGTTCCGGCGTCTCGGCGCGCACCTCCTCGATCAGCGTCTCTGTCTGCTGCACGAAGAGATCGGCGACCGCGCCGGCAAGATCGCTCTTGGTCTTGAAATAGTAGTAGACATTGCCGAGCGGCACGCGGGCCGCGGAAGCGATGTCGGCCAGGCTCGACGCCTCGTAGCCGCGCGTCCAGAACAATTCGGCCGCCGCCTGCACCAGCGCCTCGCGCTTGGCCTTGCCGCGTTTCGTGGTCGCGCCCTCGCTCACTTGCCGCGATACCTGCCGTGTCACCCGATTCGATTGCCCCGAGGGTAGAGCGTTTCGGCGCGAAGGGGAAACCGTGCTTTCAAGGGGCGTCGAGCCGCCTTGCCTCCGACGGCAGCATGATCGGCACGCCGCCACGCACCGGATAGGCGAGCTTCGCCGCCTCGGAAACCAGCTCGTTCTTTTCGCGGTCGAATGTCAGCGGCGATTTTGTGAGCGGGCAGACCAGCAATTCAAGCAGCTTCGGGTCCATCTCCTCGCTCTGGACCGCATCCTGCTTTTTCGTTTCCTCGGTCATTCCATGCCTCCGCGCAGTGATCCCGACATGCTGCTGCCGGGTCTTCTTTATTGAAGCGTCTTGGCGAAGTCTTCCTTGTCGCGCGCAAGCGCCATCTCGGTGATCGCGATCAGGGTCTCGGCGCGCGATTTCAGGTCGGGCGCTTCCAGGAGCGCCTGTTTTTCCGCCGGCCCGTAAGGCGACATCATCGACAGCGCGTTGACCAGCGTGTCGTTTCCGGCGCGCTTGACGCTCTCCCAGTCCGCCTCGAGGTCATTGGCGTCGAGATAGGCGCGGAAGACGCGCAGCAGCGCCTCACGGTCGACGCATGAGGCATCGCCTTCCTCGTCGAGATCGGACATGAAGGGGCTGATGCGGCACTGGCGGAACGGCGTGCGGACATTGAGTTCTTCGGCGACCCGGAACCGGCAGATGCCCTGCAGCGAGACCAGGTAGCGCCCGTCGCCGGATTCGGCGAAGGAGGCGAGCCGCCCGAGACAGCCGACGGCGCAGAGTTTCGGCTTGTCAGAACTGCCGCTGTCGTCGGAAAATTTTGGCTGGATCATGCCGATGACGCGGTCGCCGCGCAGCGCCGCGTCGATCATTTCAAGATAGCGGGGCTCGAAGATGTTCAGCGGCATCTGGCCGCCCGGCAGGAGCAACGCGCCCGACAACGGAAACACCGGGACGCAGTCCGGGATATCCTTCGCGGTGCTGTATGTCCTGTTGCCTGCCTGCATGCCTGCGAAACGCTCCTCCTTCTGGTCCCGCCCCGGAATCTGTGTCAGTCACCGCCGAACTCAAGGGACGGCGGCGAAAGAGACGCGGATTAGCGGAAAAGCAGCGCCGACAATTTGCGCCGCGCCTTGACGGTCGCCGGGTCGGTCGGGCCCCATGCCTCGAAGAACTTCAGCAGTTCCAGCCGGGCGCCGTCCTCGCGCCATTCGCGGTCGGCCTTCATGATGTCGAGCAGCAGGTCGGCCGCGGCTTCGCGGTCGTCCATGGCGTTTTTCAGCTGCGCGAGGTCGAAACGCGTGTCGTGATCGCCCGGATTGGCAACGAGCCTGCGTTCCATTTCGGCGGGATCGCCCAGACCCGCGACTTTCTCCGACAATTCCAGCCGCGCCTTGACCGAAGCGAGCTCAGCCGATTCGGCGATGCCTTCCGGCGCCTGCGCAACCATCTGCTTGGCCTGCTCGGTTTCGCCCGCATCGAGCAGCATGCCGGCCAGTCCCGCATAGGCCGGCGCATTGTCGGGCATCTGCTGCAGGATCATCTGGTAGATCTGCGCCGCCCGGTTGAGGTCGCCCCCCTCCCGTGCTTGCACCGCAGCCTCCAGCGCCTGTTCGAGCGCCTCGTCCTGCGCGTTGGACGACGATCCGGCCAGCTTCGCGATGAACTCCTCGAGTTGGCTGTCCGGCACCGCGCCCATGAACCCGTCGACCGGCTGGCCGTTGTGGAAGGCGACGACGGCCGGGATCGACTGCACGCCCATCTGGCCCGGAATGGAGGGGTGCTCGTCGATATTCATCTTGACCAGCTTTACCTTGCCGCCGGCTTTCCGGACGGCCGCCTCGAGGCGCGGCGTCAGCTGCTTGCAGGGGCCGCACCAGGGCGCCCAGAAATCGATCAGAACCGGCTGATTGCGGGATTCGGCGATGACGTCGGCCTGGAAATTCGCGGTCGTCGTATCCTTGATCAGGTCGCCGGCCGCCGCGCCGGGCGCGCCGCCCATGGCCGGCTGCCCAGCGCCATTGCCGCCGCCGAACGCCACGTTCTGGCTGGAATAGCCGCCCTGGTTGGAGGCAAACGGATTGTCGTTGGAGCTCATCGTCCGTGTCCTTTGCGCGAAATGCGGGGAATTGAATGCAATCTGACCGCCTATGTCGCGTTTTCGCCGGCGAGATTCAAGACTTGCCAGGCGTGACCCGTCGCCTCGACGAAGCGCTTCATGTCGGCGGTCGCGATCGAGGTCGTCGCGTCATTTGCAAGCGGATGCGCGTTGATGACGTCATGCGCGACCAGCGCCTCGTCGAAGATCAGCGTGACAGCGTGGTCCTCGTCATTGATGACGCCGAAGGCGGTGACCGCGCCCGGAATGACACCAAGATATGCCATCAGCTGTTCCGGCTTGCCGAAGGAAACGCGCCCGCTGGCGCCGATCTTCGCATGAACCGTCTTCAGGTCGATGACCGCGTCCTCCTCGACCGTCAGCAGGAAATGCCGGCCCTTCTTGTCTTTCAGGAACAGGTTCTTGGTATGCCCGCCGGGGATCTCGTCGCGCAACGCCTTGGATTCCTCCACCGTGTAGACCGGCGGATGCTCTTTTGTAGTCACCGCGATACCGTGGCCGTCGAGGAAGGCGATGAGGTCTTCGCGTGTCTTTGCCGTCATGTCGTTCCTGCCGCTTTTCCCGCAAGTCTCCCGTCGCTTCCTTAGGAGTGAGCCCTATCGCTTGGCAAGCGCACAAAGGCCGCACCGAAAAAGAGCGGCCCCGCTGCAAAATTTGCTGTTGCAATCGAAACGGGCTTGCGGCATAGAGCGCGGCAGCCCGAAACGGGCTTGTGAGCGGGCGTAGCTCAGGGGTAGAGCACAACCTTGCCAAGGTTGGGGTCGGGCGTTCGAATCGCCTCGCCCGCTCCAGTTTTCCAGATACCCCAAGGCCCCGGTTTTCCGGGGCTTTTGCTTTTTCAAGCCAGTTGAAGATGAAATTCGCGGAAACGGCCCGAAGGGCCGGGGTTACGCGCGGGTCACCGTTTCGCGGATTCGAGACGATTCTCGCAAAAAGGTCGATGGTTACCTCCGAAAGTCTGTTTTCAGAGCCTCTCTTATTTTAGGCGAAGACCCCGTGATGGGTCAATTTCGACCGCTTTCATCCAAAAGGATTGATGCCCACCTTCGGAGACAAGCGAATTTCTTTTACGGAGAACGATTCCCTCGTCGCTCCACACTGGATGCCTGTCTCAATCAAGGCAGACGATGATTTGATCCTGTTCAGCTTCTCGGACCGAGCCGCGCAGGACAACTCGGTAAATTTCGGGTTGGACAACAGTCGCTTGAAGGTTTGACTGACCCGCGAGTTGAGCAAAGCCGGCGGACTTAGAGCCTTTCAGGGTTAGATTGAAGCATTCTGCCGGAGCAGGTTTGCCCCGAGATCGAGGGATTTGGCGCCGGCCGTGCCGGGGCACGGTCAAGCCGGAGCCCGAAGGTATCGGGTCAAACATGCCCGGCCCTTCGGGTTTCCGTCCGGCGGGCGCCCGCTTTGTCGGCGCGCTTGCACGTAGCACCGCTACGCGCTGCACGCCCCTCCGCGCGGATCGCCGCACCGGACGCGAAACAGAATGCTTCAATCTAACCCTGAAAGGCTCTAACGGACCGCGACGGTGCTCATAGCGTGTCGTTTCAGGATCCCGACCCGATAATCGGTCGCAACGCGATCCCACAGCTCGGAATGAGCTCCACTTTGTTATGATACGCAGATGCTCCGCAGGACTAGCCGCAAACAGCCCTGGCCTCTTCGCAAACCGGAGCCCTCACGAGCGACCGGCAACCAAGTCGGCGCCTGTTCATCTACGACAACTTTTGAATGCAAAACGGCGTCTTTTCGATTGACCAAATGCCAATAATGGCCTATATCGCATGCAATTTGCGAGGATCCTGGCGGAGGGAGGCTCCCACGACCCAAGCTTCAAATCCATATGAGCTCGTTGTTCGGGTATTTTGCAGTCGCGCTCTGATTGGCTCCATCCCGAATGATTGACGCCAGACCCTGGGCAGATGACGAAACGTTATACTCTTGGGTAACGATACGACGCGCTGCGCCGATATCTGCGATCCGTCCCGTGCGCGATGTTCGGAGGAAACGCCACGGTTGGAGGGCCGTACAAAATCTCAAATAAATCAATCATTACGGAAAACAGGAGGAGACCGTTTCCATGAAATCCAAAGCCGCAATTACGGCGATACTCGCCCTCGCATGCTCTGCCGCCACAGCCCAGGCGGAAGTTACCTTGCGTTTCTCGGACTATGGGCCAAACCGCGGGACACGCGCCGCCGCCCTCGAATGGTTCGCCTCCGAACTCGAGAGCCGCACCAATGGTGAAGTCAAAACCGAATTTTTCTGGGGCGGTTCGCTCGTTGGCGGCCGTGACACGTTGGGTGGTGTCAGCAATGGCGTCGCCGACATGGGCACCATCGTCGGCTTTTTCACGCCACAGGAACTGAAGTTCTACAATATTGGTGACTTGCCGGTGGACAACAGCGACATGAAAATCGGCGTGCATGCAATGTACGACCTGTCGCGTGAGAACGAGGCGCTGCAAAAAGAGTTTGCCGATGCCGGGGTGCAATATGTCACCAATTACACGACCGGCCCGATCCATCTGATCTGCACCAAGGAAATCTCCTCACTGGACGAGCTCAAGGGTTTGAAGATCCGCGCATCCGGGCCGTACGGAGACACGCTCGCGCGCCTCGGCGCCGAGGTTTTGCAGATGAGCCAGAACGATGTCTATCAGGCCCTGGACACCGGTTTGGCCGATTGTTCGCAGACCTACTACTACATCATCGAGGCCTATCGGCATTACGAAGTGGCGCATCATGTTCTCGAGCTTGATTGGGGACAGAACATGTCATTCGGCATCGTCATCAATCCGGATAGCTACGACATGATGAACGACGAGCAGAAGGCTGTCTTCGACGACGTGTCGGAAGAATTCCTTGATCATATCGCCGGTGCCTTGCAGGCGGATGTCGACGGCTCCAAGTCGCGTATGATGGAGGGGATCGATGGCCAGAAGATTACCGTCAACACCCTAAGCGCCGAAGACAAGACGAAACTGCTGGAAGCCAGCCGCGCGTCAATCGATGCGTGGGTCGAACGTGTCGGTCCGGAAGGTCCGGCTGTGCTCGCGGACTATGAACAGCGTATCAAGGACATGGCTAGCAAGTAACGCTGACAATAATGCAAGATACGCCTCACGATGAGCTCGAACCCGTTCCGCCCAGCCGGGCGGAGCGGGTTCTTGCCGGTGCCGCCGCGATCGCCCTGTTCGTCATGGGGGGCATCGTCACGATCAATGTCGTGACGCGATGGATTGCCGCAGCAATCATCCCGGACGATGTCTACCTCATACAGGAATTCATGGTCTTGCTGATCCTGTTGCCAATCGGCGTGGTAACGGCGGCTCGCGAACATATCCAGGTCGACGTTTTCACCCAGTGGGTGGCGCGCCGCGGCAAGCTTGGTTTGGCCGTGCTGGAACATCTCGTCGGGCTTGTTTTCGTTTCCGTGCTGCTCTGGGCCTCGTGGAATGGCCTGGTCAAGGCATGGGAGACCCAGGATTATTACTACGGCACCCTGAACGTGCCCATGTGGATCGGGCACACGAGCTTTTTTATCGGTATTGGCCTCTTCTGGGTCCGGCTGGTCGCAATGCTCTACCGCGATCTGCGTGAACTTATCTGATCGGTAATCTCATGGATCCTGTCGCGCTCGCGAGTTCGGTCGCAATCGCACTCCTGATACTCATCGCGTTACGCGTCCCGATCGCCTATGCGATCGGTGCCTGTACGACCATCGGCATGGTGCTGTTTTTTGGCTGGCGGCCTGGACAGGAAATCGACATCGCGCGCGGCCTCGTGCCGACGTTGAAACTCATCGAGTCGACCACTTTTTCTTTCGTACACAATTACCCGTTGTCCATGATCCCGATGTTTATCGGGCTCGGACATGTCGCCTATCACGCCGACATTACGACAGATCTCTACCGCTCCATGCGCGTGCTGTTGAACCGCTTGCCCGGTGGCCTCGCCATGGCGTCGGTGACGGGCTGTGCCGGCTTTTCTGCGATCACGGGTTCATCGGTCGCCTGCGCCGCGGCAATGGGACGGATCGCGGTTCCGGAAATGCTGCATTACAAGTACAGCCCGCGGCTGGCGACCGGCGCGGTCGCGGCTGGCGGTACGCTGGGGTCACTGATCCCGCCAAGCCTTCTGTTCGTAATCTACGCGATCTTCACCGAGCAGTCGGTCAATGGTCTATTTCTGGCCGGCGTCGTGCCGGGTCTCCTGTCCCTCGCTGGCTTCCTGTTGACAGTCTTCGTCTGGTGCCGGCTACGGCCGCAAGACGCGCCCAGACAGGAGGGCACCGTTACGGCCAGCGAACGCATGCAAGCGCTGTTGCTGCTCTGGCCGGCCATCCTTTTGTTCGCCGTGGTGGTTGGCGGTATTTATCTCGGCATCTTCACGCCGACCGAAGCCGCGGCCGTCAGCCTGATGATGGCGCTGCTGATCGGCGTCCTGCGGCGGCGGCTCACCTGGAAGAAGCTGGCGGAGGCTGGCCTCGACACGGTGCGGCAGACGTCGATGATCTTCATGGTGGCGCTCGCCGCCAAACTGTTTACCGGGCTCATCTCGCTCACCCGGATCACGCCGGCTATTCTGGACTGGCTCGAGCATTTCGACCCACCCGTCTACGTGGTCATCCTGGGTGTGGTGGCGTTTTATATCGTGATCGGAATGTTCCTCGATTCGATCGGGATTCTGGTGCTGACGCTGCCCTTCACCGTTCCTGTCATGGCGAGCTATGGCGTCGACCTGATCTGGTTCGGGGTGATCGTCATCAAGCTGCTGGAAATCGGCCTCATCACTCCGCCGGTCGGCCTCAACATCTTTGTGATCAAGGGCGTGACGCCGCCAAGCGTAACCTTGTCGACCGTCTTCAAGGGCGCGGGCGCCTTCCTCATTGTCGATCTGATCGTACTCGCGCTGTTGCTGACAATTCCGCAGCTGTCGCTATGGCTGCCCAATACCGCATTTTAAAGCTTAGGCGCCGGCCCTGTCGAAAACCAGCGCCGCGAGAATGATGTCGCCGAGTGCAATCCCGAGGGATTTGAAGACAGTCAGGTTCCGGGGGCCGTAATCGGCAGGCTGCGACACGAGCGTGCCAAGCTCCAGCACGTCGTCCCACGCCATATGTCCGTCGGCGACGGGACCGGCATATTCGGCGGCTTCCATTCTGGCCTGGGCGCGGTCATCGGCCACGCAGAGATCGGCGGCCAGAACCGTTTCATCGTCGAGTTCGCGGCGCGACAGAGCATTGGCGCCGATCGCGTTGACATGCACGCCCGGCGCAAGCCAGTGCCTCTGGAGTACGGGCGTGCTGGAACGAGTCGCCGTAACCACGATTTGCGCGCCGCTCACGCATGCCTCCGCATCGTTGCTGGCGGTCGCCGCAACGCCGAAATCCGTTTCGATCCGTTGGCGAAAGGCGTACCGGCGCGCCTCGGTGGGGCTGAAGACAGTGACTTTGGTCAACGGCCGGATCGCTGCGATGGCGGCGACCTGATTATAGGCCTGAACACCGCTACCTATGATCGCAAGATGGCTGGCGTCCGGGGGCGTGAGAACGTCCGTTGCAAGGGCGCTGATCGCGCCGGTGCGAATTCGCCCGATCGTGTCGGTCTCGACGGCGCACAGCAACGACCGGTCCTCACCATAGATGAAGGTGTGGCCGCCGATATTCTCGCCGTGGGGAAAATAGGCCCGGGTCCCAAATACATTGCCGGACGTGTAGATCGCCGACATCGTGTTGAGGGCGAGTCCGGGCGCGGCAATACGTTGCCGCGGACCGTTTGCGGTCCCGGCATCATTCCATGTGGCGAAGCCTGCCTTGAGCGCGTCGATCGCGTCCTGCATGGTCAAAGCGGCCGCTGCCTCGGCATCGGTGATGTAGCGCATCGTTCCTCCGGATTGGGGCGGTTGCCATGTGTCGTTTTAGAATGCATTCATGTTTAAAGGGATTCCTCGAGATTCCTCAACAGTTCGGGTGTTTTTTCGGCGGTGAATCTGTATTTTGCATGCATATTTAGTTCACGCCCAGCAGGCCGCACTCGCCCCTAAGCGTCATGTCCAGTCACCCGCCAGCAAAGCCACAACGCACCCCGCGCCGAATGCGCCGGATATTTGCGCTGGAAGACCTTGAGCCCGCCGCCGCGAAACATCTCCCCTTGCCGATCTTCGGCTATGTGGAAGGCGGCGCGGAGACAAATGCCGCGCGCCGCGACAACCGCGCGGTATTCGACGAGATCAGGCTCGTTCCGCGCGCACTGAACGATGTGACGGGCCGCGATCTGTCCACGGATGTGCTGGGCAGGCAATGGAAGATGCCGTTCGGCATCGCGCCCATGGGGGTGTGCGGATTGACCGGCTACCGCGGCGACTTAGCGCTTGCGACGGCGGCAAAACGAGCCGGCATACCGATGGTCGTGTCCGCGGTGTCGCTGATCCCTCTCGAGGAGATCGTCGCCGCCAATCCTGATGTCTGGTATCAGGCCTATATGCCACATGGTCTCGATGAGATTTTTCGGCTGCTGGACCGCGTGGCGCGTTGCGGCATCCACACGCTGGTCGTGACGGTCGACGCGAGCGTCTTGCCGAACCGGGAAAACAATCTGCGCACCGGCTACAGGACGCCATTGCGGCCGAGCCTTCCGCTGTTATGGAACGGGATCACGCATCCGCGCTGGGCCGTCGGGACATTTCTTCGGACGTTTGTGCAGCATGGTCCTCCGCATTTCGAGAACTCCGGGGCCGACCGCGGCCCGCCCTTATTGTCGCGCAAGGCGGAACGGGATTTTTCCGGTCGCGAGTTTCTGAACTGGGACATCATCCGCGCGGTGCGCGACAAGTGGCAGGGACAGATGATCGTCAAGGGGCTTCTGCACCATCAGGATGTCGCCCTGGCACGGCAGCTTGGCGCGGATTCGGTGATCCTCTCCAACCATGGCGGCCGTCAGCTAGATCATGCCATCTCGCCGATGCGGGCGCTGCCGGCGGCGCTTGCCGAAGCCGGCGACATGCCCGTCATGGTCGATAGTGGCTTTCGCCGCGGCACGGATATTCTCAAGGCGTTCGGGCTCGGCGCCAAATTCGTTTTTATCGGCCGGCCCATGAACTATGCGTCCGCGCTTGGCGGTGAAGCGGGCGTCGATCACGCCATCGAATTGATGCGCAGCCAGTTGCGCGCCGATCTAGGCATGCTGGGTTTGCTCAGCATGGCCGAGATGGGCCCGGACCGCATGATGCTCGACGATTTCAAGCCGTTGCGATCCTTAAGCCAACCTGACGCCATATGACAGCAGGCTGCCCTAATTGGCGATCTTCAGCCTGACATCGTCGCCATGGTCGACCTCGATGGAGGCGATGTCGTCGCGAGCCAGAAGTTCTTCCGTCAGGCAAGTGACAGGGTGTGGCCGAGGTCTCGAAACGATCGGCTTCCGGTTGGTCTTGAAGTCCTGATAGGCACTCGGGTTGAGGAACAGGAACATCAGAAGATCCTCGTCAGACTCGAAAGGTCCGTATTCCTCGCGGATTTTGGGCAGCGCCGGTTCATCGAGACCTTCCAGCGGATCGATATCGGGTTTGCCCTCGCTCAACAGATCCTTGATATTCGGATCGAGCGGCGCGATCGACTGGCCGAAAGCGCCCCGCGCATAATCTCGCAGGGCTTCCGGCGGGTTCTTGTAGCGCTCGCCCTGGATCACGTTCATCACCGCCTGCACGCCGACAAATTGCGAAAACGGGGTCGACATGTGCGGGTAGCCGAGTTCGTGGCGCACCCGGGCCGCCTCCTGCAGCACCTCGGGCAGCTGGTCTTCGAGATCCCGGTCCTTGAGCTGCTGGATGAGATTGGAATACATGCCACCGGGAATCTGGTGGCCGACATAGCGCTGAAAAAAGCCCGGATCGAAGGGCTTTTCCTCCTGCACCGTCTTCCCTTCCTTGTGCGCGACCCAGTAAAACCAGTCGTCTATCTGTTCCAGGCACGCTTCGTCGACGTCGACCTCCCGGCCTTCCTCCCGCGCCAACCGGACAATATCGAGCGCGGACGGCAAAGCGCCACCCCAGGCAAGCGGTCGTGCCGCGGTCCAGATGACATCCACATCGGCCCGAATGGCCTGGCGGCAGGCTTCCCGCCCCAGTCCCGCCGTCGTGTGGCAGTGGAAATGCAGTTCCACATCGCCGACAGCCTTGCGCACCGCCGACAGGGCGGAAAAGGCGCGTTCCGGACGCATGACGCCGGCCGAATCCGAAATGACGATCGAATGAACGCCACGGTCGACGAATTCACGCGCCTTGCCCGCCAGATATTCATCGGTATGAACGGGGCTGTCGTTGAACCCGACGAATCCCTTGACCTTGAATCCGAGCCGCAATCCCTCCTTGAGCAGGTAGTCCATGTTGCGCAGGTCGTTCAAACCATCGAAGAGCTTGAAGCTGTCGATGCCGTTGCGCAGCAAGGTTTCGAGATAGAGCGTTTGCACGTCGTAGGTCTGCGCTTTCCAGCCCCACAGATTGCGCGCGCGGATCAGCACATCGAACCTGGTCTTCGGCATGCGGTTTCGCAACAGGCGTACCCGTTCCCATGGATCTTCATGCAGGAACATCGCGGCGGATTCGAAGCTCACCCCGGCATGCACGCATACGGTATCGAAACCCGCATTATCGATCACGTCGGCGATCGGCAGCATGCTTTCGGTACGCATGCGCGTGGCCCAGAGCGACTGCTGGCCGTTGCGAAGCGTTTCATCGAGAAGTTTGAGTTTTTTCAATGGAATATTCCTCCCCTCAAGCCGCTTCTTATCTGGGATCCAGAAGCATCAGGGCCTGATCCTTCGCCACCGTTTCCTGATTCTCGACCAGGATCGACACGACAACGCCGTCGCATGGGGCCTTGATGGGGGTGAAGAGCTTCATGACCTCGATTATGCCGAGCTGATCGCCCGCCTTGACCTCACTCCCGACTTCCACGAAGGCGGGTTTGAGCGGCGCGGGCGCTTCATAGAATACGCCAACCATCGGCGCGCTGACGGCGATGGCATCGGGAAATTCACCGGACGTTCCGGGCGCTTTCTCGTCTCGCCTGCGTCCCTCTCCTTCGGGCGCCTCTTGCTTCGTGGAAACAGATGCTGGGCTGGAGCGCACGGGAGCCTGACGTGGCCGGTCCTCGTCAGACCCGCGACGTTCGAGCTTGATACGCGTTCCATCGGCCTCGAACTCGAAGCTGAAGGCGGCCGATGCGTCGACGAGATCGAGAATGCGCAATGCGTCGCGATAGGTAAAACTGCTCATTGCTGGCTCCGTTCGAGTTGCGCAACGAATTCCCGCTCTTCGAGCACCGACTCCACCCACCGCGTGCTGACATCCTCGGAGATGAATTCCGGCCTCTCGATAAGCGCCCTGAGAAAGGGAAGGATCGTGTCGATGCCGGAAACCCTGAACTGGGCCAGAGCGGCGCTCATGCGCTTGAGTGCATCGGCACGATCAGTGCCGTGGACAATCAGCTTGGCGAGCATCGAATCGTAATATGGCGGCACCGTGTACCCGGCATAGCAATACGTATCGGTGCGGATTTCGGGGTTGTCCGGCGCGGTCCACTCGGTGATCTCGCCCGGCGAAGGCCGGAAACCTTCCGCCGCCACTTCGGCGTTGATCCGGCATTCGATCGCGTGACCCTGGAGGCGCACCTGATCCTGCTGCAGTTCCATCGGTTCGCCTGCGGCGATCTTGAGCTGCTGTGCAACAAGGTCTACCCCGGTGAGCATTTCGGTGACCGGATGCTCCACCTGGATCCGGGTATTAACCTCCAGAAAGAAGAACTCGTTGCTGTCCTGGTCGACGATGAATTCGACCGTGCCCGCGCCCTCGTAGCCGACTGAACGGGCCAGATCGACCGCTGAGCGGCGCATACGCTCGACGACATCCGCCGGCACAGCGGTAGCGGGCCCCTCCTCCACGATTTTTTGATGGCGGCGCTGCAGGGTGCAATCGCGCTCACCGAGATGGATCACATTGCCATAACGGTCACCCAGGACCTGCACCTCGACATGACGCGCGCGGCCGACGAACCGTTCCATATAGATCGTATCGTCACCAAAGGCCGCCCGCGCCTCCGCCTTGGCGGTGTCGAATGCGCTTTTCAGCTTGTCCTTCGACTGCACGACCTGCATGCCGCGCCCGCCGCCGCCGGCCGCGGCTTTCAGCAGAACCGGGTAACCAATCGCCGCCGCCGCTTCGAAGGCTTCGTCAACGCTTGTGACATTGTCCTGGCCCGGAACAACAGGCACGCCGGCCTGTTTCGCCATGGTGCGCGCCTCGATCTTGTCGCCGAGCTTGCGGATGGTTTCGGCTTTCGGCCCGACAAAGGTGATCCCGTGCTCCGCGCACAGATCGGGCAACTTCGCGTTTTCGGCCAGAAAGCCATACCCGGGATGCAGGGCGTCGCATTCCGTTCCGACCGCGGCCGTCACCACGGCCTCGACATCCAGGTAGCTGTTGGTCGACGATGCCGGCCCGATACAGACTGCGCGTCCGGCCATGCGTGCGGGCAACGCATCGCGATCGGCCTCCGAAACGCCAATCACCGTTTCGATACCCCGTTCGTGACAGGACCTGATGATTCTCGCGGCGATTTCTCCGCGATTTGCAACGAACACCCTGCGGAGACTCATTGCGTGGCGCCTCGCGTCTCTCGACCGTTGCCGGCTGCCCCGGGCCTGATCCGAAACAGGGTTTGCCCGTACTCGACGAAATCGCCGTCTTTAACCAGCTTTTCGGCAATCACGCCGCACATTCCGGCATGCATTTCCTTCTCGCTGCCGACCCTGCGGATGATGCCGAGGGCCGTCTTGTCGGATACCGGCCGGCCCTTGGCCACCACCTTGTCCGAACTGTTCGGGTCGTGGAAAAATCCGACCGATGGCGAGGCGACAACGACCGCGGTTTCGCTTGCGACGGCGGCACTCTGTTCGCTTCGATCCGGACGGCAAATCGACAATCTGGTCGCACCGCATTCAAAATCGAGCCGACCGAAGCCGGAATTACGGAACGCCTCGAGAAGCCGCTTGATGTCCGCGTCCGTCACAGCCGACGAAGATCCCGCATGTCCGGAGGAAGACCCGGTCATACGAGAATGACCCCGTCTTCCGAAATGACGTGCTTGTCGTCCACGACCATCGTTACGCGGTCGGCGATCCCCTCGAGACGCAGCTTGCTCACGACGACGCCCCGGTCGGCGCCATGCCCGATCCCGAAATGCATCGCACCGTAGCGCTTCTTCTCGCTCCGCATGTTTCCCGTGTGAGGGGGACATTTCTTGTTGGTGCCGATCGAGATTTCGCCACCCACGACGCGCGAGTTCTCGTCACCATAGGCATCGAGATAGTCCCGGATTTGCCTGGCTTCGTGCCCGCCGGAAATATCCGCGACCTTGCCATCCTTGACGTCGATCCTGACCGGTTCGTGCCAACTTCCAGCCGGATATTGCCCGGTGTGGTCCCAGACCACGGTTCCGTTGGCCGTTCCTGGCAAGGGCTCGACGTGGAACTCGCCAAACGGCCAGGTGCCGGGGCTCAATCCGAACCGTCCGGTCTTCTCGTCTCTTTCAAAGGGAATGGCGCCCCAGCGCCGCGCAAGAGCGCCTTCCGGGTAGCCTGTGATGTCGGCGCGCAAGTTCGTCCCGGATTTCGTGGTGACGGTCACCGTCTTGCCGGTATCGAAGATTTCGCCAATGCGACGCTGCAGATCGCACATTTCAAGGATATCCTCCTCGGTGCAGGCGCCGCCTCCCTCGATCAGGATTTCCTGGTTGATTTCTTCCCATAGCCAGATGGGCGTCTTTCCCTTGGCGCCGCCCTCGGAGCGAATTTCGCGCAATCCCGGCGTGCCGCTGTTCAACGCCGTCGTCGTCAGCGCGATCACCACATCGGCTTCTTTTGCGGCCCCGACCGCGATCGGAGACGGATCGGCACAATGATATTTGCGCTTTGGATAGAGGCACAAACAGGCTTCCGCGCCCCGGCTATGCAACGCCGCCATCATCGCCTGCCAGATGAGCGGATCCATCTGGTCGTCTGTCAGAATCGCGAATTTGTCCCCTTCCCGGACGTTGCGAAACGGATACTCGAACGATTTCAACATCGAGATCAAACGCGTGTGCGGCGTTCCGTAGCGCGAAATGGATTCCATGGCCTGCTCTCCCTCAGCCGTATGCGCTCGATCGCCACGCGGCTTCCATGCGCCTTAATAGCTTATAGCCTATTTAGCATGCAATATTAGCCATATTATCGTCTGTCAATGCATGAATGCTGCATTATGCATGCATACTAATGTCCAGATCTGGTGAATACCATCGCGAAGAAGCGGGTCGGCCGACATCCGTCAAAGCCTCGAAACGATCGGGCTCAGCATTATGCACTTTCGTGCGGATCGGCCGGGAAGTCGTTCGAAAAGCGCGGCGACATAAAAGCCCCAGCCGGCCTGAACGATCACTTTTTCTTGCGGGTTCGGATCAGCTTGTCGGGCACGATCAGCATGCCGCCGGGCAAGCTCCGCGCGCGTTCCAACGCCTCGGGATCGGAGAGATTCTTCCGTTTGTTCTGCGCACTGCGGAATGCGTGTTCTCTGACCAGGCTCTCGGCCCGATGGCCTTTGCCGGATTCGATCGCGTCGACGATCGCGATGTGGTCGTCATGCGACCGTTCCAGCTGCCTGTGGTTCAATTCGGAATGAGTGAGATCGAAGATGAAGGACTCCGGTGAAACCAGCGGAAGCGTCAGCATCTGGCGAATGGCCACTTCGATAGCGCGATTTCCGGATGCCCTGATTATGGTCTGGTGGAAGCCGCGGTTCATTTCGATCCACTCACGCCGGGTGTCTTCGCTGTTGATGCCGGCTTCCAGCAGCCTTTCGCCGCTCTCGAGCGCATTGTTGAGCAACTGCAGATTGTCACCGGACAAGCCCCGCTCCGCCGCCACGCGGGCAGCCATCGCCTCCAATTCGCCGCGCACCTCGATGGCATCGCCAATTTCGCTGACACTGAATGCGCGCAGTGTCGATCCCCGGTTTCTTTCCCGAGACAGAAGGCCTTCGTGTTCAAGCGCACTCATGGCCAGCCGCGCAATCGTGCGAGAGACGCCGAGTATCTCGGCGACGCTGATTTCGCGAAGTTTCTTTCCGGGCGGGAAGCGTCCTTCGAGCAATATGCCGCGAAGCTTTTCCGTGGCTTCTTCGAGCTGCAGGCTCAAGACCCTACCTCCTGCACCGTCTTTGCATTTCCGCTGGCGATTTCGACCACCGATCCGGTTTTCCCACGCATGATCCCTGCAGCCGTTCAGTGAAGAGTTCGCTCATTCAGAGATCCCCAAAGCCCAAGTTTAGTATTGCATGCATTCCATCTAGGCAACTTTCGCAGGATAGAGGCAAGCAGATCAACGAGGGTGAAAACCTATTGGATGGTAACCCGCAGACGACCGAGTTCCGGTGAAGTGACCTCAACTGTGTCGCCGGCGGCTACGGGGCCGACGCCGGCCGGAGTCCCGGTCATGATCACGTCGCCCGGCAGCAACGTATAAAATGCCGAGCACATCTCGATCAGTTCGGGAATTGTGCGGATAAGCAGGCTCGTGTCGGCCGACTGCCGCGTCTCGCCGTTCACCGTCAGCGAGAATGCGATCCGGGCCGGATCTTCGATCTCATCTGCCGTCACGAGTGTCGGCCCGACGACCGCAAAGCCGTCGCAGCTCTTGCGCAACGAGCGGTCCTGTGTACCCCGAACAGTCATGTCGAGCGAAAGCGAATACCCGGCGACATAGTCCAACGCGTCGGCCGCAGCGACCGACTTGGCCGCCTTTCCGATGATCACGGCGACTTCGCCTTCGTGGTCGACGCGCTCTGCCCATGCGGGAAGCATTATCCTGGCTCCATGACCGCAAAGAGCCGATCCGGCTTTCAGGAAGCAACCGATTTCATCGATCGGGTGGACATGCCGACCCTGGTTTAATGCCCGATCCGCATCAGCTTCTTCGACATGGGAATGGTAATTGACGGGCGCTCCTATGATCTTGGAGGGCATGGCGACCGGTGCGTCCAGCACCATGCCTTCCGCCGAAACGGGGCGACGGCCTTTCGCTTCCTTGGCGAGGATCGGCAGGAGTTCGTCCAGTCGATCGATCACCGGATCGGCAGCGGATCTTGCCCAATAGAATCGGGGCAGATCATCCAGCAGATCAGAGACGTCTGTGATCTCCCCATTTGACCATACGCCCAGTCTCTCCCCGTCAAATCGGCAGAGCCTCATTCTCGTTCCTTCCCTTGAGCCGCGAAATCCAAGCTGTAGAATCCGTTTCAGTACCGGCCTTGTTCGGTGTCCGGCGCCTCATACTGGAACGCCGCTTCGACGTTCTGCCAAATTTGACGGCCGGACCCTGTCTCCATGTCTTCGCGCACATGGCCGACGAGGCCGCCTGCGCGTGATACCACCGCAATGCAGCGCATGATCGATACCGGAATGTCGATCTCCAGCATGAGCGCGGCGAGTGCGCCGGTCGCATTGATCGTAACGTGGCGGCCGAACGCGCTGTCCACCTCTTCGGACAACATCCGGATTAGCGCGATGGCATCGCCTTTCACGCCGAACTCCTCGGCGAGTTCGAACAGCCGGATCGTGCGCGGGTCGTCGGGCTTGTGCAGGTTGTGGCCGAAGCCTGGTAGCCTCTTCTTCGCGGATCGATGTTCGGCCACGACACGGCGGCAATAGTCCCTGCGATCGGTTTCCTTCAGCCCGGCCTCGAGAAGGTAGCCGCAGCCATCCATCGTTCCTGCGAAGACATCGCCGACGCATGTGAGGCCCGCCGCCATGGCGATCTGGGCTTGCTCCGGATTGCAGTCGCGGACAAGACGAGTGACGATCGCATGGGGAGTCATGCCATGCTCCATCAGGGTCACGAGACAAAGGTCGAAAACCTTCGTTTCCGTCCCGGTGGGCATGCGTCCGGTGGAGAGAAAATAGAGGATTTCGGTGTAGGAGTAGCGGCCGAGCAGTTCGTTCACCAGATCCATGCCGCGCCACGTGATCGAAGTCTCGTCGAAAGTGGCGATCCCCGTTTTCAGTTCTTTTGACATCTGGGCGTTTCCCTTATCGTCCGTTGGCCGGCTTTTCGGTGTATTCTGCAGTGTTTTCACCAAGCAGCGGCGGGGAACCCTGCGGATCCGTGCGCTCGCCGTCGAACCAGATCGGACAGTGGATCGAGCGTACAGCCATGCCGTCGGATGCCTTCGAATCGTAAAAAGTCCCAAGCTCCCGCACCTGCGGATCCGCCACGGTCTCGGGGATCGTGTTGATGGGCGCGAAGGGAATGTCGAAACGCTCGAGCCGCTCGATCCACGCGGCACGATCGCGTTCCGCGAATATCTCCACCAGGCGTTCGGCCAGGATCGGGTAATTTTCATATCTCAGGGCGCGCGTTTCAAAACGCGGATCGGTTCCCAGGTCTTCCCGCTCGATCGCCTCGCAAAGCGCATCCCAGAATTTGGGCAGCGAAGACAGGTGAAGCGCGAGCCCCTCGCCGTCCCTGCAGCGAACCGCATAGCTCTGCGATGCGGCGACTCGGGTCGTCCGCGTAACGGTCATCCCGTTGTCGTCGAAGGCGAAGGGATCGGGAATGAAGGCGATCGATGCCTCGAGCATGCTCACCTCGACCCGCTTGCCCTTGCCCGTGCGCTCGCGTTCCATCAGCGCCGCAAGAATGCCAAGTGCCGCGTACATCCCGGTGACGTTGTCGGAGATGGTCGGGCCGGTCAGTCGCGGATTCTCCGGATCGACAAAAAGGCCCGCGATGCCTGCCAGCGACTGCGCCACGGCATCATAGGCCGGCCTTGCCGAATATGGACCCTTGGAACCGAATCCGGTGATCGAGCAGCGAACGAGCCTCGGATTGAGTTTCTCGACAGTATCGTCGTCGAGTCCGAGCCTCGCCAGAACCCCTGGCCGGAAATTGTCGAGCAGGACATCCGCAGTGGCGACCAGATCCCTGAGGACAGCTCGTTTCTCCTCGTTCGAGAGGTCCAGGACCACGCTTTTCTTGTTCTTGTTATAGGCCTGGAAATGTGGGCTGTAGGTTCCTCCGAGAAAGCTGCGGAAGGGATCGCCTCCGTCCGGTCGTTCGATCTTCACGACCTCGGCGCCAAGTTCCGCCAGCAGCGAGCCTGCATAGGGTCCGGTGATCACCGCGCCAAGTTCGATCACCCGGATACCGGCAAGAGGTCTGTTCATCTGCATTCCTTTCCAAAAAAAACCGAGAAGCTCCGGCTGTCAGGCACGTCACCGGAACAATTGCGGATGGCGGAGAGGATCGGTCGGCATAGCAATGCGGCGACGCCCCTCCCCGCCAGCGACCGCTTCTGTTTCCAATAGCGTCATACCGCAATGCGCGCTACCAAGCGCCTGTCTGCCTCCCTATCCACTTGAAGAGAGTGGTCGAAGGCAAAAGCCGCCTAGTCAAGCGTTCCGTCTTTCATTCTGAGACTCGGTCTGCAGCCGTCTTCAGCGCATTGAACTGCGGTCCGCAGGTCTGCTTCCGGCCCCATATCGGCCATGCACCAATTGAGTGCTTTTTTAACAGATCCGTCCGCAAGCAGTTTGGTTTCTGGTCACCGTCCGGTCACCATTCCAAGGGTTCGCCGCAGTTTACGGCAATTCTCGCGGCTTCAGTTCCCTCCAAGACCCGGCACGTAGCGGAGCCCGGAAGAACGGGCACTCGAGCGCACTGGAATGAACTAGAAGGCAATACAAGTAATTGTTTTAACAGGATATTCTCTCGCTTGCCAAGGTTGGGGTCGGGCGTTCGAATCGCCTCGCCCGCTCCAGTTTTCCAGATACCCCAAGGCCCCGGTTTTCCGGGGCTTTTGCTTTTTCAGGAAAAGTGAGAGCGGAACTGCGCGGAAGCCGACGTCTCGAGGCTGGCGGCGGGCTGCGGCTTATTTCGATCGGCCGATCCAACGCGAGAATCTGCGGCGCTTACCCGTCTGTTTCCTGCCGTTTCGCTTCGCGCCGGCCTTGCCGTGAGCCGTTTCCTGCGGAGCGACCGTGGCGAGCGGCAAGGAGAAGGTGCGCGAAAGTTCAGGGCGGCGCCCCAGTTTTTCCCAATGGACAATACCGCGCAGGATGTGGTCCCACGCCATGATCGTCGCCAGCGCCGCCGAAAGATCGCCATCCTTCTCGCGGTCGAAGCCGCGATTATACGCCGCATAGGCTTCGGCGATATAGTCGCCGAAATCGAATGCGGCGGGATCCATGTCGTAGCTGTCGGCCCACGCATCGCGAAGCTGCTTTTCCATAAGCTCTTCCAGATTTGCGCCATTGTCGCGATGGATATGCAGGTTCTGGACGGGCTCAAGCAGTCTCAGACGGGCTTCTCCGCCCTCGACGAGCGACCGGCGATCACGGCCCGGCTCCCGGCGCAGATGGGCTGTCCGGAACAGGCGGACCTGGTGGTCCGGATACCAGCCGGACCCGCGCATGACCTGGCCCGCGATCGCGTTGTATCGCGGAATGCCGATGGCGTCGCAGCCCTTTGCGTGCTCGCGCAGCACGGTCGCGACAGCCTCTTCCGCGTCATCGGACAAATATTCGTCCGCGTCGAGGAAGAAGGTCCACTCCGTCTCCGGCTCGCCGTAAAAACCGTTGCCCGTGGAACCGGCCGCATCGACGGCCGGCGCGTCGAGGACGAGGCATCCCGCCTGCCGCGCGAGCGAGCGCGTGTCGTCCGTGCTGTCGCCGTCGATGACGATGCGCGCGCCGGCCCAGGCGGTCGTCGCCATCAGCTTCGGCAGCGTGCGCTGCGAATTGCGCGTATGCGTGACGATCGTGATCCGGTCAATCAAGGTAGTGCCCCTCTATGCTGTCGATCGTGCAGCGCCCCGCCCAGCGTTTCTCGAAGATCGCCCGCGCGCCCTGTTCCCGGGCGAAACGCCCCGGGGTGATGGATTCGAAATGGATCGAATCGACCCGTTGCGCGCAGGTGACCCGGTATCCCTTCTGGCGGGCCCTGAGGCAGAAATCGACATCCTCATAGGAAAAGGGAAAGATCTCGTCGAAGCCGTCCAGTTCGCGGAAAACGTCGTAACGCACGGCCAACGCGGCCCCCGTGACGACCTGGTAGTCGCGCACGGCACGCGAGATCGTCGCCGTCGGCCGGCGACTGAACTCGTGATAGGGCTCGGGAAGCGGGCCACCGATCCTGACGCCGCAATGCTGGATCGTGTCGTCGGGATAGACGAGCCGCGCGCCGCAGATCGCCGCGCCGGTCTCGCGCATCGTCTCCAGAATGTCGCTGACGGCTTCGGGATGCAGCAGGACATCGTTGTTCAGGAACAGGACGACATCGTTCGGCGCCGCGAAGGCCGCGCGGTTGCACGCATTCGAGAAGGAGCGCGGGACGTCCATGCGCATGATCTCCGTGCGCGCGCCGAACTCGCCCGGCCGATACGGGTCGGGCGAAGCATTATCCACCACGATGATGCGCGCCTCGCATTCGGCATTTCCGAGGGCGGTTTCCAGCGACCGGATGCAGCAGCGCAGCAGCGCGTTCAGGCCGAGGGAGGGAATGACGACGGTCAGGCCCATGAGACCAGCTCCCCCAATCGGCCGCGCAACGACCGGGCGAGTTTGCGGCGATGAACGGACCGTCGATAGGCCTGCGCCGTTTCGAGGCCGCGCTGGCGCAAGCGGGTCCGCTCGTCGCGAAAATCCGGCCTGCTCAACCGCTCCAGCTGTTCCGGCAAATCATCCGGCTCGCAAAGCAGGCAATTTCCGTCCGGAACGAGGAAATCCATCCCGCCGACGACCGGGACGGAGGCAACGAGGCATCCGGCCGCCATCGCCTCCAGCGACGGCAACCCGAACCATTCCCCGACGGATGTCGCGAGATACCAGCCGGCACGTTTCATGGATTGTGCGCAGTCCGGTTCGATCTGCCCGTCGATGGCCAGATAGGCGAGGTCTGCGGTTCGGCGTTGACAGTTCGCTGCGATGGGTGCTCCGCGCCGCGGCATGAAGGCGACGACATCGTCGCGTTTCGGCTCGCCCTGGTAGAAAAAACAGTCCGACACCGAAATGCCGACATCGACCGGATCGCGGCCGGTCCTGTCCAGCATGAAGCGATGCGCCTGCGGCCAGCACGACAACAGGCCGACATCGGGATCCGCGATGACCGGCTCGATCAGCGGATCCGTGCCCTGACAGTGAAAAACCAGCCGGGCCGGCAGATCCCGCAGCCTGGCATGATCGTGCGGATACGAGAAAAAGATAGTGTCGGTGGACGTCACCTCGGCCGTCACGCGCTCGAACGGCACCACCGCGACCGAATTTGTGAACCAGTCGGGCGCGGTTCCGTCCGGTGTCGCCGCGACGATGCGCACCCCCAGTTGCGCAAGCAATTCGCAAAACTGGAAGCCGACCTTGATGCCGCCATGGATCGTCGTACCGGGCAGGACGTAGTAATTCACATTCGCCTCGCGGGAACCAGAGAGACGATACGCATCAGCGGTCTTGCGGCAACCTCGAAAGCCCGGCCGGGGCGGCCGTAACTGTCGCGGACATAGTGCAACCGCGACTCGACGAAAAGTCGGTTGCCCAACGTCGGGTCGGGTCTGCCGTCACGGACGCCGAAATGGATCGCATCGACGCCGAGGCTACGTGTCGGAACGCCCAGTTCCGCGGCATGACGGCCCAGCCGGACATCCTCCATACAGGGGCGGCAGGCTTCGTCGAACCCGCCCAGTTCGGCAAAGACAGCGCGATCCGCGAAGATGCAGCCCGCCAGCGGCCAGTGCCAGGTCTCGTCGTGATAGGAGTGGTGCCGCTGCAGAAAACGGGCTGCTTTGCGGCCGCCGCCGGCAACGAGCAGATCGGCGAGGATCTTTCTCCAGCTATAGCCGGGCTGACGCCCCGGCACGCATTCGCCGCGCCATCCGCGGTAATCCGGCACGAGGATCTGCCGCCGGTCTTCGTTCATTTTCATCCGCGCGGCCGCCGCCATGTCCGCCGTAAGGAGACAATCAGGGTTGAGGAAGCAGACGGCCTCTGTCCGGGCTCGCGCCACGCCCTGATTGGCCGCCTTCGCAAAACCGTCATGCGCGCTGTTGGCGACGACAAGGGCCCCGGTGCGTTCGGCGATCGCGATCGTGTCGTCGGTCGACGCATTGTCGACGACGATGCACCGGTCGGCGACCGACATCGCCAGTTCGAGGCACAGGGGCAGAACATCGGCGGAATTGTGGGTGACGATGATCACCGTCAGCCAATCCGCCGGCGGATCTTCCGCGTCCGTCGCCTGTCCGGCCTTGAATGCCGGTCGCAACGCCCGCATCGCCGCAAGCCCCTCGGGATCGGGCCCCCTCAGGTAATTGCTGAAATGGTGAATGACCGCGTCCTTGCGGGGGTAGCCCTCGTGCCAGAGGCGACAGTGATTATAATGCCAATCGAGGTCCCGGCAGCGGCCGGGCCGGATCGTATTGGTCCAGACCTGCAGGAAATCCTGGTCGGCGACGATGCGATTTCCGTGGGAAAGCACTCCGGGGCGCTCGGCGACGATCTCGCGGACCCAGCCTATGATCTGAAAGGCCTCGTCGCGTCTGAGAAAGACGACCCCGCTGTTGAAATAGCGGAACTCCTCGAGGCGTGGCGCGCGCGCTCCGGGGGAAATCGCGGCCAGCGTCACATCCGTGTAATGGCGCAGAAAATCCCGGCGGTCCTTGCACTCCCCCAGCGTCCGTTCCTGTTCGACCATCGCGATCGGATGATCCCCCAGGATCGCCTCGACATGGGCCGCATCGATCGGCGCCGTCAGGATCGCGTCGACGTCGATCATCAGCACGGTTTCGTCCGCGAAAGTCGCGACACACCGCTCCAGGGCGGCAAATTTCTCCATGAACGGCGCTGCTCCGCCCGTTTGCGGGCGTTCCGGTAAGGGAGACAGGTGAATCCGGGGAGACTTCGGCAGCAGCATGCGGCCGGTCGGATCCGCCGCGACATGGATCGGGAAATCCGTATGAGCCAAAAGAGCCAGGATGCATTCGCGCGCCGCGATCGCATAGCCGGCCGATCCGGACACGATCAGGGAAACGACGGTCAACGGCCCGCATTCCGGAAAACGGGCGTGACGCAATCAGCTCTGCGTGGCATGGCGAATGACATCTTCCATGACAGATCAAGCCCTTCGTCTGTTCGGACCGGCAGGCGCCATTGTCGCCCGTCCGTTTGCGCAGACCCCGCAGCGTCCGGGCCGCGAAGCCGGTTGACATTATCTGCCGTCAGGGAAGAACAACATAGTCGCCGGCGGATATCCAAAGATCGAAATCCTCGCCAACGACGAAGCCGGCAAGCGCCACGACATCGACCCCGAACCGGATCCCGAAATCGCCGCCAGGGCCCCCAAATGGGGGTTGGCTCCCGGCCGCCTTTGGGGTTCGTGATTGTTTACAAAGGGTTAAATTCGGGTGTGACATGCGCAAACGGCTATCATCGATCATTGCACTGGGCTTGGCGGGCTTCGCCCTGCCGGCCCAGGCAGCCACCATTGTCCAGATCACTGTCAACGGGCAGATTACGCAGGATATTCTCACGCTTAACGGCGATCCGAATTTCTCGCTTCCGAATACTCCCGAGCAAGACAGTTTCATCTTCTTCGATGAACATATCCGCATCCTGACCGAGGAGGCCAATGTCTGGGATCCCTCACAGATCCCGACCGCGCCCAATGCGGCGCTGGAAGATTCGCCCTACAATGTGATCAGCACCGGGACCTTGACGGGGACATGGACATTCGATGCCAGCGTTCTTGCAACGGATCTGACCGGCTTTCAAAGCTCGAATGGCAGCGAGCTCGGCGAAACCGCCAATGTTTCGACTTTCTCGATCGAAGCCCTCGGGGTGGAGGTCGTCAACGAAGCGGCGAGCATTTCGCGCGTCCTCGTGGCGGATAATCTCGTCGTCGGCGAAGGTGGTGAGACGATGGATGTTATCGCCATTCAGGCCGACAGCCCCGAATGGTCGGAAAGCACCTCCGATGGCGTGCTTCTGCTACTTGGCGGCGACAGCAGCTGGTTCGAGGATTCTATCGGCGCGATCCCCGATTTCAGCCGCATCATAGCGGCGCAGGTCGAGTACGAGGAAACAGTCAACGCGGACTCGGGCGACGGGCTTTTCGAGCAAATTCTGACGGCGGACCTGACCGGCAGCGATCTTTCCGTGCGGGTCTTCGGCGACGCGGATGGCAGCAGCGAGACGAGCCCGCTCCTGCCCGACGCGGTGTCTCAGGACGAGAACGGCACGCCCAGCTTCGGCTTCGACGTCAGCCTCGTCGATACCGGCATCGTTTTCATCGATCCGGAAATCGCGGTCGGCTATACCTATGAACTCACGGGCCCCGGCGAAATCACCGGCATTCAGGCGCCCAGCTCGGAAGCCGTGGACGATGCCGATGGTTATGTCGTGACGCTTCCCGACGGCATGACCTTCACGCTGGAAGCGGGCCAACTGGTTACTCTCGAAAACGGCGTGACAAGCTTCGTCCTGTCGGGGATCGACCCCTCTCTTATGCTCGATCCGCTCGACAATTCGACATTCGTGCTGGGATTGATGCTCGAAGGCACCGGCGAAGGCTCCACCGTGACGCAGACCGCACTGGTGGTCGATACCGACAGCTTCTCCGCCGTGCCGCTGCCGCCGACCGCCCTTTTGATGCTGAGCGGGCTCGGCCTGTTCGGTTTTGCCGCGCGCCGCCGCCGGAGGGCCGCCTGACCCGCTTTGGCCGGGCGGTCACGTGCGCGATCGCGCTGACCGCCCCCCTTCCGGCCGCTGCCCAGCAGGAGCAGCTCTATGTGGTGGAAGGGCCGGGCCGCATGGCCTGTTCAGATTTCTCCGGGCTGGATCCGGCGAGTGACCAAGCACGCGGCGTTGCGGCGTGGCTGACGGGGTATATGACGGCCCATCAGAGATTGATGTCCGACGTTTTCGACCTGACGCCTTGGCAGACGGTGCCGGTTCTCCTGAGCCTGCTTCGGCAATATTGCGACGCGAACGGCGAAGCGAAGGTCGAGGAAGGCGCGCAGCAGCTTGTCGCCTATCTGCGACCGGGCGCACTGACCGAGCCGGCCAAGGTCGTGGCGGTCGGAAGCGGCAAGAACGTCGTTCTGCTCTACGCGCCTGTCGTCGCGGAGGTGCGAAAGAAACTGTCCGAGGCCGGCCATCGGGCCGGACCGTCCATGGAAGAGCTCGCAGATGCCCTGCGCGCCTACCAGGCGGAAAATGACCTGCCGCAGACCGGTCTTCCCGATCAGTCCACTCTGGTGACCCTGCTTCGATAGCCTGTCCGATCCGGCCTTCTCCGGCCCGTCCGCGAAGGGAAGGTCTCAATGAAAGTTCCGGCCCCGGGGCATCGCCCTGGCCGAGGCCTCGCTGCGTTTCAGCCGGTCATAATCGCTGCGCAGTTGGGGCGCCTCCTTCAGCAATTGGGCAAGCCGCGAGCGCGGTTTCAGCTTTTCCCGGATTTCGATCACCGGCCGGCGCACCTCGTCCGCATTGGCGAGCCCGGCGTCGCCGAGATCCATATCGCATGTCTCGTCCTTCTCCAGTTCGCCGAGCAAAGGCGTCAGATCCTCGATGCGGTCCGCGACGACATGGATGACGCCCATCTCGTTCTGCAGTCTGCCCGAGACGCGCACCAGCCGTGAACCGAGCACCAGGGAACGGTAGCGTTCGAAGGTCTTCGGCCAGACGATGACATTGGCCACGCCGGTCTCGTCCTCCAGCGTCATGAAGATGACGCCCTTGGCCGATCCCGGGCGCTGGCGGACAAGCACGAGACCCGCGACATCCGCCCGCCGGCCGGAAGCGATCCGGTCGAGGCTTTCATGGCGCATCACGCCGAGCCGGTCGAGCTGCCGGCGCAGGAAGGAGACAGGATGCGCCTTCAAGGATAGCGAAACATAGCGGTAGTCATGCACCACCTGTTCGCCCGGCGGCATCGGTGGAAGGCGGATTTCGGCCTCGCCGGCGATCTCGATGCCCGCCTCGTCGGGATCGGCGCGCTGCGACATCCGTTCGAAAAGCGGCAGGCGTTCCTCGGCCGCATGATCGTCCAGCGCGCGCACCGCCCAGAGCGCGGCGCGCCGGTCGAGCCCGATGGAGCGAAAGGCGTCGGCATCGGCCAGCCGCTCGATCTGCGCCCGTTTCAGACCCGAGCGCAGCCACAGATCGCGCACCGAATCGTAGCCGCGCCCGCGCCGTTCGACGAGCTGCACCATGTCGTCCTCGCGCAGCCCCTTGACCTGCCGGAACCCCAGCCGCACCGCCTTCTGCGTCTCGATGACGTTTTCCATTTCGCGATGGCGCCGCATCATCCGCCTGGCGGTGTCCGCCTCGTCGGGATCGCGATCCTCGAGCGTGCTGTCCCAGTCGGACGCATTGATGTCGACGGGCCGGATCTCGACGCCGTGCTCCCGCGCGTCGCGCACCAGTTGCGACGGCGCATAGAACCCCATCGGCTGGGCGTTGAGGATCGCCGCGCAGAACACGTCTGGATAATGCGCCTTCAGCCAGCAGGAGGCATAGACGAGGAGCGCGAAGGACGCGGCATGGCTTTCCGGAAAACCATATTCGCCGAAGCCCTCGATCTGGCGGAAGCAGCGCTCGGCGAACTCCGCCTCGTAACCATTCGCCACCATGCCGTCGATCATCTTCTGCTGGAACGTATGGATGGTGCCGACGCGCCGGAACGTCGCCATGGCGCGGCGCAGCCGGTCGGCCTCGCCCGGCGTGAAGCCGGCCGCGACGATGGCGATCTTCATCGCCTGTTCCTGGAACAGCGGCACGCCCAGCGTCTTGCCGAGCACCTGTTCCAGTTCCTTGCTTGGATAGGAGACCGGCTCCTTGCCCTGCCTGCGACGCAAATAGGGATGCACCATGTCGCCCTGGATCGGGCCCGGACGAACGATCGCCACCTCGATGACGAGGTCGTAGAAATCGCGCGGACGAAGCCGCGGCAGCATCGTCATCTGCGCCCGGCTCTCGATCTGGAAGACGCCGAGCGTGTCGGCCCGGCAGATCATGTCGTAGACCTGGCTCTCCTCTTTCGGGATCGACGCCAGGGTCAGCGGCCGGTCGTAATGCAGCGCCATGAGATCGAAGGCGCGGCGGATGCAGGACAGCATGCCGAGCGCGAGAATGTCGATCTTCAATATGCCAAGCGAATCGAGATCGTCCTTGTCCCACTCGACCATGGTGCGCCCGTCCATCGCCGACTTGGTGATCGGCACGACCTCGTCGAGCCGGTCGCGGGTGATCACGAAGCCCCCGACATGCTGGGAGAGATGGCGTGGAAAGCCCATGATCTCGGTCGACAGGCGCAGCACGTTCTGCGTCGTGCGGTCCTCCATGTCGAGACCGGCGGCCCGGGCTTCGCGCTCGCCGAGATCGGCGGTCGACCAGCCCCAGACGGAGCCGGAAATCGCGCCGGCGACATCCTCCGACAGGCCGAAGGCCTTGGACACCTCGCGCGCCGCCGAGCGCGCCCGGTAGGTGATGACGGTCGCCGCCAGCCCGGCCCGGTCGCGGCCGTATTTTGCGTAGATATACTGGATCACCGTCTCGCGCTTCTCATGCTCGAAATCGACGTCGATATCGGGCGGCTCGCGCCGTTCCGGCGAGATGAAGCGTTCGAAGAGGAGATCGGTCAGCGTCGGATCGACATCGGTGATGCGCAGGCAGAAACAGACCGTGGAATTGGCCGCCGAGCCGCGCCCCTGGCAGAGGATATTCTGCTCGCGGGCAAAGCGCATGATGTCGTGGACAGTCAGGAAATAGGGCGCGTATTCGAGTTCGGCGATCAGCGCCAGTTCGTGGCGGATCTGCGCGGCGACCTTTTCCGGCACTTGCTCGCCATAGCGGTCATGCGCCCCCAGCCATGAAAGCCGTTCCAGTTCCTGCTGCGGCGAAACGCTTTCTCCGTAAGGCTCCTCGGGATACTGGTAGCGCAATTCGTCGAGCGAGAAATCGAGTTCGCCAAAGAAAGCCAGCGTTTCGGAGACCGCCGCCGGCTCCGACCGGAACAGCCGCGCCATTTCATGAGCCGGCTTCAGACAGCGCTCGGCATGTGGTGACAGGCGGTACCCGGCCTCGGTTAGCGGCATATGCTCGCGGATCGCGGCCAGCACGTCGGCAAGCACCCGGCGCTCCGGATCGTGCCAAAGCACGTCGCCGACGGCCATCAGCGTCACCCGCGCGGCATTGGCCAGCGCGCGGCTCGCCTCCAGCGTCATCCGGTCGCGCCCGTCATAGCCGGGCGTCAGCGCCAGCCGCACCGACCGGCCGAAGGCGGATTTCAGCTCCCCGAGGAAAAAGAGGCAAGCCTCGTCCAAGGCGTCCGGGCGCGGCAGCACGGCGAGCGCCAGCCCCTCGCCCCATTCGAGAAGATCGCCGCGCTGCAGCAGGGGCGCGCCCTTTTCGCCGCGCAGATTGCCCGCCGACAACAACCGGCAGAGATGTCCCCAGCCGGCGCGATGCTTGGGATAGGCGAGCACGTCCGGCGTCCCGTCCGAGAAGACGAGACGGGCGCCCGGCCGGTAGGCGAGCCCCGCCTCCTTCGCCGCCATATGGGCGCGCACCGTGCCGGCGACCGTGTTGCGGTCGGCAAGGCCGAGCCCCGACAGCCCAAGCCGTTTCGCCATCACCGCCAGTTCCTCGGGATGCGACGCGCCTCTCAGAAAGGAGAAATTCGACGCGGCGGCCAGTTCCGCATAGCCGGGACGATCCGTCACGCGAACATCCCGTGCAGGAACCATTGCGGCGCGCTGCCGTCGCCGGCCGGCCCGTAAAGCCCGCGCCGGAACAGCCAGTAGCGCCGCCCGGCTTCGTCCTCGACACGGTAATAGTCGCGCGGCGCGGGCTTCAAGGTCTCGGGCGCATCCGCGCCCCACCATTCGCCGCCGATACGCTCCGGCCCTTCGGCTCGGGTCACGCGGAAGGAGGCGCGCCGCCAGCGGAAATGCTGCGGCGGACCTTCCGGCACGCCGGCGACGACCTCGACCGGTTCGGGCCGGGAAAGCAGCCGCGCCGGCCGCGGCGCCACAGGTTGATTTGCCGGCAAAATATTCGGAGTACCTGTCGCCGGACCGCGGAGTTCCGCACGCTCCGGCTCGTGGCTTTCGACCGCGACCGGCCGCGACACCGGATGCTCCCCGTCCATGACAGCGCCGGCGCCGAGACGTGCGGCGATGCGGTCGAGCAGCAACGCCACATCCGGGTCGCCGGCCTCGCCCGCCTCGGCGAAATCGCCCTGCCCGTCCGGCATCGCGCCATCGGCCAGAACCGACAGGCGCACGAGATCGAACCCGTAGCCGGCATCGAGTTCGTCGCCGACCGCGGCAAGCCGCTCGCGGAACAGTTTGACGACGGTTTCGGGGTCGCGGACCGGACGGGAAGCGCCGACGCAGAGCCGGTAGACCGCGCCATCGACGCGAAACAGCGCATATTCCATGACGCGCGCGCCGACCCCGCGCCGTTCCAGCCCGGGCTTCAGCCGCATCGCCAGCGCCAGCAGCAATTGCTCGACATCCTCCGTGCGGCCGACCGGCTCGGCGAGCCGGCGTTCCGCCGACAGGGCGGGCACCGGCAGGCGCGGCGAAATCGCTTCCTCGACCGCGCCCAGCGCCTGGTCGAGCCGCAGCAGGCATTGACGCCCGAAACGGCGCGCCAGCGGCGCGCGCGGCGCATCGATGAGCTGGCTAACTGTTTTCAGTCCGACCTTGGCGAGGCCGGCGAGCGTTTCGCCGTCAAGCCTGAGCGCGGCCAGCGAAAAAGGGGCGAGAACGGGCGCCTCCGCGCCCTTTTCGATGCAAAGCGGCGCGTCGCAATAGCGCGCCGCCGCCCAGGCCGCGCCCGGGGTCGCGGCGACGGCGGCCTGCACGGCGAAACCCTGTTCGTAAAGCCGCGCCATCAGGTCGGCGAGAAGCCGGTGCTCGCCGCCGAAGAGATGCGCGCAGCCGGTGATATCGAGAAACAGCCCGTCCGGCGCGTCGAGCGCCACCAGGGGCGTATAGCGGTCACACCAGTCGGCGATCGCGATGAGCAGGCGGCGGTCGGCCTCGGCATCGGCGGGCACGATGTCGAGATCGGGATGGGCGGCGCGCGCATCGGCGAGCCCCTGGCCGCGCCGCAGGCCGCGCGCCTCGGCCGCCGCATCGAGGGCGGCGATGCGCATGGTGCTCTTTTCCTTGTGCACGGTGACCAGCGGCGGCGTTTCAACCTTTTGCTGCCGCCATATCTTGCCGTGCCGGCCCCGCGCGATCCGGTCCGTCGACAGATAGGGAAATGCCAGCGCCAGAATGCGCTGCGCCGGACGGGAAACGGACGACCGTTCCGGTGGCAGCGGCCGTGACATCTCCGGCGACAGCAGGTTGCGCGCGGCGGCGGCGGGACTGTTCGGCGTAAAAGGAGCGTTCATGGCTGTTCCAGTGCAGCAAATGGGTTCGCCCGGCGGGACCGGCCTTGTTTTTCTCGATCGTCACCGCAAAGCCCGGCGGCCCGATCCCGCCCGGCACCGCGCGCGCATGCGGCGTGCCTTCCAGCACGACGAGCGGCGCGGATGGTGCGGGCTCGACGACGAGCCTGAGCGGTGCAGCGCTCGCCTCGACCTCCCCCGACTGGCGCAGGAGAAAAAGCGGCCGCCCGGAGGTCTGGGCGCGGCGTTGCAGCCGCTGCGTCTCGCGCAGGCCGAAACCCTTCGCATTGCCGCGCATCTCCAGCACGGTGACGGCAAGACCGCGCGTGCGCGCCGCTTCCTCGGCGACCCAGAGCGCGTCGGCGAGCGTCCGCGGCTCGACCAGCAGCATCCGCGCCGGATCGAGACCGAGCGCGGCAAGCCCGCGTCCGTGCGGAACGCCCGCCTCGGAAAAGACGCCGGGCGCGCCGATCCACAGGACCGGGTCGCGCGCCAGGAAGGCGGGCGCGGCGCCAAGCGACAGGAGCCCGGCCAAAAAGCCGGCGGACAGGCCCGCATCGCGCGCCTCGGGCGCATGGATCTCGGTCAGGCCGGCCAGCGCGACGCCTCCGCCAAGCTCCCGGTCGAAAAGTTCCGCGCCGGTGACGAGCAGGGCCGACCGTTCGGCCTCGCGGTCGCCGGACCAGCCCGCCGCGCCGGTGGCGCGCGCCGGGGCAACCTTCTCGATTGCAGCGATCTGCCGGCGCAGCGACACAAGCGTCGCCCGCGCCGCGGCGCGTGGTGCTGACGCCATGGCGTTCGTCCCGTGATCCTGTTTCAAAATCCGCCGGGGGCAGGCGCTTCGCCTGCATCCTCCGGTCATGTTCTTGTTATGTTCCTATTGATTCCGGCAAACTGCCGGAGAGTCAAGAGAGGCGAGAGAAAGAATTTATTCCCATTTTCGCTGGCCACAATTCCATGCCCCGCACCGACAGGCCGCCGGCCAACCGGTCTGCTCCATGGAGCAGACAAAGATATGCCGCGAACACGATTGAAAACGTCTTCCAGTCTTCAAGCGTGGCATGATCGGTGTTTACCAGCATTGCGGCCAAACACACCTGCATCGCGACCTTGCAGAGTTTGACTTCCGTTATAATCGCCACGCCGCCTTGAAGGTTTCGGATGCGGAAAGAGCAGAACAACTGCTTGAAGCCGCTCGCGGCAAGCGCCTGACCTATCGGCGGATTGATGAAGCCGGTCACGCGTAAGCAGAAAGCGCGCAAGCTTCTGTGGAAGCGCAAGAAAAAACGCTTGTAAACCTGTGAATGGCGATTTTTCGGCGGGACTCAAACAGCCCGAATCGCTTCAAATAGAAAACGGCGGCAGTGTCCCTCTTCCAAAAGTTCACTGTCCGCCGTTTACGCAACCAACCACGGGGGCCGGTATCGAGTATGGATTTTCACTCTACCCAAACAGTCGAGTCCGTCAATCAACCTGTGGTTCAAATCACAGGAGCCTATCATGGCGCTTTATGCAGTGAGCTACCAGCTCAACAAGACCAAGAACTACCCTGACCTTTGGAAGGCCCTCGATGACTTGGAGGCGCACAAAGCGATGAACGATTTCTACCTGCTGGACAACACGGCAAGCACACGGGAAATCGGCGAATACCTTCGGGGGTTCATCGATGATGACGACTTCATTTTCGTCGTTCCGTTTGTAACTCGCCCCTACAAATACCGATGCTTTGAGGGAACGAAGGCATGGCTTGACGAGCGTTTCGGCTAATCAGTCTTGAATAATGGGCGACGACCGATCAACCGGCCCCGCTCATCTCAAGCAGATACACCCAGAAACGCCAGCATTAAGCTAGCTATCCTTCTTTTCATCGCCGGTCTCCTTTGCCGGTTTTTCCTTCCCGGTCTTCGGATCGGGAGGGATTTTGAGCAGGCGGCGCAGTACCTCGTCGCCCTTTTCCTGGTCCTTATCCGTGTCTGACATGCCAAAATCAAAAATGCTCTCTATTGAAGAATTGCACGAACTTGCGGGGCGCGCTTCCGCTGCATGGACAGGATTAGAGGAGCAACTGGCAGGGCTGTTCCAAATCCTTTCGTTAAGCGCAAATGCCTACGTTTCATTCGCTATTTTCTATGCTCCAAACAACACAAAAACTAGGATGGATATGCTAAATGCTGCGGCCAATATTTCCCTTGCGGGCAGCGAACTCCAGCCGCGATGGGCTAATATCAAGAGCGCCGCAAACTCAAAACTCGCCCTGAGAAACCGCATATCGCACATGGCCCCCATGCGGGCAGAAAATGATGACGGCAGAACCTTTTGTGGGTTCTTCTATAGTTGGCTCCACCCATCGTTCACCAAAGACTTCGACGCAATTTGCACATCTGGGATCAGGGCACACGATGTGGAAGCATCAATCACCGCGACACTAAAATTGTCGGAAAAGATAGCGATACTTTCACTAGACGCCCGCGACGCGCTACAGAAGCGCCAGAAGCACTTATCAACACGTCAACCGCTCGCTCCGCTAAAGGCTCATCCGTCATCGCCCAATCCACGATAGCAGACTCCGAAAACACTTTCATCACGCGCCTAACATCAGAAGGCGTGATCTCAAATTCCTTAGTCTTTTGCCGGCCTGTCGACCCGAATCATGGGTCATGATTTTTGGTACATCAAGTATATAATCGGGAATTTATTCCTCAATTTTTGCGCCGGAATCCGCCCCCTCGCACCTGCCGCAAAGACACTATATAGAGGGCCCGAAAACAACGACGAAAACACCATGGACCGCACAGACCAGAGCGGCGACTGGGCCTCCCGGCTCTCGCCCGACCTCGCGACACTCGAATCGATCGCGCTGACGGCCTATTCGCATCTGCCGCCGGAATTCCGCAGCCTCACCGGCGACGTGCAGATCGTCATCGCCGACTTCCCGACCGAGGAGATCAGCGACGACCTCGGGCTGGAGACGCCCTTCGACCTGCTCGGCCTGTTCGAGGGCCGCGGCATCGCCGAGCGCTGGAATCCCGGCACCGGCGAGGAGGCCAACCGTATCACGCTCTACCGCCGCGCCATTCTCGACTACTGGTCCGAGAACGAGGAGTCGCTCGGCGACATCATCACCCACGTGCTGATCCACGAACTCGGCCACCATTTCGGCCTGTCGGATTCCGACATGGAGCGCATCGAGGAAGCGGCGGAGTGAGAGGAGCGGCCGGCCGAAAGCCGGCCAATCGACAACGATTTGTCGATTGGAGCGACGAACGCCCGGAGCCATGGCGGAGGCAATATGCGCCCCGCCGTGAAGCGCCGGCCAGCGGTTTGCCGCTTTCGAAAGAGAAAAGCGAAGCTTACGGGCGGGACAAAAAACTCAGCGCCGCGCCGTTGATCTCGCGCAGCAATTTGCGCCGCATCGCATCCTCGTAGTCGGAAAAATCGCGGGCGATCTCGATAAAGGCGCCCGGACCGCGGATCACCTGTTCGCGGTAATAGATGACCGGATCCGGATATTCGCCCTCGATGACCAGCCCGTTCACCGTGACGCCGTCGAAATCGAAGGCGTCATAGGCTTCCGCCGGCCCGAAGCCTTCATTGGTGATACCGTCTCCCGACATGTCGACCACCTTGCGCGCACAGTTCAGCGGCGCGCCGGAAAGGCGGGTGGCCGCGTGGCCGAGCGCATAGCCGAGCGCCGTCGGGAAATCGTCGAAGCCGCGCCGGTGGCCGGCGATCACGCCGGCAAAGGCGAGCACGTCCGCTTCCGTGGACAGGTAGCTCCACGGCGCGACCTCGACCTGCTGGAAGCGGCCGCTCCATTCGAAGGCCATGACCTGGATGCCGCCGGACCCGACGATCGCCTGCACGATCTCCGGATCGCGCAGCGCGCCTGCAAGCCCTTGCATCTGCAGGTCGAATTCGCCTTCGTCGACGCTGGAGGACACGTCGAGCGCCAGAACCAGCGACAGGCCGCAGCGCGGCTGGGCCCTGGCGGATGACGGGAAAAAAGCCGGCAGGATCAAAGCCGGCAGGACGGGGATGAGCGCCGCGATCCGGATGGCTCGGCCCTACTGTTCGCCGAGTTTCATGGCGGGGTCGTAATCCTTGCCCTCGACGGTCTTCACCACCGCCTGCGCGCAGCGCAACGCGTGCGTTTCCAGATCGAAGGTATAGGTCGGCGAACCGTGCAGCGACCAGCCCTTGTTCAGCGCCGCGGTCACCTTGTGGCAGAAGGTGGAATCGTCCGGTCCGGTCAGCAGGCGATAAAGCTGCATGAATATCCTGTCCTCTCAATCGCCGCGCTGCAGCGCGGCAAGCGCCAGCGTGCGGCGCGCCTCCTCAAGATGCAAGCGCTCGACCATGCGCCCGTCAAGCCCGATGACGCCGGCATCGCGGTTTTCCGGCTTGTCGAAGGCCGCGACGATCGCCGCCGCGACCGCCTCGCGCTCCGCGGAAACGCCGAAGGCCGCGTTGGCGCCCTCGATCTGGATCGGGTGGATCAGCGTCTTTCCGTCGAAGCCCATCGCGGCGGCTTGCCGGCATTCGGCGGCAAACCCCTCCTCGTCGCGAAACGCGTTGAACACGGCGTCGACGATATCGAGGCCGAAGGCGCGCGCCGCGACGATCAGCTCCATCATCAGCGGCATGAGTTCCGCCCGCCCGGGACCTGGCAGGCGCAGATCCTTGGCGAGATCGTTGGCGCCGATGACGAGGCAATCGAGCCGCGAACCCGGCGTTTCGCCCCATTCGGCGATCTTCGCCGCGTTGAGGATCGCCTTCGGGGTCTCCATCATCGCCCAGAGCCGGATCGTGTCGGCCGCGTCCGTCTCGGCCAGCATGTCGGCGACATCGCCGATGTCGCGCGGCACGTCCACCTTGGGGATCAGGATCGCGTCCGGCCTGCAGGCGCGGGCGGCAAGGAAGTCCTCGGGTCCGAACTCGCTCGAAAGCGCGTTGATGCGGATGATCCGTTCGTGCCGGCTGTCGCGATGCGCCTTGAAATGGTCGCGCAGCCGCTCGCGCGCCTCGTCCTTGGCGGTGGGCGCAACGGCGTCCTCCAGATCGTAGATCACCGCGTCGCAGGCAAGCGTCTCCGATTTCGCTACCGCCTTTTCATTGGCGGCGGGCACATAGAGGACGGAGCGGCGTGGGCGGAGCGGACGGCTGGTCATGGCCGTGTTTGACAATAAGGTTGAGTTTCTTGCAAGCATTCTGGAGAACTGACCGTACAGAATTCATTGAAACGCCGTTCTTATCCTCTCCTTGCGAGGCTGCTAATCGATGAAGGTATTCTCCATTGTCGCCCGATTGCTGACGGGTCTCATTCTGGTTGGCGAAGCAAGCGGCACCGAAATCCTCGATTACAGTCAGGCGATAGATCTCGACGCCGAAGAGCTCGCTGAAGGCGGAATGGTCGAAGCCTATGAACGGCTTTCAGGAGAGTTAGAGAAATATATTCCGAACCCTGCGAAAATGGAGCAATTCATCGGCGAAACAGGCGATCGCTATTCGGTTCGTTTACTCGACCAGCATTACGTTATTTACGAACCCCAAGACCTGCTGAGTGACAACCTTTGGGGTTACGCAACTTTTGCGCTCTTCGATGCGCTCAACCGACAACTGTCGGGCAGTGGTGTCAAGCTGTTCGCGCTTAATGGCGGTAATGACCTTTCAGCTATAATTCTGACCGAAGAAGAGGCAGAAAATGCGAGGAAGCGTCTTAAAAACCCGCGAGAGTGGCCGTATTTACCGACTCGTGAACCGCCCTGGTTTGGAGAATTTCACTGACCGCCGGCTTCCGTAAAAGGAAAACACTCTCAGGTGCCTCGAACTAGTATCGCGATCATCGGCGGGGCCCTGTCAGGGGCGGCGACGGCCTGGCATCTCGCCCGGCTCGGTTTCGACGGCAACATCACGCTTTTCGAGCGCGACACCGGCTTTTCCCGGGCCGCCACCGCCTTGTCGGCCTCGGGCATCAGGCAACAATTCTCGCAGGCCGAAAACATTGCCCTGTCGATGCGGACGCTGGATTTTCTCCGCAACGCCTCAAAGCATTTCGGTGCCGAAACAGATATCGGCTTTCGCGAAAACGGCTATCTGCTGCTGGCGAGCGAGGCCGGACGCGCGGCGCTTGCGGCCAATCACGCGGTCCAGAAGCGATGCGGCGCGGATGTCGCCCTGCTCGACCCGGCCGGCTTGAAAGAGCGGTTTCCCTGGCTCGCAACAGACGGCGTCGCCGCCGGCTCGCTCGGGCTTTCAAATGAGGGATGGTTCGATGCCATGGCCCTGCTGGCGGGTTTCCGGCGCGGCCTCAGGGAAAACGGCAAGGTCGCCATGGTTCAGGGCGAGGTCGCCGGAATCGAGACGGAAAACGGCAGGGTCACGGGCTTGCGCCTTGCCGACGGCACGCAATGGCGCTGCGGCGCCATCGTCATCGCGGCCGGCCCCTCCTCCGGCGCGATCGCGAGCCTGACGGGCGTCGATCTGCCGACCGAACCGCGCAAGCGCAGCGTTTTCTTCTTTCATGCGATGGAGCGCTTCGCCGGCATGCCGCTGACCGTCGACCCGTCGGGTCTTTATGTCCGGCCGGAGGGCGACGGCTACATCACCGGGATCTCGCCCGCTCCCGAAGAGGACGGGCCCACCGATCCCGATGATTTCGAGCCGGACTGGCGCCTGTTCGAGGAGCGCATCTGGCCGTTACTGGCCACGCGCATTCCCGCCTTCGAGGCGATCAAGCTGCAATCCGCCTGTGCCGGGCATTACGATTACAATCCCTTTGACTGCAATGCGCTGATCGGTCCGGTGCCCGGTCTGGACCAGCTCTACGCGATCACCGGCTTTTCCGGCCATGGCGTTCAGCAAGCGCCCGCGGCCGGCGAGGCGCTGGCCGAGCGGATCGTCTTCGGCGAATACCGCTCGACCGACTGCACCGCCTTTTCGCCCGACCGGGTCGCAGCCGGCACGCCCTTCGCCGAGCGCAACATCATCTGAAGATGAGAAGCGCTTCATTTTTCGCGCGCGCTTTGCTATTGGCCGGCACACAGTTTCAAGAGAAAGCGGTCATAATGGACAAGTTCACCACGCTGACGGGCGTCGCCGCCCCCCTGAAGATCGTCAATGTCGATACCGACATGATCATTCCCAAGGACTATTTGAAGACGATCAAGCGCACCGGCCTCGGCAAGGGCCTGTTCTCCGAAATGCGCTTCAACCAGGACGGCAGCGAGAACCCCGATTTCGTGCTGAACCAGCCGGCCTATCGCGACGCGAAGATCCTCGTCGCCGGCGACAATTTCGGCTGCGGCTCGTCGCGCGAACATGCGCCCTGGGCGCTGCTCGACTTCGGCATTCGCTGCGTGATCTCCACCTCGTTCGCGGACATTTTCTACAATAACTGCTTCAAGAACGGCATCTTGCCGATCGTCGTCAGCCCGGAAGACCTCGACAAGCTGATGGACGACGCGGAACGCGGCTCCAACGCGACGCTGACGGTCGATCTCGAAGAGCAGGAAATCCGCGGCCCCGACGGCGGCACGATCAAGTTCGACATCGACGCGTTCAAGAAACACTGCCTGCTGAACGGTCTCGACGATATCGGCCTGACGCTCGCCCGATCGGCGAAGATCGACACCTACGAAGCGGGCCTCGCCGAAAACCGCCCCTGGGCCTGACCGGCGCATTCATCGACAGCCTGTGACCGGCCGGACGTCTTCGACGCTCCGGCCGCTTTCTTTGCGGCCTGTATCGCGGCTAGAATAGGTTTGGCCGAACGTCCGAGAGAGGAAAATCTTGATGGTGAAACGCTTCGCTTGCGCGCTTCTTCTGGGCCTTGCCGGGGCCTCTCCATCCTATGCCCAGGCCGAGGACGTTTCCTTCGCCGGCGGCACGATCCGCATCGAGGAAAATGCCGACTACGAAAAGGTGATCACCTTTGACGGACGCGAGATCGGCCGCGACTACATGGTCTTTTTCGACCGGATCGCCAATGTCGGCGGCACGGATGTCGCGCTGATCTCGGTCGGACCGGGCGGCAATGCCTGCGGCGCCAACACGCTGATGGTCTGGAAAGACGCCAATGGCGATCTGCAGACCGACAAGCTGCCCGGCGATTGCGGCTGGCCGGCGCCGGCCGTCTCCGACTACCGGATCGTCTTCGTTCCATGGGTCGGCCCGGGAGAGGAGCTTCCGGTCGAGAGCTGGACGCCGGAAGACGGTTTCTCGATGGCCGGGACATTGCGGTTCGCGCCGGAACCGGACACGGCCTGGGCCGATCTCGCCGCCGATCCCGCCATTCATCCGCTGGACTATTTCTCTAACGAGGCCTTCCTCGCCCAGGCGACCGCCGCCCTCGGCGACGAACTGGAGGAATATGCGACCGGCCTCCGCGTCGCGTCGGAAATGCAGGAGATCGGCGACGGTCTTTTTGCGGGCACGGGCTGCGTTCCGCACAATTGTGGCGGCGCCGATTCCCTGCTCGTCGTCGACTTCGATCGCAAGGCGGCCTGGTTCGCCCAGATGCGCGGAACGGAGGTCGCCCGCTGGCCCGATCTCGCCGACTGGCCTCCCGCAGCGCGCGACGCCGCGAAACGTCTTGGCGCCTTCTGAACGCCAGGCCGCGTGGCCTCGCGAGATTGACATCATGATTTTCTTTGTCGCAAAAGAGACGGAAGCCATTCCGGCCGCACCTGCCACCGCGTAACGAGAGCTGCTCAATGACAACTTCGGTACTCGACAAGACGGTCGAAATCATTTCGGAGAAGACCGGTATCGACCCCGAAAACATCAAGCCCGAGACCGAGCTCTCCTCCATCGAGATCGAATCGCTCGACCTTGCGGAGATCATCTTCGACCTCGAGGACGAATTCGATGTCGAGATCGACATGAACACGGCAACGGCCTGGGAAAATCTCAAGACCATCCAGGATATCGCGAATTCGGTAACCGCGCTGATCGCCAAGGAAAAGTAAATGTCGACACCGCGCGTGGTGGTCACCGGCGTGGGCGGCCTCTCCTGCCTTGGCAAGAATGCCGCCGAAAACTGGGAGTCGATGCGCCGGGGCATGTGCGGCGTGGGGCCGCTGAATGTACCCGGCATGCCGGACGTAAAGACCGCGGTCGCCGGCCAGATCGCCGAAATTCCCGAGCACAATTTCGAGAAACGCGCCCTGACGTCGATGAGCCGCTTCGGCCTGCTCGCCGCCATAACCGCCGGCGAGGCGCTCGCCCAGGCCGGGCTGGACAAGGTCGACGACCGGCCGCCAATGCGCCTCGGCACCGTCATCGGCGTCGGCATCTATGGAAACGACGCCGTCGAACAGGGCTATGACGCCCTGCATTTCTCGGCGAAGAAACGCCCCGAAATCTTCTCGGTGCCGAAGGCGATGCCGTCCTCGGCGGCGGTGCATGTCAGCATGATCCACAAGCTGAAGGGACCGGTCTTCGGCGTCACCTCGGCCTGCGCATCGGGCAATCACGCCATCGCCAGCGCGCTCGACCTGCTGCGGCTCGGCCGCGCGGACGCCATCGTGGCCGGCGGCAGCGACACGCCGTTGACCTTCGGCGTCATCAGGGCTTGGGAAGTCATGCGCATTCTTGCAAAGACCGCTTGCCGGCCCTTCTCGGCGGACCGTGACGGCCTCGTCCTCGGCGAAGGCTCCGGGGCGGTCGTGCTCGAAACGCTGGAAAGCGCCGAGCGGCGCGGCGCACCGATCCTCGCCGAACTCGTCGGCGCCGGAATGTCGGGCGACGCCAGCGACATCGTCGCTCCGACCGTCGAGGGACCAGCCTCCGCCATGCGAAGCTGCCTTGCCGATGCGGGGCTCGACCCGTCCGAAGTCGACTACATCAATGCGCACGGCACGGCGACGATGGGCAATGACAAGACGGAGACAAGGGCGATCCGGGACGTCTTCGGCGCGCACGCCGACAAGCTCTCGGTCTCGTCCACCAAGTCGATGCACGCCCATTGCCTCGGCGCGTCGAGCGCCATCGAGGCGCTGGCCTGCATCCATGCCATCCGCGACGGCGTCGTGCCGCCGACCATGAATTACAGCGAACCCGACCCGGAATGCGATCTCGACGTGACGCCGAATGTCGCGCGCGAACGGCCCGTTTCGGTGGCGATGTCGAATGCCTTCGCCTTTGGCGGATCCAATGCGGTGGTCGCCTTCAAGGCTTTCTGATCAGGCGCCTTCGCCGATCAGGATCCGCGGATAGGGGGCGGGTTCCTGCGCCGCCAATGGCGGGCCGGCTATGTGATCGCGGATCGCCGCATGGATTTCTGCGCTCTTGAGAAGCCGGCGATGGCCGAGGCCGCTGGTCGTGAACAATTCGACATGGCTGCCCGCCCGGGCCATGCGCAGCGCATCGGCGTAAAGTACGTCGCGGTCGTCCATGTCATGCAGCACCAGGACCGGTCGGCCATAGCTCTTAAGCTGTTCGGACGCGACCATCAGGTCGAGCGACTGGCCGAGCAGCGTCAGCACCTTGCGCTCGAGCGCCGTCTGCGCCGGGGCGGGCAGACCGACGGTCCGGCCGAAGCCGCGGAAGATGGCGGGCAAGGAGTTTGGTGCGGCAATCAGCACGAGCTTGTCCGGGCGGCGCGCCGGAACGCACATCGAGGTGCCGAGAGCCGCATTGAGCGCCACCGCGCCGCCGAAGGAATGGCCGACAAAGGCGTCGAAGGGCCCATGATGCCGCCACGCGGCGTCGATCGCCTCGATCCCCTTGCCGAGATGCAGGTGGCGGCCCGACGAAGCGCCGTGACCCGGAAGATCGAGCAGGACGACATCGATGCCGGCGTCGTTCAACGCCCTGGCCAGCGAGAGCATGTGGCGCGATTGCGAATTCCAGCCATGCACCAGCAAGGCTTTCCTGCCGGCCAGCGCGGCAGACGGAAGCGACCATGTCGCCACCGGGCCGCTGGCGGTTTGCAGCGTGATCGGCCGCAGATGATCCGGCATGCCGTGGTTCGGTTTGGGACGGCGCGGCCGGGGAATGCGCGTAAAGACGCGAAACGCCATGTCGGCCGTGGTTTTCGGCCAGCGCGTTCCCGCCCGGCCGATCACCCCCTTTGCAATTTGCTGTCCTGCATGCATCATCGGCTCAGGCCTCTTATGTTCAATCTTGAACAGAATAGTACAAACATGAACAAAATTCAAGATGACTCTTTGGACACCTCCATGTGGAGCAATCCGCGCTTCCGAAACTGGGTCGCCGTTGCCCGCGCCTGCCACCTGGTTCAGCAGGAACTGGCCCGGCAATTGAAGCCGCTCGACCTGAAAACCCCGCATCTTGACGTCATGGTGAACCTCGTGCGCCATCCCGGCATGAGCCAGCAGGATCTGGCGCGCAAACTGTTCGTCGGCCGCTCCAACATGACGATGCTGCTGCCGCAGATGGAAAAGCGCGGCCTGGTCGAACGCCGCTCCGATCCGGACGACAAGCGCGCCTTGCGGCTTTTCCTGACCGAGGAGGGCAGGGCGCTTGCGGCGAAGGCGATCGCCGTCCAGGCGGCCATCGTCGACGGCATCATGTCGCTGTCCACCCCGGAGGAATGCGAGCAGGTTGGCGATTCCATGCGCCGCATCGTCGACTATCTTCTGGACCGCCAAACCGGCGACGCCGACATGGCTGAGGCCGCGCAATGAGCGAGCGCCGCCTGATCTCGACCGGCTCGCCCTTCGAGGAAACCGCCGGCTATTCGCGCGCGCTGGTCCAGGGAGACTGGTGCTTCGTCTCCGGCACCACCGGCTACGACTACGCGACGATGACCATGCCGGAGGATGTCGCCGCGCAAACCGAAAACGCGCTCGCCACCATCGACGCGGCGCTCGTGGAAGCCGGTTTCGCGCGGGCCGATATCGTCCGCGCGCAATATACCGTCACCGACGCCGCCTTTGCCGAAATCGCCTTTCCGGTCCTCGGCTGTTACTTCGCCGGCATTCGCCCCGCCGCGACCATGGTCGTCGCCGGCCTCATTCGCCCTGAGATGAAGATCGAGATCGAAGTCACCGCCTTGAAGCGGAACGCCTGACCATGAAAGCTCCGCCGCCGGACCATCACTGTCCCGGTTGCGGGACGCCAAGGGCGTTTTCCCAACGCTATCCATGGCACTTCTGCGATACCTGTCTCGCGCGCTCATCCGACGGCGAAGGTCGCTTGCTCGGCTTCGGCAATGTCTCCCTGTCAGGCGGCTTGAGATGGTTTTACCGGGACGACCCGGAAACCGATGACGAGGGATCGCGAAGCGTACTGTGCCTGATAGACGGTCGCGATATCGTCGTCAGCGAAGCTCGTTTCGGCGGCGTTGTCGCGGAACCGGTCAACAGTGCAACACTTTCCGCATTGGCGGCAGATCGCGCCGTTGCCGATCTGCGCGGCGGCCCGGCTATGCTCAGGGCGCGCGAAAGCCTGCGCAAATCCGGCGCCGCCGGAACGCCCGGACAATCGAACCGCCCGTCAGGCAGTTGAAATGCGGCCCGGCTGCCTCTATGCCGACAACCGACATTTCAACCGAACGGAATCCCATCCATGACCACGCGTTCCCTTTTCCTGCTTCCCGGCGATGGTATCGGCCCGGAAGCGATGGCCGAAGTCCGCAAGCTGATCGGCCACATGAACGAGCACGAGAAGGCGGGTTTCGTCACCGATGAAGGCCTCGTCGGCGGATCGGCCTATGACGCCCACGGCCAGGCGATCTCCGAAGAGGACATGGAAAAGGCGATGGCGGCCGACGCGGTCCTGTTCGGCGCCGTCGGCGGTCCGAAATGGGACAGCGTGCCCTATGAAGTGCGCCCCGAGGCCGGATTGCTGCGGCTTCGCAAGGACATGTCGCTCTTCGCCAATCTGAGGCCGGCCATCTGCTACAAGGCGCTTGCCGCCTCGTCCTCGCTGAAGCCTGAGGTCGTCGAAGGCCTCGACATCCTCATCGTGCGCGAACTGACCGGCGGCGTCTATTTTGGCGAGCCGAAGGAGATCATCGATCTCGGCAACGGCCAGAAACGCGGTATCGACACGCAGGTCTACGACACGTTCGAGATCGAGCGCATCGCCGGCGTCGCCTTCGAGCTGGCGCGCACGCGCTCCAACAAGGTCTGCTCGATGGAAAAACACAACGTCATGAAATCGGGCGTATTGTGGAAGGAAGTCGTCGCCGACACCCACAAGGCGAAATACGAGGATGTCGAACTGACCCACATGCTCGCCGACGCCGGCGGCATGCAGCTGGTGCGCTGGCCGAAGCAATTCGACGTGATCGTCACCGACAACCTCTTCGGCGACATGCTCTCCGACGTCGCCGCAATGCTGACGGGCTCGCTCGGCATGCTGCCCTCGGCCTCGCTCGGCGCGCCGGACGCGTTGACCGGCAAGCGCAAGGCGCTTTACGAGCCGGTGCACGGCTCCGCGCCGGACATCGCCGGGCAGGGAATCGCCAATCCGATCGCCATGATCGCCTCCTTCGCCATGTGCCTGCGCTATTCCTTCAACATGGTTCCCGAGGCGGACCGGCTGGAAAAGGCGATTTCCGACGTGCTCGATTCCGGCCTGCGCACCGGCGACATCATGTCGGACGGCTGCACCCGGGTCTCGACCTCCGAGATGGGCGACGCCGTGTTGAAGGCCTATGCCGGCGCATGACGCCATCACCGTCCGTTGGGCGGAACCCGGCGATCGCGCCGCGATCGCCGGCCTCGTCGAACAGACAAAGCGCCACTATGGCGAAGAGCCGGCGACAACCGCCGCGATGGAAGCCGCCGTCGCCGGCTGGCTCGAAGCGAAGCCGGGCCATGCGCTCTTCGCCATTGCGCTGGCGAACGATGCCGCGGCAGGATATGCGAGCGTGGCGGTCACTCCGCCTGCCATGGGGCTTTCCGCCGCGCTCTACTTGAAAGAGCTGTACGTTTCCGCCGACATGCGAAGCCTCGGCGTCGGCCATGAACTGCTCGCCTTCCTCGCCGAATTCTGCCTCGCCGAAAATATCGAACGCATCGACCTGACGACCGCAACCGGCAACGACGCCGGAATTCGCTTCTACGAACGCGAGGGCGCGGCAATCCAGCGCCAGAAAGTGTCGTTGCGTTTCGATACGGCAAGCCTCGAACGGCTTGCGGCCGGGCGTGAGAAACCGGGCTCTATGGCCTGATCGGCCAACATCAGGCGCCGCGGCGAGACAGGGTGACCCCCGCCTCCGCCGCCAACTCCGGACAATGCGGACTATTGCCAGGTCGTGAAACCGATCGACAGCGTCTTCGGTGAGCCGCCCGATATCCCGTTGACCCGGAATTGCGAGATGCGGCCCTCATTGGTCTTCACGCAGACATAGGAGCCGACCGGGATGTCGCGCAGGGAGACACGATCCGTCGTGAACCGCGCCGCGGCGCAGCCCGCCGCGCCCCTGTTCGAGCGATTGCCGACGCCGATCCGCGCGCCGTTGCGCGGCACCAGATAGAGCAGCGATGCCGTCTCCGCCTGGAACCAGAAATCGGCGCCCGCCTGGGTGACGCCCCCGCGGTCGAGATCGAACATGTAAGTCTGCGGAATATCGAGGCCTCCGGTGGCTGCCGTGCGCGGACCGCCGCCGCCTGCCGCCTGACAGTTGAACCCGCCGGAAACCGCCCGGCAGACCTGGCCGGCGGGCGCCTCGCGCTGCACGCTGCCGGACGCGCCGTAGATGCAGAGAAGCGCCGGCTTCCCGCCGATATTCCGAACCTTCGTCTCGGTCAGGCGGTTGACCATCGGGGTCGTCCACCAGCCGCCCGGCAGCGGGTCGGTAATGGTACGCCGCGCCTGATCGAGCGGGCAGCGGATCGTGTCCGCATGGGCGACGCCGGCTGTACCGGCCAGCATGGCGGCTATCGCCGCGATCTTGAAAATGAAACGCATCTTGTCTCTCCTCGTTACGCCGGATTCGGCGGATCGGGGCGAGGCTAGCCGCGGCATGCGCGCCGGCGATGTTGACTTTCGCACAGTCCTGGATCAAAAGGCGGCCACCATGAGCACCACGACGTCGAAAACCACGAAGACGATGTAACCGCTCCGCCCCTCACTCTCCCGGGGGCGGGATGAGTGGTGCTTGCCAAGCGACGGGGAGAGAGGAGCAGGAAGAAGGCCATGGGCTTCACTATCGCCATCGCAGGCGCAACCGGCAATGTCGGTCGCGAAATGCTGGAAATTCTCGCCGAGCGCGGGTTCCCGGCCGACACCGTCGTGCCGCTCGCTTCGCGCCGGTCCATCGGGCAGGAAGTGACCTATGGCGACAAGACGCTCAAGGTCCAGGCGCTCGAGAATTACGATTTCTCCGACTGCGACATCTGCCTGATGTCGGCCGGCGGAAACGTCTCGAAGGAATGGTCGCCGAAGATCGCCGCCAAGGGCTGCGTCGTGATCGACAACTCCTCGGCCTGGCGCTACGACTCGGACGTTCCGCTGATCGTGCCGGAAGTCAATGCCGACGCGGTCGAAGGCTTCACCAAGCGCAACATCATCGCCAATCCGAACTGCTCGACCGCCCAGCTCGTCGTCGCGCTGAAGCCGCTGCATGACGCGGCGACCATCAAGCGCATCGTCGTGTCGACCTACCAGTCGGTCTCCGGCGCCGGCAAGGAAGGCATGGACGAACTCTTCTCGCAGACCCGCGCCGTCTTCGTCTCCGACCCGATCGAGAACAAGAAGTTCACGAAGCGCATCGCCTTCAACGTCATCCCCCATATCGACGTCTTCATGGAGGACGGCTACACGAAGGAGGAATGGAAGGTGTTGGCCGAGACCAAGAAGATGCTCGACCCGAAGATCAAGGTCACCTGCACGGCCGTGCGCGTGCCCGTCTTCATCGGCCATTCCGAGGCGGTGAATATCGAGTTCGAAAAGCCGATTACCGCCGACGAGGCGCGCGACATCCTGCGCGAGGCGCCGGGCTGCCTCGTCATCGACAAGCACGAGGACGGCGGCTACGCCACGCCCTATGAGAGCGCCGGCGAGGACGCGACCTATATCAGCCGCATTCGCGAGGACGCGACGGTCGAGAACGGGCTCAACCTGTGGGTTGTCTCCGACAATCTGCGCAAGGGCGCCGCGCTGAACACGGTCCAGATCGCCGAACTTCTGGTCAACCGGCACCTGATCGAGCCGAAGAAAAAGGCCGCCTGATCGTCCTTTCTTGAAACGATAGGGCCGGGAGGGAAACCTCCCGGCCTTTTTCGAAGGGTCAGGGAGCCCTGGCCGCCAACCGTGCAAACAGCGCCAGATGATCGGATCCGACCTTTGCGCTCACTCGTCTCTGTACCGTGACGACATCCTTCGAGGTCAGGACATGATCGAGAGGCAACCCGAACGGAACCGTCCGGAACAACCACGTATTGAGCAGTGGATGGCCGAGCGCGCTGTCTCTGAGATCGCCAATCTCCGCCATGTGCGCAAACGAGGGTGACCAGGGCGTAACGTTCAGATCTCCCACCAGAAAGCTTGGTCCGCCGGCAGACTTCGCCTTCTCGGCAGCGGAGACGAGAACCCGGTCCCGAAACGCCGTTCCCAGCATGGGCGGCGGCGCATGAACGGCGATCATCCGCCACGCAATATCGGGACTTCGAACGGTCATGTTGAGGATCGGGACGAATTCCTCTTCCCGATCGACAATGACATTCTCCAGCGGGAAGCGGCTGAACACCCGCAAATCGAACGTGTTCTTTCCCGCCGTCCCCACCCCGAACGGATAGTCGTCCTTGAATAACGGCGGATAGTCCGTGTCCGTCCGCGGAGTGATTTCGGTCAGGACCACAACATCCGGCGACCAGTCTTCCACGAGGCGAGCCACGCGGTCCGGATCGGCTTGCCCGTAGAACAGATTGAGGGTCATCACCGAAAGCGTCGAGGCGTTTTCCGCCGCATTGGCGGGTCGGGCGTTGATATAGGGCAGGACCGGCATCGAATTCGCCGCACACAATGCCAGGATCAGGATGGCGCGACCGCGAGAACGCATCGCCAGCGCGGCGAAAAGCAAAATGGCGCTGACAACGAGCAATTGCAGGCGAAGATTGGACAGAAGCTCTCCGAACGCCCAGAGCGTGCCGGTAAAACTGATGAGCGTGGCGACAAGTAGCGCCGATCCCGCGAGGGTAAACGTACCGCGCCCCAATCTCCGCCAACACCGCATGCGACCATTAACCGCCAGAACTGGGGCCTATTTGCGACATCGCGGAATGGCCGTGCCCGCGACAAATTGTGCATCGCCGTCGCGCGCTCTGGATCATTATGTTGATATCAATACAATCAGCGCATGTCCGGCCAGAGCAAATTTCCCTATCTGTCGACGCTGGAAGTGCGCGACACATGCGTGTGCCTGCATCTTCAGCGCGCCGCGCGCGCCGTCGCGCGCCGTTTCGACGAAGCCTTCCGTCCGCTCGGCCTGACCAACGGGCAATATTCGCTGCTGATGTCGCTGAACCGCCCGGAAGCGCCGAAAATGGGCGATGTCGCCGAGCTGCTGGCGCTCGACCGGACGACGCTGACGGCCAACCTGAAACCGCTCGAACGGCGCGAATTGGTCTCGATCGAGCCCGACCTGTCTGACAAGCGCAGCCGCCGGCTGAGGCTGACGGAAAAGGGCGAGGAATTGCTCCTCGCGGCCTACCCCATCTGGAAGAAAACCCATGCGGAACTCGATGACCTCATCGACGATCCGCAGCGCATGCGCGACGAGCTCGTCCGCCTGTCCTGACATCCCGGCAACGAAAAAGGCCGGCGAGATCGTCGCCGGCCCATGTTGTCTGTTCGCTTCGCCCTACTCGGCGGCTTTCGGGAATTCCCGGACATTTTCGAAGGATTCCTGCTCCTTCGAAGTATCGTCCGTGTCGGAAGGCTGTTCCGCCACGGCTTTTTTCTTGCGGCGGAACAGCTTGGCGAGCAGGCTGCGCTCGTCGGCGATCCAGGCATTGTCGCGAGTGAACACCATCAGCGCGGCCGGCGTCACCACCAGCGTCAGCATGGTCGAGAAGGCGAGGCCGAAAACGATGGCGCTCGACAGGGCGATCCACCATTGCGTCGACGGCGCGCCGATCGTCACCTCGTGGCTGAGGATGGCGAGGTTGACGCCGAAGGCGATCGGCAACACGCCGAGAATGGCGGTCACGGCCGTCAGCATCACCGGACGCACGCGCTCGCGGCAGGTCTCGAGAACGGCCTCGAGCTTGTCCCAGCCCTCCGAACGCAGATGCACATAGGTGTCGATCAGCACGATGTTGTTGTTCACCACCACGCCGGCCAGCGCGATCGTGCCCACCGCCGTCATCACGATGACGAAGGGCATTTGCATGATCAGCAGTCCGAGTAGAACGCCCACCGTCGACATGACCACCGCCGTCAGCACCAGGAACACATAGGTGAACCGGTTGAACTGGGCGAGCAGCAGCGCGAAAATCAGGAAGATGGCGACGCCGAATGCCTGTCCGAGGAAGGCGGAGGCCTCCTGGCTTTCTTCATTCGAGCCGCCGAGCTTCCAGCGGATATTCTCCGGCAGGCCGAGATCCGGCAGCGCATTGGCGACCATCGCCTGATATTCGGCGTCCTGTACGCCTTCCACCAGGTTCGACTGAACGGTGATGGTGCGCGTACCGTCGATCCGCTTCAGCGTGCCGAGGCTCCGCGCCGGCTCGCGCGTCACGAAGTTCGACAGCGGCACGGCGCCCTGCGCCGTCTCGATGCGCAACTGGTCGAGCGTCGACAGCGTGCGGCGATCCTCGGGCAGGCGCAACCGGATATCGACCGCGTCGTCGGCTCCCGCCGGACGATAGTCGGAGAGTTTCAAACCGGTGGTCACGAGCTGCACGACGGTGCCGACAGAGCCGGGACCAATGCCGTATTTGGCCGCCTCGGTCCGGTTGACCTCCAGTTCCCAGTCGATCGACGGCGGCGGCAACCCGTCCGAAAGGTCGATGACCTCGGGGATCGTTCTCAGATAATTGGCGACCGTCGCGGCAGCCTCGTCGAGCCCTTCCGGATCGTCGGCCGACAATTCGACCTGGATCGGCTTGCCCTGCGGCGGGCCCGCTTCCGGCACCGACACTTCCGCCTCGATGCCGGGCATGCCATGCAACGCGCCGCGCAGGTCGGTCAGGATCTCGCTTGCATTCTTGCGCTCGCGCCAGTCGACGAATTCGTACTGGATGGTGCCGATCACGTCCTCGTCGACCGAACCGCCGAAACCGCCGCCGCCCGTCGACGCGCCGACCCGGGTATAGACGGTTTCGATACCCGGCCATGACAGCATGCGCTGTTCGACCTGGCGCACCGCGGCGTCCTGCTCGTCGAGCGAAAGGTTGCCCCGCGCATGGACATAGACGAGCCCGTATTCCGGCTCGACATTCGGGAACAGCTCGACGCCGCTATTGTATTTGCCGAAGGCGACGACGATGACGACCATCAGCGCCGAGACGATACCCAGCGTCAGGCCCGGGAAACGCACTGCCTTCTTGACCACGGCCATGTAGAGACCGTCGGGTTTGCGTTCCTCGACATGCGCCTTGCCGAAGATTGAGCCGAGCGTCGGCGCGAAGAACAGCGCATAGAGAATCGACGCCGTCAGCGTGAAGATCAGGGTCAGCGGCAGGTAACCCATGAATTCGCCCATGATGCCGGGCCAGAACAGCAGCGGCGAAAAGGCCGCGATACGCGTCGCGGTGGCGACGACAACCGGCCCGAACATGCGCCGCGCCGCTTCGGCGAAGGCCGGACCGGACGGCATGCCCTCGGTCATCCGCCGTTCGGCATATTCCGTCACGATGATCGCGTCGTCGACAAGCATGCCCACGGCGAGGATCAGGCTGAACAGGACCACGATATTGACCGTGAAACCGGCGACCGACAGGGCGAGAATGCCCATCAGGAACGACGTCGGAATGGCGAGGCCGATCAGGATCGAGGAGCGGATGCCGAGGAAGTAGAGGATGACGATGAAAACGAGGATCACCGCCGTCAGCACCGAATTCTGCAGATCCTCGAGAAGGGTGCGGATGTCCGTCGACTTGTCCTGGCTGTAGGAGACGTCGACACCGGCCGGCAGCACCGACTTGAACTCCTCCGATACCGCCTTCACCGCGTCGATCGTCTCGATCAGGTTCGAGCCGGACCGTTTCGACACTTCGATGGCGATAGCCGGCTTGCCGTCCAATCGCGCGATGGAGGTCGCGTCTTCGAAGGTCGAGCGGATATCGGCGAGATCGCGCGCCCGCACGACCGCATTGCCGGAGGCGGCGATCGGCAGGTTGGCGATATCCTCGACCGTCTCGATCAGCGCCGGAACCTTGACGGCATATTTGCCTTCCTCGCCCTGCAGCGTGCCGGCGGCGACCAACTGGTTGTTGGCCGCCACGCCGCCGATCAGCTGATCGAGCTGCAGATTGTAGGAGGACAGCTTCACCGGATCGATGATGACCTCGACCATCTCGTCGCGCGAACCCTGGAGATTGGCTTCGAGAACGCCGCCGACCTCCTCGATCTGGTCGCGCAGTTCCTTGGCGGCGCGCGTCAGCACCCGTTCCGGCGCATCGCCGGACAGCGTCACGACGAGGATCGGGAATTCCGAAATATTGACCTCGTTGACCGAGGGTTCGTCGGTCCCGTCGGGAAACTCCCGCTTGGCGTCGTCCACCTTGGAGCGCACATCTTCGAGCGCGGTCGACATATCCGCGTCCGGCTCGAACTCGATGATCACATTGCCGCCGCCCTGATAGGCGTTGGAGGTGAACGTATCGATGCCCTTGAGGTTCTTGATCTGCGTCTCGACCGGCCGGATCAGCAGCCGTTCGGCGTCCTCGGGCGAAATGCCCTGGAGATGCAGGCTGACATAGACCACGCCGACCTGGACGTCGGGCTCGGCCTCCTTGGGAATATTGATATAGGCCAGTGCGCCGGCGACCAGAAAGAACAGCAGCGCGGTGATCGTCAGCCGCGCATTCTTGACCGCAATGCCGAGGAAACCCATCATGTTCAGCTTGCTCCCGCGGTCGCTTCCTCGACCAGTTTACGCACGGTGTCGGCATCGGCCTCGACCGGGTTGACCTTGACGCCGTCGCCGACGAAATTCTGGCCGGCCACGATCACCCGGGCACCCTGCGGGATGCCGCCGAGGATCAGCGCACCCGTCGAATCGTCGACGATATCGATCGGATGGAACTCGACGATGTCGTCGTCATTGACAGAGCGGACACCCAGTTCGCCATTATCGTTCAACGCCACGACCGAGCGCGGAACCGGCGTCGCCAGAACGGGATCGCCGCGCAGGATGACTTCCGTGGTCATTCCGGCGGAGATCGCCAGATCGGCATTGGGAACCTCGACTTCGACCGTGTAGGTGCGCGTCGCGGCCTGGGCCGAACGGCTGACATAGCGCACGGTCCCTGTCACGGTCTCGCCGGTGATCAGCCGCAGCTCGGCGTTTTCGCCAACATCGACCACGTCGAGATCGCTCTCATTGACCTCGCCCACACCGATGATCGGATCGAGCGCTATCAGCGTCGCAACAGCGGTGCCGCTTGAAACGGCGGCGCCCTCTTCGACATCCACCACGTCGATCACACCGTCATACGGGGCCACGACATCCAGCTTGTCGACTTCGGCTTGCGCCGCCTCGACCTGGCTTTCGGCCGCCTTCAGCGCCGATTGGGCCGCATCGCCCTGCAATTTAGCCAATGTGCCCTTGTCGACCAGCCGCATCGTCGCCTCGGTCTGCGCCTTGGCCTGTTCGAGCGCCTGTTCGGCGGATCGCAGCGCGGCGTCGCGGCCTTCCGGCGCGATACGCGCGATCACGTCGCCTTCCTTCACGGCCGCGCCCTGCTTGATCAGCAACTCGCCGATAATGCCGCCCGCGCGCGCGGTCAAAGTCGTGACCTTGTCCGCCTTGGTGACACCCGAAATTTTTACCGAACGCGCATGCTGCAATTGCGGAATGACGGCGACGCCCACCGTCTGCAGCGGCTTCGCATCCTCTCCGGCATCTTCCGGTGCGGCGGTTTCGGCGGCAGGCGTCGCGGATTCCGCATCCGCGGCACTTCCGACGGAGGAGAATTCGCCTGTGGCGATCCAGGCGGCCGAACCCAGGAAAACAAGAATGGCCAGATAGCGGTTAGCTTTCATCGTCGTCTCTTAAACGTCTGGAACGGCATGCGGCTCAAACGGGAGTCAAGTGGCCGCAATCAGTTCCTATTCAATATTTCCGACCGAATTACTGGTCGTTTTCGAACATTTACGAAATCGATTGTTGTCGGAATGCCACATAACGAGGAGCAAAACGCAATCGACAATCGATCAGGCGAATTCGACCTCCCGGGAAAGAGGCAGGCTGCGGACGCGTTTTCCGGTCAGGGAACGGACCGCATTGGCAAGAGCGGGGGCGGCTGGCGGCGTTCCGATTTCTCCAACACCGCCAAGGGATTGTGAATTTTCCAGGATCTCGATCTCGAATTTCGGGCACCGGTCGATACGCATGGCATCGAAGTCGTAAAAATTCTGCTGATCCACCTTACCGCCGCTGAAGGTGATTTCCTGGCCGATTGCGGCCGACAGTCCAAAAACGATGCCGGATTCGATCTGCGAGCGGACAATGCCGGGATCGAGCGCCCGACCGACCTCGGCCACCGCCCAGACCTTCTCGACGGAGATCCCGTCTTGTGTCTCGGCAACCTGGACGACTTCTCCGACCCAGGATCCGAAACTCATCGTGAAGGCCACGCCCTTCGCCTTGCCGCTGCGCAACGGCCGGTCCCAATTGGAGATGTCGCGCAGTTTCTCCATCACCGCCACGGCGAGCGGATAATCGGCCATCAGTTGCTGCCGCAGATCGATCGGGTCGCGTCCGGCCCGTTCGGCGATCTCGTCCATGAAACACTCATGGAAGAAGCCGTTGTAGGAATATCCGACCGAGCGCCAGAAGCCGACCGGTATCGGCATGTCGATCTCGATGCCGGCGACGCGGTAATTCGGGATCGAATAGGGCTGGTCGAAGGCGCCTTCGGTCAGCAACCGCTCCGGCCCGAAGACCGGCAGCGAGGGAAACATCCGCTTGCCGATGCTTTTCAGGATCGACGGCGTCGCGATGCGCATATCGACGGCGTCCGGCATGCCGTTGACATCCATGCGGACACGCAAGCGCGCCGCCGCCGCCGGCCGGTAGACGTCATGCGTCATGTCCTCTTCGCGTGTCCAGGTCACCTTGACCGGCCGCCCGCCGGCTTGCTTCGCCAGTTCCGCCGCATAGAGCACGAAATCGGGTTCGGACCTGCGGCCGAATCCGCCGCCGAGATAGGTCGAATGGATCGTCACCGCGTCGCTGTCGATCCCGATGGCGCTGGCGAGAATCGTCTGGATCAGCGTCGGCGCCTGGGTCGGCGCCCAGACCGTCAGCTTGCCATCTTCGAATTGCGCCGTCGCATTCATCGGCTCCATCGTGGCATGGGCGAGGAACGGCACTTCATAGTCGGCCTCGAAGATCGAATCCGGCGGCGCATCGCCGAATGCGAAATCGACGTCGCCATCGTCGCGCCAGGCCGATCCCTTCCACGGGCCGTCGATCGTATCGCGGAAGACCCGCATGATCGATTCCGTATCCGACGGGTAGGGCGCATCGCCCCATTCGACCTCGATCGCCTCGGCCGCCTGGAAAGCCGCCCATGTGTTCTCGGCAATGATGCCGAAACCCGAACCGGTCTGCGTTTCCAGCCGGACGATCTTGACGACCCCCGGCACGGCTTCGGCGAATGACGTGCTTGCCGTCTCGATGCCGCCGCCGAGCTTCGGATTCATCACGACCGTGCCGTAAAGCATGTCCGGCAAATCCACATCGATACCGAATTCCGCGGCGCCGGTGACTTTCCCGAGCAGATCGACGCGCTGCTGCGTTTTCCCGAGCACCGTCCAATCGGCGGGATCCTTCAAGGCGATCTCGTCGGGAACGGGCAGGGCGGCCGCTTCGGCGGCTATCGACGCGATGCTCACACGCCGTCCGCTCGGCGCGACGATTTCGGGGCCGTCGAATTGCAGCCTCGCGGCAGGCGTTGCAAGCCGCTCCTGGGCTGCGGTGAGCAGCAGGATTCGCGCCACTGCTCCCGCATGCCGCATCTTTTCATAGGCGTCGCGGGTCGAGGTGGACGAGCCCGTGATCTGCATCCCGGCAAGCGGCCCGAACGCACGCGTCGCCTTGCGCATCGTTTCGGCGAAGAGCGAGTTGCTGAGTTCGGAATAGGGACCGCCCTGTTCGAGCACCGCCAGATTGTAATAGGCGGGCGATGTCGGCCCCTGCTCGACGGACACGGTTTCGAGCGGCACGCCGAGTTCCTCGGCGACCAGCGCGGCAAGCGTGGTGTGGACGCCCTGGCCCATTTCGGCGCGCGGCGCGATAACCGTGATTTTCCCGTCCGCACCGACCTTCACATAGGGATTGAAGGTCTCTTCGCCCGCGCCGAGTTCGGCTTCGAGCGGATTGGGGCGCGGCCGGCTGGCGGCATAATAGCCGACGGCGAGCCCGCCCGCGACGAGGCCGGTCCCGATCAGGAATGTGCGGCGGAGTATCTTGCCCATCGCCTCACGTCTCGCTGGCGGCCGGCTCGTCGGCCGGAAGCGGCATCGCCGAGGCGGCGCGCTTGATGGCGGCGCGAATCCGCGAATAGGTTCCGCATCGGCACAGATTGCCGGACATCGCCGAATCGATGTCGTCATCGCTCGGCTGCGGATTTTCCTCGAGCAAGGCCACGGCGGCCATGATCTGGCCGGACTGGCAATAGCCGCATTGCGGCACCTGTTCGTCGATCCAGGCCTGCTGGACGGGATGCAACACACCGTCCGTCGCCAGACCCTCGATCGTACGAATTTCGCCTTCGACGTCGCCGACGGCGGTCACGCAGGAAAAGGTCGCCGCGCCGTCGATGATGACCATGCAGGCGCCGCAGCTCGCCACGCCGCAACCGAATTTCGTGCCCTTCAGCCCGGCAATGTCACGAAGCGCCCACAAAAGCGGCATCGCGGGATCGACGTCGAGTTCGATCGTGTCACCATTGATTGTGAGCTGCATGGCGGTTCCGTGTTCATAAGGGGAGCACAGCGCCGGCTTCCACCGGATACCCGTCCTGACAAATTGACAAAATAACGAATAATGTCATATCGTCAAGAGATGATGTTCCAAACCACCCCGGACAAGCGCGGCACGATCATTGCCGCGGCTTTCGATGTTTTCATCAACTATGGCTTCCGAAAGACATCGATGGACGACATCGCGCGCGCCGCGGGCATGTCCCGGCCGGCGCTCTACCAGGTTTTCAGGAACAAGACCGAGATTTTCCGCGCCGCGTCAATGGGGCTGCTCGAAGTTCTCGGCCATATGGCGCGCAAGGCCTTCGACAGCGACAAGCCGTTCGAGGAACGGCTCTACGATTCGATCGACCAGTCGATCCTGGCGGTTCACCGCAAGATCGACGCGACGCCGCATGGCGCCGAGCTGATGGGCGTGAACGAGGAAATCGCCAGCGACATCGAGGCGCAATGGTGCGACCAGATGATCGAGGCGATTGCCGCCGGCATTTCGGATGCGGCGGACAGGGGCGAGATCGCACTTCATTCGACTGGCGCAGACGCCCGCAGCGTCGCCACCATCGTGATGCAGGCGATGGAAGGCATGAAGGGCAAATATCTGCGCGGGGAACCGATCGAGGGCGACGTGCGGCGTCTCGTGGCCTTCGTCAACGGCGCACTGACCGCCGGCATGAAGGACAGCTAACCGTTAAGCGTTCTGCCTCTTGGGTTTCATCCGCTCCATCGCCTCCCGCATACGGCGTCCGATCGGCTTGTCGAGCGTATGCGGCAGGAGGTTGGGCGCGACTTCCTCCGTGAGGTCGAGCGTGGATCGCTTGCCGATCGTCTCGAAATTCTGCTCCAGGAAGTCCGCGGCCGCCGCCCGGCCCATCTCTTTGAGATATTCGAGAAACGTCCATTCCGCGTTGGCCTTCGAGGACGCCGTCAGATCGCTCACGACCGCGTCAGCGGCGACACGGTGCATGCGGATCGCCTTGTAGCTCGTGCCGTCCAGCCGGCCGTCGGCGATCAGCCGGCGCACGAACTCGATCGCGCGAAATTCCCGCAGGAGCGCCGAATTGAAGGTGATCTCGTTCATCCGGTCCTGGATCTCGATGGCCGAACGCGGCGTCTTGTCGGTCTCGATCGGATTGATCTGCACCAGCAGGCAATCCTGCGTCTCGGTTTCGTAGAAAAACGGAAACAGCGCCGGATTGCCGCCGAAACCGCCATCCCAATAGGGCACGCCGTCGATTTCCACCGCCTGGAAGATCGTCGGCAGGCAGGCCGAGGCCAGCACCACGTCGGGCGTCAGTTCCTCCTGGCCGAAGACGCGCACCTTGCCCGTCCACACATTGGTCGCCGAGACGAAGATCTTGATCGCGCCGCAATGCTTCACCCGGTCGAAATCGATCTGCTTTTCGACCACGTCGCGCAGCGGATTGATCCCGAGCGGATTGGTGTCATAGGGCGAAAACACCCGCGACATCAGGTCGAAGAACCGGTAACTCGGCGAATAATCGAGGCTCCAGTTCCCCCAGAACACATCGAGCGGCGTGCGCTGCACCGGGGAGAAGCGGCCCTTCTTGCTGACCGCCAGCCAGAAATCGTGCAGGGCCTGGCGCGCGCCGTCGCGGCCGTCCCTGGCCCAGCCGTCGGCCAGAACCACGGCGTTCATGGCGCCGGCGCTCGTTCCGGAGATCGCCTCGAAATCGAGCCGTCCGTCCTCCAGCAGCGTGTCGAGCACGCCCCAGGAGAAGGCGCCATGCGATCCCCCGCCCTGCAGGGCGAGATTGATGGTTTTATTGCGTCGGGCCACGGGGGACGCCTTTCATGACTGTCAGAGAGCTGTCCAGCCGCCATCGACGGAGATCGTCGTGCCGGTGATCTGTTCGGCATGGTCGGAGCACAGGAAGACGACGGTGCCGCCGATCTGCTCGACGGTCGCGAACTGCTTCGACGGCTGGCGCTCCAGCAGCACCTCGCGCACCACCGTATCGCGGTCCATGTCGTATTTCGCCATCGTGTCGGGGATTTGCGCCTCGACCAGCGGCGTCAGCACATAACCGGGGCAGATCGCGTTGCAGGTGATCGGGTCTTCCGCCGTTTCCAGCGCGACGACCTTGGTCATGCCGACGACGCCATGCTTGGCGGTCACATAGGCGGACTTGTAGGGCGAGGCGGTGAGCCCGTGCGCGGAGGCGATGTTGACCACCCGGCCCCATTTGTTTTCGCGCATCATCGGCAAGGCCGCCGCAGTGGTGTGAAAGGACGAGCTCATATTGATGGCGATGATCCGGTCCCAGGTCTCGGGCGGAAAATCCTCGATCGCGGCGACATGCTGGATGCCGGCATTGTTGACGAGAATGTCGACATGGCCGAACCGGTCCGCCGCCCTGGCGACGAGGGCGCGGCAATCCTCGCCCTTCGACATATCGGCCTGGATGTAGACGGTCTCGTTGCCGTGCTGTTTGGAAATCTCTTCCGCGAGCGCGTGATCCTCGTCCTTGTCCGTGTAGGAGTTGATGACCACATTGTGCCCTTCGGCGGCCAGCGCATGCGCGATGCCGAGCCCGATGCCCGAATTCGATCCCGTGATGACGGCGGTCCTTTGTTTTGTCATTGACCTGCTCCATTGCTTGATTAGATCGGCTGCATGGCCGGATCGGCCTGGTTGTTGCACTGCAACATAGTGGCTAATGCGTTTCCTGCCAGCCATGTTGCATTAAGATTTTGTAAGACGAGGAAAAGGGATGACGATCGGGATCTACGGCTATCCGGGCTGCACCACGGTCAAGAAGGCGCGTGAATGGGCCGAGACAAAGGGGCTTGGGCCCGATTACGAGCATTTCGCGAAGCTGCCCGATCTGAAGGCACGGATCGCGGCATGGGCCGAATCGGCCGGCATGGACGCAGTGTTCAACGAAAAGGCGCAAACCTTTCGCAAGATGGCCCCCGAGGAGCAGGCGGCGATCACCGCCAGCGACACGGCGAAGATCGAGGCCATGGCCGCCGATCCGCGCCTGATCAAGCGCCCGGTCGGCACCGACGGCAAGACGGTGCTCACCGGCTTCAACCAGGCCGATTGGGAAAAGGCCTTCCTCTGAGACCTTTCGCGCGATTGCGCGGAAATGCCCGAAACGATATGGAAGCGGCCAACGGCACGGACCTTTCAGCGATGAGCCACTATCTGAGCGAACCCTTTCCCCGCCACCGCACCGTCGGCGTCGATGTCGGCGGCGTGATCGTCGGAGGCGAGGCGCCCGTCGTCGTCCAGTCGATGACCAACACCGACACGGCGGATGTGGATTCCACCGTCGCGCAGGTCGCGGCGCTGCACCGCGCCGGCTCCGAGATCGTCCGCATCACGGTCGACCGCGACGAAAGCGCCGCCGCCGTGCCGAAAATCCGCGAAAGGCTGGAACGGCTCGGCATCTTCGTGCCGCTGGTCGGAGATTTCCATTATATCGGCCACAAGCTGCTCGCCGATCACCCGGCCTGCGCCGAGGCGCTCGCCAAGTACCGCATCAATCCGGGCAATGTCGGCTTTCGCGACAAGCGCGACCGGCAGTTCACCGATATCGTCGAAATCGCGATCCGGCATGACAAGCCGGTGCGGATCGGCGTCAATTGGGGGTCGCTCGACCAGGAACTGCTGACCAGGCTGATGGACGAGAACCACGAGGCCGGCGCCCCCCTGACCGCCCGTCAGGTGACGCGCGAGGCGATCATCCAGTCGGCGCTGCTTTCCGGCGAACTTGCCGAACAGGTCGGCCTGCCCCGGTCGCGGATCATCCTGTCGGCCAAGGTCAGCCAGGTCCAGGATCTCGTCGCCGTCTACACCGAACTGGCGAAACGCTCCGACTATGCGCTGCATCTGGGCCTCACCGAGGCGGGCATGGGCTCGAAGGGCATCGTCGCCTCGTCGGCCTCGATGGGGATCCTGCTGCAGCAGGGCATCGGCGACACGATCCGCATCTCGCTGACGCCGGAACCGGGCGGCGACCGGACCCGCGAGGTGCAGGTCGCGCAGGAACTGTTGCAGACTATGGGTTTCCGCCAGTTCCTGCCCGTCGTTGCCGCATGCCCCGGCTGCGGCCGCACCACTTCGACCGTCTTCCAGGAACTCGCCCAGACCATCGAGGCGGATTTGCGGGAGCATATGCCGGTCTGGCGCGACAAATATCCGGGCGTCGAGGAACTCAAGGTCGCCGTGATGGGCTGCATCGTCAACGGGCCCGGCGAATCGAAACACGCCGATATCGGCATCTCACTGCCCGGCACCGGCGAGACGCCGGCTGCGCCGGTCTTCATCGACGGCAAGAAGGCGGCGACGCTTCGCGGCGCCAACATCGCCGCCGATTTCCAGGCAATGGTGGCGGACTATATCGAGCAGCGTTTCGGCGAGAGCTCCCAAAGGAAAGCCGGCTAATGAATTTCGGGCGGGCGGCGATATTCGCTGCGGCCCGGACTTTGGCGGCGGTGCTTGCGCCGCCTGTTCTCGCTCAACCGGTCTTGGCCGAAGAGAACGATGTCCGCGTCGTGCTGCCTCTCCAGCTCGATGGCGCTTCGCCCGAAATGGAATTCGAGCGCGTCGACCCGGATGCGGACAAGAAAACCTATGACGCCGCCGCCCTCTGTGGGCTGATCTCCGCCGCCGCCGAGGAGCACGGCCTTCCAAAGCCCTATTTCGCCAGGTTGATCTGGAAGGAAAGCCGATTCAAGATCAATGCGGTCTCGCCGGCCGGCGCGCAGGGCATCGCGCAATTCATGCCGGCAACCGCCATGCGCCGGAAATTGCGCGATCCCTTCGATCCGGAACAGGCGATTCCGGCCTCCGCTGCTTATCTCGCCGATCTCAGGGAGGATTTCGGCAATCTCGGCCTCGCCGCCGCGGCCTACAATTCCGGCGAGGAACGCGTTTCACGCTGGCTCGCAAAGGGCGGCTATCTGCCCTTCGAGACCGAGGACTATGTGCTCACCATTCTCGGCAAGCCGGTCGAGACGTTCCGCGAGGCCACGGAAGACGAGGAACAGCCGCCGCTCGATGCCGAAAAGTCCTTCGACGAAGCCTGCCGCGCCCTGCCGGTGAAACCGGTTACCGCGACGCTCTATGCCTCCACCGACATTCCGCCATGGGGCGTGCAAGTGGCGGGAAATTTCAATCGGACGGCAGCGGTCAAGCAATGGGAACGCCTGCGCGTGAAGATTGCCCGCATCATCGGAGACGTCGAACCGGCCATTTTTTCCAAACGCGGCACGATTGGCCGGAAACAGATGCACGTCGTCCAGATCGGCGCATCGGACAAGCGCGAGGCGAACGACCTGTGCAACAAGCTCCGCCTTGCCGGCGGATCCTGCGTGGTTGTCCGCAACTGATTCAATTCGTTTCCGAATCGACCCCTCTATTCTCGGGACATTGACTGCCCGGAAAGGGCATCAGGATTGCCGGTAGGCGACAAAACGCGCCGCCGCCCGCAGCGTGTCGCCGGACGGTCCGAAGGGCTCCAGCAACGTTTCCGCCTCGGCAACCAGCCGGTCCAGTTCCTTTCGCGCCCAGTCCGCACCCCGCAAGCCAACCAGGGTCACCTTGCCAGCCGCATCGTCCTTGCCTGTCGCCTTGCCCATCCGGTCGGCGGTCTGGGTCACGTCCAGAAGGTCGTCGGCCAACTGGAAGGCGAGCCCGATCGTTTCCCCATAGATCCGCATGCGGTTGACATCTTCGCTGGCCGCATTGCCGAGGATCGCTCCCGCCTCGCAGGCGAATCGGATCAGCGCGCCGGTTTTCATCGCCTGCAGCATGCGAACGCCATCCTCGTCGGGCGGCGCGGTCGCCGCCGCCAGATCGAGAGCCTGCCCACCGGCCATGCCGCCAAGACCGGCCGCGCGTGCAAGACGGTTGGCGAGCTCAGCCCGGGCGTCCCCGTCCAAACCGTTGCCGCGATCGGTCACCAGATCGAAGGCGAAGGTGAGCAGGCTGTCGCCGGCCAGTATGGCGGCCGCCTCGTCATAGGCCTTGTGCACGGTCGGCTGGCCGCGCCGCAAATCGTCATCGTCCATCGCCGGCAGGTCGTCATGGATGAGCGAATAGCAATGGACGCATTCAAGCGCCGCCGCCACCGGCATCGCCTGCGCCTCGCCGGCGCCGAACAGGCCGGCCGTCTCGATCACAAGGAATGGCCGGAAACGCTTGCCGCCGTTCAGGACGCCGTGGCGGATCGCGGCCATCAGCCGCGCCGGTCTTTCGATCTCCCCGGCAAGCGTCGCGCCTTGCAGCGCCTCGGTGAGATAGATTTCGATCCGCGCGGCGCGGGCGGACAAGGCGGCGATGAATGCGGCATCGGTCATGCCTTCCGATGGCCGGTCGACGCCGTCCGGTCAAGTCCGATCACGCGGACGGGCTTATCGCAGTTGCGGCGGCGGAACGATTTGCCTAGGAATTGCCGGTCATCGCGCCCGGACGGTCCGGGCCGCCAACCGGCAGTCGACGCATTGGCTCCCAAGGGCAAATCCGCGAAGGGAAATTCGGCCAAGTCAGGTGGCGGCGGCAAGGCTGCCGCCAAACGCTGGCGCCGGACCGCCTTGCGCTGGCTGCGCCGGCTCGCCATCGCCCTGGTCGTCCTGATCATCCTGCCGCCCGCCCTGACGGTTCTTTACCGCGCCGAATTTACCCATCCCTGGTCCACGCTCATGCTGCGCGACATGGCGACGCTGCAGCACTGGGAGCGCGACTGGGTCGAGTTCGAAGCGATCGCTCCCGTGCTCGTCCAGTCCGTGATGGTCTCCGAAGACGGCCAGTATTGTTCGCATAACGGCGTCGACTGGACCGCCCTCAACGCCGTCATCGACGACGCACTCGAGGGCGAGGCGACCCGCGGCGCATCCACCATCACCATGCAGACGGCCAAGAACCTGTTCCTGTGGCCGAGCCGCTCCTTCCTGCGCAAGGGCATCGAAATCCCGCTGGCGCTGTGGATCGATCTTGTCCTGCCGAAGCAACGCGTCATGGAGATCTATCTGAACATCGCCGAATGGGGCGACGGCATTTACGGCGTCGAGGCTGCGAGCTGGACCTATTTCGGCCGCCCGGCCTCGGAGCTGACCGCCCGCCAGGCCGCACTGCTTGCCGTTACGCTTCCGAACCCCTATCTCCGCGATCCGGTCAATCCCGGACCCCGTGTCAACCGTCTCGCCAATGTGATTCAGGGACGCGCAGCCAAGTCGGGCGGCTATATTGGCTGCCTTTACTAGGCTGGAACAAATTTTTGCGGCGAGTCTGGTCAAGACGCCAATGAGCGTGTATAGGCGCGCAATCTTTTCATGCACATGTCGGGCATATGCAGACCGGGACCGGTCAGCAGGCTGGCTCGCCCGATGAAACTGGAGACTGAAAATGGCTGTTCCGAAGCGAAAAGTGACCCGCTCGAAGCGCGGCATGCGCCGTTCGGCTGACGCACTGAAAAACCCGTCCTATGTCGAGGACAAGAATTCCGGCGAACTGCGCCGTCCGCACCATATCGACCTGAAGACCGGCATGTATCGTGGCCGTCAGGTTCTGGAGCCGAAGGAAGGCTGAGCCTTCTGAAAAGCTTTCGATGAAATGAAAAAACCCGCGCTTTCGGCGCGGGTTTTTCTTTGTCCGTCAGGCGGAACCGCTACTTGTCGATTTCCGCGGCCATGATGGCAATCGCCTTCTGGTAGACACCGGCGGCGTTCCAGCCCTGGATGGCGCGGAAATTCGGCTGGCCCGGCTGGTAACCGGCGCCACGCCGCCAGCCATGCGCGCGCAGGAAATTCGCCGTCGAGGCAAGCGCGTCCCATTGCGAGCCGGCCAGATCGACACGGCGGTTGCCGTCACCATCGACGCCATACCGGAGCACGCTGCCCGGCAGGAATTGCGTGTGACCCACCTCGCCATGCATGGCGCCACGCGTGCTCGACGACAGAACGCCGCGGTCGACCAGCTGCAGGGCCGCATAGAGATGTTCGGTGAAGAAGGCGCTGCGCCGGCAGTCATAGGCCAGGGTCGCGATCGCCGACACCACATTCGCATTGCCCATGAAGCGGCCGAAACCTGTCTCCATGCCGTGAATGGCGAGCAACGGGCCGGCCGGCACGCCATATTTGCGCTCGATCGCCGCGAAGAACTTCGCATTCGCCCGCTTCCGGCTCTTGCCCTGCGAAATGATCGCGTTGGAGCCGCGAATCTGCATGAACTTCTGCAGGCTGTATTTGAAGCTTTTCTGGTTGCGGTCGGCATAGATCGTCTTGGTCGCGTAGCTCGTTCCCGCCAGCGCCTTCAATCCGCGATTTCCGATTCCGTTCGCCTTCGCTTCCGACGCGAATTGCGCCTTCCAGCGCTCGAAACCGCCTGCATTGTTGCCACACTGTGCCGCCTGTGCCGCACCGGCGAACAAACTTGTCGCGATTGCCGCAAGAAGCGCCAGTTTCGCCAATCTCAATTTCATTCCGTGACCTCCGGACGCAAAGTGCTCGATCGCCCCGCGCGGGACAATGCCCGATTCATGACGGAAAGTCAGTTGCGATTTTATTTCAAAACACGCTGAATTTTACCGCGCTCCGAAGATCGCGGTCCCGACACGAACGCTGGTCGCGCCAAAGCCGATCGCCGTTTCGAAATCGCCGGACATGCCCATCGACAGCTTGGCGATCCCGTTCTCCCCGGCCAGCTTGCGCAGCAAGGCGAAATGCGGACCCAGATTCTCGTCGAAGGGCGGGATGCACATCAGCCCCTCGATCGAAAGGCCGAGCTCTTCGCGGCAAAAACGCAGAAAATCCGCGCAGTCGTCCGGCGCGATGCCCGCCTTCTGTTCCTCCATGCCCGTATTGACCTCGACATAAAGCCGGACCGACTTGCCCTGCTTCTCCATCTCGCTGGCGATGCTGCGCGCGATCTTCTCGCGGTCGACCGTCTGGATGACATCGAACAGCGCGACGGCTTCCTTGGTCTTGTTCGACTGTAGCGGCCCGATCAGGTGCAGTTCCGTATTCGCATAGTCCTGTTTCAGCCCCGGCCATTTGCCCTGGGCCTCCTGGACGCGGTTTTCGCCGAACACGCGCTGGCCCGCATCGAGCACCGGCCGGATGGCCTCGGCCTCGAAAGTCTTGGAAACGGCGATCAGCTCGACGTCGCTCTCGGCGCGTCCCGCTTCCCTTGCCGCCGCCGCGATGCGGCTGCGCACGTCATTCAACCCGTCGACTGCCGACATTCCTGCCTCCGGCATGCTGCCCGGCCGCGGAGACCGGCCGGTTGTTGACGGCCTGCCCTTTTATCGGCATGAGACCGTTGATTTGATTTTGCGGCGCAAACTGCACGCCGCTGCGCAGAATTCAAGAGTTCCACCCGCATGGCAACCGAACGTTACAATCCCCGCGAAGCTGAACCGAAATGGCAGAAGGCCTGGTCGGAGGCGAAGCTCTTCGAGACCGACAATTCGGATCCGCGGCCGAAATACTACGTCCTGGAGATGTTCCCCTACCCGTCCGGGCGCATCCATATCGGCCATACGCGCAATTACACGATGGGCGACGTGGTCGCGCGGCACCGGCGCGCGCTCGGCTACAACGTCCTGCACCCGATGGGCTGGGACGCCTTCGGCATGCCCGCCGAGAACGCCGCCATGCAGAACAAGGTCCATCCCGGCAAATGGACCTACGACAATATCGACACGATGCGCGAGCAGCTCAAGCTGATGGGCCTGTCGATCGACTGGTCCCGCGAATTCGCGACCTGCGACGTCGACTACTACCACCGCCAGCAAATGCTGTTCGTCGATTTCCTCGAAAAGGATCTCGTCTACCGCAAGCAATCCAAGGTGAACTGGGACCCGGAAGACATGACCGTGCTCGCCAACGAGCAGGTCATCGACGGCCGCGGCTGGCGCTCTGGCGCACTGGTCGAACAGCGCGAACTGACCCAGTGGTTCTTCCGCATCACCAAATTCAGCCAGGATCTGCTCGATTCACTCGACACGCTCACCGAGTGGCCCGAGAAGGTGCGCGTCATGCAGCGCAACTGGATCGGCCGCTCGGAAGGCCTGCAGCTGCGCTGGGAACTGGTCGCCGAAACGGCGCCGGAAGGCGAGAGCGAACTGGAAGTCTATACGACCCGCCCGGATACGCTCTTCGGCGCCTCCTTCATGGCGATCGCCGCCGATCATCCGCTGGCGAAAAAGGCTGCGGCCTCCAATCCGGACCTTGCCGCCTTCTGCGAGGAATGCCGCCGGCACGGCACATCCGTCGCCGAGCTGGAAACGGCCGAGAAGAAGGGTTTCGATACCGGCATCCGCGTCGTTCATCCCTTCGATCCGGACTGGACGCTGCCGGTCTATGTCGCCAATTTCGTCCTGATGGACTACGGCACGGGCGCCATTTTCGGCTGCCCGTCGGGCGACCAGCGCGACCTCGATTTCGCCAACAAATACGGCCTGCCGGTCATCCCCGTGGTGATGCCGGCCGACGCCGATGCCGCGACCTTCCAGGTCACAGAGGAGGCCTATGTCGATGACGGCGTGATGATCAATTCGCGCTTTCTCGACGGCATGACGCCGGACGCCGCCTTCGAGGAAGTCGCCAACCGGCTGGAAGCCGTGACCATGGGCGACCGGCCGCAGGCAGCGCGCAAAGTGCAGTTCCGCCTGCGCGACTGGGGCATTTCACGCCAGCGCTATTGGGGCTGCCCGATCCCGGTGATCCATTGCGAGGAATGCGGCGTCGTGCCCGTGCCGAAAGCGGACCTGCCGGTGAAACTGCCCGACGATATCGACTTCGAAAAGCCCGGCAATCCGCTCGACCGTCATCCGACCTGGCGTGACGTCGCTTGCCCGACCTGCGGAAAGCCGGCCAAACGCGAAACCGACACGATGGACACATTCGTCGATTCCTCGTGGTATTTCGCCCGTTTCACCGCGCCGAAAGCCGATGAGCCAACCGATCCTGAGGCGGCTAACGATTGGCTTCCCGTCGACCAGTATATCGGCGGCATAGAGCATGCGATCCTGCACCTGCTCTATTCGCGCTTCTTCACCCGCGCCATGCGCGAGACCGGTCATCTCGACCTCGCGGAACCCTTCAAGGGCCTGTTCACCCAGGGCATGGTGGTCCACGAGACCTACCGGACCGGTTCCGGGACCAAGGGACAGTGGCACGCCCCATCCGAGATCCGGCTCGAGGAGTCCGCCGGCAAGCGCCGGGCCGTCGTCATCGAGACGGGCGAAGAAGCCGAAATCGGCTCCCTCGAAAAGATGTCGAAATCGAAGAAGAACACGATCGGGCCCGAGGAGATCACGCAGGGCTATGGCGCCGACACGGCGCGCTGGTTCATGCTCTCCGATTCTCCGCCCGACCGCGATGTCGAATGGAGCGATCGCGGCGCTGAAGGCGCGCACCGTTTCGTGCAACGCATCTGGCGCGTCGTCTCTGGCGCGGCCGCCAATATCGCTCCGGGCGAAACCGCCGGCGCCGGGGAAGACGCCCTTGCCATGCGCAAGGCCGCGCACAAGGCGCTGAAAGCCGTCGGCGACGATTTCGAGAAACTCGGCTTCAACCGCGCCATCGCCCGCGTTCACGAGCTGGTCAACCAGATCGCGCCAGCGGTCGAAAAGGCCGCCGCCGGCTCGGACGCCGACAAGGCCGCGGCGCATGAAGCGCTGTCGATCCTCGTTCATCTGATCGCGCCGGTCATGCCGCATCTGGCGGAAGAATGCTGGCAGGCCCTCGGTTATGAGAAAATGGTCGCCGAGACGGCTTGGCCGGTCTTCGATCCGGCGCTCGTGACCGAGGATACGGTCACGCTGCCCGTGCAAATCAACGGCAAACGCCGTGGTGAGATTACCGTCGCCAAGGATGCGGACAAGGACAGCGTCGAGCAATCGGCGCTAGCGGCCGAATTCGTCATCCACCATCTTGACGGGGCAAGTCCGAAAAAAGTCATTGTGGTTCCGAACCGCATCGTGAACATTGTCGCCTGATCCAGGAGGGAGCCGGATTCTCATGAGAACACTCGGCGCGCATTTTGCCATCGCTGCCCTTTCAAGCCTGCTGGCCGTCGGCTGCACGGTTCAGCCGCTTTATGCGCCGACCGGGTCTCCGGGTGTCTCTTCACCTGCCGCGCTGGCCCCGATCCATATCCCGGAGGTCAAGGACCGCGTTGGTCAACAGCTGCGTAACCATTTGATATTCCTGTTGAATGGCGGCTCCGGCCAGCCGGGGAACGCCGACTACGAACTCGAGCTGAAAGTGTCCACTTCGAGCACGAAACTCCTGACCATCAATCCGACCGACGAAGACGAGCCGACGGCGGAGAAAGTCACGGTGACGACGAATTACAAGCTCGTTCGCACATCCGACGACACGGTTCTCTCGGAGCGCCGGGTCAAGGCCACGGCGTCCTATGACGTGTCGGGCCAGGAATTTGCGAATATCCGGGCCGAGCGGGATGCCGAAAACAGGGCGGCCCGCGATTCCGCGGAGCGCCTGCGCGCGCTGATCGCCGCCGATCTCAAGCGCGCGGGAGCCATCTGATCCCGGGAGCGCGCCCGTGAGCGAATTGAAAGCCGGTGAGGTCGACCGCTTCCTGAGGAGTCCTGATAAGGGCAAGGCCCTCTATCTTGTCTACGGACCGGATCGCGGCCTTGTCTCGGAGCGCGGCGAAGTGCTCGCCAAGTCCACCGGAGTGGACCTTGCGGACAGCTTCTCGACGATCAAGCTCGATGCCAATGAACTCGCCGGCGACCCGGTGAAACTGATCGACGAGGCCTATACGGTCGGCATGTTCGGCGGCGACCGGCTGATCTGGATCCGCAATGCCGGGAACCAGAAGGATGTCGCCGCGAATATCGAGACGATATTGAAGGATCCGCCCGCGGGCGTGAAGCTGATCGTCGAGGCCGGCGACTTGAAGAAGGGAACCGGGCTTCGCGCCGCCGTCGAAAAATCGGCGACCGGGATCACCCTGCCCTGTTACGCAGATAATGCGGGCGCCCTCAGTTCGCTCATCGACAACACATTCTCGGAAACGGGCCAACGCCTCTCGCTCGACGCGCGGCGCTATATTCAGGACCATATAGGCGGCGACCGTCGCGCATCGCGCGGCGAACTCGAAAAGCTGGTTCTCTATGCCCACGGCGAGGATGAGATCACGCTCGACATGGCGCGCGCCAGCATAGGCGACGCTTCCTCCACGTCGTTTGACGACGTCGTCGATGCCGTCATCACCGGAAAGCTCGGCGATTTCGACGAGGCCATGCAAGCCTTCATCTCCGCCGGCTCCAATCCGCAGCCCTTGCTGGCGGCGGCCATTCGCCAGTTCCAGCAGCTGGATCTACTGCGGGCCGAGATGGAGAAAAGCGGACAGTCCGCCTCCGGCATAGTCGCCTCGGCCAAGCCTCCGGTATTTTTCGCGCGCCGCAAGACGGTGGAACTCGCCCTGACCCGCTGGACAAGCCAGGGCATCCGTCATGCCTTGCGCAGATTGCAGGATTGCGTGCTTGAGAGCCGCATGAATGCTGCGCTCACGGTACCCGTCGCCCGAACGGCCCTTCTCGCGATCACCATCCAGAGCGCGCGACGCCGTTAGCCGGCAAATTATTTTTTTCTCAGACGCCCTGAAGGCGATGGCAAAGGGAATCGAGCTGATCGAGTGTCCGGTATTTCACGCGTAATTCACCGCCGCTATTACCGTGGGTGATCTCGACGCGAAGTCCAAGCTGATCCGTCAGCAATTTCTCCAGCGCCAGCGTATCCGCGTCCTTTTCCACCGGTGCGCGGCTCGAAGCCTTCCGTCCCGAGCTCCCCTCATCGGATTGAGCCAGCGCTTCGGCCTGGCGTACCGACAAGCCCTCGCTGACGATCCGCCTCGCCAGACCGTCCGGGTCGGCGGCCGTGACCAGGGTGCGCGCATGCCCCGCGGACAGGGAACCGTCGCCCACCATCGTCTGGACCGTGGCCGGCAATTTCAATAACCGGAGCGTATTGGCGACGTGGCTTCGGCTCTTGCCGATCACATCGCCAAGATCCGCCTGGGTATAGTCATATTCGTCCATCAGCTTCTGATAGCCGGCCGCTTCCTCGATCGGATTGAGGTCGGCGCGCTGGACGTTCTCGATAATCGCCAATTCGAGGGCGATCTTGTCATCGACATCGCGGATAATGACCGGCAGGTCGGCAAGACCGGCCCGCTGGGCGGCGCGCCAGCGCCGCTCGCCTGCGATAAGCTCGTATACACCAGACGAATCGCGCTTCGGCCTGACAACGATAGGCTGGATTATCCCATGTTCGCGAATCGAGGCGGCGAGATCGGCCAGATCCTCTTCGGCAAAGTCCCGGCGCGGATTGTTCGGATTGCGGACGACGAACTCAATCGGCAGCTTGCGATCCGCGGGTTGAGGCTGCGAGACCTGCTCCGCCGGCTGATCCATTTCGCCGATCAGCGCCGCTAGGCCGCGGCCAAGTCGTTTGCGGGAAGCGTCGTCTGCCATGTCGTTACCGTTTGTTTCGTCTTCGAATCGTTCTGGAGGATTCAGGTCACGCTGCCGCCAGCTGCCGCTCGCGTCTGATCACTTCAGAGGCCAATTGCAGATAGGCTTGGCTGCCCGCGCATTGCAGATCGTAGAGGATCGCCGGCTTGCCATGCGAAGGCGCTTCCGAAACCCGCACATTGCGCGGGATCACCGTCTGGTAAACCTTGTCGCCGAGATGCGACCGGACATCCTCGACCACCTGGAGGGCCAGGTTGTTGCGCTTGTCGAACATGGTCAGCACGATGCCCTGGATCTCGAGCGACGGATTGATCGAACGCCGAACCTGCTCAACCGTATTCAGGAGCTGGCTGAGGCCTTCCAGCGCGAAAAACTCCGTCTGCAGCGGCACGAGGATCGAATGCGCCGCCGCCATCGCGTTCAGCGTCAGCAGATTGAGCGAGGGCGGGCAATCGACCAGCACATAGGAGAACCGGGACGCAACCCGGCTCAACGCCTTGCGCAGGCGAAAGACACGATCCTCCGCGCCGGAGATTTCCATCTCCACGCCGAGCAGATCCATGGTCGACGGCACGATCGAGAGATTGGGGACAGCCGTCGGGATCGCAGCCTCGATCGCGTCGCAATCGCCCAGAAGCACGTCATAGGAGGAAATTTCCCGGTCTTCCCGGTCGATGCCGAGGCCGGTAGAGGCATTCCCCTGAGGATCGAGGTCGACGATCAGCACTCGCTCGCCGATGGCCGCCAGCGCCGTCGCCAGATTGATCGCCGTGGTCGTCTTGCCCACGCCGCCCTTCTGATTCGCTATCGTGATCACGCGGCATGTGTCCGCCATGCGAAAATCCTCGAAATCGGAAACGTTTATGCCGGCCGCGGCCGCAGATTGGTTATGTCGAGAATAACGGACTCTGCGTCGATCCGGCTTTCATGTCTTACCAGATCGAATGTCCATTTTGCATGACTATCTTCGATCTCGGATGCATATCCACGTCCTTTATGGAACAGTGCCCGCGCGCCGTCTTGCAGCCAGGGCGCGGTCAGATCGAGCAATTTCGGTAACGGCGCCAACGCGCGCGCCGTGACGATTTCGGGATTGCGAACGCGCCCGGTCACATCCTCGATACGCGCGGAGTGAATTATCGCCGAAGGCGCGCATCTGGCCTTTACCGCCTGCAGAAACGCCGTCTTCTTGCGGTTGCTCTCGACCAGTTCCACCCGCGCGCTCGGCACGTCCTGGAGAAGGATTGCGATAACCATGCCGGGAAATCCGCCGCCGGATCCAAGATCGACCCAATGGGTCGCGTCCGGCGCGAGGCCGACCAGTTGGGCGCTGTCGCCAACATGCCGTCGCCAGAAATCACTTTGGGTCGACGGCGCGGTCAGATTGATACGCGGAGACCATTTCTCGTACAGCGCCGCGAAGTCATCGAGACGCCGGCGTGTTTCACGTGAAACATTTTCGGGAAGACCGTCCGGCAAGATGTCCGTTTTGATCCCCATCAGGCCACACGGCTCGTCGAACGACGGCGCTGCTGTACATGCGCAATGATCAAACCGAGCGCCGCGGGAGTTATACCTTCGATCCTCTCGGCGGCCGCGAGCGTCTCCGGCTTCCGCAGTTTCAGCTTCTGCTTCAGCTCATTGGACAGGCCGGAAATCCGGTCATAATCCAGATCGTCCGGGATGACCGTCTTCTCTTCCCGCTGAACCGCAGCGATATCGGCTTCCTGGCGCTTAAGATAAACCGCATACTGCGCCTCGATCTCCAGACGCTCGAGTATCGCTGGCGGATACGACCCGAGATCCCGCCAGATTCTCAGGATATCCGCCATGGAGACAGAGGGATACGCCAGCAAGTCATAGGCCGAGCGGCGGACGCCATCCAGATTAATTTCGAGTCCGAATCGGTTTGCTTCCTGCGGCGAGATCGGCCGGCCCCGCGAAAGCGCACGCACGGACTCCAATTGTTCCGTCATCGAATCGAAAGCTGCCCGACGCCTTGAACTCGCCAAACCAAACTCAACCGCTTTCGGTGTCAAACGGAGATCAGCGTTGTCGACGCGCAGGGACAAACGATACTCCGCGCGCGACGTGAACATACGGTACGGCTCGGATACGCCGCGCGAGATCAAATCGTCTATCATCACGCCGATATAGGAATCAGTCCGGCTGAACACCGCTTTCGGCAAACCCGCCACCTGCCGCGCTGCGTTCAAACCGGCGACAAGACCCTGTGCGCCAGCTTCTTCATATCCAGTCGTGCCGTTGATTTGGCCCGCGAGAAAGAAGCCTTCAACACCACGCAGCTGCAGCGTCGCATCCAGGGAACGCGGATCCACATGGTCGTATTCAATCGCGTATCCGGGCTGTATCATCCTCGCTGTCTCAAGACCCGGAATCGTTTTCAGGATCTCGAACTGCACCTCTTCCGGCAGGGAAGTCGAAATCCCGTTCGGATAAACCGTGTCGTCGTCGAGCCCCTCCGGCTCCAGGAAAATCTGGTGACCATCCCGCTCGCCGAATTTGACGATCTTGTCCTCGATCGAGGGGCAATATCGGGGGCCGACGCCCTTGATGTTGCCGGAATACATGGCGCTGCGGCCCAGATTCTCCTCGATGATACGATGCGTCGCCGGTGTTGTTCGCGTAATCCCGCACTCGATCTGCGGATTCGTAATCCGCTCCGTCAATGTGGAGAAGGGCACGGGCTCATCATCAGCGGCCTGCTTCGCAAGGTCTTGCCAGCCGATCATCGTGCCGTCGAGCCTGGGAGGTGTCCCGGTCTTGAGCCGCCCAAGCGGAACGCCAAGACGCTCCAGCGTCGACGACAGACCGACACTCGGCTTCTCGCCCATACGTCCCGCAGGCACCGTTTTGTCGCCGATATGAATGAGGCCACGCAGAAACGTGCCGGTCGTGAGGACAACGGCGCGGCAATCGATCTCCCTGCCATCCGCGAGAATGACACCGCCGATTGCACGATCGTCATCAAGGACAAGATCGGCGACCTCGCCCTCGACAACAGTCAGATTATCGAGCTCCGCAATCTCGGCCTGCATCGCCAGCCGGTATAGCTTGCGGTCCGCCTGGGTCCGCGGCCCGCGCACGGCCGGCCCCTTGCGCCGGTTCAGCATTCTAAACTGGATCCCGGCCGCATCGGCGACCCTGCCCATCAGACCGTCAAGTGCATCGATCTCGCGAACGAGATGACCCTTCCCCAATCCGCCGATCGCGGGATTGCAGGACATCGTGCCGATCGTCGCGAAGGAATGCGTCACGAGAGCGGTGCGTGCGCCGATCGCAGCCGATGCGCGCGCCGCTTCGCAGCCCGCATGGCCTCCGCCGATCACGATGACGTCGAATTCTTGTTTCATCTTCAATCCAGTCCCAGGCGCGCGAGATGGCGCGGAAACGTCTGGCCGTCAAGGCCGCCCGTGTTTCACGTGAAACATTCCGCCGAGCCCAACCCGCCCAACGGCCTACTTTCCGATACAGAACTCCGAAAAGATCACGCCCAGGACATCCTCCACGCCATGTTGCCCGGTAATGCGCCCAAGACTGAAGACAGCCAAACGCAACGCTTCCGCCCGTAACTCCAACGGATCATCGGTCGAAGAAACAGCCTTCTGCAATTCATCCAGCGAAACCCGCAAATTATCGAGGTGGCGCTGTCTCGTCGGTAGCGACGAGACATCACGTCCAACCGCATCCGCCAAATGTTTCTCTAGCGAATCGAACAGCAGATTCAGGCCATTCCCAGCCTTCACCGATATCGGGATGGAGCCATCCGGAAAGTCTTCATTAACCATGTCCGCTTTCGAAGCGACTTTCCAGACCCGCGCATCGCCGAACATCTCAGCATTTTCCCACACACCGCGATCGGAAAGAAACAGAACCAGATCGGCATCCGCCGCCCGCTTCAGCGCCCGACGGATCCCTTCCGCTTCTACCGATCCCGCCTTTTCCCGAATGCCCGCTGTGTCCGTGACGACAACCAATTGTCCGCCAATCGAAAGCCGGGCCTCGAGGGCATCCCGCGTCGTGCCCGGCTCATCGGAGACGATGGCGATATCGCTTCCCGCCAGCGCATTCATCAGGCTCGATTTTCCCGCATTCGGCGCGCCGACAATGACGATCCGAAATCCCTCGCGCACCGCGTTCGCGCGCTTCGCGCCAGCAATATGAGCCTTCATTTCCGCCGAAAGGCTCTGCATATCCGCCCAGACCCGGTCCGACACCGAGCCCGGCACGTCTTCTTCATCGGCAAAATCGATTTCCGCCTCGATCATCGCCCGCCCATGCAGCAACCGGCCCTGCCAGTTCTCATAGAGCGCTTTCAACGCTCCGGATGCCTGGGAGAGGGCAAGAACCCTTTGCGCCTCGGTCTCCGACGCGATCAGGTCCGCCAACCCCTCCGCCTCGGTGAGATCCATCTTGCCATTTGCAAAAGCGCGCCGGGAGAACTCTCCGGCCTCGGCCATTCGCAAACCGGCAAATGCGGACAACTCCTCCAGCAACCGGTCGACTACCGCTCGGCCGCCATGGAGGTGAAACTCCGCGCTGTCCTCACCTGTGAAACTGCCCGGAGCGGGGAACCACAAAACCAGCCCCCGATCTATAATGGATTCGTTCCGGTCTCGAATCGACCTAAGAACCGCAAGCCGTGGAGCCGGCAGGTCCCCACTCAGCGCTCTTACAACCTCGCTCGCCGCTGGACCCGAAACGCGCACGACCGCGACACCGGACGGCAGGCCTCCGCTCGACAAGGCGTAGATCGTGTCCATATCGTTACAAGTCCGAATCGAAAGGGTGACCATTGACCGGCATCACGCAGAACAGGCTCGCCGCATCCGCCAGTCCCTATCTACTGCAACACAAGGACAATCCTGTCCACTGGCAGCCATGGGACGACCAGGCGCTCGCCGCAGCGCGCGAGCTGGACCGGCCTATCCTGCTCTCCATCGGCTACGCGGCATGCCATTGGTGCCACGTCATGGCGCATGAGAGCTTCGAGGACGCTGACGTCGCCGCGCTGATGAACCGCCTCTATGTGAACATCAAGGTCGACCGCGAGGAGCGGCCGGATATCGATCAACTCTACATGGCCGCGCTATCGGCAATGGGAGAGCAGGGCGGCTGGCCCTTGACCATGGTTCTCACGCCGGATGGAAAGCCATTCTGGGGCGGCACCTATTTTCCCAAGGAGCCCCGCTACGGCCGTCCCGGCTTTACCGATGTGCTCGTCCAGGTCGAGGCCGCATGGCGCCAGCGCCGGCATGATATCGACGCCAATGCGGACAGGCTCCAGGACCACCTGAAGAAAGAACTGGCCGGCTCGGCATCCGCTGTAACGGTCACGCCGAAAACCATATCCGATTTCGCCGGAAGGGTCGCCGCCATCTACGATCCTGACGCAGGCGGCATTACCGGCGCGCCCAAATTCCCCAACGCGCCTTTTCTCGAAACCCTTTGGCGCGCCTGGATGCGCGAAAGCGACGAAACCGCACGCGACCGGTTTCTCGAAACCGTCACCGCGATCGCGCTCGGCGGAATATACGATCATATCGGCGGAGGGCTGGCCCGCTATTCCGTCGACGGGCAATGGCTCGTGCCGCATTTCGAAAAGATGCTCTACGACAACGCGCATTTCATCCGCCATTGCATCTGGGCCCACGCGCAGACGAAATCCGATTTGTTCCGGTTACGAATCGAAGAGACCATTGGCTGGCTGCAGCGCGAGATGACCATGCCTGCCGGTGGCTTTGCCGCCAGCCTCGATGCCGATTCCGAAGGCGTCGAAGGCAAATATTATGTCTGGTCGATGGAGGAGGTCGCCGGCATCCTCGGCGCCGAAGCCGGTTCTTTCACGGCCGCTTACGACATTTCCCCACTTGGCAATTGGGAAGGCGCCAATATTCCGAACCTCTCGGCCTTCCGCGCAGATCCCGACGGGGCCGGAGAAGAGATCGCCCGCCAAGCCGATCGTCGCGCGCGATTGCTCGAACGTCGGCAGAAACGCATTCCGCCCGGTCGCGACGGCAAGGTGCTTGCCGATTGGAACGGCTATGCCATCCGCGCCATTGCCGAGGCAGCGCGTTATTTCGGCTCCGAATCATGGCTCGAACTCGCCCTCGATCAGTTCGAAACCCTGATGGCTTCGATGTACGGCGAAAACAGGCTCGCGCATGTCCATGACGGCCACAAGGCCAGCAGTTTCGGTTTCGCCACCGACTATGCCGCGATGATAAACGCCGCCTTGGCGCTTTACGAAGCATCCAGTCGCCGGGAACTCCTCGCACAAGCAGAAAAACTGGCCGCAACCTTGAAAGAGAATCATTTCGACTTCGAATCGAGTCGGGGGTTCTGGATGCAGGAGCAAGGGCGAAGCGATACGCCTATGCTCACCTGGAACGACCTCGACGAAGCCAATCCGTCGGCGACGTCGCAGATCATCGAAGCACTCTCACGTCTTGCCCTCGTCAGCGACGATATCGAGTTGACCGAATTCGTGGATCGGATCACGGCCCAGTCGGCAGGCCGCATCCTGCAGAGCCGTTTCGGCCAGGCGGGCTTCGTCAACGCCGCGGACACGGTGCTCGCCGCACGGAAGCTAGTTGTTGTCGGGACGGATCGGGCAACTGACCCGCTATGGGCGTGGGCGGCGGCGCATCCGGATCCCCGGCGTATCGATATCTTCCTGACGGCCGGTCACGATCACCCGCAATTCAGGCGCGCCGGCGCTTATCTCTGCGCCCAAATGAAATGTTCGCCGCCGGTGGAAACCGGCGACGAACTCGAAACCCTGATGAAAGAAGGGATATGAATCCGGCTAACGAGCCGGGTTTCAGACCTTAGGCGTTCATCGAATCGAAGAACTCGGCGTTGTTCTTCGTCTGCTTGAGCTTGTCGATAAGGAACTCGATCGCGTCCGTCGTGCCCATCGGCGCGAGGATGCGGCGCAGCACGAAGATCTTTTGCAGATCCTGCCGCGGAATGAGCAGGTCTTCCTTGCGGGTGCCGGATTTGAGCACGTCGATGGCCGGGAAGGTGCGCTTGTCCGCCACTTTGCGGTCGAGCACGATTTCCGAGTTACCGGTACCCTTGAACTCTTCGAAGATCACTTCGTCCATGCGGCTGCCGGTATCGATCAGCGCGGTCGCGATGATCGTCAGCGAGCCGCCTTCCTCGATATTGCGCGCCGCGCCGAAGAAGCGCTTCGGACGCTGCAGCGCGTTGGCGTCGACACCGCCGGTCAAGACCTTGCCCGATGACGGCACGACCGTGTTGTAGGCGCGGCCGAGACGGGTGATCGAATCGAGCAGGATGACGACGTCGCGGCCATGTTCGACCAGTCGTTTCGCCTTCTCGATGACCATTTCGGCGACCTGGACGTGGCGCGAGGCCGGTTCGTCGAAGGTCGAGGAGACGACTTCGCCCTTCACCGAGCGCTGCATGTCGGTCACTTCTTCCGGACGCTCGTCGATCAGCAGAACGATCAGGTAGCATTCCGGGTGGTTGGCGGTGATCGAGTGGGCGATGTTCTGCAGCAGAACCGTCTTACCGGTGCGCGGCGGAGCGACGATCAGCCCGCGCTGGCCCTTGCCGAGCGGCGCGACGAGATCGATCACGCGCGCCGAATTGTCCTTGGTCGGCGGACCGTCGATTTCCATCCGGAAACGCTCGTCCGGATAGAGCGGCGTCAGATTGTCGAAATGGCTCTTGTGGCGGATCTTCTCCGGGTCTTCGAAATTGATCGTGTTGACCTTGAGAAGCGCGAAGTAGCGCTCGCCTTCCTTGGGACCGCGGATCGGTCCCTGCACGGTATCGCCCGTCTTCAGCGAAAAACGGCGGATCTGCGAGGGGGAAATATAGATATCGTCCGGACCCGGAAGATAATTGGCGCTGGCCGAACGCAGGAAGCCGAAGCCGTCCTGCAGGATTTCCACGACGCCGTCGCCAATGATTTCGACATCGTCGGCCGCCAGCTTCTTCAGGATGGCAAACATCAGTTCCTGTTTGCGCATCACGCTGGCATTTTCGACCTCCAGGCTCTCGGCGAATTCGACGAGATCCGTGGCGGATTTGTTCTGGAGGTCCTGTAGTTTCATTTGTTGCATGAAAACACGCTTTATTCTGCGAAGATAAAGAAGAAGGGGAATTGGCCCGTAGAAAGGGGAGGGGAATCCCGGGGCTCAGTTTCCCCCCCACATAAGCCGTAGCGGATTTGACTTCAAGTCACTTTTGATAAAGCCGCTCAGGCAAAAGGTTTGACGATGACGAGCACCACGATGGCGATCATCAAAAGCGTCGGCGCCTCGTTCATCATGCGCCAATAACGCGGCGACTTGTCGTTCCGGTCCTCGGCATAGAGCCGTACCGCCTTGGCGAACATCCCGTGCACGGCGGACAACGCCAGAACGCAGGCCAGCTTGGCGTGAAACCAGCCATCCATGAAATAGCCGCCCGACCAGGCAAGCCATAACCCGACGGCCCATGCAATGATCATGGCCGGGTTCATGATGACGCGCAGCAGGCGGCGCTCCATCACCTTGAAGATCTCGCTCTGCTCGGAGCCCGGCGCGACGTCGGCGTGATAAACGAACAGCCGCGGCAGATAGAGCATCCCCGCCATCCAGGCGATGATCGCGATCACATGCAGCGCCTTCGCCCAGAGATAGAGCCCATCCGGATCGAGCCAGAAAATCAGCGCCGCGAGCGCGACGAAGATCGCCAGCGCAATAATGGCCCGCTTCGCCGCCTTGCGCCCGCTTTGCGCTGAAATCTCGCGTTCAGGCGTTTCCGTCATGCCTTGCCACGCACATGATCGACCAGATAGCCGACATCCTCGGGATCGGCCTGCGGCGTGATGCCGTGACCGAGATTGAAGATCAACGGACCGTTTCCGAGCGCCTCCAGGATCCGGTCGACGCCGTCCTTGATCGTCTCCCGCCCCGCAACGACCCGCAGCGGATCGAGATTGCCCTGGATCGGACCGTCCTTCTGCAATTCCGCGGCAAAGGAAAGCGGCACGGTCCAGTCGAGACCGAGCGCATCGACGCCTGTCTTCTTCCGGTAATCGCGATAGAGCAGGCCGGCCCCTTTCGGAAACCCGATGATCTTCGCGCCTGGTTTCGAAGCGCGGACCTTGTCGACGATCCGCTTCATCGGCCGGACGCAATAAGCCTCGAAACAGGCTTCGTCGAGCACGCCCGACCAGCTGTCAAAGACCTGCACCGCATCCGCACCTTCCTCGAGCTGGCGGATCAGATAGTCCGCCGACATGTCGGCCAGAAGATCGAGCAGTCTCGAAAAGGCTTGCGGCTCGCGATAGCCGAACAGCCGGGCCGGAGCCTGATCAGGCGTTCCCCTGCCCGCGATCATGTAGGTCGCCACCGTCCAGGGCGCGCCGCAAAAACCGAGCAGCGTCGTCTCGGCCGGCAATTGCGCCCGAAGCCGGCCGACCGTTTCGTAGACCGGCGCAAGATGCTCATGCATTCCGGACGGGTCGAGTTTCGCAATCCCGTCCGCATCGATCGGATCGAGACGCGGTCCCTCGCCCTCGACGAAACGCACGCCGCATTTCAGTGCATCGGGCAGGACCAGGATGTCCGAAAACAGGATAGATGCATCAAGCCCGTATCTTCGGATCGGTTGCAGCGTGACTTCCACGGCCAGATCCGGCGTGTAGCAGAGATCGAGAAAGCCCTTCGCCGTCGCACGCGTCTCGCGATACTCCGGCAGATAGCGTCCCGCCTGTCGCATGATCCAGATTGGCGGCGGGGTTACCGTCTCGCCATTCAGGACCTTCATTACCTTGCGCTCGGGCGCTGTTATCCCCGGATTGGGTTCCACTCTTTTGTCCTAAATAGATTCCGCGAAGCGGTTTGATGATTCTATGAGTCTGTGAATAACAGGTATTGCCGGTTTTGCAGAAGCTGGAAGGATCCCGGCGCGACAATCGGCCCGCGGGAAACAAATCCAAAAACGCCTGTGAATCAATGTGGATAAATTATCCATTTAAATTCAGGTAGTTAATGGACAGAAAACCAGAGGGGTGTGGGAAAACCTCGAACCAATTCCGGATTGATCCGTTCTCCACACAGTTCTCCTCTGTGGAAATCCGGCGAGGTTCCGCCAGTGAATTGTGAACATCCGCCCCTTTGAACCGCCGCCGCTCCGAACGTTCCTCCGGCATCGTTTGTTTTCCACAGTTGCGCACAATCCGCCGCCGCGCTCGCCTGTCCTTGCCAAGCAGGCAGCGACCGTCTAACCGCATCCCGTTGAAGGAAAATGCCATGAGCCTCGTTCTCGCCTCGACCAGCCCGTTCCGCGCCGCGATCCTGACCAATGCCGGTATCGACTTCCGCGCCGAAGGCGCCGACATAGACGAGCGCCTTGTAGAGAAGCCGCTGGTGGACGCCGACGCGACGCCGCAAGACATTGCAGCGGTCCTCGCCGAGGCAAAGGCGCTCGACGTCTCCGAACGCAATCCGGGCGCGCTCGTTCTCGGCGGCGATCAGACATTGTCGCTCGACGGCGTGTTGTTCCACAAACCGGCAGACATGGAAGAGGCGCGCCGCAACCTGCTGACGTTTTCCGGCAAGACCCATCAGCTCTGGAGCGCCCTGTCGCTCGCCCGCGACGGCGAAACCGTTTGGCGTCATGTTTCCGTCGCGCACATGCAGATGCGCGATCTCACGCCGAACTTCATCGGCCGGTATCTTTCCAGGGTCGGCGACGCCGCGCTGAACAGCGTTGGCTGCTATCAATATGAGGGTGAAGGCATTCAGCTTTTCGAAAAGACGGAAGGCGACTATTTCACGATCATAGGTCTGCCGATGCTGCCATTGCTTGCCGAACTGCGCCAACTGGGTGAAATCGATGGCTGACACGCCCCGCGCCTTCGTTGCCGGCCATCCGATCGGCCATTCGCGATCGCCGCTCATCCATGGAGAATGGCTGACGCGATATGGCATCGATGGCGCTTATTCCGCGATCGACGTGACGCCGGACGATTTTCCCGCCCTTCTGGTCGATATTCGCGCCGGCAAATGGACCGGCGGCAACGTGACCATCCCGCACAAGGAAGCGGCGTTCGAACGGGCCGATAGCCGAGACGGCGCGGCCGAGGCGATCGGCGCGGTCAACACGCTCTGGGTCGAAAACGGCAGGCTGATCGGCGGCAATACCGATGCCTACGGTTTCGCCGCCAATCTCGACCAGCGTCTTTCCGGCTGGCGCGATGGCGAAACCGCGTTGGTTCTGGGCGCCGGCGGGGCCAGCCGCGCCATCATCCATGCGCTGTTGGACGCCGGCTATAAACACATCGACATCGCCAACCGAACCGTCGCGCGGGCCGAACAGCTCGCCGCGCGGTTCGGAGAGAAAGTCGCCGCCCATGACTGGGCAAGCGCCGAGGCTTTGATTTCCAGCGCGAACCTGATCGTCAACACGACCTCGCTCGGCATGAAGGGCCAGCCCCCGCTCGAACTGGATCTCGGGTCAGCCCCGGCCGGCGCCATGGCGACCGATATCGTTTACGTGCCGCTCGAGACGCCGTTTCTGACGCGCGCCGCCGCAGCCGGGCTGAAAACCTGCGACGGTCTCGGCATGCTCCTGCACCAGGCCGCGCCGGGTTTTGCCCGCTGGTTCGGCCGGTTTCCGGAGGTCGACGACGACCTCCGCAAGATCATCCTTTCGGATCTCGCCGCGGTGCGCGCCTGATGATCGTCCTCGGCTTGACCGGCTCCATCGGCATGGGCAAATCCACCACGGCGAAAATGTTCGCCGATGAAGGCGTTCCGGTCCATGACGCCGATGCGACGGTTCATGCGCTTTATGCCGGCAGGTCCGCGCCGCTCATCGAGAAAGCCTTTCCCGGCACGGTCATCGATGGCGTGGTCGACAGGGCCGAACTCGGCAAGCAGGTCGTCGGCAACCCCGACGCCATGAAACGGCTTGAGGCGATCGTCCATCCGCTCGTGCGCGAGGAAGAGATCGCATTCCTTGAGAAAAACCGTTCAGAAAACCGGCCTCTGGTCGTGCTCGATATCCCGCTCCTGTACGAAACCGGCGGCGACAAACGGGTCGACCGCGTGGTCGTCGTGACGGCGCCGGCCGCAGTCCAGCGGCAACGGGTGATGGGCCGGCCGGGCATGACGGAAGAACGGTTCGAGGCGCTGCTCGCCAGGCAGACGCCCGACGCGGAAAAGCGCCGCCGCGCGGATTTCCTCGTCGACACCTCGCTCGGCATGGAGGCCGCCCGCGCCAAGGTCGGCAACATCGTGGCTGTTCTGACGGCGATGGACCGGCAAAAAGAAGCGCTGGACGAAAATACCCCGCCATTGTGATGCGGCGCGCCGATGCGCATGATGCCGGCGGAAAGCGAATCGGACCCATGCGCGAAATCATCTTCGATACCGAGACGACAGGCCTCGACTCCAAATCGGACCGGATCATCGAAATCGGCGCGGTCGAGCTGGAGAACCGGTTCATCACCGGCCGCAACTTTCACGTCTACATCAATCCGGACGGGAAAGAGGTCCATCCCGAGGCGCTGGCGGTTCACGGCATTTCCAACGAGCAACTCGCCGACAAGCCGAAATTTGCCGAAATCATCCAGGATTGGCTCGATTTCACCGCCGGCGCGAAACTGATCGCCCACAACGCGAATTTCGACGTCGGTTTCTTCAATGAGGAATTCGCCCGGCTCGGTTTCCCGGCGATCAATCCGGACGTCGTCATCGACAGTCTGTCGCTTGCCCGCAAGAAGCACCCGATGGGGCCGAACTCGCTCGACGCGCTCTGCCGGCGTTATGCGATCGACAATTCGATGCGCGAGAAACATGGCGCGTTGCTCGACAGCGAATTGCTGGCGGAAGTCTATATCGAGCTGGTCGGCGGCAAGCAGGCCCGTCTCGGCCTGGAGGTCGTGGAAGAACGGGATTTTTCCGCCAATGCCGGCGAGCACGACACGGGCCGGCTGACATTGCGTCCGCGCCCCGAACCCCTGCCGCATCGCCTCAGCGAACAGGAGATCGCCGCCCATGCCGAACTCGTGGCCCGGCTTGGCGACAAGGCGATCTGGTCTTCCGGAACGCAAAAGGGCGGCTGAGCCGCCCTTTCCGATAATCGGAACTGCCTGCTGCGGTCAGGCCTGGATTTTCGCCTTGGCCTGTTCTTCCGCCATGCGGCGCTGGAACATCTGGGCGAAATCCACCGGATCGATCATCAGCGGCGGGAAGCCGCCGTTGCGGGTGCATTCGGAGATGATCTGGCGCGCGAAGGGGAAAAGAAGCCGCGGGCATTCGACAAAAAGCACCGGAAGCATGTGTTCCTGCTTGAAACCCGCGATGCGAAACACGCCGCCATAGACGAGCTCGACATTGAACAGGACATTGCCGTCGTCGTCCTCGGCCTTGGCCGTCAGGGTCAGGTTGACGTCGTAGTCGGTCTCGGCGATCGGATTGGCCTGGACGTTGACATTGATGTTGATGGCCGGGGATTTCTCGCGCGGGCGCAGCGACAGCGGAGCGCCGGGGCTTTCGAAGGAGAGATCCTTCACATACTGCGTCAGGACGGAAAGCTGCGGCTGCTGTCCGTTTCCGTTGCTCGCTCCGGCGGCGCCTTGCGGGTTCTGCTCGCTGCCGTTCTTGCCGTCATCTGCCATCTGGATTGCCTCTTGACTGTATTCGGGATGCGCAACTGCCTCTGCGCGTTCGGATTTGGCGGCTCGCTAGCACGACCCATCCGGGCTGACAAGGAAAACGCCGGATGGCGGTCAGCGTTCATTGCCCCACGGGCTGTCATCTCTCGGGGTGCCCGAATATTCGTCTTCCGAAAGATCGATCGTGTTCGAATCCTGCGGCCGCCGCGTTTCGCGTGTTTCGTATTGGCTATAGGAGGACGAGACCACATGGATGCGGCTGCGCAGGAAATGCCAGACCGCGTCCCGCAGAGGCGGGACGAACAGCAGGAAACCGAGCGTGTCGGTCACGAAACCGGGCGTCAGCAGCAAGATGCCGGCGACCAGGATCATCACGCCGTGCACGAGATCGCGGCCGGGCATCCTGTTCTGGTCGATTTCGGAGCGCATCCGCGCCAGCAGTCCGAAGCCCTGGACCCTCAGCAGGATCGAGCCGATGATCGCGGTCAGCACCACCATGCCGAGCGTTGCGAACACCCCGATTTGCGAACCGACGGCGATGAACACGCCGATTTCCAGCAGCGGAATGATCAGCAGCGCGAACGGGATCAGGGAAAAAGGCATAAAATCGGCTTCTTTCTTCGACTCTGTGCGCCCTATGTAGTTATTCTTCGCGCGATTTGAATGCACGCCATTCATGGTTATATGAAAGGCGAAGGTTTCTCTGTTTGCAGGACGTTTTATGGAAGGCTCCAATCTAGTCACGCTGATTTTCGTCGTAGCGGCGGTGTTCGTGTTCCTGCAGCTGCGCAGTGTGCTGGGCAAACGCACGGGCAACGAAAGGCGGCCTTTCGATCCCTATTCGGCGAAGCGCGAATCGCCGGCCGATTCGGGCGCGGACGCATCTGCGGAATCCGACAACGTCATCACCTTGCCCGGCCGGGGCGAGCAGAAGGCCGATCCCTATCGTGAGATCGACCGCGTCGCGAAGCCCGGAACGGACATCAATTCGGGCCTGCGCGCCATCAAGGACCGCATGCCTGATTTCGATCCCGCTACATTCCTCTCCGGCGCCAAGATGGCTTACGAGATGATCGTCATGTCGTTCGCCGATGCGGACCGAAAGACGCTGAAGAACCTTCTGTCGAAGGAAGTCTATGACGGTTTCGCCGCAGCGCTCGATGACCGCGAGGCGAAGGGCGAGACCGTGCAGTCCAGCTTCATCGGTATCGACAAATCCGACATCATCGCCGCCGAAATGCGCGACAATGACGCCATGGTCACCATCCGCGTTGTTAGCCAGCTGATTTCGGCAACCCGCGACAAGGACGGCAATGTCGTTGACGGAGACCCGGATGCCGTGGTCGAGGTCAAGGATGTCTGGACATTCTCCCGCGATACGCGCAGCCGCGATCCCAACTGGCGTCTGGTCGCCACCGAATCCGAAGACTGATCCGCTTCCCATGTGGAGGCTTCGACCCGTCCCGTTTTCCGGGCTTCCCGGATGGGCGGGCGACGATCATCGCGCCGCGCTCGACGCATTTGCCCGCCATGCGGTCCGGCCACGGGACGAAACCTACCGGCACGGCGCGATCGGCGTGTCGCCGCAAAGCCTCGAATCCCTCTTCCGGGAAGCGGCCGACATGCCGGCTGGCGGCGATGCGCGGGGGTTCTTCGAGGGCCGGTTCGACTGCTTTGCGCTCGCGGCCGATGACGGCCGGAGCGGGCTTGTCACGGCCTATTACGAACCGGAAATCGAAGCCTCGCGCAAACGGACGGACAGGTTCCGCGTGCCGTTCTATCGCCGCCCGGATGATCTCGTGGCGGTCGGCGAGGAAAATCGCCCCGTTGATTGGGATCCCGACATCCGGTTTGCCCGGGCGAACGCGGATGGCTCGCTCTCGCCCTATCCCGACCGCAAGGCGATCAATGCCGGATGTTTGAGCAATCGCGGTCTGGAGATCGCCTGGATCGAGAGCGAGGCGGACGCCTTTTTCGCCCATATCCAGGGCGCGGCCCGGCTCCTTTTCCAGGACGGCTCGGTCCAGCGCATCACCTATGACGGAAAATCCGGTCACCCCTTTACCGGCATCGGCCTTCTTCTCGTCGAACGCGGCGAGATCGCGCCCGAGGATATATCCATGGCGGCGATCCGGCACTGGCTGGCGGACAACCCGGACGATGCCCGCCCGCTGATGGAGGAAAACCGGTCCTATATCTTTTTCCGCAAGGCCCCCGTTGCCGATCCCGCGGATGGCCCGATAGCGGCCGCGAAAGTGCCTCTGACGGCGGAACGGTCTTTGGCTGTCGACCGGCTGCTGCACACATTCGGCACGCCGATCTTCGTCTCCGGCGACACCGTCAATGGCGAACATTGGTCGAAATTGATGATCGCCCAGGACACGGGGAGCGCCATTGTCGGCCCTGCTCGCGGCGACCTTTTCATGGGCTCGGGCGAGGCGGCGGGAAACCGGGCCGGCGCCGTGCGCTCGCCGGCCGAATTCTTCGTGCTGGTGCCGAAAAGCGCTCCTGTCGACCTGGACAAGGCGGTGGCGTCGTGAGCGCGGGACGCGGCCGCCGAAAACTGTCCGAGGAGGAAGCCGTTCTGTGGCATCGCGTCGGCAAAACGGTCACGCCTCTGCGCGACCGGCCGCTGTCACTTCCGCCCGTTTCACAGCACGAGGCCGAGCGCGAATTCGCTGCCGCCATGCAGGAGGCCAAGCCGAGGGCTCCGAAAAAGGCTGCCGCGGCCGGCGACATCAAATCGCCGATCACGCACCATCCCCGTCCCCCGGCGCCGAAACGCCAACCGAAGCCGGAGCCGGTCATCGACCGGCCGACCACCCGAAAGATCGCCAAGGGCCGCATAGCCATCGACGCGAGCGTCGATCTGCACGCGATGACGCAGGATCAGGCCCATGACCGCCTCTATGTCTTTCTCGCCGACCAGCGCGCCCGCGGTGCAAGGCATGTGCTTGTCGTCACCGGAAAAGGCCGCTCCCTTGGCAGCGAAGGCGTGTTGAAACGCATGGTGCCGGTCTGGCTCTCGAGCCCGCGTTTCGCGGAGCTTGTCAGCGGCTACGCCTCCGCGAGTCGCCATCATGGCGGGGAGGGCGCGATCTATGTGCGGCTGAGGAGGCTGGCGCGCGCCGACGGGAGCATCAGGCCATGACGCCGTTCGGCGAAAGACTGCGCCAGCTGCGCGCCGAGCGGAACATGACGCAAAAACAGATGGCGGCCCGGATCGGCGTATCGGCGGCCTATCTCTCGGCGCTGGAGCACGGTCATCGCGGCGTCCCGTCCTGGGCGCTGCTTCAGCGCATCATCGCCTGCCTGAACATCATCTGGGACGACGCCGATGAGCTGCAGCGCCTCGCGCTCCAATCGGCTCCGAAAGTGACGATCGATACCTCGGGCATGCATCCTTTGGCCACGGAACTGGCCAATCTGCTGCAACAATCGATTGCCGGACTGTCCCCGCAGGATCTCGAAACGCTGATCCACCGGCTGCAGGTGTTGAACAACCGCTCCGGCGGCACGGACTGACAGTGCCGGTCAGCCGCCCGCCAGCAACGCCCGCAATTCGTCCTCGCGGTCGTTGATCATCCAGCCGTAATAGTTTTCTTCCGGATAGACGGTCTTGCCGGACCGCCGGTTGCGCTTCGCAAGGTCCTGCGCGCGGCCAAGCGAATCGCCGGTATTGTAGAGCGTGGCGGTCAGGCCCGGATTCGCGGAAATGTCGAAACCCGCGATCTCACGGTAGTCCTCGATGGCCGTTGCCAGCGTCGCTGCCATGTAGGGCAGCGTCTTGGCGGGATCCATGATCGCCTCATAGACCTTCTTGCCGTTTCCGGCGGTAAGCTCCGGCATCCCGGTGACCGTATGGACGCGGTCGGACATCATCAGTGCGGTCAGCGGATTGAGCTGGCCGAGCCCGAAGGTCTGGCCGGCATAGAAGGGCTGGAAAAAGACCGCCGAAAACCGGTTGTTGGGGAAGGACTTGCCGTCCACCTTCTTGCCGCGGAACTTGCTTTCCCAGACGCCCTCTCGGCAACTCCAGACCTCGCGGCTGCCGACAATGCCGTCGCAGCGCGAGAATTCCGGCCGATTGATGAAGTCCTCGACATCTTCGCCGTCATATTCGAAGTCGATCCGGCCCTTCAGATAGGCGACCGCCTTCACATAATAGGTTTGCGCGCGGTCATAGGCATCGACATTGTAGGTGTGCTCGCCGACGATCGCACCGATCATGTGGATCGGATCGATGCCGAAATCGCTCGCCGCTCTCTTGATCTGCGCGATAAGCCGCCTGTCGCGTTGCAGCAGACCGAGCACCTTCTGATACTTGCGGTCGAAGGTGGTTTTCATCGCCTTGGTGCGATTTTTCGAAGCGCCGGGGATGGGGGGCTGTTCGGCGTGCCGGTTGCCGGGCTCGATAACGGTCAGGGCCGATGCCGGGATCGCAGCCCATAGCAAAATCGCCAGTGCGCCTGCCAATGGAATTCGGAATGACGGCATCGTAAACGGTTTTCTGACTCTGCGCCCCATCCTGCTAGTAATTAATGCCTCGTGCCGAGTCGAGTAGTCCCGGCAACGAAAATACCGCTATGGCCGTTCGGTCACAGTATGTAGCGCGACAGGTCGGCGTTCTGAGCCAGCGCCCCGATCTGCTTGCGCACATAGTCTCCGTCGATCACATACTCCTCGCCGGACTTGTCCGGCGCTTCGTATGAAATCTCGTCGAGCACCCGTTCCATCACGGTTTGCAGCCGGCGGGCGCCGATATTCTCGATCGTCGCGTTCAGATCGACGGCGATGTCGGCCAGCGCGTCGATGGCGTCGTCGGTGAAGGTCACCGTCACGTCCTCGGTTTCCATCAGCGCAATATATTGCTTGATCAGGCTGGCTTCCGTCTCGGTCAGGATGCGCTTGAAGTCCTCGCGCTCCAGCGCCCGCAACTCGACGCGGATCGGCAAGCGGCCCTGCAATTCGGGCAAAAGGTCGGACGGCTTGGAAACATGGAATGCGCCCGACGCGATGAACAGGATGTGGTCGGTCTTCACCGGCCCGTATTTCGTCGCCACGGTCGTGCCCTCGACGAGCGGCAGCAGGTCGCGCTGCACGCCCTCGCGGCTGACGCCGGCGCCGTAACGGCCTTCCGAAGCGGCGATCTTGTCGATCTCGTCGAGGAAGACGATGCCGTCATTCTCCGCCGCGCGCAAAGCTTCCTGGGTGATCTGTTCCTGGTCGAGCAGCTTGTCGGATTCGTCGTTGAGCAGCACGCCGTAGGATTCACGCACCGTCGTGCGGACCTTCTTGGTCTTGGCCCCGCCGAACGCCTTGCCGAGCATGTCGTTGAGATTGATCATGCCGACATTGGCGCCGGGCATGCCCGGGATTTCGAAACCCGGCATGCCGCCGCCGCTCGTGTCGGCGATCTCCACCTCGATCTCCTTGTCGTCGAGCTGTCCCTCGCGCAGTTTCTTGCGGAAACTGTCCTTGGTCGCGGGGCTCGCGCCCGGCCCGACAAGTGCGTCGAGCACGCGCTGCTCGGCGTTTACATGCGCCTTGGCCTTGACCTCTTCGCGCTTCTTCTCGCGCACCAGGGTGATACCGGCTTCCACCAGGTCGCGCACGATCTGTTCCACGTCGCGGCCGACATAGCCGACCTCGGTGAACTTCGTCGCCTCGACCTTGACGAAGGGAGCGCCGGCGAGCTTCGCCAGGCGGCGCGAGATCTCCGTCTTGCCGACACCGGTCGGCCCGATCATCAGGATGTTCTTCGGCATCACCTCGTCGCGCAGCGAGCCTTCGAGGCGCTGCCGCCGCCAGCGGTTGCGCAGCGCGATGGCCACGGCCCGCTTGGCGTCTTTCTGGCCGATGATGAAGCGATCGAGTTCGGAAACGGTTTCCCGCGGAGAGAAATCAGACATGGTAACTCAGCGTCTTATGGGAGGGAGTCTTTTCAGGACCGATGTGGGGAGGGTGGGTGCGACAATCAAGCGCCTGATATTCTGCCAGCCCGCCCCGAACATGATGATCAGCGCGCCGATGGCGAGCAGGATCAGCGCGAAAGGCGGGATGCCGGTGGAATTGGCGGCCGAATTGACGAGGTAATAGATGCCGAGCGAACCGAAATAGGCGAGCGTCGGGATCAGCAGCGACCGCCGGTCGATGGCGAGCGCCACATAGACGAAGGCGACGATCAGCGCGCCCAGCATGATCGAGGCCGTCACGCCCGGCTCGATCTCGCCGAAAACGACGTCCTGACCGGTGGCGAGGATGAACAGCGGATGGACCAGCAGCGGCGCTGAAATCACGTGCAGCCAGAAGGCGCAGTCCGACCAGACGGTAAACCGCTCCCGGTCATGCAGGTCGAGCGCCAGCCCGACCCCGAAGACGACGAAGCCGCAGATGAGCGGAACGTAGAGCGCTTTCGACAACACCTCCGGCACCTGGTCGATCGTCGGCAACACCACCGCGCCATTCACCACGCCGTCATAGAAATAGAGCGTCGCGAAGAAAAACGCCGCGCCGGTGAAGCTGAGCGCCAGCACAGCCGCCATGATCGGCACGCGGAAGCGGGCGAAATAGACGATCGCCGCGACCGCCGTACCGCCGAAGAAGATCGCCGCATAGGTCTCGGCCTGCGGACGAAGCCCCGCCAGCTGGACCGGATTGTCCACCGCGCCGAGCCCGTATCGGGTCTCCAGATAGCGGCCGATCAGCGTCGTCACCGCGGCGATGAAGCCGAGCCCCAGGACCGTGCTCGACAGCCGCATCCGCTTCTGCCGTGTGACGAATTCGGCGACCAGCCACGCGAAGACGCCGAGGATCGCGGCGGTCATGGGTACGGTCACGCCCGGATAGGATTGCAGCGCGAATAGCGCGCCGGCGAACAGAAGCAGGATACCGATCGTCACGAACAGGTCGTTGCCGCCACCCACAAGCCGCATCGGTTCGTCTGTGGACGCGGTCTCGGCGCTGTCGGGAACCGGCGGAGGCGTCGTCGCCAGCGAGACGATGCCGTCGCGCTGATCCGTGGTGATGATCGCGCGCTCGACCGCCAGATCGAGCGTTTCCCTCGAAATCATGAAATCGTCTCCGTGCGTTCGTCCTGCGTGATCTTCATCAGAAGCGTTACGCCCGTTTTGTGCCTGTGGCGATCATAGGCGGAAAATCCCGCCTTCTTATAGGCGCGCACCGCGCGGAGATTGGTCTCGTCCGGATCGATGATGACGGTGGATACGCCCTCGGCGAAGAGGCGGTCAAGAAAGGCGCGCATGGCGGCCGTTCCGATGCCTTGGCCGAGCTGTCCCGGCTCGCCGATGAACAGGTCGACGCCGACCGCCTCTCTCGGCAGGTCGAGAAGCCACGGGGCTTCGGCCCCATTGCCGCCGGCCACTTCGTCGCCGATCGACCAGCGCTGGATATAGCCCGCCGGTTCGCCGTCGCACGAAAAGATGAAGGGCCGCGTCGTGTCGCGGCCCTCCACCATGATCCGGATCTTGTCGAGCGCCGTGTCCGGTTCGCCCCACCATTCGCGAACCTGCGGATTGCCCAGCCATTGGCCGAGCAAGGGCAGGTCGGCCGGCGTCACCGACGCGAAGCGGATATCCCGCTCACTCGGCATCCAGGCTTTCGACGATGACGTTTCCGTTGGTGTAGACGCAGATATCGGCGGCGATCTGCATGGCGCGCCGGGCGATTGCCTCGGCGTCCATGTTGGTGTCGATCAGCGCGCGGGCCGCGGCGAGCGCGTAATTGCCGCCCGAGCCGATCGCCATGACGCCTTCCTCCGGCTCCAACACGTCGCCATTGCCGGTCACGCACAGCGAGACGGACTTGTCGGCGACCAGCATCATTGCCTCGAGATTGCGCAGGTATTTGTCGGTGCGCCAGTCCTTGGCGAGTTCCACGGCGGCGCGCATCAGCTGGTTCGGATATTGCTCCAGCTTCTTTTCCAGACGGTCGAGCAGGGTGAAGGCGTCCGCCGTCGCGCCGGCGAAACCGGTGATAACCTCGTTGTTCTTGCCGATGCGGCGCACCTTGCGCGCATTGCCCTTCATCACGGTCTGCCCGAGGCTGACCTGCCCGTCGCCGGCGATGATCACCTTGTCGCCCTTGCGCACGGTGACGATGGTCGTGGCGTGCATCGTGCCGTAGGGATTGTCCTTCTCGCTCATCACGTATCCTTTCCGGGGTCGAGCGACCCGATTTCGTCCTCGCTATGTAAGCGGGGCACGGTCAAATGCAAACGCGCGGGCGATGTGCTGGCATTTGCGCCGAACCCTTGTTATGAGGCGCAGTCGCCGACAAGAAGGGGCCTTCGCCATGACCGCGCGCACGGCTGAGATCAGCCGCAAGACGAACGAGACCGCCATATCCGTCACCGTGAATCTGGACGGCGCCGGCAAGCATGAAATGAAGACCGGCATCGGCTTCTTCGATCACATGCTCGATCAGCTCGCGCGTCATTCGCTGATCGACATGACCGTCGGCGCCAAGGGCGACCTGCATATCGACGACCACCACACGGTGGAGGATACCGGCATCGCGCTCGGCCAGGCGCTGGCGAAGGCGCTCGGCGACCGCCGTGGCGTCACCCGCTACGCCAGCCTCGATCTGGCCATGGACGAGGCGCTGACGCGCGCCGCCATCGACGTGTCCGGCCGTCCGTTCCTGATTTTCAAGGTCGATTTCCCGACCCAGAAGATCGGCACATTCGACACCGAGCTGGTGCGCGAATTCTTCCAGGCCTTCGCCCAGAATGCCGGCATCACCCTGCATGTCGAAAATCTCTACGGCGCCAACAGCCACCATATCGCCGAGACCTGCTTCAAGGCGGTGGCGCGCGTGTTGCGGACCGCCGTCGAGATCGATCCGCGCCAGGCGGACGCGATCCCCTCGACCAAGGGCACGCTCAACGGATAGGCTCGGGCCATGGCAAGCTATGTTGTTCTTGAACGCCGGCCCGCCGCGGGACGCCGCATCGAGACGGAACTGGTGCGCGACGAGTTTTCCTATCTCGCGCTGATTTTCCCGCTCATCTGGCTTTTGTGGTACCGGCTCTGGTTCGCGGCCCTCGTGCTGCTGCTGGTTTCCGTCGGCATCGGCATGATCGGCGAATATCTCGCCCCCGGCCTTGCGATGGTCGTCGCTGGTTTCGTGGTCAGCTTTTTCGTGGCGCTGGAAGGCCCCGCATGGCGGATCGCGAAGTTTCGCCGGCTCGGTTATCTGGAGACCGGCATGGTCGTCGCGCCCAGCCTGAACGAGGCGGAAATCCGCTGGTTCGCGGGAAGCGCCGCGCCGCCGCCGAAACCTGCGCCAGTCACGAAACAAAGGGCGGCCGCGCCGCCGCCGCTGCCGGCATCCGACCATTCCGACATGGTTTTCGGCTTCGCGGGCGAACGGTGAGCGTCATGCGTGTTGCGATTATCGATTACGGCTCCGGCAATCTGCGCTCGGCCGTCAAATCCTTCGAGCGCTCTGCGCGCGAAGCGGGCGTCTCCGCCGAGATCGACCTGACCTCGGACGCCGACCGCGTTGCGACGGCCGACCGCATCGTCCTGCCGGGCGTCGGCGCCTATGCCGATTGCCGCGCCGGCCTCGACGCCGTGCCGGGCATGGTCGACGCCCTGAATGCGGCGGTTGTCGACAAGGCCCGGCCCTTCTTCGGCATCTGCGTCGGAATGCAGCTCATGTCGACGCGCGGTCTCGAAAAGACCGTGACGGACGGCCTCGGCTGGATCGCCGGCGATGTCGTCGAGATGACGCCGTCCGACCCAACCCTGAAAATCCCGCAGATCGGCTGGAATACGCTGGAGCTCGTCCGCCCGCATCCGCTCTTTGATGGTATCCGGACGGGCGAGGACGGACTGCACGCCTACTTCGTCCATTCCTACCACCTCGCCGCGCAAAACGAGGCGGATGTCGTGGCCCGTACCGATTATGGCGGCCCGGTCACCGCCGCCGTCGCCCGCGACAACATGTTCGGCACCCAGTTCCACCCTGAAAAGAGCCAGACGTTGGGTCTTGCCCTGATCGCCAATTTCCTGAGATGGAAGCCCTGAAGGCCATGCCCGCCAACAAGATCCTCTTTCCCGCCATCGATCTGAAGGACGGCCAGTGCGTGCGCCTCGTCAAGGGCGACATGGGCCAGGCGACCGTCTACAACCCGGACCCCGCCGCTCAGGCGAAAGCCTTCCAGGACCAGGGTTTCGAGTGGCTGCATGTGGTCGATTTGAACGGCGCATTCGAGGGCCAGTCGGTCAATGGCGCGGCGGTCGAGGCGATCCTCGCCGCGACCACCAACCCGGTGCAGCTCGGCGGCGGCATCCGCACGCTCGACCACATCGAAAACTGGCTGGAAAAGGGCCTTGCCCGCGTCATCCTCGGCACCATCGCCGTACGCGATCCGGATCTCGTTATCGAGGCCTGCAAGCGGTTCCCCGGCAAGGTCGCCGTCGGTATAGACGCCAAGGGGGGCAAGGTCGCCGTCGAGGGCTGGGCCGAAGCCTCCGAACTCGGCGTCATCGAGCTGGCGAAGAAATTCGAGGGCGCGGGCGTCGCCGCGATCATCTACACCGATATCGACCGCGACGGCATCCTCACCGGCATCAACTGGGACTCGACCATCGACCTCGCCGAAGCCGTCTCGATCCCCGTCATCGCCTCCGGCGGCCTCGCCTCCATAGCCGATGTCGTTCGCATGACCATGCCCGACGCCGCAAAACTGGAAGGCGCCATCTCCGGCCGCGCGCTCTATGACGGCCGGATCGATCCGGAACAGGCGCTGGCGGTGCTGCGCGGCGAAGGAGGAGCGGCTGAATGACCCTTAAAGCCCGCGTCATCCCGTGTCTGGACGTTGCCGGCGGTCGAGTCGTCAAAGGGGTCAATTTCGTCGATCTGATCGATGCCGGCGATCCCGTCGAAGCCGCCAAGGCCTATGACGCCGCGGGCGCCGACGAGCTCTGCTTTCTCGACATCACCGCGTCTTCCGACAATCGCGAAACGATCTACGACGTCGTCGCCCGCACGGCCGAGCAGTGCTTCATGCCGCTGACCGTCGGCGGCGGCGTGCGCGCCGTGGAAGACGTCCGCAAGCTGTTGCTGGCCGGGGCCGACAAGGTCTCGATCAACACCGCCGCGGTCAAGCGTCCGGAACTGGTCGCCGAGGCCGCCGACAAGTTCGGCAACCAGTGCATTGTCGTCGCTATCGACGCCAAGGCCGTCGACGAGGGCGGGGCCGAGCCGCGCTGGGAAATCTTCACCCATGGCGGCCGCGTCCCGACCGGTATCGACGCGGTGGAATTCGCCCGCACCGTCACCGACCTCGGCGCCGGCGAGATCCTGCTGACCTCGATGGACCGCGACGGCACCAAGATCGGCTACAACATTCCGCTGACCCGCGCCGTCGCCGACGCCGTGCGCGTTCCGGTCATCGCGTCCGGCGGCGTCGGCACGCTCGAACACATGGTCGAGGGCATTCGCGACGGCCACGCCACGGCCGTCCTCGCCGCCTCGATCTTCCACTTCGGAACCTATACGATCGGCGAGGCCAAGGATTTCATGGCCGAGGCCGGCATTGCCGTGCGCCGCGACGCCTGAACCGGGAAAACGCCATGACCGATTTCACCCTCGCCGACCTCGAAGCAATCGTCGCCGCGCGCGCCACCTCTGGCGACGAAAACTCCTGGACGGCGAAACTCGTTTCCAAGGGCATCGAAAAGGCGTCGAAGAAACTCGGCGAGGAGGCGGTCGAGACGGTCATCGCCTCGCTCGGCGACGATCCTTCCGAGCTTGTGGCGGAAACCGCGGACCTGTTGTACCATTTGCTCGTTGTCCTCCACATGCGCGGTGTGGCATTGGATGACGTAATGGCCGAGCTGCAGGGGCGGACCGGCCAAACAGGCCTGCAGGAAAAGGCCGCCCGCACCGCGGAGTAGTCACAGGCGTTCCATGGATCAATCCGTCAAGCGCAGCAGCCCTTCGGCGCATGCCGACGCTCTGGACCAGTTGTCCGGCAGCGAATTGTCGCCTTATCGGCGTTTTTCGGCGGCCAAATGGTCGGAATTTCGTGCCGACACGCCGCTGACGCTCACCGCCGACGAGGTGATGCGGCTGCGCTCGCTCGACGATCCGGTCGATCTCGACGAGGTGCGGCGCATCTATCTCTCCATGTCGCGCCTGCTCTATTCCCATGTCGAGGCGTCGCAGAGCCTGTTCGAGCAGCGCAAGCGCTTCCTCAATGTCGACGAGGCGATCAAGACGCCCTTCATCATCGGTATCGCCGGCTCGGTCGCGGTCGGAAAATCGACCACGGCGCGTATTCTGAAGGAATTGCTGGCGCGCTGGGAATCGAACCCGAAGGTCGCGCTTGTGACGACCGACGGTTTCCTCTGGCCCAATGCGGTGCTGCGCGAGCAGGGCCTGATGGAGCGCAAGGGCTTTCCGGAAAGCTATGACGTGGCCACGGTGCTGCGCTTCCTCTCGCAGCTCAAGGCGGGCGAGCACTCGGTGCGTGCGCCGCTTTATTCGCACCTGACCTATGACGTGCTGCCGGGCGAATATGTCACGATCGACCGCCCGGACATCCTGATCTTCGAGGGCATCAACGTGCTGCAGGTGCGCGACCTGCCGGAAGACGGCAAGATGGTGCCCTTCGTCTCGGACTATTTCGACTTCTCGATCTATATCGACGCGGATGAGGAGAAGATTCACGACTGGTACGTGACCCGCTTCATGCGGCTGCGCCAGACGGCGTTCCGCGATCCGAAATCCTTCTTCCACCGCTATTCGGAATTGTCGGAGGACGCCGCGCGCGGCATTGCCGAGGGCCTCTGGACGAATATCAACCTGAAGAACCTGAAGGAAAACATCCAGCCGACGCGTCCGCGCGCCGACCTGATCCTGAAAAAAGGGTCCGACCACCTGGTCGAGGAAGTGCTTCTCAGAAAGCTGTAAACTATAGAGCCTTTCAGGGTTAGATTGAAGCATTCTGCCGGAGCAGGTTTGTCCCGAGATCGAGGGATTTGGCGCGGGCCGTGCCGAGGCACGGTCAAGCCGGAGCCCGAAGGCATCGGGTCAAACATGCCCGGCCCTTCGGGTTTCCGTCCGGCGGGCGCCCGCTTTGTCGGCGCGCTTGCCCGTAGCACCGCTACGCGCTGCGCGCCCCTCCGCGCGGATCGCCGCACCGGACGCGAAACAGAATGCTTCAATCTAACCCTGAAAGGCTCTACAGCGGCTTCGTCACCCGGCGCAGCGTCAGGTTGATGCGCCCGCCATTCTTCAACAGCGCCGAGGTCGCCGGATAGATCCGGTCCACCCCGTGATAGCAGAGCCGTCCCGCGCCGCCGAGAACGATGACATCGCCGCTGTCCAGCTTCAGCGAAACCGTGCGGCCGGATCGCGTCGTTTCGCCGATACGAAAGAGACAGGTATCGCCGAGCGAGACCGACAGGACCGGCGCGTCGAAATCGTCCTCGTCCCGGTCCTGGTGCAGCCCCATCTTCGCGCTTTCGCTGTAGAAATTGACGAGGCAGGCCTCCGGCGGATGCGGATAGCCGCTGTAATCTTCCCACAGTTTCGACAGCATGTCCGGGATTGGCGGCCAGGGCTTTCCGGTCGCCGGATGGGTCGGCTGGTACCGGTAGCCGCGTTCCTTGTCGGTGACCCAGCCGAGCGATCCGCAATTGGTCATCCGCACGCTCATCTCCTTGCCCGTGCGCGGCATGCGCGGCGTGAACAGCGGCGCCGTCGCAACGACGCGACGGATATCCTCGACCAGCGCGCGCTGGTCGTCGGTGGAGAGGCAGCCGGGGATGTGGCGAACGCCCTTGGGAAGAACCAGCATGGGCTGAAATGTAGTGAGCCGGCGGCCGAATGCCATCCGCCGCCGGCATGAGAAATCAGGCTACGTCCAGATCGGGAATCCGCAGCACCTGGCCCGGATAGATCTTGTCGGCATCGCTCAGCATCGGCTTGTTGGCCTCCAGGATGGCCGGGTATTTACTGGCTTTGCCATAGGCCTTCAGGGCGATGGCCGACAGCGTGTCGCCTTTTTCCACCGTGTGGAACCGCGGCTCCTTGGCCGGCGTCGCCGCCGCGATGATCGCGTTCATGTCGGCCGCGGCGTCGAGTTTCATGCCGCTGCCGGGAACCGAGACCTTGAGCTCGGACGCTTCGACCTTGGAAATACCGAGCGTGTTGCCGACGGTGACGATCGCTTTCTCGAAGATCGACTGGTCTTCCACCGCGCCTTTCAGGATCGCCGTATCGCCCTTGATCTCGATCTGCACCGCATCGGTGCCGAGCTTGTGCGAGTCGAGTTCCTTCTTCAGTTCCTTCGCGTTTTCTTCCTCATCGTCGCCAAAGCCGAGCTTCTTGCCGGCCGACTTCACGAAATCGAAAATTCCCATCGCAACATCCTTCCACGCTTGACCTGATATGTCATGTTATCCGCCGGATGACCCTAGTGCCGTATGGTTACGTGCGCTAGTCTTCCGTATCGACGGAACCGCGCATTTTCTTGATCTGGCCGCGGCCGGCCTTGGCTTTCAGCCGCCGTTCGATCGAGCCGCGCGTCGGCCGCGTCTTCTTGCGGGGCGGCGGCGGGGGCTCCAGCGCCTTCAGGACAAGGTCCTTCAAACGCTCGCGCGCATCGTCCCGGTTGCGTTCCTGCGCCCGGTGCCGGCTGGCCTGGATCAGGATCGATCCGTCTTTCGCGGCGCGCTTTCCGGCCAGCTGTATCAGCCGCCGCAGCTGGTAGTCGTTGAACACGCCGGCGGAACCCGGAAAGAAGCGCAGCTGCACGGCGCTCGAGGTCTTGTTGACATTCTGCCCGCCGGGCCCCGAGGCGAGCACGAAATCCTCCGTCATCGACCAGGCAGGCAGGGTCAGCCCGTGCCGGATCGGCAGGTCGTCGACACTCATCGCGTTTCGCCTTGTTTCGAAAGCCTGTTCATCTGCGCGACGATAAGCGTTGCGCCGGCCCGAAAAAAGCCGCGGCGAAACAAAAACGGCGCCTGCCCGGAGGCAAGCGCCGCAAACTCACCCTTGCGGGCTGCTGTTACTCAGCGGCTTCGAGAAATCGAGGCGCCGCATCCATCACGTCGAGATCGACATGGGCTGCGAATTTCTCGAAGTTTTCCGTGAACATGCCGGCGAGTTTCGCCGCCTGCTGGTCATAGGCCTTTCCGTCGGCCCATGTCGAACGCGGATCGAGGATCGCGCTGTCGACGCCTTCGACCGCGACCGGGACCGCGAAGCCGAAATTCGCATCGGTGCGGTATTCGACGCCGTTCAGTTCGCCCGACAGCGCGGCCTTGAGCAGCCGGCGGGTCGCCTTGATCGGCATGCGGCTTCCCGTTCCGTAGGCGCCGCCGGTCCAGCCGGTATTGACCAGCCAGCAATCGACGCCGTGCTCGGCGATCAGGTCGCGCAGCAGATTGCCGTATTCCGACGGATGGCGCGGCATGAACGGGGCGCCGAAGCAGGTCGAGAAAGTCGCTTCCGGCTCGGTGACGCCTTTTTCGGTCCCGGCGACCTTGGCGGTGTAGCCGGACAGGAAGTGATACATCGCCTGCGCCGGGGTCAGCTTGGCGATCGGCGGCATCACGCCGAAGGCGTCGGCCGTCAGCATGACGATGTTCTTCGGCTGGCCGCCCTTGCCGGTCGCGCTGGCATTCGGGATGAAGTGCAGCGGATAGGCGCAACGGGTGTTTTCCGTCAGCGAGCCGTCATGGAAATCGGGCATCCGGTTGTCGTCGAGGATGACGTTTTCCAGAACCGTGCCGAAACGCTCGGTCGTCGAGTAGATTTCCGGCTCGGCTTCGCGCGACAGGCGGATCGTCTTGGCGTAGCAGCCGCCCTCGAAATTGAACACGCCGTTTTCGCTCCAGCCATGCTCGTCGTCGCCGATCAGCGTGCGCTCCGGATCGGCGGAAAGCGTCGTCTTGCCGGTGCCGGACAGGCCGAAGAACACGGCGACGTCGCCGTCGGGGCCTTCATTGGCCGAGCAATGCATCGGCATGACGCCTTTCTCCGGCAGGATGTAGTTCAGCGCGGTGAAGACCGATTTCTTCATTTCGCCGGCATAGGAGGTGCCGCCGATCAGCACGATCATGCGGGTCAGGTCGACCGCGATCACCGTGCCCGAGCGGCAGCCATGGCGCTCCGGATCGGCCTCGAAGGACGGCAGGTCGATGATCGTCATTTCCGGCACGAAGGAAGCGAGTTCGCTGCGCTCCGGACGGATCAGCAGGTTGCGGATGAACAGTGCGTGCCAGGCGTTTTCGGTGATGACGCGCACGGGAAGCCTGTGCGCCTCGTCCGCGCCGCCGACCAGGTCGGAAACGAACAGGTCCATGCCCTGGGCCTGCGTCATGAAATCCTCGTAGAGGCGCTCGAAGGCTTCCGGCTCCATCGGGCGGTTGTTGTCCCACCAGATCTTTTCGTCGACCTTGCCGTCGCGCACGACATGCTTGTCCTTCGCCGAACGGCCGGTATGGACGCCCGTCTTGGCGACGAGCGCGCCATGCGCGCTCAGCTCGGCCTCGCGGCGCCCCAGCGCCTCTTCATAGAGCTCGGGTTCGGAGAGGTTGTAGTAAACGGTGCCCGTCGCGCGAAAGCCATGTGTCTCGATTCCGTGCGCGGTGTTGTACAGTCCGTTGCTAGTCATCATCCTCACCAGTTGTTTGTTTTGGTTGCCCTTTGCCGATCGGCGCCTGCTAAATTTTTTAGCCTGTTTAAGCGATCGTTTAAACAGAATAGACCCTCAAACAGAAATCGCATGGCATTTCAAATAATTAATCGATTTAACCTTTCAAAAAATAATTTAATCGGTTAAAGCAGCGGCATTAAACACAGGCCTTCCGCAAAGTCATTGATCAATTCGTCTGAAAGGGCGGCCCGGCCCGATACCGGCATGGAAACCGCTGCGCAATGACACCACATGCGTTATGTGCCACATTTTGCGCCAAGTTTCGGCGTCAACCCCTCGCCTCTAGGAGACGAGTTGGGAATTGGCGTCATGGCTGGGGAGAATTACCATATGCAGACGATTGCGCTGGTCGATGACGACCGGAACATTCTGACCTCTGTTTCGATCGCGCTGGAGGCCGAGGGCTACCGGGTCGAGACCTTCACGGACGGCGCCTCGGCACTCGAAGGCCTGATGGCGCGTCCGCCGAGCCTTGCCATTCTCGATATCAAGATGCCGCGCATGGACGGCATGGAGCTTCTGCGCCGGCTGCGCCAGAAGACCGATCTGCCCGTGATCTTCCTCACCTCCAAGGATGACGAGATCGACGAGCTGTTCGGCCTGAAGATGGGCGCCGACGATTTCATCACCAAGCCGTTCTCCCAGCGCCTGCTGGTCGAGCGCGTCCGCGCCGTCCTGCGCCGCACCGCCGCGCGCGAGGTTACGGTCAAGGGCGAAGCCGGCACGCAGGCCCAGTCCATCGTGCGCGGCAATCTGGTTCTCGACCAGGAACGCCATACCTGCACGTGGAAGGACCAGGCCGTGACGCTGACCGTCACCGAGTTCCTGATCCTGCATGCGCTTGCCCAGCGGCCCGGCGTCGTGAAAAGCCGTGATTCGCTGATGGATGCGGCGTATGATGACCAGGTCTATGTCGACGACCGGACGATCGACAGCCACATCAAGCGGCTGCGCAAGAAGTTCAAGGTCGTCGACGACAGTTTCGACATGATCGAAACCCTTTATGGCGTCGGATACCGGTTCCGAGAATCCTGACCGGGTCCCCGCAGACGGGCTGAATGACGGTAGAGATCGACCATAATGCCTTGAGGTCCGGCCTCGACAAGACGGCAAGGACCCGCGAAGGCGACGGCCCGCACGAAATGGCGCGCGAGGAGCGCGCCAATGGCCGCGGCGGTTTCCTGCGGGCGCTTCGTCGCGTGTTCGGCGGCTATATCTTCTCCTCGCTGACGCACCGCATCCTGTTCCTGAACCTCGCCGCCCTCGGCGTGCTGATGTCGGGCATTCTCTATATCAACCAGTTCCGCGACGGACTGATCGATGCGCGCGTCGAAAGCCTGATGATCCAGGGCGAGATCATCGCCGGCGCCATCGCCGCCTCGGCCAATGTCGAGACCAATGCGATCCTCATCGATCCCGACAAGCTTCTGGAGCTGCAGGCGGGTGAATCGATCGTCCCCAATGCCGACCGCTTCGACAATCTCGACTTTCCGATCAATCCGGAAAAGGTCGCCCCGGTCCTGCGCCGGCTGATCTCGCCGACCCGCACCCGCGCGCGCATCTATGACCGCGACGCCAACCTGCTGCTCGATTCCCGCCATCTCTATTCCGGCGGCCAGGTGCTGCGCTACGAGCTGCCCGACGTCGACGAAACCGAAAGCGGCCTGTTCGACCGGATCGACCGGATCGTCTCGCGCATCTTCCGCCGCCGCGATCTCAGCGTTTACACAGAACAGCCCGGTGGTAGCGGCACCGGCTATTCCGAGGTGATGTCGGCGCTGGCCGGCGGCCGTTCACAGATCGTGCGGATCAGCGAGCAGGGCGAGCTCATTGTCTCCGTCGCCGTTCCCGTCCAGCGCTTCCGCGCCGTGCTCGGCGTCTTGCAGCTGTCCACCCAGGGCGGCGACATCGACAAGATCGTCAAGGCCGAGCGTTTCGCCATGATGCGCGTCTTCGCGGTCGCGGTGATGGTCAACATCATCCTGTCGATCGCGCTGGCCGGCACCATCGCCAACCCGCTGCGCCGCCTCGCCGCCGCAGCCGTGCGTGTTCGCCGCTCGATCCGCCTGCGCGAGGAAATCCCCGACTTCTCGTCGCGTCAGGACGAGATCGGCAATCTGTCCGTCGCGCTGCGCGAAATGACCAATTCTCTCTATGCGCGTATCGATGCCATCGAGAGTTTTGCCGCCGATGTCTCGCACGAACTGAAGAACCCGCTCACCTCCTTGCGGAGCGCCGTCGAAACATTGCCCCTCGCGAAAAATGACGACATGCGCAAGCGCTTGACCGATGTCATCGAGCACGACGTGCGCCGCCTCGACCGTCTGATCTCCGATATTTCGGATGCCTCGCGTCTCGATGCCGAACTGGTGCGCGAGGATGCAAGCATCATCGACATGGCGCGCCTGCTGCGTGAACTGACGGACATTCTCGGCCAAAGCGTTGCCGCCGGGCGCGGCGCGCTTAAGCTGCATGTCGACAAGCTGCCGGCCGGCGTGAAGGGCTTCTTCGTCGCCGGGCATGACTCGCGCATCGGTCAGGTCATCACCAACCTGGTGCAGAACGCCTTCTCCTTCGTTCCCGAAAAGGGCGGTCGCGTCGATATCCGCCTGGCGACGGAACCGCGCTTCGTCGTCGTCCGGGTCGAGGACAACGGCCCCGGCATCAGGGCCGAGAATATCGAGAACATCTTCGAACGCTTCTATACAGACCGCCCCGGACCGGACCAGTTCGGCAAGAATTCCGGGCTCGGTCTCTCGATTTCGCGCCAGATCGTCGAAGCCCATGGCGGCACGCTGACCGCCGAGAACATTCCCGGCGGGCCGGACGGCCAGCCTGCGGGCGCCTGTTTCATCATGCGGTTGCCGCGCGAATGAGCGCCACGCTCGAACACGCCACCGTCGTCGAAATCGATCGCCGCGGGGTGCTTGTTCGCGGCCAGTCGGGGTCCGGCAAGACGCTGCTTGCGCTCGAATTGCTGTCGCGGTGCCGTGCCGCCGGCATCGCCTCCGCCCTCGTCGCCGATGATTATGTCTATTTGTCGCATCATGAAGCCTCGGGCAGCCTGCGCGCCTCCGCGCCTGAGGGGATCGAAGGCCGCGTGGAAATGCGCGGCTTCGGCATAGCCGCCCTCGGCGACACGCGCTGGAAGCCGCGGACGGACGTCGCGCTGGTGGTCTCGCTCGTGCCGCCCGCCAGGGCCGAACGCGTTGCCGACCCGGAGCGTCGCGCGGTTTTCGAAGGCGTCGCCCTGCCGGAACTCGCCTGCCCCGAGCGTCAGCCCTTGTCGGCGGCCTATGCGGTGTTCGGCTGGCTCGGTCTCGCGCCGCGGCTGATCTGAGCGCGCGCGGGCCCGGCTACGCTATTTCGCGGACTACAGTTTCTTGCCTGAAAAACCTTGTCACGCGAGAAAATTGCTGATCATGATGCGGGCCCCGACGGGAGGCGGCTGGCGATGCGCGACCGGACGCTGTTGGGGCAAGACGGGAGAAGAGTGTCAATGATCGGCGTCGTGCTCGTTACGCACGGAAATCTCGCGGACGAATTCAAGAGCGCGGTCGAGCATGTCGTCGGGGCCCAGGTCCAGTTCGCGACGGTCTGTATCGGCGCGGATGATGACATGGAGCAGCGCCGGCGCGATATCCTCGCCCGCGTTTCCGATGTCGACAGCGGCGACGGCGTCATCATCGTGACCGACATGTTCGGCGGCACACCGTCCAATCTCTCCATCTCGGTCATGGAAACCGGCCGTATCGAGATCCTCGCCGGCATGAACCTGCCCATGCTGATCAAGCTGGCCCGCGTGCGCGAGGACCAGCCGATGGGCGAGGCGCTGTCGCAGGCCTGCGAGGCGGGGCGCAAATACATCAATGTCGCAAGCCAGATCCTGGCCGGAAAGTGACCCTTTTGCCCGGACAGGCAACCACTGCGAGCCGAACCCTCGAAATCACCAACAAGCGCGGCCTGCATGCCCGCGCCTCCTCGAAATTCGTCAAGCTCGTCGAGGGCTTCGATTCGACCGTCACCGTCGCGCGTGACGGCCTCTCGGTGCACGGCACCTCGATCATGGGGCTGATGCTGCTGGCGGCGGGGCCCGGCTGCCACATCGAGGTCATGGCCGACGGGCCGGACGCCGAGGAAGCGCTCGACGCCATCGCCGCGCTGGTTGCCGACAGGTTCGGCGAGGGCGAGTGATTTCGCCCGGATTCTCATCTCCGGGATCAGGATATAAGGATTTCCTTATATTGTGATTGTCAGTCTTGGCCGTCTCTGCTAGTCAGCGCGCCAGATCGAACGGAGTTCACCCATGTCCAATTCGCAGGATTACGCGATTGCCGATATCGCGTTGGCCGATTATGGCCGCAAGGAAATCGAAATAGCCGAGACCGAAATGCCGGGCCTGATGGCCTGCCGCGAGGAGTTCGGCGAAAGCCAGCCGCTCAAGGGCGCGCGCATCACCGGTTCGCTGCACATGACCATCCAGACGGCGGTGCTGATCGAGACGCTGAAGGCGCTCGGCGCCGATGTCCGCTGGGCGTCCTGCAACATCTTCTCGACCCAGGACCATGCGGCCGCGGCCATCGCCGCCACCGGCACGCCGGTTTTCGCCATCAAGGGCGAGTCGCTCGAGGATTACTGGACCTACACCGACCAGATCTTCCAGTGGCCGGATGGCGGTCACTCCAACATGATCCTCGATGACGGCGGTGACGCCACCATGTACATCCTGCTCGGCGCCCGCGCCGAGGAAGGCGAGGACGTGCTGTCCAATCCGGGCTCCGAGGAAGAGGAAGTCCTCTTCGCCCAGATCAAGAAGCGCATGGCCGCCAGCCCGGGCTGGTTCGTCAAGCAGCGCCACGCCATCAAGGGCGTGACCGAGGAAACGACCACCGGCGTCAACCGCCTCTACCAGCTGCAGAAGAAGGGCCTGCTGCCCTTCCCGGCGATCAACGTCAACGATTCGGTAACCAAGTCGAAATTCGACAACAAGTATGGCTGCAAGGAATCGCTGGTCGACGGCATTCGCCGCGCCACCGATGTGATGATGGCCGGCAAGGTCGCCGTCGTCTGCGGCTATGGCGATGTCGGCAAGGGCTCGGCCCAGTCGCTCAGCGGCGCCGGCGCCCGCGTCAAGGTCACCGAGATCGACCCGATCTGCGCCCTGCAGGCCGCGATGGACGGCTTCGAGGTGGTGCAGCTCGAGGACGTCGTCTCGTCGGCCGATATCTTCGTGACCACCACCGGCAACAAGGACGTGATCCGCATCGAGCACATGCGCGAGATGAAGGACATGGCCATCGTCGGCAATATCGGTCACTTCGACAACGAGATTCAGGTCGCCTCCCTGAAGAACCTGAAATGGACCAATATCAAGCCGCAGGTCGACATGATCGAGTTCCCGAAGGGCAACCGCATGATCCTCCTGTCGGAAGGCCGCCTGCTTAATCTCGGCAATGCCACTGGCCATCCGAGCTTCGTCATGAGCGCCTCCTTCACCAACCAGGTGCTGGCCCAGATCGAGCTCTTTTCCAAGGGCGGCGAATATGGCCACGAGGTCTATGTCCTGCCGAAACATCTCGACGAGAAGGTCGCCCGTCTTCATCTCGACAAGCTTGGTGCCCGCCTGAGCGAGCTTTCGGAGGAACAGGCTGCCTATATCGGCGTGACGCCGAAGGGTCCGTACAAGCCGGAACACTACCGGTACTGATCGCCCCTACACCGACATACTATATATGGACGCCGGAGAACTTGCCTCGTTCTCCGGCGTTTTTTTGCGGACTTGACGCTTCACGGGGATTCCGACTGCGGGTATTTTGGAGTGATTCGCGAATGCGTGCGGCGGGGCAGATAAATCGCGAAGTGTCCGCGCGGGCCCCCGATGATCGGGGCTGCCCGGCGTGCCTGCGGCGAGGGGACGACGAATGCCGAAATCGGAGAGCGCAAGAAGACCGGGCGAAAGGTTTCGCTCCGGCCGAACTGCGCTTCTGTGGGCTTCGGCCGCCTTTGCCGTCGCGCCGGTCCCGGCGCGCGCGCAGGATTTCGCCCAGGCCATCGACCGGTTCTTTTCATCGCATCTGAGCGCGCCGGAAGTCGTGCAATTCGCGCTGTTCACCGGCGCGATGAGCGCGGCGCTCGCCTCGGCCCTGTGGCTGATCCGCGAGCGCGGACGCACCGCCCGCCAGAACGCCGTGCTGCGGGCCAAGGTTTCGGCGCTCAACACCCAGGTCGCCAAGCTGGAGGCGCTGGCGACGACCGAAGGGCAGCGCGCCGTCATCTGGGAAGACCGCGATCAGAAGCCGGTCATCATCGGCACGCTCGATCCCCGTTCCGGCGCACCCGAGGAGCGCAGCGCCTTCCTCGCTTTCGGGCGCTGGCTGGAACCGCGCTCGGCCGCGCGCATCGATCATCTCGTCGCCGAACTGCGCGACGAGGCGAAGGCCTTCAGCGATACGGTCGAGACGCGCCGCGGCGTGCCGCTGGAAGTCACCGGCCGCACCAACGGGTCGAGCGCCGTCGTCCGCTTCGAGAGCCTGACCGGCGAACGCGCCGAACATGCGCGCCTCGCCCTCGAACACGGCCGCGTCGTCGACACGCTGGAAACCCTGCAGGCGCTGCTCGATTCGCTCGACGCGCCCTTCTGGCTGCGCAATGCCGAAGGCGCGCTCGCCTGGGTCAACCGCGCCTATGCCGAGGCGACCGGCCATCCCAACTCGGCCGAGACCGCCGCCGCCGGCACGGAACTCTTCGGCAAGCAGGCGCTCGAGAAGATGACGGCGGGCCGCGAGGCCGATGGCCGCTATCGGTCATCCGCGTCCACCGTCGTCAAGGGCGACCGGATCGTCTTCGACGTCGCCGACGCCGCCGGCCCGTTCGGCTCCGCCGGCATGGCGATCGACAACACCGACTACGACGCCATGCGCACCGAACTAAACAAAACAATCCGCAGCCACGAGGAGACCCTCGACAAGCTGACGACCGCGATCGCGATGTTCGACGAAAACGCCCGGCTGCGTTTCTACAACCAGGCGTTTCAGAAACTCTGGGATCTCGACCAGTCCTTCCTCGATTCCAAGCCCGACAACGCGATGTTCCTCGATCGCCTGCGTGCTGATGGCCGGCTGGAGGAAAAGCCGGAATGGCGGCGCTGGAAGGACGAGATCCTCGCCGCCTACCGCGCCGTCGAGCCGCAGGAGGACGTCTGGTACCTGCCCGACGGCCGCACGATCCGCGTCGTAGCCAATCCGCATCCCAAGGGCGGCCTGACCTGGGTGTTCGAGAACCTCACCGAGCAGATCGACCTCGAAAGCCGCTACACGACGCTGGTGCGCGTGCAGGGCGAAACGCTCGACCATCTCGCCGAGGGCGTCGCCGTCTTCGGCCAGGACGGAAAGCTCAGACTCTCCAATCCGGCCTTCGCGCGGTTCTGGGATATCGAGGAGCTTCTGGAAAAGGATTCGGTCCATATCGGCGAAATCGCCAGGACATGCCGGTCCCGCCTCGGAGCCGACGAACCCTGGACCCATTTCGCCGGTGTCGTCACCGGCTTCGAGGACGACCGGTCGGACGAGACCGGCCGTTGCACCATCGGTGACGCGATCCTCGCCTGGATGGCCGTGCCCCTTCCGAACGGCCAGACGATGATCACCTTCGTCGATGTCACCGCGACCGAGGAGGTCGAACGGGCCCTTCGCGAGCGTAACGAAGCGCTCGAGTCGACGGCGCTGCTGCGCACCCGCTTCATCCGCCATGTCTCCTATGAACTGCGCACGCCGCTGACCAATATTTCCGGCTTCACGGCGCTGCTGCAGGACAAGATGACCGGACCGCTGAACCAGAAGCAGTCCGACTATCTCGGCTATATCGCCTCGTCCTCGGATGCATTGAAGCTGATCGTCGACGACATCCTCGATCTCGCCACCATCGACGCCGGTATCATGGAGCTCGATTTCCAGGAGATCGGCATCGAGCCGATGATGCGCGAGGTCGCTACCGGCTTGTCGCCGCGCTTCGCCGAACACAATCTCGATCTCGTCGTGCGCGTCGCCCCGGATGCGGGCTCCATCTACGCCGATGCCGAGCGGCTGCGCCAGGTCATGATCAATGTGCTCGTCAACGCCGCCGACTTCGCGCCGGAAAACTCCGTGGTCACCTTCACCTGCGAGGAGAACGAGGACGGCGTCTCCTTCCGCATTCGCGATCGCGGCCCCGGCATTCCGCCGGAAGCGCTGAAGGAGATCTTCGATCCGTTCGAGACGGGCGCAAAGCCCGGCCGCAAGCGCGGCGCGGGTCTCGGCCTGTCGCTGGTCAAGAGCTTCGTCACGCTGCATGAGGGCGAGGTGAAGATCGACTCGTCGCCGGAACGCGGCACCGAGGTGACGCTGTTCTTCCCGCGTGTGCCGCCCGGCGCGCGGGTCGCCGCCGAATAGGCCCGTGCCCGTCCCGCGGCTGCGAGATCGAACCTTGAACCTCACTTTTTCCGACGAACAGAGCCTCACCCGCTTCGCCGCCGATTTCGCACTGGCCCTGAAGCCCGGCGATTGCGTGCTACTGCGCGGCGATCTCGGCGCAGGCAAGACCACCTTCGCGCGCGCCGCGATCCGCGCACTTGCGGGCGATGCGGATAATCGCATCGAGGTCCCGAGCCCGACTTTCACCCTGGTCCAGACCTACGATCTGCGCCTGCCCGTCAGCCATTTCGATCTCTACCGCATTGCCGATCCGGACGAACTCGATGAGCTTGGCCTCGCGGAGACGCTCACCGAGGGTGTCGCCTTCGTAGAATGGCCGGAACGCGCGGAAAGCCTTTTGCCGGCAAATTGTATCTCGCTCACCCTCTCGGAAACCCGCGATGACGGCGATGGCCGCAGTCTCGCCGTCGCCGCGCCGGTCGAATTCATGGCGCGCCTCGGGCGCAGCCTCGCCATGCGCGCGTTCCTCGACGCCAATGGCTGGAACGCCGGCTTCCGTCGGTTCCTGCTCGGCGATGCCTCGACGCGGGCCTATGAGACGGTCGAGCGTGACGGCGAGATCGCGATCCTTATGAACGCGCCGAAACAGCCGGACGGACCGCCGGTGCGTAACGGCAAGCCCTATTCGCAGATCGCCCATCTCGCGGAAGATATCCTGCCCTTCGTCGCCATTGGCCGCATGCTCGCCGAACGTGGCTTTCGCGCGCCGCAAATCCATGCCTTCGATCTCGACCGGGGTTTCATCCTGCTCGAACATCTGGGCTCGGATGGCGTGCTCGATGCGCATCGCAAGCCGATCCCGGAGCGCTACGAGGGTGCGGTCGAATGCCTCGCCGCCATGCATGCGGCCGGCTGGCCGGACGCGATCGACGTCGACGGCAGGACGCACCGCATATCCGCCTTCGATCTCGATGCGTTCCTTATCGAGGCGGAACTGCTGACCGACTGGTTCGTGCCGCGCGCCACTGGTGCGAAACTGTCCGTTGCGGGGATCGAAGAGTTCCGCAAACTCTGGACCGACCTGTTCGACATCGTCGATGCCGGCGAGAAGACGCTGCTTTTGCGCGATTTCCACTCGCCGAATATCATCTGGGATGAAGCCGCCGAAGGCGTATCCCGTGTCGGCCTGATCGATTTCCAGGACGCGATGATCGGCTCCACCGCCTATGACGTCGCCTCTATCGTGCAGGACGCCCGCGTCGATGTTTCGCCGGCTTTACAAATGGCTCTTCTCGACCGCTACTGCTTCGTTCGAATGGGACAGGGCGGCTTCGACGAAGACGCCTTCCGCCGCGCTTTCGCGATCCTCGCCGCCCAGCGCGCCACCAAGATCCTCGGCATTTTCGTCCGCCTTGACCAGCGCGACCGCAAGCCGGCCTATCTGGCGCATATCCCGCGCCTGCAGGCCTATTTGAGAGACAGTCTGGCCCACCCCGCCCTGACCGGGCTCGCCGCCTGGTATGCCGAACACGGCATCCTCGATGCGAAGATCGGGTAATCGCCCATGGTCGCGTCGGTGAAAAAGGCGATGATCCTGGCGGCCGGCTTCGGCACGCGCCTTCGCCCGATCACCAACACGGTGCCCAAGCCGCTCGTCCCCGTTGCCGGCCGGACCATGCTGGACCGCAGTCTCGATCTCGCCGAGGCAGCAGGAATCACCGAGGCCGTCGTCAACGTCCATTATCTCGCCGACCGGATCGTCGCCCATTGCGCGAACCGCGCCTCGCCGGCGATCCGCATCAGCGACGAGACGGAGGAAATCCTCGAAACGGGCGGCGGCGTGGTCAAGGCGCTGCCGCTCCTCGGCGCCGACCCCTTCCTGCTGCTCAATGCCGACACCTTCTGGGTTGAATGGGACCGCCCCAACCTCGCTGCCATGATCGAAATATTCGACCCGAGGCGCATGGATATCCTGCTGATGCTTTGCCGGCTCAACGATACGACGGGCCATGCCGGAGGCGGGGATTTCCTCAGGGATGAAACCGGCCGCCTGACCCGCCTTGCTGACAAGACCGACCCGTCTGGCCTGCTCTATGCCGGCGCGACGATCTACAATCCGGCCATCTTCGAGGGCGCGGCCGCCGAGCCCCATTCGCTCAACCTCTATTACGACCGCGCCATCGCCGAAGGCCGCCTTTTCGGACACATCATGGAAGACGGCCACTGGTTCACCGTCGGTACGCCCGACGCATTGCCGGCCGCCGAAGCGAAGCTGGCCGAACTCGCCGCGCAGCATCCCGCGAAAGACCGCGATTGACCCGCGCCGCCGCGGCGAAGGAAACTGGCGCCCGAGAATCAGCGTGACAACCGAGAGGCGAGATTTGGCCGGTTACGTCCAGCCGCGTGTCTTCACCGTACCGCCCGGCATCCCTTTCCTGCCGGCTGTGGCGCGTGCGCTGTGCGATGGCGCGCTTGTCCCCGGCTTTCGCTATGAGGGCGATCCGCTGCAGCTGTCGACCGTGTCGATCTATGTGCCGACGCGCCGCGCCGCGCGCGAATTCCGCTCGACCTTCCTCGATATTCTCGGCGGCGAGACGATCCTGCTTCCGCGCATCCGCCCGCTCGGAGAGTTCGACGAGGATGCTCATTTCTTCGACGGCGGCGACGCTGCCGCCATCGACATCCCGCCCGCCATCGATGCGACCGAGCGCCTGTTGTTGCTCGGTACGCTGATCCGTTCCTGGACGAAACATCTCAAGGTCGACATCGGAAAACTCTATGGCGACGAGACGATCCAGACCCCGGTTTCGACAGCGGACGCCTTCTGGCTGGCGCGCGATCTGGCCGGCCTCATGGACCAGTTTTCCACAGGTCAGGTGCCGGTCTCGGGCATAGCCGATTTCGACGCCGCAGAGCTGTCCGAATGGTGGAAGGTGACGCTCGCCTTTCTCGAGATCATGCGCAGGGAATGGCCGGCGATCCTCGCCGAGCGCGGTGTCGTCGATCCCGGCGAGCACCGCAACCGCCGCCTGCTTGCTGAAGCGGCGCGGCTTGAGCGCAATCCGCCGAGGGGACCGGTCGTCGTCGCGGGCTCAACCGGTACGATCCCGGCAACGGCGGAACTCATCGCCGCGATCGCTCGCCTGCCGATGGGCGCGGTCGTTCTGCCCGGTTTCGATACGACAATGGACGAGGCCTCGCGGGAACAGCTTCTGTCCGACGAGGACGTCGCGTCGGTCATCGGCCATCCGCAATACGGATTGATGAAGCTGGTCGGCCGGATCGGCGTTGCGTCCGACGCCATCGAGCCCCTGGGCGAGGCTGAGCCGGAACCGCTCGCGGCCCGCCGCAAATGGGTTGCGGAAAGCCTGCGCCCCTCCACGGTGACCGATCGCTGGACCGAAACCCGGGCAAGCGTCGCGGAAACGGCCTTTGACGATGTCGCGCTTCTTGTCGCGCCGAACGAGCATCTCGAAGCAGCCGCCATCGCCGCTGCCCTGCGCGAGGCGATCGCAGAACCAGATGCGCTGGCCGCCCTTGTGACGCCGGATCGCGAGCTCGCCCGCCGCGTCGCCGCCGAACTGGCCCGCTACGGGATCGCCGCCGACGACACCGGCGGGACACCGCTTTCCTCCACCGAGCAGGGCAGGCTGCTCGAACTGGCGATGGAAGTCGTCTTCAGCGCCGGCGATCCGGCGGCCCTGCTGGCTTTGGCGAAACACCCGCTGGTCGCGCTCTCGGCTGCGGCGGAGGATCACGCGGAAATCGTTTCGCTGTTCGAGATGGCGGTCCTGCGCGGCGGCACGGGCCGCATCGGCCCGCTGTCTCTCGCCGCGCTGGTACGCCAGCGTCAGGCCGAAAAGAAGCGCGCGGAAGACGAAAAGCTCTTCATTCCACCCGCCTTGCGCCCCCTTGCGGATGACGATTTCGACCGTCTCGCCGCCTTTGCGGAGCGGTTCGGAACGGCGTTGCAGCCGCTCGGCGATCTGGCCGCACGCGCCGAAGACGCCCCGCTCGAAGCTCTCGTCTCGGCGACGGTGCAGACGCTGGAAGCGCTGGCGCGGGACGGAAACGGCTTTCACGATGCACTCTATGACGGCGAGGCAGGCGCGCTGTTCCGCAATTTCCTCGCCGGCCTCGTCGCCGGCGAAGTGCCTCTGTTTTTGAAACCCGCCGATTGGCCGCAAGCCCTGCGCGCCCTCATGGCCGATGCGGCGGTAAAACCCGCTCCCGGCGGTCATCCGCGCATTTCGATCATGGGCACTTTGGAAGCCCGCCTTCAGACCGTCGACCTGGTGGTTCTCGGCGGCCTCAATGAGGGTGTCTGGCCGGCGCAGACGCAGAATGATCAATTCCTGACGCGCGGCATGAAGGCCGGTCTCGGCCTCGAACCGCCCGAGCGCCGCATCGGCCTTGCCGCGCATGATTTCCAGATGGCGATGGGCCAGAAGCGGGTGGTCCTGTCCCGCTCCGAACGGGCCGAGGGCGCGCCCGCCATCGCCTCGCGCTGGCTGCAGCGCCTGACAACCTTTGCCGGCGAAGCATCCGTCGCGCGCATGCGCGCAGAGGGGGATCGTTATCTCGACTACGCCCGGGCCATGGAGGCGGGGATTGCGGCGAAGCCCGCGCCGCGCCCGGAGCCGGCACCGCCGCTTGGCGCCCGGCCTCGGTCGCTCTCGGTGACCGAGGTCGAGACGCTGATCCGCGATCCCTATGCGATCTATGCGAAGAAGGTGCTGCGCCTGCGCCCGGTGGAAGAGCTGGTGCGCGATCCCGGCGCCGCCGAACGCGGATCGCTATTCCACGCCATCTTCGAACACATCGTCACGGAGAAGGTCGATCCGCTCGCGCCCGATGCGCTGGAAAGAACGCTTGCCATCGCGCGCCGGCTGTTCGACGCGGAAGGCCTGCCGCCCGACATCCGCGCCACCTGGTGGCCGCGTATCGAAGCGGCGGTCGCCGAAATCATCCGCTGGGAAGCGGACCGCTTCGCCGATGTCGCGCAGCGCGAGGCCGAAATCGAGGCCGCCGCGACGCAGGTCGGCTTGACGGGTGTCGCGTTGACCGGCCGCGCCGACCGCATGGATCGCCTGGCCGGCGAGGGAACGGTCGACATTATCGACTTCAAGACCGGCACGCCGCCATCGGCGGATTCCGTCCGCGTATTGCTGTCGCCGCAATTGCCGCTGGAAGGCGCGCTGCTGCAACGCGGCGCATTCGAGGAATTCGGCACGGCGGAGCCCGCCTCCATGGCCTATGTCCGGGTCGGATCGAAAGGCGAGGTCGACGAGAAGAACGTGCTCAAGGTCCGAGGCAAGGACGACGCCGATCCGGCCGAAATCAGCGACAAGGCCTGGAAAAAACTAGAACAGATGCTGGTTCATTACGGAAACGAATCAAACGGCTACCAGTCCCAACGCATGCCGCAGAAGGTCTATTACGGCGGGCCCGGCGACTACGACCACCTCGCCCGCACCCAGGAATGGCGCACCGCCGACGGGGAAGACGATGGCTGACGGCGCGCGTGCAATCCTGCCCGATCGGGACACCCTGTCCCGCCAGGCCGTCGCCGCCAGCCCGGAACGGTCCGTCTGGGTGTCGGCCAATGCCGGTTCCGGCAAGACCTATGTGCTGGCGACGCGGGTGATCCGCCTCCTGCTCGCCGGCACCGATCCGTCGCGTATCCTGTGTCTGACCTACACCAAAACGGCCGCCGCCGAGATGAAGGACCGCGTCTTCAAGCGGCTTGGCGCATGGGTCACCATGCCGGAAGCAGAGCTCCGCACGGCGCTGCGCGAGCTCGAAGGCGGCGAGCCCGATACGGCCAAGCTGTCCTTCGCGCGCTGCCTCTTCGCCCGGGCGCTGGAAACGCCGGGCGGGCTGAAGATCCAGACCATCCACGCCTTCTGCGACGCATTGCTTCATCGCTTCCCGCTGGAAGCCAATGTCCCCGGCCATTTCGAACAGCTCGACGAGGACATGATCGCCGCGCTCATCGGCGAGGCTCGTGCCGAGATGCTTGCCCGGATCGATCGGGGCGATGGCGGTGATATTGCGCAAGCGTTTCGCACGATCATCGATCTGGCCGGCGAAAGCGGCCTCGATAAACTCCTCGACGAGGCGGTCAGGAACCGCTCGAAACTGACCGGTCTCCTGATCCGCCTCGGCGTTCATGGAGACCGGCGGGACTTCTATCGCACCGAATTCGGTTTCTCGGACGACGACACGCCGGACCGTTTCGAGGCCGAGGCGGTCGCGGCGTTGCGGGCTCAAGCTCCTGTCATGCGCGATGTGGTGGATGCGGCAGCCGGCCTGACCAACAAGACGGGGCGAAATTTCGCCGAAGCCTTTCTCGACGCATGCGCGACGCCGGATGGCTGGCCGTCCTGTGTTGAATTGTTCTTCACCAAAGCGGGAGCCGCGCGCTCGACCGGAAATCTCATGAAGGATCCGGCCGTACAGTCGGTGCCAGCCTTCGAAACCGCCTATGAGGCCGCATTTTCGGCTGTGGCCCATGCGCGCGACCGCATCGCGCTGCTCGACCAGATCGAGAATACCCTCGCCGCGCTGTCTATCGTCGACCGGCTGTTAGCCGGCTATAATGCGCTGAAACATGCCCGCGGCTATCTCGATTTCGACGACCTGATCGGCCGGACGGCGACGCTTCTGGCGCGTCCGGATGTCGGTGCCTGGGTGCGGTACAAGCTCGATCAGGGCATCGACCATATCCTTGTCGACGAGGCGCAGGATACGAGCCCCGAACAATGGCAGGTGATCCGAGCGCTCGCCGATGAATTCTTCGCCGGCGAGGCCGCCCGCGATGTCCGCCGAACACTGTTTGCCGTCGGCGACGAGAAACAATCGATCTACTCCTTCCAGGGGGCCAACCCGAAACTGTTCGGGGATACGGGTGACGCGATGCGCGGCCTTGCCCGCGCGGCGTTCGGCGATGAGGCATTCGATGAGGTGCCGCTGCAAACCTCCTTCCGCTCGACCCGGGACGTGCTGGAAGCCGTCGACATCGTCTTCGAATCCGATCTGAACCGGGAGGGCGTCGCCTTCTCGACCGGCAGGATCGTTCACAAGTCGCTGCGAGAGAACCAGCCCGGCCGGGTGGAGGTCTGGCCGCTGGAAAAGGATGCGGAACGCAACGAGCCGGAGGATTGGACGGACCCGGTCGACATGCCGCGCCCCTCCGCCGTGATCGTCGCCGAGCGGGTCGCGGATACGATCGGCACATGGATCCGGTCCGGCGAGACGCTTGAGGGGACCGGCCAGCCGATCACCGCAGGCGACATCCTGGTCCTGGTTCGGAGCCGCGACGGCTTTATCGCCACCTTGTCGCGCGCCCTGAAGGATCGCGGCGTCGATGTCGCGGGCGCCGACCGGCTCAAGATGACCGACCACATTGCCGTGCTCGATCTTCTGTCGCTCGCCAAATTCGTTCTCCAGCCGGCCGACGATCTGTCGCTGGCAGAAGTGCTGCGCTCGCCGCTTTTCGATGTTTCGGAAGAGGCCTTGTTCGACCTCGCCCACGGGCGCGGCGCATCCACCCTGTTCGAGGCTTTGGAAGAAGCGGCCGCGACGCATGAGCCGTTCGCCGCCATTCTTGCAACGCTTGCTGCGTGGCGCGAGCGCGCCCGCCATCTTCCCGTTTTCGAATTCTACGCCTCGATCCTGTCGGGCGAAGGCGCGCGCGAAAAACTTGTTGGCCGCCTCGGTCCGGAAACGCCGGACATGCTGGACGAGTTCATGCGTTTCGCGCTGGCGCAGGAACGCGCCGGTCTTCCCTCGCTGCAGAATTTCGTCTCGGTGCTGGAGGCGGCGAGCCCCGTCATCAAGCGCGAGATGGATCCGGCGCAAAAGCAGGTCCGCATCATGACGGTGCACGGGGCCAAGGGGCTGGAAGCCCCGGTCGTCTTCCTGATCGACCGCGGTTCTCCGCCGCACAATGCCCGAAACACCGGCGGTTTCCTGGAGATCCCCGGCGAGGGTGATCCGGTCTTCCTCTGGAACGGCGCCAGCGGGCTGAAGTCGACGGCGACAGAGACGGCGAAACAGGAAGTCGCGCGCAAAGCCGCCGAGGAATACCGCCGTCTCCTTTACGTCGGCATGACCCGCGCCGCCGACCGCCTCATCGTTGCCGGCTACGCCGGATCCAGGGGCGGGGGCGACGACACATGGCGCGCCGTGGTCGAGCAGGCGCTGTCCGCAAAATCCCATACCGTCTCCTATCCCGATTTCGAGGCATTGCGTTTCCAGGTGACGGAGGTGCCCTCTCTGACCGAGGAGGAGCAGAAAGAGATAGAAAACCCACAGGTCGGTACGCTACCGGAATGGTTTCGGCAGCCCGTTCCTGCGGAACCGCCGTTGCCGCGCCCGCTCGCTCCGTCCGGCGCATCGGGCATCGCCGTCGAGCGTGAAGACGGTTCGGCCGGGGCGCAGGGTATGCCCTCGCTGCTTGCCGCGTCCGAAGACGAGCCTCCGTCGCTTTCCGTGAAGCGCGGCATCGCCACGCACCGGCTGCTGCAGATGCTGCCCTCGGTCGATCCGGCCGAGCGGCGCACGAGGGCGGGTGACTATTGCCGCCGCTTCGAGCATCGCTGGGACGACGGCCATATCGCGGAAATCGTCGGCCAGGCGCTTTCCATCCTCGAGGATCCCCGTTTCGCCGCCCTCTTCGGCGACGCCGCCGGCGCGGAGGTGCCTGTGATGGGCACGCTGGAAGTCGCCGGCCAGAAGCGCGCCATTTCCGGCGTGATCGACCGCATCGCCGTCGCCGATGGCCGTGTCCTGCTGGTCGACTACAAGACGAACGCCCGCGTCCCGGCGGATGCCGGCGAGGTCCCCGATGTCTATCTGCGCCAGATGGCGCTTTATCGCGCCCTCGTGCAGCCGCTCTATCCGAATATGCCGGTCGAGGCATATTTGCTCTACACCGCCGGGCCGCGCATGATCTTCTTGCCCGATTCGCTGCTCGCAAAGGCATATGATTCCTTCACGCCCAAATAGCTAACCGGCATAGAAGTGACTCTGCGGCAAAACTGCCGCTGGCCTTGACTCGGGCGTGATGATACCCAGATTGAGACGGACTTTTGATACGAAGGAGTGCCGAAATGGCGACCGTAAAGATCGATAACAGCAACTTTCAGAGCGACGTTCTCGGCTCCTCCGAGCCGGTGGTCGTGGATTTCTGGGCCGAATGGTGCGGCCCCTGCAAGATGATCTCTCCCGCGCTCGAGGAAATCTCCGAGGAGATGGACGGCCAGGTCAAGATCGCCAAGGTCAATGTCGACGAGAACCAGGAACTCGCCGTGCAGTACGGCGTCCGCTCGATCCCGATGCTGCTGATGTTCAAGAACGGCGAAATCGCCGACCAGATGATCGGCGCCGCCCCGAAGGCGAAGCTGTCCGACTGGATCAAGAATGCCGTCGCCTGATCGGCATTCTCCCTTGAAATGAAAAGCCCGGCGTCACGCCGGGCTTTTTTGTTGGCTGAAACAGCCTCTATTGCGGCGGCGTGCCGTTGTCGCGCAACACTTCGCCGGCCAGATAGAGCGATCCGCCGATCAGCACGCGCGGGGCGGGTTCCAGCCTGTTCCAGCCTTCGCCGAGCAGCCGCAACACTTCGTCCACGCTCTTCATCGGCTGGGCTGTCAGGCCGGCGCGGCTTGCGCTTTCCGCCAGCACCTCTGGGTCGACACCCGCATCGCTGTCGGTGATCGGCACGGTGAAAACGTGCCGCACCATGCCCTCGAAGGCGCCGAAATAGCCGTCCGTGTCCTTGGTGTTCAGCATGCCGGCGATCAGGAAGAGCGGCCGTTCCATCCTATCCTGCATGCCGGCCAGCGTTTCCGCCACCATCATCGCCGCATGCGGATTATGCCCGCCATCGAGCCATAATTCCGATCCCGCCGGCAGCAGCGACGGGAAGGGCCCTTCTGTTAGCCGCTGCATGCGCGCCGGCCAGACGATCTCGGCCATCGCCCGTTCGGCCGTCTCCTGCCGGATTTCAAAGCCGGCTGTCGCGACGGCCGCGAGCGCCGCCGCCGCGTTCGACAACTGGTGGCGTCCGGCCAGTTTCGGCAAGGGAAGGTCCATCAGTCCGGCCTGGCTCTGGAACACCATGCGGCCATGTTCCTCGAAGGCGAAGAAATCCTGCCCGTAAACCGCCATCGGACAGCCCCGGCGCTCCGCCGTGTCGGTCAGCACCTCGCGGGCGACCTCGTTTTCCTGGTACCCGATCACCACCGGGACGCCCGGCTTCATGATGCCGGCCTTTTCCATGGCGATCAGCTCGATCCGGTCGCCGAGATAGGCTTCGTGGTCGAGGCCGATCGGCATGATGACCGTGACCACCGGATTGGCGATGACATTGGTCGCGTCGAAGCGGCCGCCGAGCCCCACTTCCACGATCGCCACATCGGCCGGATGCTCGGAAAACAGGACGAACATCACCGCCGTCAGGATTTCGAAGACGGTGATCATCTCGCCGCCATTGGCGTCCGCGACACGGCGAACCGCATCGGCCAGCACCGCGTCCTCGACGATCCGGCCCGGGCCGTCCTTGCAGCCGAGCCGGAACCGTTCGTGCCAGCGCACCAGATGCGGCGAGGTATGCACATGCACCGACTTGCCGTCGGCCTCCAGAAGCGCCCGACTGACGGCGGCGCAAGAGCCCTTGCCGTTGGTGCCGGCGATATGGATGACCGGCGGCAGCCGCTTATGCGGATTGCCGAGCCGTTCGAGCAGGCGCGTGATGCGGTCAAGCGAAAGGTCGAAACCCTTCGGGTGAAGCGCCATCAGCTTGTCGATTTCGTATTGCGCCTCGCTTCCGCCATCGAAAGGACGGGGCGGGTCGGAAGGGCGGGGGGCCGGATTGGTCAATTTGCGTCCGTGAATTATGCGGTCAGGTCGATTCCGCGGGTTCGGGGGCCTTTTCGGTTCCGGCTTCGGCCGGCTCGGCGTCCGCCGGTTTCTCGGCCGGTTCCGGCGCCGGCAGCTGCAGCCCCGCGGGAGGCTGTTTCATCAGCATGCGCAAGAGGCGCGCAATGGTCGGCCGCAGCTCGTGGCGATGCACGACCATGTCCACCATGCCGTGCTCCAGCAGGTATTCGGACCGCTGGAATCCTTCCGGCAGCTTTTCGCGGATCGTCTGCTCGATCACCCGCGCGCCGGCAAAGCCGATCACCGCGCCGGGCTCGGCGATATGGACGTCGCCAAGCATCGCATAGGAGGCCGACACGCCGCCGGTCGTCGGGTTGGTCAGCACCACGATATAGGGCAGGCCCGCTTCCTTCAGCATCTCGACGGCCACCGTCGTGCGCGGCAGCTGCATCAGCGAGAGGATGCCTTCCTGCATGCGCGCCCCGCCGGAGGTGGCGAACAGCACCATCGGGCGGTTCTTCTCGATCGCCGTCATGAAGCCCTTCACGATCGCCTCGCCCGCGGCGATGCCGAGCGAACCGCCCATGAAGTTGAAGTCATGCAGGCAGGCGACGATGGGCATGCCTTCCAGCGAACCGAGCGCATTGACGATGGAATCCTCGAGCCCGGTCTTCGCCTTGTTCTCGCGCAGCCGGTCCGTGTATTTCTTCTGGTCGCGGAATTTCAGCGGATCGACCGGCACGTCCGGGTTCGCGAGAACCTCGTAAACGCCATTGTCGAAGAAGTGCTTCAGCCGGTCCGCGGCCGAAATCTTCATGTGATAGCCAGAGGCCGGAATGACCCACTGGTTATCCTCGAGATCCCGGTGAAAGACCATTTCGCCGGTTTCCGGGCATTTGATCCAGAGATTTTCCGGCATTTCGCGGCGGCCGAGCATAGAGTTCAGCCGCGGGCGCACGTAATTGGTGATCCAGTTCATGGGATAGGCCCCGTATCTATTCTCGCGACAATGTGGCGCAGCTATTCGGCGGCTTCAAGGCGCGAGGCCCGAACCCCGGCGGCAAGCCCGCCCACCAGTGTCGCCACCGCTTCCACCGTGTCGGCGGTCGCGCGGTTGTCCGTGTCGAGCGTGTTGGCGACGGCCTGGACGATCGCCGTGCCGACCACCACGCCGTCCGCGTCGCGTCCGATCACCTTGGCCTGTTCGGCGGTTTTGACGCCGAAACCGACGCAGACCGGCAGGTCGGTGTGGCGCTTGATCCGCTGGACCGCGTCGGCGACGGCGGCGGTCGAGGCGATCGCCCCGCCGGTAATCCCGGTCATCGAGACGTAGTATACGAAGCCCGACGTGTTGGCGAGAACGGCCGGAAGCCGCTTATCGTCCGTGGTCGGCGTCGCCAGCCGGATGAAATTGATGTCGGCGGCCAGCGCCGGCAGGCACAGCTCATTGTCCATTTCCGGCGGCAGATCGACGATGATCAGCCCGTCCACGCCCGCGGCCTTGGCGTCCGTCACGAAGGCGTCGACGCCGTAGATGTAGATCGGGTTGTAATAACCCATCAGCACGATCGGCGTGTCGGCGTCCTCCTCGCGGAAGGTCTTCACCATGTCGAGCGTCTTGTGGAGCGTCTGCCCGGCCTTCAGCGCGCGCAAGCCCCCCGCCTGGATCGCCGGACCGTCGGCCATCGGGTCGGAAAACGGCATGCCGAGTTCCACCACATCGGCGCCGGCGCTCGGCAGCCGCTTCAATATGGCGAGCGAGGTGTCGTAATCCGGATCGCCGCTCATCACGAAGGTCACCAGCGCGGGCCGTCCTTCTTCCTTCACCTTGGCGAAACGGGCATCCATGCGTGCGGTCATACTCGTCTGTTCCTTCTCGCGGGCCGCCTAAAGCAGCTCCAGCACCTTTTCTTTCGGCCGGCACAGCGCCGCGCCCTTGTCGGTCACCACGATCGGCCGGTTCATCAGGATCGGGTGCTCGACCATGAAATCGATCAGTTCGTCGTCCGACCATTTCGGATCGTCAAGGCCGAGTTCGGCATAAGGCGTTCCGCGCTCGCGCAGGATCGCGCGCACCGGTTCGCCGGTCGCCTCGACGATTTCCGCGATCTTCTCCTTGCCCGGAGGCGTCTTCAGATATTCCACGATCGCCGGCTCCACGCCGTTGTCGCGGATCATCTCCAGCACGTTGCGAGACGTGCCGCATTTCGGATTGTGGTAGATCGTCACCGTCATCCGTCCGCCGACTCCCGGATCGTGATCGTCACGTTGAAGGCGTAGAAGCCGTATTTGGCGATCCGCGACACCGCTTCCTTTGGATCGAAGGCGATGCGCGGTTCGCCGTCATCGGGCACGCGGGTGAGGAATTGCAGGTTCTGGCTGTTGCGCACGCCCTCGGCGTTCTCGCGGCCGTCGCCTTCCTCGATCGCCACGTAATGCAGCGGGTTCTGCTTCGACTGGTAGATCTCGAAGGCGGTCACAGGTCGTGTCCCAGGATCTTGCCGACCGTGAACACGTCCTTGTCGCCGCGTCCGCACAGATTCATTACGATGATCTGGTCCTTGCCCATTGTCGGCGCACGCTTGATGACCTCGGCCAGCGCGTGGGAGGGCTCGAGCGCGGGGATGATGCCTTCGACCTTGCAGAGAAGCTGGAAGGCGTCCAGCGCCTCGTCGTCCATGATCGGCACATAGTCGCAGCGGCCGGAGTCCTTCAGCCAGGAATGCTCCGGCCCGATGCCCGGATAGTCGAGCCCGGCCGAGATCGAATGGCCGTCCTTGATCTGGCCGTCGCCGTCCTGCAGCAGGTAGGTCCGGTTGCCGTGCAGCACGCCCGGAGACCCGGCCGTCAGCGACGCGCAGTGTTCTTCGCCTTCCAGGCCCTTGCCGCCGGCTTCCACGCCGACGATTTGCACGTCCTTGTCGTCGAGGAACGGATGGAACAGGCCGATCGCGTTCGAACCGCCGCCAACCGCGGCGACGATCATGTCCGGCAGCCGGCCTTCGGCGGCCATCAGCTGCTCTTTCGTCTCTTTGCCGATCACCGACTGGAAATCGCGCACCATTTCCGGATAGGGATGCGGCCCCGCGGCGGTGCCGATCAGGTAATAGGTATCCTCGACATTGGTCACCCAGTCGCGCAGCGCCTCGTTCATCGCGTCCTTGAGCGTGCCGTGACCGGAGGTGACGGGTGTCACCTGGGCCCCGAGCAGCTTCATGCGGAACACGTTCGGCGCCTGCCGTTCCACGTCGGTCGCGCCCATATAGACATGGCACGGAAAGCCGAAACGCGCCGAGACGGTCGCCGACGCCACGCCATGCTGGCCTGCGCCGGTTTCGGCGATGATGCGGGTTTTGCCCATGCGCCGCGCCAGCAGGATCTGGCCGAGGCAGTTATTGATCTTGTGCGAGCCGGTGTGGTTCAACTCGTCCCGCTTGAAATAGATCTTCGCGCCGCCGAGATGCTCGGTCAGCCGCTCGGCGAAATAGAGCGGCGACGGCCGGCCGGTATAGTGCGTGTTGAGGTTCTCCAGTTCGGCCTTGAAGGCGGGATCGTTCTTCGCCTCCTCCCAGTGCGCCTGAAGGTCCAGGATCAAGGGCATGAGGGTTTCGGCGACGAAACGGCCGCCGAAGATCCCGAACATGCCTTGCTCGTCCGGTCCGGTGCGGAAGGAATTCGGTTCGGCCGGCTTGTTCATGGTCAACTCCCGTTGCGGGCGTCGGCCGCCCGCGCCGCTTCGAGGAAAGCGGCAATCCTGTTGATGTCTTTGACGCCCGGGGCGCTTTCGACGCCAGACGATACGTCGAGGGCCTTTGCGCCCGAAATCGCCAGCGCCTCCCCGACATTATCGGCGTCGAGGCCCCCGGAAAGCATGTAATTCGTCTTGCCGTCAAGCGCTCCCAGCAGCGACCAGTCGAAGGAAACGCCGTTTCCGCCCGGAAGGTCGGAGCCCTTGGGCGGCTTGGCGTCGAGCAGGAAGCGGTCGGCGATGCCGTAATAGGCCTCGATCGCCTTCAGATCGTCCGCCTCGCGGATCGACAGCGCCTTCATCACCGGCAGGCCGAATTTCGACCGCACATCGGCGACGCGGGTCGGGTTTTCCTTGCCGTGCAACTGCAGCATGCCGGGCTCCACCGTCGCGACGATCTCGGCCAGCGTCGCATCGTCGGCGTCGACCGTCACCGCGACCGGAATGGCCAGCCGCCGCCGAGCCCGCGCGGCAAGCGCGCGCGCCACCTGCCGGTCGACATGGCGCGGGCTTTTTTCGAAGAAAATGAAGCCGATATGGTTCGCGCCGCCGTCAAGCGCCGAGTCCACCGCCTCTTCCGTCTTCAGCCCGCAGATTTTGATGTCGAGTGCCATGGAATCCGAGATAGTGGCCCTGACGGTAAGAGTCGAGGACTTAGGGGTTCAACGGTCCCAATTCATGGCGGCGATGCGCGGATCGGACGCAAACGCCGCCCGTCCGAACCCAAGCCTGTCCTCGGCATCCGGGCCGAGCGCTAGCACGCCGGTCGCCGAAATCCGAAGTTTCCAGGCATGCTGCCTGATCGGGCCTCTTTCCGCGAAGGCGCTGCATGTCAGTACCGCAAGGTTGGCGCGGTTCTCGGGATCGCGCACCGAGCGGTAGCGGATGGCTTCGGCTCCCTTGCCCCGCGCGTCGTCCGCGAGTGTCTGGCATGCCAAATAGTCGGTTGGATGCTCGAGTGCCGCCCGTTGCGCGTCGAAAGCACTGGCCGTGAGATCGAAGACCTTCCGGATCGCGAGGCTTGCCGCGAACGCCGTGAATTCGGCGGTGCCGCGCGGCCAGGGCGTATCCGGCGATTCTGCGAAGAACAGCAGCCGGTAAAAGGCCATCTCGGCCACGGCGGTCTCGACCCGTTGCGATCCGTACCAGACGCCTTCGGTGTATCCCGCCCGCCGGAAGCGCGAACCATGCGGATAGGCCGCCCCGTAGCGGAACGGCGTGACCAGCAGATAATGCAGGTGCGCGCATTCTTCCGGCAGGGGTGGTTTCGCCGTCTCGACAATATCTTCCAGCAAGGCCTGTTCGTCGAAATCGTCGACGAGCTTCATGGTCGAAACGCGGTGCTGCGCCTCTACGAGCCGCCAGGCTTCACCTGTATAGGATGCAAAATCAGACAAGCGCGCGCCGCGCGTCCAGATAGTCGATCACGCCGACGAGCCCGGTCACGGATGCGATCGCCTCGGCCGGCTTTCTGCGCAGGACCGCGTTGTCGTTGCGCAGCCAGGCGCGTGCGACCGCTTCGTCGCCGCCTGTGATTGCGTCAAGTGAACGGAACAGCCGGATAAAAAGCACGGCAAGCTCATAGGCCTTTGTTCCGGTATCCAGCGTCAGCGTGCCCTTGCGCAGACGCGAAACGCCTGCCTCCGACAGGCCGACAATACCGGCGAGTTCGCGCGCATTGATGCCCAGCCGTTCGGCCGCCCGCAGCGCTGCCTTGGTAACGACGGCCCCCGCCTCCGGGCTGGTCGCGGGAAATTTAGTTTGCACGGATCTGGGCACGGTCTATCCTTTCACATGAAAGAATAGTATAAAATATTTGCTATTGCAAGATCACCCGAACCCGATCGCCTGCAGCGCCGAGCCGTTCTTCTTCAGCCACGCCTTGCAGCGTTTCGTATCCGGGCAGAGCTCTTCGCACAGCGCCCAGAAATCCTTGCCGTGGTTCATGTGCACCAGATGCGCCACCTCGTGGGCGACGAGGTAGTCGATCACCGGGCGCGGCGCCATCATGATGCGCCAGGAAAAGGACAGGTTGCCCTCCGAGGAACAGGAACCCCAGCGGCTGACCGTGTCCTTGTAGCGGATCGACTTGACCGGCCGCTTCACCGTCCTGGCGTGTTTGTCGACCAGCGCGCCGATCTCGGCCTTGGCTTCTTTCTTGAGAAAATCGGCGACCCTGCGTGGAAGATGGATGCGCTCGCCGCGCACAATCAGCCGCGCGCCGTCCGCATCGCGCACCGCCTCGGTCACGCCGCGGCCCGGCTCATGAACGATCTCGTGGTTGACGCCGCGGATCGGGATCTTGATGCCCGGCCGCACTTCCGGCCGGTCCGGCGCCTTTTCGAGCTTTTCTTCCAGCCAGGCCCGGTTGCGGTAGAGGAAGCGCTCCACCTCCAGCATCGGCACGCCGACGGGCGTCGTCACGGTCAGCCCCTGCGCGCCGGGCTTGATCCGCAATGTCAGCCGCCTTGCCCGCGGGTTTTCCGAGACGCGCAACGGCAGGCTCCGCCCGCCCACTTCGTGGGTCAGCGTCTGCACGGCCGAGCCGTCCGTCTTGACGGGTTTTCTGCGCGCGAAACCGAATGCCATGCAAGCGATCTAGCCGATTCTTGCGGCGGGTGGATAAAGAAAAGGCCCGCGGTTTCGAAAAACCGCGGGCCGAGCCTTAGGGGGAGGTCAGTTTGGAGGTCAGACCATGTTTTAGGCTCGAAGTTCAGCTCCAGTCTGTGACATTGGGCACAGAGGGGCCATTGCCGTTGCCATTGTCGCCATTCGGGCGGTTCTGGCGGTCGCGCATGAAGCGGTCGAACTCTTCCTGGTCCTTCGCCCGGCGCAGTTCGCGCATGTAGGAGTCGAACTCCTCGCGCATCGTGTCGAGCTTGCGGCGCTCTTCTTCCAGGCGCTTCAGTTCCCCTTCGCGCCAGTCGTCGAAGGCCACGTTGCCGGTACGGGCGTTGTAGTGGTTGTGCCGGTGACGGCGCTTCCGCCCGATCCCGCTGCAACCCTTGAAGACTTCGTCTGTTTTCATGTTCACGTCCCTCTTGAATTCGTCGAGTCGGTCGCCCCACAGGATATAGGCCAGCATCGCCAGGCCGAGCGGCCAGAAGATGATGAAACCCAGAACCATCAGCGCGATCGTCGCGGGCGTCCAAGCCGGACGGATCAATGCGGTATGTGTCATTCGCTACCCCTTTCGAGTAAAAAGGCGGCGGTCGTCGCTGCCTGCTATCGAGGTGGGTATCGCCAAATGTCTTTGCAAGCCGAAAAGCCCGGAGTTCCGGGCTTCCGGAGGCGACTCACTGGAGTTTTCTCCACACGGGGCGGGATGAAAAAAATATTGCGAGACCCGCCACGAGGCCCCAGAAAGCCGATCCGATGCCGAAAAAGGCGACGCCGGACGCTGTCACGATCAGCGTCGTCATCGCCGGCACGCGCTCATTCTCGTCCTTCATGGCGATCATCGTCGCATTGATCAGCGGATTGAGTAGGCCGAGCCCGACGACCAGCGCGATCAGCGCCGACGGCAGCACCGCGACCATGGCGACCAGCGACACGCCGAACAGGCCGATCAGCGTATAGAAGAGTGCATACCACATCCCGGTGACCCAGCGCCGCGCCGGATCGGGATGGGTGTCCGGCCCGGTGCAGATCGCAGCCGTGATCGCGGCGAGATTGGTGGTGATCGTCGCGAACAGTCCGGAGACGGCCGACAGCATCCCGGTCACCGCGATCAGCGGTCCCGCCGGCGGCGTGTATCCGTCGGCGCGCAGCACCGCGAGGCCGGGCAGGTTCTGCGAGGCCATTGTGACCAGATAAAGCGGCACCGCGATGCCGATCATCGACGGCAGCGAGAGTTCCGGCACGAAGATCTCGAAGGCGGGCAGCGCCGGCGCAGGGAGGGCGAGCGTTGCTCCGCCGAAGACGGTCATGGCGATGCCGGCGGCAAGCACGGCGAGGATCGCATAGGCGCCGTTCCAGAGCCGCACCGCGAAATAGAGCAGCGTCAGCGGCAGGACGAGGCCGGGCTCGGCCTGACCGGCCCGCGCGGCTGCGAGAACGAAGGGCAGCAACACGCCTGCCAGCATGCCCGCCGCGATGCCTCCAGGGATTTTCGCGACCAGTGTCGTAAACGGCCGCACGAGGCCCGTCACGGTGATCATCAGGCCCGTCGCGGTCAGCGCGCCCGCCGTTTCCGCAATCGTGAAGCCGCTGCTTGCGCCGATCAGCGCCAGCCCGGCGGTCGAGAAGGCGCAGACGACCGGGATCTTGTATCGCCAGGATAGAAAGGCTGATTCGACAGCGACCGCGAAACAGGAGACCGCGACGAACATGGCGATCTGCCCGCCGCTCGCACCGATGGCCGTGCCGGCCTGAAAGATCAGCGGCAGCGTCACGGCGAAGCCGATCAGCGCGGCGACCGCCGCATTGGTCGCGAGCGACAGGCGCATCAGCCGTCCTTGCGGACCCGCTCGGCCATCGCCGCGACGGTCCGGGCGAGCAGGTCGAGATCCTGCGGCCGCGACAGGCGATGATCCCCGTCCTTGACCAGCGTCAGCGTCGCGTCGTCCTTGCCAAGGAATTCCATCAGCTTCTGCGCATGCGAATGGGGAACGTCCGGATCGGCCATGCCCTGCAGGATGTGGACCGGGCAAAAAGTGTCGAGCGGCTCGGTGAGCACCCGGTTCTTTCGCCCGTCATCGAAGAAGGCCTTGGTGAAGATGTTCGGATCGTCCGGCGAATACTCGCTGAACTCCTCGAAATAGCCCTTTGTCTCGAGATCGGCGCGTTGCGCCTCGGTCAGTTCCGGCTCCATCAGCTCGACCGTGAAATCCGGCGCCGGCGCCAGCAGAACCAGCCCGGCGATCCTGTCGTCCGCCGCGCCCTTGTTCAGTTCCTGCACCATGCGCAGAGCGATCCAGCCGCCCATCGACGAACCGACCAGGATCTGCGGACCGCTGGTGTATTGCTCGAACACCGCGATGCTCTGGGCGAGCCAGGTCGAGATCGTGCCGTCGGTGAACGCCCCGCCCGATTCGCCATGGCCGGAATAGTCGTGCCGCGTATAGGCGAGGCCGAGGTCTGCGGCCAGCGCGTCCAGCCGCTCCGCCTTGGTGCCGAGCATGTCGGAGCGGTAGCCGCCGAGCCAGACGAGGCCCGGATTGCCGCCCGGCCGGCGCCGCACGGCGATCTTTGTGCCGGAAACATCAAGCATTTCGGGTTTGTCGCTCATTTCGGTCCTTTCCGGTTTTCGCGGCGGTGTATTGCGCGCCATGACAGGCAATGTGAAGCCCGTCGCGCGCCGGATGATGATTTTTCTGGACAGCCATGCTATTGACTCGACGCCGCGAATACCGACATTGCGCGCACTTCCGGTTGAACCCGTAGAGAAACGACACAGGAGACAACGACCATTCGCCGTCCATTCCGGGCCCCTCCGGCCCAAAAAACAGGCCCCACCGCCAATCGCGACATCCGCGACCCCCAGATCCAGCTGATCGACGCCGAAGGACAAAACCACGGTGTGACCGATACCGCCGAAGCCCTGCAGCGTGCAGAGGAAGCCGGCCTGGATCTTGTTCTGATTGTTCCGAACGCCAATCCGCCCGTGGCCAAGATCGTCGATCTGGGCAAGCTCAAATACGAATCGCAGAAAAAAGCCGCCGCCGCGCGGAAGAAGCAGAAGACCGTCGAGATCAAGGAGATCAAGATGCGTCCCAACATCGACACCCATGATTACGAGGTGAAGATGAAGGCGATGCGCCGCTTCTTCGACGAAGGCGACAAGGTCAAGGTGACCCTGCGCTTCCGCGGCCGCGAAATGGCCCACCAGAATCTCGGCATGGAGCTTCTGCAGAAGGTCAAGGGCGATACCGAGACGATCGCCAAGGTCGAGGCCGAGCCGAAGCTCGAAGGCCGCCAGATGATGATGGTCCTGGCGCCGCGCTAGGCGACCGCGATTCCCTGACAGATCTGAAAGGGCGGTCCCACGGGCCGCCTTTTTCTTTTCTGACAGTTTGCTGACAGCGAGACTCAGCGCGCTGTCAGCATCGCCCTGCTACTCCGTTACATGTGGAATTCGGGCGATCGGCTGATCAACCCTACCCAACCCAAAACCGTATGATGCGTCGCGCGTAAAAGTTTTGTCGCAACATGCCGGATACGAGCCGAACCCCTACCCAACCCCAGGTTCGTCTCCGGCCAAGGCCGCATCTGCGTGAGAGGCCGATCGTCCGTTTCCACCACCGGCATTTCCTGTCCCCCAGCCCCATGCCGGAATTCAAGAGCGGGTCATCGACCCGCTCTTGTCACATTTGACGGTTGGAGTAGTTTCGCGCGCCATGATCAGGGGTTCGGAAAGATGACGGTATATCGCGAGTGGCGCCCCGCCGCCCGGCTGGCTGCCATTCTGGCAGCCGGTTTTCGCGTCGCTGTCATTGCCGGATTTGTGTCCCTGATATCGCTGCCGCCGGCGAATGCCGATAGCGAGGGCAAGGGCGGCGGTGATTCTTCGGCATCGGACAGCCCGGGATCGTCGGGCGACCGGGGCGACAAAGGCTCTCCGGGAGAATCTTCCCGCAGTGATTCCGCGCCGGGCAAATCCGATGACGGGCGGGGCTCGAGTTCAAGGAGCGCCCCCGGAAATTCGGCGTCGTCGCCCGGCAGCTCATCCGCCGCGCACGCGAATGCGCCGGGCCAGGACCGCGGATCTCCCGGCGCCTTGCAAGCTGACCGGCCGCAGCCCGCGCCCCCCGGCCTCAGCCAGGCGGATGCCCTGAATGCCGTCAGGGCGGATGAAATCTTCTCGTTGAAGCAGTTGCTGCCGCGCGTCACCGATCGTTATCGCGGCAAGGTCATCGATGTGGCCTTGTGGCCGGAAGACGACCGGCTGGTCTACAGCTTCAAGCTGCGCACGGAAAACGGCACCGTGCGGACGATCCGCATGGACGCCCGCACCGGCCGGTTTCTCGGTCTCAGCGCCTTTTTCCGGTGACGCCATGCGAATTCTGCTTGCAGAGGACGACCCGGTCATCGCGTCTCACGTCATCGAGGCGCTCGGACGTGAAGGCTATGTCGTGGAGAGGACGTCCAGCGGCCCGGAGACCTGGGAGAAGGGCGATCTCGGCACATATGACGCGGTCATTCTCGATCTCGGCCTTCCCGAACTCGACGGGCTGACGCTGCTGCGCCGCTGGCGCCGCGGCGGCAACATGGTGCCCGTCCTGATCCTCACCGCGCGCGGATCCTGGATGGAGCGCGTCGACGGTTTCGACGCCGGCGCCGACGATTATCTGCCGAAACCGTTCCGCAACGAGGAATTGCTGGCGCGCCTGAAGGCGCTTCTGCGCCGCGCCGGCTCGACGCCCGCCACCGCCGGTGCCGGCCGGTTCCGCCACGACGAGACCCGGCGCATGATCTTCTTCGACGGAGATCCGGTTGAGCTGTCGCCGCAGGAATACCGCGCCATGGTCATGCTCATGGCCGATCCGGACGCCGTCGTTTCGGCCTATGATCTGGCGCGTCATGTCCAGGGCCGCGACGACGATTCCGCCAAGAATGCCGTCGAGGCGATGATCAAGCGCATCCGCCGCAAGACCGCCTCCGACGCGATCCTGACGCGGCGCGGTTTCGGCTACACGCTGGGGCAGACCCAGGCGTGACCGGGTCGCTCAGACTTCGGCTTCTGGCCGGCGCCGGATTTTTCATCGCGCTCGGCCTGATGGCGACCTGGTACGGTCTTCAGCAGATATTCACCGGCTATGTGGCCGCCCAGTATGAGCGCGAGATGACGAATGTCGTCGACACGCTGGCCGCCGGACTCGATTTCGCCGAGGAAGGCCCGGTTCTCGTCGGCACGCCTGCCGATCCGCGTTTCGCCCTGCCGGCCGGCGGCCGCTACTGGGCCGTCGTCGCGGATGGCGACGAGCCGATCCGGTCGCGGTCGTGGTGGGACGCGCCGCTCGATGCGTCGAGCTTCACGCCGTCGCGATACGACGCCTTCGAGATCGGCGAAAGCGCGGATGGCTCGCCGATGCTGGTCATGGAGCGTCGGCTCAGCTTCGAGATGACGTCGCAGAGCGGGCCCCGCGACGTCACATTCTATGCGGCCTTTGCCCGCGACGAGATGGATGCGGCGATCGCCGGCTTCCGCCGCGAAATGGGGCTGATGCTGGCGCTGACCGCCCTCGTGCTCGCAATCGCCGCCGCCCTGCAGGTGCTGGTCGGGTTGAGGCCGCTGACGCAGCTGCAGGCGGAGGTCGCGAATGTCCGGTCCGGCATGCTGGCGAGGCTGCGTTCCGACGTTCCGACCGAGGTCCAACCGCTCGTCGCGGAAATCAACGATCTGCTTGACGAGAAATCCGTGGCGCTCGAGCGCGCCAGGGCCCGCGCCTCCGATCTGGCCCACGGATTGAAGACCCCTCTGACCGCGATCAGCCAGATCGCGGAAAATCTCCCGCCGGAAAATGGCGAGGCGATCATCGAGCATGTCGCGATGATCAGGCGCCGCGCAGACCGGCAGCTGCAGCGCGCCCGCCTCGGCTTTCGCGACAGCGGCGGCGCCGATCTCGGTCAGCTTGTCGGCAAGCTCGTCACCGTGATCTCGACCATCCCGACCGGCCATGATCTCGACTGGGACGTCGCGATTCCCGAGGGCATCACGCCGCCCATCGACACCGCAGACCTTGCCGAGGCGCTGGGCAATGTCCTCGACAATGCGCGCAAATGGGCGGCGTCCAGTGTGAAGGTGACGGCGGGAAGGCTGCGCTCCGAGATCGTCATCGAGATCGCCGATGACGGCCCCGGTATAGCCGAGGAAAAGCGCGAACACATTCTCGAACGCGGCGTTCATGCCGGGGATCCGAAGAGCGAGACCGGGCTCGGCCTGTCCATCGCCAGCGAGATTGTCGAAGCCTATGGCGGAACGCTCGACCTTTCCGACACGAGGTCGGGCGGGCTCCGCGTGACGATCACCCTGCCCGGGTCCGTGACGCGCAGGCGCACCAGCCCGGCCTAGCCCGTTTCGGACGCTTTTCGCGCCGGCAGGCCCGAGTCGGTTTCCGGCGGTTGCGGATGCTTGCAATTCAGGGACTTCGAGTCTATAGAGCCGCGTCCCGAGCGGTCCGGCAGGGCATGCCGTGTCCGTTCCGAATGCAAGAACAGCGCACATCGTTTGGGTCAGGGCCCGCATTGCATGGGTTTCATGCAGCAGGCGGATTTGTCCCGACACCCGGCAAAAGGCGATGGCGCGAACAATAACGGAGAGCAAAATGCCCAAGATGAAGACGAAGGCTTCGGTCAAGAAGCGCTTCAAGATCACGGCCTCTGGCAAGGTCAAGGTCGCCGCTGCTGGCAAGCGCCACGGCATGATCAAGCGGTCCAACAAGTTCATCCGCGATGCGCGCGGCACCATGGTGCTGTCGGATCAGGATGCGAAGATCGTCAAGAAATTCATGCCTTACGGCGATTGAGCCGTCGCGAAGCGAACCAGGAGAACTAGACCATGGCACGTGTCAAACGCGGCGTGACAGCCCACGCCAAGCACAAGAAAATCCTCAAGAAAGCGGAAGGCTTCTACGGCCGCCGCAAGAATACCATCCGCACCGCCAAGGCTGCCGTCGACAAGTCGATGCAGTATGCCTATCGCGACCGCAAGGTGCGCAAGCGCAATTTCCGCTCGCTGTGGATCCAGCGCATCAACGCCGCCGTGCGCGAGCATGGCCTGACCTATGGCCGTTTCATCGACGGGCTGAACAAGGCCGGCATCGAGATGGACCGCAAGGTCCTGTCCGACATGGCCATCCACGAGCCGCAGGCCTTCGAGGCGCTGGTCGGCAAGGCGAAGGAAGCCCTCGCCTATCTGAAAGATACGACGCCGAACGCGTTTGAGAGCGCTGTCCGCTAAGTCAGCGCTTTCTCAACTGCCGAACACGAGAAACCCGCGCTGGCTGGTCCAGGCGCGGGTTTTTCTTTGAACTTTGACATGGCGGCGCTAAGGAACGCCGCGAAGCGAACCGGAAACGCAAGATGCTCGATGAACTGAAAAGTCTCGAAGACAACCTGATGGCGGATATCGCCGCCGCCGCCGACGAGGCGGCGATCGAGGCGGTGCGTGTCGGCGCCATCGGCAAGAAGGGCTCTGTCTCGGAGCAGCTGAAGACGCTCGGCAAGATGACGCCCGAGGAACGCCAGGTGATGGGCCCGGCGATCAACGGCCTGCGCGACCGCATCACCACCGCGATCGCCGCCCGCAAGACGGAACTGCGCGAGGCGGCGATCGAGGCGCGGCTGGCCACCGAGACGGTCGACGTCACCCTTCCGGTGCGTCCCGCGCCCGCCGAGACCGGCCGCATCCACCCGATCACCCAGGTCACCGACGAACTGACCGCGATCTTCGCCGACATGGGCTTCTCCATCGCCGAGGGTCCGGATATCGAGACCGACTATTACAATTTCACCGCGCTGAATTTCCCCGAGGGCCATCCCGCCCGCGAGATGCACGACACCTTCTTCTTCAACGAGAATGAGGAAGGCGAACGCAAGCTGCTGCGCACCCACACCTCGCCCGTGCAGATCCACACGATGGAGGCGCAGAAGCCGCCGATTCGCATCATCATTCCGGGCAAGACCTACCGGCAGGACTCGGACGCCACCCACTCGCCGATGTTCCATCAGGTCGAGGGGCTGGTGGTCGACCGCCAGGCCAATGTCGCCAATCTGAAATGGGTGCTGACCGAGTTCTGCAAGGCCTTCTTCGAGGTCGAGCACATCAACATGCGCTTCCGCCCGTCCTTCTTCCCCTTCACCGAACCCTCGATGGAGGTCGACATCCAATGCGACCGCTCGAAGCCCGGCGAGGTCCGTTTCGGCGAGGGCAATGACTGGATGGAGATCCTCGGCTGCGGCATGGTCCATCCGAATGTGCTGCGCATGAGCGGGCTCGATCCCGACGAATTCCAGGGCTTTGCCTGGGGCATCGGCATCGACCGCCTCGCCATGCTGAAATACGGCATGCCGGATTTGCGCGCCTTTTTCGACGCCGATGTCCGCTGGCTCTCGCATTACGGATTCCGCCCGCTCGACATGCCGACCCTGTTCGGCGGCCTGAGCAGCTAGAAAGTTGTTGTCATGAAATTCACCCTCTCCTGGTTGAAGGACCATCTGGAAACCGACGCCACGCTCGACGAGATTGTCGAGAAGCTGACCGCCATCGGCCTCGAGGTCGAGGCCGTCGACGACAAGGCGGCGTTCAAGCCTTTCGTCATCGCCAAGGTTCTGACTGCCGAACAGCATCCCGACGCCGACCGCCTGCGGGTGCTCGCCGTCGACACCGGTGACGGCAAGCCGATCCAGGTCGTCTGCGGTGCGCCCAATGCCCGAGCCGGCCTCGTCGGCGCCTTCGCCGCGCCCGGCACCTATGTTCCCGGCATCGACGTGACCCTGTCCGTCGGCAAGATCCGCGGCGTCGAAAGCCACGGCATGATGTGCTCGGAGCGCGAATTGCAGATCTCCGACGCCCATACCGGCATCATCGACTTGCCGGAGGATGCCCCCGTCGGCACCTCCTTCGCGTCCTATGCCGGCCTTGACGATCCGGTCATCGAGATCGGCCTGACGCCCGACCGTGCCGATTGCACCGGCGTCTCCGGCATCGCCCGCGATCTCGCGGCCGCCGGCCTCGGCACGCTGAAGACGCCGGAGGTGAAACCCGCCGCCGGCAAGGGCGCGTGCCCGGTCAAGGTGACGATAGAGGATGCCGAGCTGTGCCCCGGCTTTGCCCTGCGCATGGTCAAGGGCGTGAAGAACGGCCCGTCTCCGGCCTGGATGCAGCAGCGCCTGATCGCCATCGGCCTGCGCCCGATCAGCGCTCTGGTCGACATCACCAACTATGTCACCATGGATCGCGGCCGTCCGCTGCACGTCTTCGACGCCAACAAGGTTGCCGGCAATCTCGTGGTCCGCCGGGCGAAGGATGGCGAGACCGTTCTGGCTCTCGATGAGCGCGAATACGAGCTGACCTCCGAAATGTGCGTCATCGCTGACGATAACGGCGTCGAATCCATCGCCGGCATCATGGGCGGTGAGCATTCCGGTTGCGACGAGAACACGACCGACGTGCTGATCGAATCGGCGCTCTGGAACCCGATGAACATCGCCCGCACCGGCCGCGATCTCGGCATCATCACCGATGCGCGCTATCGATTCGAACGCGGCGTCGATCCGGAATTCATGGTCGACGGCATGGAGCTTGCGACGCAGCTTGTGCTCGATTTCTGCGGCGGCGAGCCGACCGAACCGGAAGTCATCGGTTACGAAGCCCACACGCCGAAGGTGATCAAATTCCCCTTCGCCGAGGTCAAGCGCCTCGTCGGCATCGAGGTGCCGTCGCAGGAGCAGGTCGAGATCTTCAAGCGGCTCGGTTTCGGCGTCGAGGGCTCCGGCGTCGAGGTCGATGTCTCCGTCCCGTCCTGGCGCATGTATGACGTCGAGGGCAAGGCCGACCTCGTCGAGGAGGTCATGCGCATTCATGGCGAGAACAATATCGACCCCCAGCCGCTGCCGAGCCATGGCGCCGTTAACGCGCGGATTCTGACGCCGCTGCAGATCCGCACGCGTCTCGCCAAGCGGGCGCTGGCCGTGCGCGGCATGATGGAATCGGTCTCCTGGTCCTTCATCCCGGCGGCCCATGCCGAACTGTTCGGCGGCGGCGCCAGGGCCTTGAAGCTCGCCAATCCGATCGCCGCCGACATGAGCGACATGCGCCCGTCCCTGCTGCCGGGCCTGCTCGCCGCCGCACAGCGCAACGCCGACCAGGGCATCGGCGACGTCGCCCTGTTCGAGGTTGCCGCGACCTATGAGGGCGACACGCCCGAGGCGCAACGCCGCGTCGCAGGCGGCATTCGCCGCGGCACCGCTGCGCTCGTCGGAGGCGGCCGCCACTGGGCCGGCAATGGCGAACCCGTCGGCGTCTTCGACGCCAAGGCCGATGCGCTCGCCGTCCTGGAAGCAGCCGGTGCGCCGGTCGCCAATCTGCAGATCGAGCGCGGCGCGCCGGACTGGTATCATCCCGGCCGTTCCGGCGTCATCAAGCTCGGCCCGAAGGTGGTGCTCGGCCATTTCGGCGAGTTTCATCCGAAAGCGCTTGAGACGCTCGACGTCTCCGGCGCGCTCTGCGGCTTCGAGGTCTTCATCGACGCGATCCCCGAACCGAAGAAGAAGGCGACCCGCACAAAGGCGAAGCTGGAGATCTCCCCCTTCCAGATGCTGCGCCGCGACTACGCTTTCGTCGTGGAGAAGGATGTCACGGCGGCGACGCTCGTCCGCGCCGTCTCCGGCGCCGACAAGAAACTGATCACCGGCGTCAATGTCTTCGACATCTTCGAGGGCGCGTCGCTCGGCGAGGGCAAGAAGTCGGTCGCGCTGGAAGTCTCCATCCAGCCGGTCGAGCGCACGCTCACCGACGAGGATCTGGACGCGCTGTCGGCGAAGATCGTCGAGAATGTCGGCAAGTCGGCGGGCGGGGTGCTGCGCGGCTAGATTTCGCGCGCGCCGATCTCGTGGGAGGCCGGTGATGACAGACGAGTTGCCTGTCCTTCGCGGGCCTTCCGTAACACTGCGTCGGGCGCGGCCTTCCGATGTCGACGCCCGGTTCGCGCTTGGGCGAGACGCCGGCATTACCGAGCTTTATGGTCTCGACCCGGATGCGCTGCGGCGGTTCGATCGCGACACCGCGGAGGCCTGGGTGCGGCGGCTGAGCGAACACCCCTGCGCCTGGATCATTGAGCATGACGGATCTCTGATCGGCGAGGTCCGTCTCGACAGGATCGACCGCACTGACAGACGCGCCTCGCTGGCCATCGGTATCGCCGACCCGGCCTTGCTCGGCAAGGGATTGGGAACCGAAGCCGCCCGGCTTGCCCTTGCTCATGCATTTGAAACGCTCGGCCTTCACCGGATTTCCGTGCGCGTTCTTGCCCGAAACGGCCGCGCCATCCGCTCCTACGAGAAATGCGGTTTTCGCATCGAGGGGAGGGAGCGCGAGTCGGTGTTCTTCAGGGGCGAGTGGGAAGACGACGTCATGATGGGCCTGCTCGACAGGGAGTTCGTCCGCGCATAATCTCGCGCCGAATTCCGGGAGAAGACCATGTCCGTTCTGGCGCAAATCCTCATCGCATTCGTGGCGCTGGAACACGTTCTGTTCCTCGTCCTCGAAATGTTTCTCTGGGACAAGCCGCAGGGGATGAAGGTCTTCCGCAACACGCCGGAGGCTGCGGCGGCGACGAAAGTGCTCGCCGCCAATCAGGGCCTCTATAACAGCTTTCTCGCCGCAGGCCTGGTCTGGTCGCTCGTTCCGGTCGGCGCGCCGGACGCGGCAAGCGCCATCGCGACCTTCTTCCTTCTCTGCGTCATCGTCGCGGGTCTCTATGGCGCGGCCAGCTTTTCCAGGCGGATATTGTGGGTACAGGCGGCCCCGGCCTTCATTGCGTTGTTGTTTGTCTGGGTGCTTTAGCCTCGCCAGATCTGAATTCTGTCAGGCAGCGCGTGACAGCCGAGCCGTGGCGAGTAGACTGCCGCCAAAACGAGCAAGGAGGAACGCCATGTTTCGATGGGGCGTATTATCGACGGCGAAGATCGGCCGCGAACATCTGATCCCGGCGATCTGCAACGCCGAGAACGGCGTTCTCGCCGCCATCGCCAGCCGCGACGAGGCCAAGGCGCGGGCGCTGGCCGACCGTTTCGGCGCGCCGCATGCCTTCGGCTCCTACGAGGCGCTGCTGGCGTCCGACACGGTCGACGGGGTCTATATTCCGCTGCCCACCTCGCAGCATGTCGAATGGGCGGCCAAGGCGGCCGAGGCCGGCAAGCATGTGCTGGTTGAAAAGCCGCTCGCCCTGAACGCCGCCGAGATCGAGCCGCTGCTCGAGGTCGAGAAGCGCACCGGCGTCGTCATCTCCGAGGCCTTCATGGTCACCTACCATCCGCAATGGCTGAAGGTGCGCGACCTGATCGCCGAAGGCGCCATCGGCCGGTTGCGGCAGGTGCAGGGCGCCTTTTCCTATTTCAACACCGACCCGTCCAACATGCGCAACATTCCCGAACTGGGCGGCGGCGCGCTGCCGGATATCGGTGTCTATCCGACGGTGACGACGCGCTTCGCCACCGGCAAGGAGCCGCTCTCGGTCTCGGCCACCGTCGAGCGCGATCCGAAGTTCGGCACCGACATCTATGCCGATATCCGCGCGAAATTCGACGGTTTCGAACTGGCCTTCTACTGCTCCACCCAGATGGCGCTGCGCCAGGAAATGACCTTCCATGGCGAAAAGGGCTTCATCACCATCCACGGCCCCTTCAATGCCGGCCTTTACGACCATGCCTGGATTTCGCTCCACAATGCCGGCCATGACGAGGCGCAGATTTTCCGCTTCCCGGGCGTCGATCATTATCAGCTCGAAGTGGAGGCCTTTGCCCGCAAGGTCGGTGGCGAGGACGTCCCGGTCTTTACGTTGGACCAGTCGATCCTGAACCAGAAATTCATCGACGCCGCCTATCGCGCAGGCGACTCCGGTGAGTGGGAAAAAGTATAGCCGACTTAGTAATGAAGATTCATTAATCGGCTAATAATCACCACCATACCCCGCCGCCACGGATGCGAATGCGCGGTTTCGCCCCGTGTTTCTCCCACGGGTTGAAGCTCTCGGCGCTTGCCGGGTCGGTGCAGTCCAAATCGTCGACAAGCGGATCGCTTTCCGGCCTGCCGCCGGCCAGGGCGGCCCAGTGGTCGAAACGGCTGCGATCGCGCCGCCCGAGCTTGATCTGCGGCACCGGCGGCGCGCCGCGCGGCACGCGGTAGCCGCCCGCCTCCGTCGTCGAGGCCAGCGGCGGCGTCGGCAGCGCGCCCTTCAGCGCCTGCAGCCGGGCGATCCGCTCCTGCGTCTCCGGATGGGTGCGCAGCACCGAGGGATCGGGAATGCGCCCGCCGGGCAGCACCATGCTTTCCCAGAGGCGCCCCTGCGCCTTTTCCAGCTTTAAAAGCGCCGAGGACAGACCGTCCGGGTCGCCGGTCAGCAGCGCCGCGCCGTAATCCGCGTCGAATTCGCGGGTCCGCGACAGGGCGAGCTGCAACAGCCCGCCGATTGTCGGCGAGGCGATCATCGCGACGATGCCCAACCAGGGGATCTGGCCGAAAAAGCCGGCAATGTTGAACAGGATCGCGAAGATCCCGGCCGTCGACAGCGCCGAGGTCATCCGCGACACCATGTCGGCGAGCGACATCACCTTGATGTCCTCATTGGCGATATGCGTCATCTCATGCGCCAGCACGCCGGAGAGTTCGCGCATTGTCATGCTGCGCAGCAGCGCGTCGGTCACCGCGATGGCGGAATCCTCGCGCCGGCCCACCGCGAAGGCGTTCATCATCTTCGACGGCACCACATAGAGCTTCGGCGCGGCGGGCAGTTCGGCCCGCGCCGCCAGTTCCTGGATCAGCCGGTAACCCGCCGGAAAATTGTGCGGCGTCACCGGATGGGCCCGGTACATCCTGAGCACCATGGACGGCGAGACGCGCCGGGCGGCGATCAGCATGATCGCGCCGAACCCGACTGCATAGATGAGCCCGGTCGTCCCGGCGATCGCCCAGGCCGTGACCGCAAGCAAGGCGAGGCTGCCCGCCGTCAGCAACCAGGTGTGCAGCGTGTTCAGTGCCTTGTGCTGGCGGTGGATCAGCGTGTCCGGATGAAGGAATGACTGTGCCATGCCCATTATATGGGGATGGAATGAGGCCGAGTGGAGTCCCGTTTCACGCGCGTTTGAAGACGAAGCGCGAATAGCCGAGATAGGAAAAGACGGTCACCAGTCCCACTGCGATGACCAGCGCCATCAAGGGTGTGATCGTTCCCGGCGCGGCCAGCAGCAGGCCGGAATAGATCCCGTAATTCAGCGCCGCGCCGATCAGCGCGACGAAGCCGTAGCGCGCGCCCTCCTGGATGATTGGGCGGTTGCTCTTGCCGAATGTCACGGTGCGGTTGATCGTCCATGTTGTCAGCATGGCTGCGGCGACCGAGACAATGCGCGCCGAAAACGGCCCTAGCGGCGTCAGGCGCATCAGCAAGACCAGCACGGTCGCGTCCACGACAAAGCCCGTCCCGCCGGCAACGGCAAAGCTGGCCAGCCGCAAAATCCGGTTTTTCGAGACGATATCGCCCATCGAGGATCCCCTGCCTTCGCACGGGCAATCGCCCGCCGGCATGCGTTTTACCATTTCTTGATCGGGTTAAGTCTAGGTTTAGCGCTGACCATTTCGCGCGGATTTCCGCCCCATGAGCTTGCGGCAATGACGTTTCTATCCGAACCCCGCTCCGATGCGACCCGCCGCGCGACCTCCGCAAGCGCCCGGCTCGAGCCGCTTCTGCTCGTCGTGTTCGCGACGCTTTTCGTTACGCTGGTCGGCCTGCGTGGATCGGATGCGACCGGTATCGCCAATTCCGACGATCTCATGCGCCTCGTCGAGGTGCGCGATCTTCTCGCCGGCCAAAGCTGGTTCGATCTGCACCAGTACCGCCTCGGCCTCGAGGGCGGCACGCTGATGCACTGGTCGCGTCTCGTCGACGCGCCGATCGCCGCCATCGTCATGGCGGTGACCGCGCTGACCGGCGATGCCGCATTGGCCGAGGCGGCCGCAAAGATTGCCTGGCCGGCCCTGACGCTTCTTTTCGCCATGGCCGCGCTGATGACTGCCTGTGCCCGCACCGGCAACGCCGCCGGCCGCCTGCCCGTCGCCGTGGTCGGCGCGATCGCGTTGTGGACAACCGGCGCTTTCGGCCCCGGCGCGCTCGATCATCACAACATCCAGATCGCCCTGTCGCTCTGGCTGCTCGTCTTGCTGCTGCCCGGCAGCCGACCGGTTCTCGCGCATGGTTTCGCCGGCCTCGTCGCCGTGCTGATGATCGCCATCGGCATGGAAGTCATGCCCTATGTCGCGCTGGCCGGTCTCTATGTGACGTTGCGCTTCGCCGTCGCCTTTGCCCGCCCGGCTGAACTTCGCGCCTTTGGCGGCGCGATCGCCGGGTCGGCGCTCGCAATCTTTCTCGCCACCGTCGCGCCGGCCAACTGGGGTTATGACGCCTGTGACGCCTTCTCCGCCTTCCACCTTGTCGTCGGCGGTGCGGCGGGCCTTGGCCTCGTCGCGGCTTCGTTTGCGCGCGGCACGGCCGGGCGTTTCGGCGCTCTGGCGGCGCTCGGCGTCGCGGTGGCCGGCATCGTCGTCGTCGCTTTCCCGCATTGCCTCGCCAACCCGCTCGCCGGTCTCGATCCGCGCCTCAAGACCTTCTGGCTGGAAGGCGTCATCGAGACGCGCTCGCTGGCCGACCTCTGGGCCGAGGATCCCTTCCAGATCGTGGGTCTCTACGGCATGGCGCTGTGCGCCCTTGCGGTCTCGGCCCTGAGCCTTTGGCGCGGCGGCCTCTTGCTGCGCGGACAGGCCGTTACCTTCCTGTCTTTCCTCGCCATGGGTATCGCGGTCACGGCGTGGCAGCAGCGCGGATTCATCTTCGCGGCGGCGTTCGCCATCCTGCCGCTCGGCTTCTGGATCGTCCGGCTGCGCGACGCGATGCCGGCGAAGCGCCGCGTGGCGGATTCATTGCGTCTCGCCGCCGTCTGGGCCGCCTCGCTGAACCTTGTCTGGTGGATGGCGGGCGCGCAGGCGGCCAATCTTTTCGCCGCGGGACCGACCTTGCAGCAGCAGGCCGCGAGCGTCTCCGCCCGCGATTACTGCTACACCGCCGATCTCTATGCGCCGCTCGCCAATGAGCCGGCGGGCGTCGTGCTCGGCGCCACGGATATCGGCGCCATGATCCTTCTTCACACGCACCATCGCGCCGTCGCCGGGCCCTATCACCGCGACACGGCCGGCAATCTGCTGCTGATCGACGCCATGCTATCCGGGCCGGACGCCGCGCGCGCGAAGCTCGCCGCCCATGGCGTCACGCTGATTGCCGATTGCCTGAACGGCGCCGACGGTTTCGATTTCATCGAGGCGGCCCCGACCGGCCTTCAGGCGGCGCTGCGGTCGGATACGCTGCCTGGTTGGCTGGAGCCCGTTCCCGCCACCCTCGGCGAACCGCTGGTCCTCTATCGCGTCCGCCCCTGAACCGCATGCAACCGCCCCTTGGTCGGGCAGGCAAATCAGTTTAGGTTCCCCGGACATCGGTATCTGTGCAGGCAAAGAGGGCTGCATGACCATGGCATTCATGTCCCGTTTCGCCCGGCGTCTGGCGCTCGTCGCTATCGTTTCCGGCATGGCCGCCGCGCCGGCTTCCGCCGAAACCGCCGCAAAACCGCTTTTCGGCCGTGTAAAGCTGCCGACGGTCGATGCGCCGGATTCGCACGGTTTCTACTCCAAGGGCTGCATCGACGGCGCTGTCGCCATGCCGGTCGACGGGCCGACCTGGCAGGCCATGCGCCTCGAGCGCAACCGCCGCTGGGGCCATCCGAAGATGATCGAGCTCCTGCAGCGTCTTTCGCGCGAGGCCGTGCAGGATGGCTGGCCGGGCCTTCTGGTCGGAGACATCTCGCAGCCGCGCGGCGGGCCGATGCTGTCGGGCCACGCCTCCCACCAGATCGGCCTCGATGCCGATGTCTGGCTGACGCCCATGCCCGGCAAGACCCTCACGCGCGCCGAGCGCGCCAATCTGAGCGCAACGTCCGTTCTGAAGAAGGACTCGCTCAACGTCGATCCGAAGAAATGGACCCCCGCTCACGGAAAGCTCCTGAAACGCGCCGCCTCCTATGACGAGGTACAGCGCATCTTCATCCATCCCGGCATCAAGAAGGCGATGTGCGACACCTACGGATCGTCGCATGCCAATGACAAGTGGATGAACAAGCTGCGGCCCTATTACGGGCACCATTACCATTTCCACATCCGCCTGTTCTGCCAGGACGGTTCGCCGGGCTGCAAGCCGCAGCAGTCGACGGGCTCGGGCAATGGCTGCGACAAGTCGCTGGCCTGGTGGTTCACCGACGAACCCTGGGCGCCCGCCAAGCCGGATCCGAACAAGAAGCCGGTCAAGCGGAAGGTCGTGACTCTGGCCGATCTGCCGAAATCCTGTACGGCCACACTGCAGGGCAAGTCGCCCGCCGACGAGTCGCTTGTCACCTTCACCGCCGGCTATGATCCGAAGCTCGCCCGCGCGACCGCGGTCCCGGTCAGGGCGATGGCTATCCCGGGCAATCGCGTTCCGATCATAGTCCCGATCCCGGCGCGCAAACCGGGCAGCTGAACCGGCGAAAGCGCGCAAATTCGATTTCGGCTTTCATCCCGGCCTCAATTGGATTATGCGGTTCAAACGATTTAAAGGGACATCGTCATGAAGCCGGAGCGCAGGATCGCCCTGATAGCGCACGACCAGAAGAAGGACGATCTGGTCGCCTTCGTGCGCGAACATGAGGCGGCGCTCGCCCGCTACGATCTGGTGGCGACCGGAACCACCGGCAGCCGCGTCGTCGAGGCCTGCCCGGATCTTCCCGTCACACGGCTGAAAAGCGGACCGCTTGGCGGCGACCAGCAGATTGGGGCGATGATCGCCGAAGGCAGGATCGAGGCGGTCGTCTTCTTCGTCGACCCGCTCACTCCCATGCCGCATGACGTCGACGTGAAGGCGTTGATGCGTCTCGCCATTGTCTATGACGTCGCCATCGCGTTAAACCGGAAGACGGCGAGCATGCTGCTTGCCGTCCTGCCGAACACCGATCCCGACGCGGTCCAAGGAGAGGCACATGGCTAACGGCCGGCCCGATTCTGAAACGAGAATGCCCTTTCCCGTGCTGATCGCCGATATCGGCGGAACCAATGCGCGCTTTGCCATCGTCATCGACTCCAATGCCGAGCCGAAGCGCTTTCCGCCGATCAAGACCGCCGAGTTCGAGACGCTCGATATCGCGATCCAGAAAACCGTCCTCGACAAGACATCCGTCGTGCCGAAATCGGCGGTTCTCGCTGTCGCCGGCCCGACCGACGGCGACGAAATCGACCTGACCAATTGCCACTGGATCGTGCGCCCGAAGACGCTGATCGCCGATCTCGGTTTCACGGACGTTCTCGTCATGAACGACTACGAGGCCCAGGCGCTGGCCGTCGTCGCGCTCGACGCCGAATATCTGAAGCCGATCGGCGCCGGAGAACGCGTGGAATATTCCAACCGCGTCGTCATCGGCCCCGGCACCGGCCTCGGCGTCGCCGGCATCGTGCACGGCTCGAACAGCTGGATCCCGGTTGCCGGTGAGGGCGGCCATGTCGATCTCGGCCCGCGCACCGAGCGCGATTACCGGATCTTCCCGCATCTGGAGACGATCGGCGGACGCGTTTCCGGCGAGCAGGTCCTGTGCGGCCGCGGCCTCGTCAATCTCTACAACGCCATCGCCACCGCCGATGGCCGCCCCAAGGCGTTGTCCAAGCCGGAGGAGATCACCTCCGCCTCTTTCGACGGCAGCGATACGGTCGCCGTCGAGACCGTCCAGCTCTTCATCGAGTACCTGGCCCGCGTCGCAGGCGACATGGCGCTCGTCTTCATGGCGCGCGGCGGCATCTATCTGACCGGCGGCATCACCCAGAAAATCCTGCCGGTTCTCAATGAAGGGCGTTTCCGCGCCGCTTTCGACAACAAGGAGCCGCATCGCAATCTGCTGGAACAGACGCCGGTCTATGTGATCATGCACGATCAGGCGCCGCTGGAAGGGCTGTCCGCCTATGCGCGCATGCCGGCGCGCTTCGGCGTCGACACCTCCGGCCGCTGGTGGCGCGAAACCTGATCGCCCTGCGGCTTACCGGTGGTTTTGACCGGTATCATTTCGCAATTGCGTCATGTATAGCTCCCGCGTTCTTAAGGGCCCGAAAGCAGCTCGAAGACGTATCGCAAGGAAATGACATTGGCACTGGATCGCAGCGACGAAACCCCGGACTCCGAGGGTGTCTATGCTTTGCTCAAGCGCATTTTCTCCGAGAATGCGCGGCTCTACACGCGCTCCTATGTCATCGCGGTCATCTGCCTTGTCCTGGTCGCGGCGACGACGGCGTTTTCCGCGTGGATCCTCAAGGACGTCATCAACGAGATCTTCGTTAACCGGCGCGCCGAACTGATCCCGTGGATCTGCGCCGCCGTCTTCGGCGCCTTCGCCATCCGCGGCGTCGCCAGCTATATCCAGGCCGTCCTGCTGGCCAAGATCGGCAACGACATCGTCGCCCGCTACCAGAAACGGGTCTTCGCCCGGCTGATGGATCTCGGCGTCAACTTCTTCGCGACCTCGCGTTCGGGCGAGCTGGCTGCGCGCATCAACGGCAATATCTCGGCGATCCGCGATGTCCTCAACCTCACCATCACCTCGCTGGCGCGCGACCTGATCTCGCTGCTCGGCCTGATCGCGGTGATGGTCTTCACCGACTGGTTCCTGTCGCTCGTCTCGTTGCTGATCGGGCCGCCGCTGATCATTGCCGTCGTCTATATCGCGCGGCGCATCCGCAGCGTTACGCGCGAAACCGTGCTGCTGAACGCCCGGGTCGCCGGAACCATGCAGGAGGTCGCCCAGGGTATCACCGTGGTCAAGGCCTTCACCATGGAGCAGCAACTGTCGTCGCGGATCGGCTGGCTCATCGATGAGGCTTTCAAACGCTCCAACAAGCTTGCCAGCGTTTCCGAGCGCATGACGCCCCTGACCGAGTTCCTCGCCGGCGCGGCGATTGCCGGCGTGATCGGATATGGCGGCTATCATACCGTCATCAATGACGAGCCTCCGGGCGCGGTCATGGCTTTTATCGCCGCGCTCCTGCTGGCCTACGAGCCGGCGCGGCGGCTGGCCCGCCTGCACATCAACATGGAGCGCGCGATGGTCAATGCGCGCATGATCTACGCCCTGCTCGACATGGAGGTCCAGCAGAACGACGCGCCCGACGCCGTCCCGCTTGATGTCAGAAAGGGCCGCATCGTCTTCGACCATGTCGATTTCGCCTATCAGCAAGGCGTCCCGGTCCTGCACGACCTGTCCCTCGTCGCCGAGGAAGGCAAGACCACCGCCATCGTCGGCGCGTCGGGCGCCGGCAAGTCGACGCTGATCGCGTTGCTGCAGCGTTTCTACGATCCGGTGGACGGCAAGATCCTCATCGACGGGCAGGACATTCGCGGCGTCACCAAGGATTCGCTGCGCGGCCGCATCGCCTATGTGTCGCAGCAGCCCTATCTCTTCGAGGGCACCATTCGCGACAACATCCGCTATGGCCGGGCCGAGGCGACGGATGCCGAGATCGAGGAAGCGGCGCGCCTCGCCAATGCCGAGAGCTTCATCCTCGCCCAGCCGCAGGGCTATGATACGGAGGTCGGCGAGAACGGCATCACGCTCTCCGGCGGCCAGCGCCAGCGCCTTTCGATCGCCCGCGCCATCGTGCGCAACGCGCCGATCCTGCTGCTTGACGAGGCGACCTCCTCGCTCGACAACGATTCCGAGAAGCTGGTTCAGGACGCGCTGGACAGGGTGATGAAGGGGCGCACGACGATCGTCATCGCGCACCGGCTGTCGACCGTGGTGAATGCCGACCGCATCATCGTCATGGAAGCCGGGCGCGTCGTCGAGGAAGGCAATCACCGGACGCTGATCGGCAAGCCGGGCGGCGTCTATGCGCGTTTCTACGCGCTGCAGGGCGGCGAGCAGGCCGATCTGCTCGAAGAGAAGCCGGCATCGGCGGAAGACAGGGAAGAAACGCCCAGCGCGGCCGTGAGCTGACGCGCCGGGGCGAGGGACGGAAACGATGGAAACCATGCGCATCGCCGTGATCGGCGCGGGAGGCCGGATGGGCCGCAATCTCATCCGGGCGATTGGCGAAAGCGACGCGGCCGAGCTGTCCGGCGCGCTGGAACGCGAGGGTGCGGAGGAGATCGGCGCCGATTGCGGCATGCTCGCCGGCCTGAAATCGAACGGCGTCACCGTCAGCGCGTCGATGGACGAGGCCTTCGCAGGCGCTGACGCCATCCTCGACTTCACCGCGCCCGCCGCGACAGTCGCCGTCGCCGGCTATGCGGCGGAAAACGGCATCGCCCATATCATCGGCACGACCGGCCTGTCGGACGGCGACGGCGAGGCGATCGCTGCCGCCGCGGAGAAGACCGCCATCGTCCGCTCTGGTAACATGAGCATGGGCGTCATCCTGCTCTCCGTTTTGGTCGAGCAGGCCGCCCGCGCGCTGGAAGCCGCCGACTGGGACATCGAGGTCCTCGAAATGCATCACCGCCACAAGGTCGACGCACCGTCCGGCACCGCCTTGCTGCTCGGCGCGGCGGCGGCCAAGGGCAGGGGCATCGATCTGGAAAAGAACTCGGTGCGCGTGCGCGACGGCCACACCGGCGCCCGCGAGACGGGCTCGATCGGCTTTGCCACCTTGCGCGGCGGCTCTGTCGTCGGCGACCATTCGGTGCTTTACGCCGGCCCCGGCGAGCGGGTGACATTGTCGCATCACGCCGAGGACCGCATGATTTTCGCCCGCGGCGCGGTCAAGGCCGCGCTCTGGGCGAAAGGCCGCGCGCCCGGCCTCTATTCCATGCATGACGTGCTGGGCCTCGCCCGGTAATCTTAGAAGACACGATCGAGGGAGTTATTCATGTCAGGCACCATGGTTCTCGTCCGCCACGGCCAGAGCGAGTGGAACAAGCTCAACCTGTTCACCGGCTGGAAGGATCCCGATCTCACCGAGCTCGGCGTCGAGGAAGCCGAGCAGGGCGCGCGGGCCATCAAGGACTATGGCATCACCTTCGACATCGCCTTCACCTCGGTGCTGAAACGCGCCGAGAGGACCTGCCAGATCATCCTCGACATCAACGGCCAGTCCGATCTCGAGACGATCCACGACCAGGCGCTCAACGAACGCAATTACGGCGATCTCGCCGGCCTCAACAAGGACGACGCCCGCGCCAAATGGGGCGAGGAACAGGTTCATATCTGGCGCCGCTCCTATGATGTGCCGCCGCCCGGAGACGACGGCGAGAGCCTTAAGGACACCGGCGCGCGCGTCTGGCCCTATTACATGACCGAGATTCTGCCCCGCGTTCTGCGCGGCCAGACATTGTTGATTGCCGCCCACGGCAATTCCCTGCGCGCCATGGTCAAGATCCTCGACCGCATGAGCGATGACGAGATAACGAAGCTCAACCTCGCGACCGGCGTGCCGATGGTCTACAAGCTCAATCCGGATTCCACTGTCGCGTCGAAGGAAGTCCTCGGCGACATGTCCGGGGCGCACTGAGCCGATCCTTGGGCGATCCGCTTCTCCATTGCGTCTTCTTCCGCCGCAAGGCGGAAGTCGGCGACAAGGCGCTTCTGGCGCTCTACGGCGCCTTCGACCATTTCGTGAACGGCTTCGACGGCGCGTCGGATTTCCGCGCCGGGCCGAACGAAAGCCCGGAAGGCCTCCATCACGGCTTCCGCGACGGGTTCGTCATCACCTTCGACAGCCCCGAAGCGCGCGACCGCTATCTCGAGGACCCCGACCACAAGGCGCTCGGTGCCCGCCTTGTCGAGATGATCGCGGGCACCGCGGATGGTCTGCTGGTCTTCGACATGGCGCTCTAGCTGGAGCGCGGGGAGCCCCTATCGTCGGGATGCCAGCCAAAAGGCGCTCGGTGTCTGCCATGTCGGCTGCGAGATGATTTCGGACCTGAAAATTCCCATCAGCCGCCTCGCTGCTTCGGCAAAGCTGGCACTGTGCAGCCGTTTGGCGCGATTGCGGTAAACGCCCGTGTCGATCGATCCGTCGGCGCGGCGGCGGACAGTGAAGTCATTCGTCTCATGCATGGCGAAACCTCCTGATCGTTTCTGGGATCAGGATCGCGCAACAACAGCGGAGGCGCTTGACCGGACCTTTGCGGTTCCCTTGTCTTTTCCTTGTTTTTGATCTCCCGGATAGCGGTCATCCGGCCGCGGGTGATATAGGCTGAGCATGCGTTATCGGTTTGGCCGCTTCGAACTGGTCGGGGAAACGCGCGAGTTTCTCGCGGACGGAAAACCATGCCCGGTCGAGCCGCAGGTCTTCGATCTCCTCGTCTATCTCGTTTCGGAACGCGATCGCGTCGTCTCGCTGGACGACTTGATCGCCGCGGTCTGGAACGGCCGGATCGTTTCCAATTCCGCGATCAGCGCCCGCATCAGCGCGGCTCGAACCGTGCTCGGCGATGATGGCGTCCGCCAGGAATGGATCAAGACGGTGCTACGGCGCGGGTTCCGTTTTGTTGGCGCGGTCGAAACGGAGGGCAATCACGAGAAAACGGAGCCGGCCCCGGCGGGTGAGGCGCAGCGACAGCGGGTCGCCTTCTGCCGGTCGGCGGATGGCACCGGTATCGCCTACGCCACCAGCGGCGAAGGCTATCCCCTCGTCAAGGCCGGGCACTGGCTGACGCATCTGGAGCATGACTGGAACAGCCCGATCTGGGCGCCGCAGCTTGAAAAGCTGGGCAGCGCCTTCAGCTTGGTCCGGTTCGATCAGCGCGGCAACGGTTTGTCGGACTGGGCCGTTTCGGAGTTCACGCTGGACCGGTTTGTGGAGGATCTGGAGGCCGTCGCGAATGCCGCCGGTCTCGAACGTTTCGCGCTCTACGGAACGTCACAGGGTGCGCCGGTCGCCGCTGCCTATGCTGCTCGGCATCCGGAGCGCGTAAGTCATCTGGTTCTGCAAGGCGGGTATCTTCAGGGCCGCCTCGTACGCGAGGCCATGGATGACCGGGAACAGGGCGAGGCGCTTCTGACCCTGATCAGGCTTGGCTGGGGCAAACCGGACAGCGCGCTGGCCGACATACTTTCCACGATGCTTGTACCGGACGGAAACGAGCAGCAGAAGCGCTCTCTTGCAGAGCTTCAACGCCATAGCACCTCGCCGGAAAACGCGGCGCGTATCCGGGCCGGAGTGGACGCCTTCGACGTTTCCGCCGAAGCGGCCGCCATTCCTGTGCGGGCGTTGGTCATCCATGCACGTGGCGACAATGTGCAGCCGCTAGACCAGGGTCGGAAACTCGCTGCCGCGATCCCGGGTGCAGAATTCCTGATGCTCGAAAGCCGCAACCACATCATCCTGCCGCAGGAGGCGGCATGGGACACGCTTTATGACGCGATTGCCCGGTTCATTCTGTGATGGCGATTTGTGTCGCAAGCACGCTTCACGCATCCGCTAATTGCCCGGCTTCCCAGCCGAGAATGGCCTTCTTGCGCGTCAGGCCCCAGTGATAGCCGGTCAGCGCGCCGGATTTGCCGACGGCGCGGTGGCAGGGCACGACGAAGGAGATCGGGTTGGCTCCGACCGCCGCGCCCACCGCGCGCGGCGCGTCCGGCCTGCCGATCTTCGTGGCGATGTCGGAATAGGCGAGCGCCTTGCCCATCGGGATCTGCAGCAGCGCGTTCCAGACCGACACCTGGAAATCCGTGCCGATCAGCACGACCTTCAGCGGCTGGTCGGAGCGCCAGTTTGCCGGATTGAAGATCCGTGCCGCATAGGGCGCGGTCGCCGTCAGATCCTCGACATAGGCGGCGTTCGGCCAGCGGCCCTGCATGTCGGCCAGCGCCGCCGTCTCGCCGCCCGGATCGCAGAAGGCGAGGCCGGCGAGCCCCCGGTCTGTCACCATCACCAGCGCTAACCCGAACGGGCAGACATGGAAGCCGTAGCGCATCGTCAGGCCCGCGCCCTTCGCCTTGTATTCGCCGGGCGACATCGCCTCATGCGTCACGAACAGGTCGTGCAGCCGGCCGGGCCCGGAAAATCCCAGCTCATAGGCTGTGTCCAGCAGCGGCAGGTCGCTCGCCAAGAGCCGGCGCGCATGGTCCAGCGTCACCGCCTGCAGGAAGCCCTTCGGCGAAAGCCCGGCCCAGCGCGTGAACAGTTTCTGCAGCGCGGTCGGCTCCATGCCCACCTCGGCGGCCAGCGTCTCCAGCGAGGGCTGGTCCTGATAGGTCTCGGAAATCGTCTCGATCACCCTGCGCACGATCTCGTAATCGGCGCCCGAGGTGATCTCGTCGGTCAGGACGGTTTGCGGTTGGGTCATGGCGTTCATGGCGAAATCCTCTTGGTCCCGGAATTCACCACGAAGCGCAGCGCCCCGCCACCCGATTCTTGCGGGCGTATTCGGATTGAAGGAGACAAGAATGTCAACTAATGTCAACTGTTGTTGTCGGCCTTGGAGTTTGAACATGGAATCGCGCGCATGAATTTTTCACTGGGAAAGACATGGGAGAACTATGTCGCCGAACAGGTGGAATCCGGCATGTTCAACAATGCAAGCGAGGTCGTGCGCGATGCGTTGCGCCGCCAGCAGGAGCAATTGCTGAAACTTGAAGCATTGCGCCGGGACGTAAGGAAAGGCGTGGAATCGATAAAGGCCGGGCGGGCGTCGAAACCCTCCGTTGACGACATCATCAGCAAAGCCAAGGCGCGGAAACCCGGCGCGTGAGCGACTGGATACTCTCCAGCGACGCCGAAGAAGACCTGCAGGATATCTTTCTCTACACAACCCAAAACTGGGGCGATCGGCGGGCGCGAGTCTATCTGAACGAATTGTTTGAACTCTTCGCAACTCTTGCCCTACAACCGGAAATGGGCCGTTCGCGCGAGGAGTTGGGCGATGGTATCCGTAGCTTTCCGCACCGGTCCCATATCGTCTTCTTTATGGAATGGCGGGGAGAAACGGCTATTTCCCGCGTACTTCACGGCGCGCGCGATATCGACAGCGCCTTTGTCGATTTCGACCCGGCAGCAGGCTTCAGATGAATTTGAAGATTGGCGAAAGACCGGAAATCAGCGTCTTGCGGTCGCCAAGGCATTCGAAAACGCGTCGGCGAAACTTTCCCGGTCGTCGGGATTGAGAAACGCGCCGACCGGGGTCGTGCGGCCCTCGCCGGTCACCTTCATCGACGTAATGCCGATCTCGTCATGCCGGTCGACCATGAACCGCGCCCAGAACGGATTATAGCGGTGATCGGTCGCCTGACCGCGCGGGTTGACCTTTCGGATCAGCAGTTCCTGCCGCGACACCCGCACCTCCTCGCGCGCCTTCGCCGCCCGGTAGTTCAGCTTGAACGCTGCGTAAAGCGCCAGCAGGTCGAGCCCGCAAAAGGTGGCAATCGGCCATGCGCCGGTCACGAAGAAGAAGAAACCCTGCACCAGCAGAACGCCGCCGGCGAGGATCATCAACACAGTGAATCCGTTTTTGGACAGGGACCGGTGCGGCGTCAGCAAAGCGGAAAAGAGCGTCTTTTCCGCGTGGTCTTCGGGCGCCCCGTCAAGATGCGTTGTCTCGGCCATGGCGGATATTTATAGGGGACGGATGCAGAATCCAAAGTCCAAAAATGCCGCAGGCGCCCGGGCTCCCGCGAAAGTGAAGCCGAAACCGCGCCGCAAAGCCCTGCCGCGCTCGAAATATTCGAAGGACGAGGTCCGCGAGATCTTCCGCCGTTTCTCGGTGCAGCGGCCGGAGCCGAAGGGCGAGCTCGCCCATGTGAACCCGTTCACGCTGGTTGTCGCCGTGGCGCTGTCCGCCCAGGCGACCGATGTCGGCGTCAACAAGGCGACGAAGGAACTCTTCAAGGTCGCCGACACGCCGGAAAAGATGCTGGCGCTCGGCGAGGCGAAGGTCGGCGATTACATCCGCACCATCGGCCTGTGGCGGAACAAGGCGAAGAACGTCATCGCTTTGTCGCGGAAGCTCGTCGACGAATTCGGCGGCGACGTGCCCCGCAGCCGCGAGGAACTGGTGACCCTGCCGGGCGTCGGCCGCAAGACCGCCAATGTGGTCATGTCGATGGCCTTCGGCATCCCGACCATGGCCGTCGACACCCACATCTTCCGCATCGCCAACCGCATCGGTCTCGCGCCGGGCAAGACGCCCGACGAGGTCGAGGAAAACCTGATGCGGACGATCCCTGACGACTATCTCTTCCACGCCCATCACTGGCTGATCCTGCATGGCCGCTACACCTGCAAGGCGCGCAAGCCCGACTGCGAGATCTGCGTCATCGCCGACATTTGCAAGTCGAAGGAGAAGACCTGCGACATCCCCGCGCCGCTCGTCGAGCTGCCGGCGCAGGTGATCGGCTAGACCGGTTCCCGATCATGATTCATCATGATCGGAAAGATTGCCGGTCTAAAAAATAAATTTGGCCCCGCGTTAGGCCGGGACCGCCCGCGCTGTCTCGCGCGCCGCGATCGCCTTGTGCAAATGGACCATCAGCGCCGCACCGAACAGCGGCGTCAGGATGTTGAGGATCGGGACCGCCATGAAACCGGCAATGACCAGCCCCGCGCCGAAGATCGTCATCCCGTGTTTCGAGCGCATCATCCGCGCATAATCGTCCGGCCCGAAGCGCCGCGCCGCGAATTCGAAGAATTCACGCCCCAGCAGATAGCCGTTGACGACGAAGAAGGCGATCAGGTTGATCCCCGGCACCAGCAGAAGGAGCAGCGCGAACAGGTTGCCGACAATGACGATGCCGGTGAACTTGATCGCCAACCAGATGCCTTCGGCGATCGGCATCGCCTTGCCGGGCGGATCGTCGGGGTAATAGGTCTCCTCCAGCGCCTCCGCCGCGTCGTCGAGGAAAATGCCGGCGATCAGCGCGCTCACCGGGCCAATCAGGAAGGCCAGCACCGCGGCCAGCCCGAAACCCGCCGCCATCAGCGCGAAGAACGAGATCCAGCCGGTCCATTTCGGCAGATCGTAGTCGAGCTGGAAGAAATCCGACACCCACGGGATCGCAAGTTCGGTAAAGCCCGACGAGATCGCGAACCAGGCCCCGATCAGCGCCAGGATGGTCAGGCCCAGCGTCTTCCAGAAAGTGGAACGCATGCCGGGATGCAGGAGCGATTGCAGCGCGAGGACGAGCGAGGAGTAGATCATGACGGGCAGATGGCGACGAAAAGCCCCGTCTGCAAGATGCGGCTTTTGCGCGCCGGCCCTTCCCCTTCGCGCTCCCAGCGGCTAAACGCCGGAAAACCACAGTTCCGGGGAACCCATGTCCGAATTCGACGTCCTTTGCATCGGCAACGCCATTGTCGACATCATCGCCCGTGCCGAAGACGATTTTCTGCACGCAAACTCGATCATCAAGGGCGCGATGAACCTGATCGACGCAGACCGCGCCGAACTTCTCTACGACCGCATGGGCCCGGCTGTGGAAACCTCCGGCGGCTCGGCCGGCAACACCGCGGCGGGCGTCGCCTCGCTCGGTGGAAAGGCGGCCTTTTTCGGCAAGGTCGCCGACGATCATCTCGGCGGCATCTATCGCCACGACATCCGCGCCCAGGGCGTCGCCTTCGACACGCAGCCGCTCGCCGGCACGCCGCCGACGGCGCGTTCGATGATCTTCGTCACGCCGGACGGCGAGCGCTCCATGAACACCTATCTCGGCGCCTGCGTCGAGCTCGGCCCGGAGGATATCGAGGAGGACAAGGTTGCCGGTTCCGCCGTCACCTTCTTCGAGGGCTATCTGTGGGATCCGCCGCGCGCCAAGGACGCCATCCGCAAGGCCGCCGAAATCGCCCACGCGAACGATCGCCGGATGTCGATGACCCTCTCCGACCCGTTCTGCGTCGACAGGTATCGGGATGAATTCCTCGATCTGATGCGCTCCGGCACGGTCGACATCGTCTTCGCCAATGAGGAAGAGATGAAGTCGCTCTACCAGACCGGCGATTTCGAGACGGCGCTCGAAGCCTTTCGCGCCGATTGCGGCGTCGCCATCGTCACCCGGTCGGAGAAAGGCTCCATCGCCATGACCGCCGAAGAGACCGCCAGCGTCTCGGCGCGCGAGATCGACAATCTGGTGGATACGACTGGCGCCGGCGATCTTTACGCCGCCGGGTTCCTCTACGGCTACACCAAGGGCCATACGCTGGAAAACTGCGCCCATCTCGGCTCACTGGCCGCCGCCGTCGTCATTCAGCAGATCGGCCCGCGTCCGCAGATTTCGCTGCATCAGGCGGCGATCGATGCGGGCCTCGTGAAAGGCTGAAACGAAGAAGGGGCCGCTTGCGCGGCCCCTCCATGTCCCCCGATGAATCCGCCTGTCGCTCAGTTGAACTTGTAGCTGAGCCGGCCGCGGATCTCGTGCGTCGAGACGTCCCCGCTGCCGCCGATATCAGTGTAGAGATATTCGGCGCCGCCGATGATCTTTTCGCTGATCGCCATGTCGGCGCCGGCGCCGACCGACAGTCCGCCTTCGCTATTGCCGTCGGCCCACATGTGGCCATAGCCCAGCGAACCGGTCACCAGCAGGTTGTCTACGGCCATGCCGGCGCGCACGCGCGCATGAGCGGTTGCGTCGACCTCGGTGCTGCCGACCTCCCAGCCGGTCCAGTTGATGTCGACTTCCGGCCCGGCCACGAACTGGCCGCGCTGCATCAGGTAGCCGGCATGGGCGCCGGCGGTCATCGCGCTGTCGTTCCCGCCCGCGGTGCGGACCTGTCCGCCGCCGAGCTGCACGCCCGCATAGGCGCCCTGCCAGTTCGGCGTCACGGCGGCCGGCGCGCCATATTGCGGCTGCGGAGCCGGATCGTAATAGGTGGTGTCGGCGGCCTGCGCCGTCACGCTGAGCGTGGCGAAAGCGGCTGCCGTGGTCAGGATGGCGTACATCTTCATCGGTAGCTCCATGGCTTGTGGTTAAGCGATGGCTACCGAATTATTTAAAATTCGTTGTTTTCGCGTAAAGCGGCATGGTTAACGCCGCTTTGTTTGCGAAAAATTTACGCGTCTTTTTCCGCCTCGGGATTCGGTGCGCCCGGTTCGGCCTCGGCGGTCTGCTTCGGACCGCCCTTGGCGACGCCGACCATGGCCGGCCGCAGCACGCGATCGCCGATCTGGTAACCGGCCTGAACCACCTGGACCACCGTGTTGTTCGGCACCTCCGGATTGGGAACCTCGAACATCGCCTGGTGGAAATTCGGGTCGAATTTCTGGCCTTCGGGGTCCAGCTTCTTCACGCCATGGCGCTCCATGGTCGAATGCATGGCGCGCTCCGTCAGCTCGACGCCTTCGAGCAGGTTCTTCAGAGTCTCGTCGGCGGCCTGGCGCTGCTCCTCGGTGACGTGATCGAGGGCGCGGCGCAGATTGTCCGAGACGCCCAGCATGTCGGCGGCGAATTTCGAAATCGCGAAATTGCGCGCGTCGCGCACTTCACGTTCGGTGCGCCGGCGCAGGTTTTCCATGTCGGCGGCCAGCCGCAGCAGCCGGTCCTTCATGTCGGCGTTTTCGGACTGGATCGCCGCGATCTCGTCGGCGATCGTGTTCGCGTCCTCTTCCGAGGTCGCGCCGTTATCGGCATCCGTGCCGTTCGCCCAAGCGGACTTGTCGGCAGCGTCGGCCTTGCGGCCCTTCTTCAGGATATCGTCGGCGGCGCGCTTCAGCGCATCGCGGTCGTTCGGATTGATGTGCATGTCGTCGGCAGCCGTCTTTTTCTCGTCAGCCATCTGGATGTCTTCCGTGATGTTCGGGATTTTCTTTGACGGCGATATCGAGGTTTGCCCGTGAAAAATCAAGGGCAAGCCCGAGAATCGCGGCAAGCTTTCGCGGTTGCGGCGTTCAGCCCTCTTCGAGCAGCCTGCCGATCAGCTGCGCCGTATAGTCGACCACCGGCACGATGCGCGCATAGTTCAGCCGCGTCGGGCCGATAATGCCGATCGCGCCGACCACGCTGCGGCTCGAATCGCGATAGGGCGCGACCACCAGCGAGGAGCCCGACAGCGAGAACAGCCGGTTCTCCGAACCGATGAAGATCTTCACGCCGGAACCGGTTTCGGTCAGGTCGAGCATGCGCACGATCTCGTCCTTGCGCTCCAGCTCGTCGAACAGCAGCTTCAGCCGCTCGATCTGCTCCTTGTCCTGTACATTCTCGATCAGGTTGGAGCGGCCGCGCACGATCAGCTGCGCCGGCTGGCCCTGACCGGAGCCGGACCAGACGGCGAGGCCGCGCGCGATCAGGTCGGCGCTCACGGCGTCGACTTCCGAGCGCAGCGCTTCCTGCCGCGTCTCGATCGTGCGCCGCGCATCGGCGAGGCTGCGGTCGCGGCCATGATGGTTGAGATAGTTGGCGGCCTCGGCGAGCTGCGACGCCGTCGTGCCCGGCGGCAGGTCGAAGACGCGGTTTTCCACGTCGCCCGACTCCCACACCAGCACGGCCAGCGCCTTGTTCTCCTCCAGCCGGATGAATTCGATATGTTTGAGAATGCCCTCGCGCTTCGTCGCGAGCACGAGGCCGGCGCCCCGCGACAGGCCGGACAGCATCTGGCTGGCGTCCGTCAGCAGCCGTTCCATCGACTGGTCCTGTCGGTTGCCCTTGATCTGGCTTTCGATCAGCGAGCGCTCGGCGTCGCTGACCTCGCCGGTATCCATGAAGGCGTCGACGAAGAAGCGCAGTCCTTGTTCGGTCGGCAGCCGGCCCGCCGAGATATGCGGCGAAAAGATCAGCCCGAGCGCCTCGAGATCGCTCATCACGTTGCGCACCGAGGCCGGCGACAGCGACATCGGCAGCTTCTTCGACAGGTTGCGCGAGCCGAGCGGCTCGCCGTCCTGCATGTAGGTCTCGACGATCAGCCGGAAGATCTCGCGCGACCGTTCGTCGAGTTCGGTGGAGATTTCGGTCCTGGACAGCATGGTCTGGGTCGTCATGGGTTCATTTGAGCTTCATATATATCGTGCTCGCACGCAAACAAACATATCGGATGATGCGATCGCCCCCGGTTTCCAAACGCGCGTGAAACGCCTAGAAGACGGCAAAAACCAATAGCGAGAGGTTCATCCATGGCCAGACCGTCAGGCCGCACGCCCGACCAGATGCGCAGCGTCTCCTTCGAGCGCGGCGTTTCCAAACATGCCGAGGGCTCCTGCCTCGTCAAATTCGGCGATACGCATGTGCTGTGCACCGCCAGCCTCGAGGAGCGCGTGCCGCCATGGATGCGCAATTCGGGCCGCGGCTGGGTCACCGCCGAATACGGTATGCTGCCGCGCTCCACCGGCGATCGCATGCGCCGCGAGGCGTCGTCGGGCAAGCAGGGGGGCCGCACGCTGGAGATCCAGCGCCTGATCGGTCGCTCCATGCGCGCCGCCGTCGATCTCGAAGCGCTCGGCGAACGCCAGATCACCATCGATTGCGATGTTATCCAGGCCGACGGCGGCACCCGCACCGCCTCGATCACCGGCGGCTGGATCGCGCTGCATGACTGCCTCGACTGGATGCACAGCCGCCAGATGGCGTCGAAGACCCGCGTCCTGAAGGAGCATGTCGCCGCCGTGTCCTGCGGAGTGTATCAGGGCACGCCCGTCACAGATCTCGACTATGCCGAGGATTCGCAGGCCGAGACCGACGCCAATTTCGTCATGACCGGCTCCGGCGGCATCATCGAGATCCAGGGCACCGGCGAGGGCGCGCCCTTCTCCCGCGCCGAGTTCGACGCCCTCTTCGCCAAGGCGGAGGCGGCGATCGCCCAGCTCGTCGACTTGCAGAAACAGGCGATCGGGGCCTGAGCCTCGCCATGCTGCGCCCCGACGGCATATTGGAGACGGCGCTCTATGTCGCCGATCTCGACGCCGCCGAGCGCTTCTATGGCGAGGTGATGGGCCTCGAGCGCATCGCGAAGGTCGAGGGTCGGCACGTCTTCTTCGCCTGCGGCAAGGGCGTGCTGCTCCTGTTCAATCCCGACAAGACCCTTCAGCCGCCGTCCAACCCGGCCATGCCGGTGCCGACCCATGGAGCCGCCGGGCCGGGCCACGCCTGTTTCCGCGCGGAACCGGTCGACCTCGACGCATGGCGCGGCCATCTCGAAGAGGCCGGCGTCGTCATCGAGGCCGATTTCCGCTGGCCGAACGGCGCCCGTTCGATCTATTTCCGCGATCCCGACGGCAACAGCCTCGAAATCGCCGAACCGAAACTCTGGGGACTGTAGCGGCGGGCTCCCATTCTCCCCGGCTGGAAAGAGAGTGGCGATCCGGCTATACTACTGAGTAGTATTCTGGGAGACATACGATGTCGGTCAAGCAATCCGTTTCGATTTCCGAACAGCAGGACGACTTTGCCCGCGGTCTCGTCAAGGATGGCCGCTTCGCCAGTATTTCGGCCGTCGTCCAGCGCGGCATCGAGCTTGTGCGCGCCGAGGTCGAACTCATGGACGCGGAAACCGAGGCGCTGAAGGCGCTGCTCCGGGAGCGGGCGGCCGGTCCATTCGAGGATATGGAAGAAGCAAGCGCATCCATCGACCGGATGATCGCGAAGAAACGCGCTGATTTGGGTCTTTGAGCAAACCGTTCAGGGTTCGCTGGTCACCTGCCGCCATCCGCGATGTCGAGCTGATTTTCGACTATCTCGTCGAAAACTATCGGGCCTTCGGAGACGAACCGGCGGAGGCGTTCGACAGGGCCGTTGCGCGGGCTGAAGCCATCAAGGCGGAAATGAGAGCGCTCGGGGCCACGCCGTTTCAGGGCACTTTAAGAAACGATCTGATGCCCGGCTTGCGGTATGTAACGAAAAACTGGGCCATCTATTATTTCGTAGCCGACCCTGACGAGCAGACAGTGGACATCGTAGCTGTCTTCTTCGGCGGCCAGGATCATCAGCGCCACATGCTCACGCGTATTCTCTCGCGGGAATGAGATGAGTGGGGTTTGTGCCGTGGCGCGCGAAACACTATAGGGACCGCATCTCCGATCGAATCCTCCAGGACACGCTGCGCAATGCCCCGCAAACTAGAACCCGGCAAGCTCGTGCTCGCCACCCACAATGCCGGCAAGCTCGCCGAGATGCGCGACCTGATCGGCCCCTTCGGCTTCGAGGTCACGTCGGCGGGTGAACTGGGTCTCGCCGAGCCGCCGGAACACGGCACCACCTTCGAGGAAAACGCGAAGACCAAGGCCGTCGCCGCGATGGAGGCGACCGGGCTTCCCGCCTTGTCTGACGACAGCGGCATCTGCGTCGACGCGCTGGACGGCCAGCCGGGCGTCTACACCGCAGACTGGGCGGAAGCGCCCGACGGCACCCGCGATTTCGCCATGGCCATGCGCAATGTCGAGGAGAAACTGGCCGAAAAGGGCGCGTCGACGCCGGAGAGCCGCACGGCTCGTTTCGTCTCCGTCCTCTGCCTCGCCTTTCCCGACGGCCAGGTCGAATTCTTCCGCGGCGAGGTCGAGGGCACCCTGGTCTGGCCGCCGCGCGGCAAGCTCGGTTTCGGTTACGATCCGGTCTTCAAGCCGGAAGGCTACGACATTACATTCGGCGAGATGAGCGCCGAAGAAAAACATGGCTGGAAGCCGGGCGATGCGACCGCCCTGTCGCACCGCGCCCGCGCCTTCAAGGCCTTCGCGATGGAAAAGCTCGGCTCCGCATAGTGTCATGTTCGTCGCCGCCATAGTGCTACTCTATCTTGGCGGGGCGAATTCCTTCATCGAGCGGTATGCCGGAACCTGCATGATGGGCTCGGCCGATGAGCAGTTCGGCATCTGGCTCTCGATCATCCTGTATGGGTTGGCGCTGTTTTGCGTCTTCCGGTCCACGCCATCCCGGGCGGGATTGATCGCTCTCGCGCCCTTGTTGGCGCCGCTTTGGATGCAGGTGGATTTCGCGGCACGATTCGGATTTGCGTATTTTGTGCGCGGCATCTCGATATGCTCCTTTCTGGGGCAATGGATGCCAATAGAATACGATCACGATGGCAGGGAGTTTCAGATCTGGTTGTTGTGGACTATCACGTCCGTCCTCGCCATCCTCGTCATTACTGTTTCGATAAGGAAGGCCTTCCGGTGATTGCAGCCGAAGTCATCGACGACGGAACGCCCGGTTTCGGCGTCTATATCCACTGGCCGTTCTGCGCGGCCAAGTGCCCCTATTGCGACTTCAATTCCCATGTCCGCCACCGGCCGGTCGACCAGTCGCGCTTCGTCGAGGCGTTCCGCCGCGAGATGGAGACCATGCGCGGCTGGACCGGGCCGCGCGCCGTCACCTCCGTCTTCATCGGCGGCGGCACACCCTCGCTGATGCAGCCGGAGACGGTCGGCGCGCTGCTCGATGCGGCCGACCGGCTCTGGGGCCTGCCCGCCGGGATCGAGATCACCATGGAGGCCAATCCCTCCTCCGCCGATGCCGCACGTTTTGCCGGCTACCGGTCGGCCGGGGTCAACCGCCTGTCGCTCGGCGTCCAGGCGCTGAACGACGCCGACCTGAAATTCCTCGGCCGCCTGCACAATGCTGAGGAGGCGCTCCGCGCCATCGCCATGGCCCGCGCCACCTTTCCACGCCTTTCCTTCGACCTGATCTATGCCCGTCCCGGCCAGACGCTGGAGAGCTGGGAGGCGGAGCTGCGCCGGGCGGCTGGTCACGCCGCCGACCATCTGTCGCTCTACCAGCTCACCATCGAGGACGGCACCCCCTTCAAGGCGCTTTACGAGGCTGGCAAGATCCCGATCCCCGATCCGGACAGCGCCGCCGATCTCTACGATCTGACCGGCGACATCACCGCCGAACTCGGCCTTCCCGCCTACGAAATCTCCAACCACGCGGTGCCCGGCGCGGAATCGCGCCACAACCTCACCTATTGGCGTTATGGCGATTATGTCGGCACCGGTCCCGGCGCCCATGGCCGGTTTACGGTCGAGGGCGGCGAAAAGCGCGTCACCATCGCCGAGCGCCATCCTGAGACCTGGGCGGCAATGGTTGCCGAAAAGGGCCACGGCGTCGTCGAGGAGGAACTGCTCGATCCGCAAGCCCAGGGCGACGAGATGCTGCTGATGGGCTTGCGCCTCGCCGAGGGCATCGACATCGCCCGCTACGAGGCGCTCGCCGGCCGCGCCTTCGATCCCGCGCGCCTCGCCATGTTGCAGTCGGAAAAACTGGTCGAGCCGGTCGCCAACAGCCGCATCCGCGCCACCCGGGCCGGCCGCCTCGTCCTCAACGCCCTCGTCGCGGAGCTGGCGGCATGAGCGGCGAACGCGCCTTCATCGTCGGCGGCCATGAAATCGCCGCCCCGCCGCTGGAGCCCGGCCTCTATATCGTCGCGACGCCGATCGGAAACCTCGGCGACATCACTATCCGCGCGCTCGAAACGCTCGCCGCCTGCGATGTTCTCGCCTGCGAGGACACCCGCGTCACCCGCCGCCTCCTCGACCGATACGCCATCAGGGCGAAGCCGCTCGCCTATCACGAACACAATGCCGATGCCGCCGGCCCGAAGCTGGTCGCCGCGCTCAAGGAAGGCAAGGCCGTCGCCCTCGTCTCCGACGCCGGCACGCCGCTCGTCTCCGACCCCGGCTACCGCCTCGTCGCGACGGCTCGCGAGGAAGGCATCCGCGTCATCCCGATCCCCGGCGCCTCGGCGACGCTTGCCGCGCTCGCCGCATCGGGTCTTCCGTCGGATGATTTCCGCTTCATCGGCTTCCTGCCGCAAAAGGAGCAGGCCCGCCGCACCCGCCTCACGGAACTCCTCCACGAGCCGTCGACCCTGATCGCCTTCGAATCGCCAAACCGTCTGCAGGCCGCGCTTGCCGCCATCGCCGATGTCTTCGGTCCCGACCGCCCGGTCGCCGTCGCCCGCGAACTGACCAAGCGCTTCGAGACGATCCGCAGCGGCAAGGCCGGCGAGATCGCGGAGCAGTTCGCCTCCGAAACCGTCAAGGGCGAGATCGTCCTGCTGATCGCGCCGCAGCCGGAAGGCGATACGGAATGGAGCCCGGACAGGACCGATGCGCTGCTGCGCGACCTCCTCGCCTCCATGTCCGTCTCCAAGGCGGCGAAGGAGGCCGCCTCCGTCACCGGCCTGCCGAAATCGGATCTCTATGCCCGCCTGCTGGACCTGAAGGATGAAAAATGAGCCGGCCAAACAGAAGCGCCGCGCCGCCTATGGCCTCGGCCATCGCGGCGAGACGCTGGCCGCATGGGCGCTGCGCCTCAAGGGCTTCCGCATCCTCGCCCGGCGCTACCGCACGCCCGCCGGCGAGATCGACCTGATCGCCCGGCGCGGCGATCTCGTCGCCATTGTCGAGGTCAAGGCGCGGCCGACGCTGACCGAGGCCATGGACGCGGTCACGCCCTATGCCCTGCGCCGCATCGAATCCGCCGCCGATCTCTGGCTCTCCCGCCAGCCCGACCACGCCCGCCTGTCGATGCGCTTCGATCTCGTCGCGATCCTGCCCCGCCGCTGGCCGGTTCACGTCCCCGGCATATATCCCTGATTGATTTTAGCGGCCGCACGCGCCACTTAACGGGTCGAATTCAAGGGAACCCGTCCATGCCTCTCAAGATCGCGGTCCAGATGGACCATATCTCCACCGTGCAGATCGCCGGTGACACCACCTTCGCGCTCTGCCTCGAGGCGCAAGCGCGCGGTCACGAGCTGTTCCATTACACGCCGGATCGGCTGACCATGCGCGGCGGCACGGTCTCGGCGCGCGTCGAGCCGCTCTCGGTGCGCGACGTCGAGGGCGACCACTTCACGCTCGGCGAGGCCGTCCGCGCGGATCTGTCGGAAATGGACGTCGTCCTGTTGCGCCAGGACCCGCCCTTCGACATGAACTACATCACCACGACGCATCTGCTCGAGCGCATCCATCCGAAGACGCTGGTCGTCAACGACCCGGCCTGGGTGCGCAATTCGCCGGAGAAGATCTTCGTCATGGAATTCTCCGACCTGATGCCGGAGACGCTGATCACCAAGGACATCGCCGAGATCCGCGAGTTCCGCCGCGAATTCGGCGACATCATCCTGAAGCCGCTCTACGGCAATGGCGGCGCGGGCGTCTTCCATCTGCGCGATGGCGACCGCAACCTGACTTCGCTTCTCGAAATGTTCGCCCAGCTCGGTCCCGAGCCGATCATCGCCCAGCGCTATCTCGATGACGTCCGCGCCGGCGACAAGCGCATCATCCTGATCGACGGCGAGCCGGTCGGCGCCATCAACCGTGTCCCCGACGAGGGCGACGCCCGTTCCAACATGCATGTCGGCGGCAAGGCGGTGGAGACGATGATGACCGAGCGCGAGCGCGAGATCTGCGACCGCATCGGCCCGTCGCTCCGCGAACGCGGCTTCACCCTTGTCGGCATCGACGTGATCGGCGGCTTGATGACCGAGATCAACGTCACCTCGCCGACCGGCGTCCGCGAGGTCAAGAAATTCGGCGGCGCAGATATCGCGGCGCTGTTCTGGGACGCGGTCGAGGCGAAGCGCTAGGACAGCCTGTGCTCACTCATAGAAGAGTGAACTGAACAGAATCTGTGCGAACTCGGATTTGGAGATGTGCGGATAGCGGTCTTTGTTGTCGACAAAATATGCGAACGCGCTCTCGATATACTGACCGATCGTTCCCGATGCTACGTCATCGGGTTCGTGTGCCAGCAAGGACTGAATATTGGCGGCCAGCTCCCGCATGTCGGAATCTTCGGTCGTCTGCTTGATCAAGCTCCGGATTGATTCATGCATTTCATCCATTTGCTCGAAGCATTGTCCTTCAGGAAAACTGCCGAAATATTATCGAAGTTACCGAGCGCAGGCCAACATGATGGATCATTATGGCCACGGAAGAAGAACTGAACGATTGTCTTGCCGCCGCTCACACTGGGGGCGGAGCGAAACTGATTTCCGAACAGACCTTGCTGGAACTCTATTATTTTGCGGCCGCGCGCGGTTTGATGTTGGTTGGTGTCGAACCCTATGAAATCAGGGGTGAGCGTGAGATTGCGTATGCTCATCTCACTTTCACACCATCGGAAATCTATGAGTCCTATGCAGACCTTTCTTGGGCCGACTGCATCGTCGCGGTGAAACGGGACATCGATGAGATGCTGAAGGAAACTCATCGTAACGGAGGCGTATTCCGCTTCACCGCCTGGGTCTCTGCTGAGCAGGATAGGATGTAGGCCGGTAGCTTGGCGGCGCTGACATCTCCGCCCTTTTCTGGGACGCGGCCGAGGCGAAGCGCGCCTGAACGTCGATCCCTGAAAGCCCCCAAAACACAAAATGCGGGCCGGAGCCCGCATTCGTAATCTTCGATGATGCACCGGCCTCAGCGCGTCGAGAACTCGAACGACTTGGTCAGGCGCAGGCCGAGCGTGTGCGACACGACGCCCGCCTCTCTTGCGTTGGCGTAGCCGGCGCTGACATCGATGCCGTTCTCGAATTCGTAGCCGGCCGAGACCTGGATCAGGTGATCGTCGTCGCTGCCGCCGCCGCTATAGTCGATCAGCCGCAGCGAGCCGGCGACTTCGCCATGCCACGGGCCGTGCACATAGCCGAGTCCCGCCGTCAGATAGGTCGCGTCGTCGTCGGACACGCCGCCATAGTTGGAGAAATAGGCGACTTCCCCGTTCACCACGACGAGATCGCCATTCGACAGTTCGATTTCCTGCGCCAGCCCGGCGGCGAACCCGTCCTCGTCGGCCGTTTCGGTGACGCCGGCCGACAGGTGGCGATAGCCGAAATTGTAGGAGAAGCCGGGCATCGCCGCGATGTCCGTTCCGTCGATCGTGAACGAGAAATTGTCCAGGCTTTCGGTATTCGCGAGCCCCCCGTCGGCGAGCGTGGTCCGCCCGCGCGAGGTGAAGGCGGAATCCGACAGCACGGTCGTGTCGACGAAGAACACGTTGCCGCCCAGGGTGATCGTGCCGGTGGCGCCGGTCTCGAACGCGATGGCGCTGCCGATGCCGATCATCTCGGAAAGCTCGTAGTCCTCGGCGAAGCTCGTGCCGTAGACGCCCGGGGTAATGTCCCAGGCGCTGCCGAAGCTCGGCCCGAACTTGCCGGCCACCAGCGTCAGCATGCCGAGCGAGGCTTCCAGGTTCAGCGTATCGACATAGAGGCCGATGTCGCCGAAGGCGCGATCCGTCGACGGCGCCGGATCCAGCACCGATTCCGCGGTCAGGCCGAGATTCAGCGCGAAGATCGGCGTCAGTCCGACCTTCATCCCGAGCGCGCCGGAGAAGTAGAGATCGTTGATCTCGGCGGTCGGGTCGTCGGAGGAGAAGACCCAGTCATCGCCGATTTCCAGATCCAGAACCCCCTCGACATAGGGATAGGTCTGCGGCGCTTCGGTTTCAGCCTCGGCGACGTCGGCGGCAAAGGCCTGGGTTGACAGCAGCCCGGCGGCGAGCAGCGCGGGTAATGATGACGTAACGGCACTTGATTTCATGGAAGGCCCCTCGAATCTGGCAATGATTTCAACCATATCAAAAAACTTGAGTCTGTCACTCAATTTTTATGTTAACGAGTTGACCGGGCGTCAGCTCGGCGGAGCGAACCGCTTGATTTCACGGTCCGGAAAGGATTGGCTGGATGCTCATGGACCCGAATGAAATCGCCCGCCTGCGCGCCCGTCTTGCCGAACGCCCGGCCGGCGCGTTCCATTTCCCGGAAATATACGGCCCCGGCTGGGACGATCTCTGGATCGGCGACAAGGTGAAGACCGGCCGCGGCTTCCTCGAAGCCGTGCGCGCCGGAAAATTCCCGGGCGTCGAGGACACCGGCCTCAAGAAAGGCGGCGGACGGCTCTATCGCTGGCGCGGATAGGGTGCGGCGGCCTTTGTTCCGCGGCCACAACCGCCTGCAACCCGAAATCCCGCCCTGCGTGCAGAAGTTGCAAATTTGTTCTTGCTTCGTTCGCGGGACTGAGTCTTAATATCCCCAACCAGAGGGGAGCGGGCTCATGGTTTCGCGCATCGCGACAGTGTCGTTTCAGGGCATCGAGGCCGTGCCGGTCGATGTCCAGGTCATGGTCGCGCCGGGCAAGGTCAACATGCATATCGTCGGTCTGCCGGACAAGGCGGTGGCCGAGAGCCGCGAGCGCGTCCAGTCGGCGCTGCACGCCTCGGGCCTGTCGATGCCGCCCAAGAAGGTCACCGTCAATCTCGCCCCCGCCGACCTGCCCAAGGAAGGCTCCCATTTCGACCTGCCGATCGCGCTTGGCCTGATGGCGGCGCTCGGCGCCGTGCCCGCCGACGCGCTGTCGAACTATGTCGTTCTCGGCGAATTGTCGCTCGACGGCACCATCGCCCCGGTCGCCGGCGTCCTGCCGGCGGCGATCGCGGCCAGCGCCGCAGGAAAGGGCCTGATCTGTCCGAAGGAATGCGGACCGGAGGCGGCCTGGGCGGGCGAGAATGTCGATATCGTCGCGCCCGCCTCGCTGATCTCGCTCGCCAATCATTTCCGCGGCACGCAGGTCCTGTCGCGCCCGCAGCCCGCGCGGCGCGACCTGCCCTCTAACCTGCCCGATCTCGCCGACATCAAGGGACAGGAAACGGCGAAACGCGCGCTGGAGGTCGCCGCCGCCGGCGGCCACAACCTTCTGATGGTCGGTCCGCCGGGCTCCGGCAAGTCGATGCTGGCGCAGCGCCTGCCCTCGATCCTGCCGCCGCTGACGCCCGCCGAACTGCTCGATGTCTCGATGATCGCCTCCGTCGCCGGGCAACTGGCCGGCGGCAAGCTGTCGGACCGCCGCCCGTTCCGCGCCCCGCATCATTCGGCCTCCATGGCGGCGATGGTCGGCGGCGGCTTGCGGGTGAAGCCCGGCGAGGTGTCTCTCGCCCATAACGGCGTGCTCTTCCTCGATGAATTCCCCGAATTCACCCCGCAAGTGCTCGATTCGCTCCGCCAGCCGCTGGAGACGGGAGAAAGCGTCATCGCCCGGGCCAATCACCGCGTTTCCTATCCGGCCCGCATCCAGCTGGTCGCGGCGATGAATCCGTGCCGCTGCGGCATGGCCGGTGAGCCGGGCCACACTTGCGCGCGCGGCCCGCGCTGCGTCGCCGACTATCAGGCGCGCATTTCCGGCCCGCTGATGGACCGCATCGACCTGCGCGTCGAAGTTCCCGCCGTCACGCCGGGCGACCTGATCCGCTCCCGCCCCGGCGAGCCGAGCGCCAGCGTCGCTGAACGCGTCGCCGCCGCGCGGGCGCTCCAGGCGGAGCGTTACGCATCGCTTGGCGTCTCGGGCGTCACCACCAACGCCCATTGCCCGACCGCGCTGATCGAGCAAATCGCTGATGTCGATGCCGGCGGCCTTCAACTCCTGAGCGACGCCGCCGACCAGATGAAATTTTCCGCCCGCGCCTATCACCGCATCATGAAACTCGCCCGCACCCTCGCCGATCTCGACGGCGCGCCCCGGACCGGCCGCATCCACGTCGCCGAAGCAATCTCCTACCGCATCGCAGGCGAAAGGCTTGCGTCTGCGGCGTGACGGGCCAGCCCGTGAGGCGCTTGCAGGTAGAAGAAATGATGGGCTTTGCCAGAGAGGGGGTCGCGATGCCGGTCACGCAAGGTCAGCCGTAGCCGCTGAGCCCTTTAGTTCGCCCGAACGGCGATCGCCGTCGCGGCACCGGCGAGGAAGCTTGCGGCGATGCGGTTCAGCATCTTCAGCGCGCGCGGCGACTGCAGCATGTGGCGGGCCCGGCCGGCGAGCCCGATATAGGGGATCATCACCGCGACGAGAACAGCGAAGGTCAGCACGATCAGCACGCCGAAATCGACCGGCGTGACGGTCGAAAGATCGAGGAAGGTCGGCAGCAAGGCGAGGTAGAAGACGATCACCTTCGGATTGCCCAGCGTCACCATGAAGCCGGCAAGGAAGCTCGACAGCGCGTCGCCGGCCGATTGCGCGGCGACCTTCTCGGCGGTCACGCCCTTGCGCCAGAACGAAACCGCCATCCAGAGCAGATAGGCGACGCCGGCATATTTGATCACCATGAAGGCGGTGCCGAAGGTCGAGGCGATATAGGCAAGGCCGAGCACGGCGGCCGAGAGATAGACGACGTCGCCGAGCGCCAGCCCGAACAGCATCGGCACGGTCGAACGGAAGCCGGAGCCGAGCGCGCGCGCCACCAAGGCGATGACGCCGGGGCCGGGGATCGCCGCCGCGATGCCGAGCGCCAGAGCATAGGTCAGGAAACCTGCAAGGGTCATGATAAACCAGTCACGTCACTGCAATCCGAGAAGGGCGGGAAGCGCCCGCATGTCATCGAACAGCACCGCGCCGGCTTCCGCAAGGCCTTCCCGGTCGGTGAGCGGATCGGCCGCATAGCCGAGCACCGCCATGCCGGCGGCCTTTCCGGCCACGACCCCGGCGACGCTGTCCTCGATCACCGCGCAGCGTTCCGCCTCGAAGCCCATCGTCTCGGCCGCATGCAGGAAGAGATCGGGCGCGGGCTTGCCCCTGTCGACCATCCAGGCCGAGAACAGCACGTCCTCGAGCAGCGGCAGCAGGCCGGAGGCGCCGAGCGTCATGTGCATCTTCTCGACCTTGGCCGACGAGGCGACGCAAAGCGGCGTGTCGATCGCCTGCAGATAGAGGATCGCGTCGCGCACATAAGGGATCGCCTCGACGCCGTCGGCGAACATCGCCGGCAGTTCGGCGAGCCAGCGGTCCGGGAAGTCCGCGCCGAGATCGATCCCGTCCTCGGCCAGCAGCATCTCGCGCACGCTCTTCATCGTGCGGCCCATGAAGCGCTTGCGGCAGCCGGCCAGCGTGGTCTCGAATCCGTGTTCGGCCAATATCTCCACCAGGCGGCGATTGGCGGTATTCTCCGTGTCGACGAGCACGCCGTCGCAGTCGAAAATGACGAGTTGGGGAGGTGTCATGTCTGGAGGTCTCTAATGCGTTCCGGTGGAGCCGAAACCGCCGCCGCCGCGCACGGTCTCGGAGGCAAGGTCGCCTTCCGAAACGCTGACCTGCGTCACCGGCGCTATGATCATCTGGGCGATGCGCATGCCGCGCGTGATTTCGAAAGCTTCGGAGCCGTGATTGATCAGCAGCACCTGCACCTCGCCGCGATAGTCGGCGTCGATCGTGCCGGGCGTGTTGAGGCAGGTGACGCCATGTTTGAAGGCGAGGCCGGAGCGCGGCCGCACCTGGCCTTCATGGCCGGACGGGATCTCGAAGACGAAGCCGGTCGGCACCAGCGCGCGGGTGCCGGGCTCCAGCACCAGCGGTGCGTCGTCCGCAACCGCGGCCCGCAAATCCATGCCGGCGGCCCCTGCGGTTTCATAGCCGGGCAGCGCGATCCCGTCGCCATGCGGCAGGCGGATGAGGGTCAGGGTCGGAGAACTCATTGCGGCTATCTGCCGCGCCCGCCCGTCTTCCGCAAGCGGGAGCCGCGGCAATCCTGTGCGCAACGTCTCGCAACGGGAGACTCACGCCGCCGCCGCGAGCGCCCGTCGTCGAACCGGATGCCGGTGCTCGCCTCGGCGTTCAGGTCTCATCTCCGCGTGCATCCGGCGTCAGGAACTGGCGATCTTCTCGAAGCCGCCGAAGATCATGCGCTTGCCGTCGAAAGGCATCTCGCCGAGGCGCTCGAAAATCGAGGGATCGTCCTCGAATGCCTTCCAGCCCGCGTCGCGCGCTTCCTTCGAAGGCCATTCGACCCAGGAGAAGACGACGACCTCGTCTTCCGTCTTCTTCACGGCCATTGGAAACGACGTGACTTCGCCGTCCGGCACCGTCTCGCCCCAGCAGTCGACAACGGATGTCGCGCCCAAGCTCTTGAAAACCTCCGCCGCGCGTTCCGCGTAGTCGAGATATGCTTTCTTGCCATTCGCCGGCGCCGCGGCGACCATTCCGTCTACATAAGTCATGAAGTCCTTCCTGTCCCGTCGCCTTCGAGCCCGCGAAAATCGAGCGTCCAGGGCGTCTCGTATGCGTCGGTGAATATCGCGAACCGCTCGGGTCCACGGGGCGGATCCTTTCGAAAAGGAGGCGTACGGCGCGAGTCACGCCATGCGTCGACGGCAAGGTAGCCTCTAAAAAGATTGATATCAACGTAATTATGAAGGCAGGGCCGATCCCGTTTGACAGTCGCCCTTGCGCCTGCCATTAGCGCCCCACATTTTCAGGACATGACAATGGCCGAAACCCTTCAGGACGCCGTCGCGCGCCGCCGCACTTTCGCGATCATCGCCCACCCCGATGCGGGCAAGACCACGCTGACCGAAAAGCTTCTGCTGTTCGGCGGCGCGATCCAGCTTGCCGGCGAGGTCAAGGCCAAGAAGGATCGCATCCAGACACGCTCCGACTGGATGAAGATCGAGCGCGAGCGCGGCATCTCGGTCGTCACCTCGGTGATGACCTTCGAATATGACGGAAACGTCTTCAACATCCTCGACACGCCCGGCCACGAGGATTTCGCCGACGATACCTACCGCACGCTGACCGCCGTCGACGCCGCGGTCATGGTCATCGACGCCGCCAAGGGCATCGAGCCGCGCACGCTGAAACTGTTCGAAGTGTGCCGCATGCGCGACATCCCGATCATCACCTTCATCAACAAGATGGACCGCGAGAGCCGTGACCCCTTCGAGATCCTCGACGAAGTCGAGGAGAAGCTCGCGCTCGACACCGCGCCGGTCACCTGGCCCGTCGGCCGCTCGAAAACCTTCTGCGGCGCCTACAATCTGGCCGCCAACACCTTCCGCGGCAGCGATTCGCAGGTCGAGGCGACGCCGGTCAACGGCCCGCAGGCCGTCGCCGACCGCCTGCCCGAAAACGAACGCGAAACCTTCGTCGAGGAGCTGGAGCTGGCCCGCGAAGCCTGCCGGCCCTTCGACCGACAATCCTTCCTCGAAGGTCACCTGACGCCGGTCTTCTTCGGCTCTGCGCTGCGCAATTTCGGCGTGCGCGATCTCATCAACGCGCTCGGCGCTTTCGCGCCGCCGCCGCGCGACCAGGAAGCGGATTCGCGCACGGTCCATGCCTCGGAAGACAAGATGACGGCCTTCGTCTTCAAGATCCAGGCGAACATGGACCCGAACCACCGCGACCGCATCGCCTTCGCCCGCATCTGTTCGGGCAAGCTCGAGCGCGGCATGAAGGCGAGGCTCTCGCGCACCGGCAAGCAGCTCGGCCTCACCGCGCCGCAGTTCTTTTTCGCTTCCCAGCGCCAGATCGCCGATACCGCCTACGCGGGCGACGTCGTCGGCATCCCGAACCACGGCACGCTGCGCATCGGCGACACGCTGACAGAGGGCGAGCCGCTGGTCTTCCACGGCGTCCCGAACTTCGCGCCGGAAATCCTGCGCCGCGTCCGCCTTGGCGACGCGATGAAGGCCAAGAAGCTGAAGGAGGCCCTGCAGCAGATGGCGGAGGAGGGTGTCGTCCAGCTCTTCGTTCCCGAAGACGGTTCGCCGGCCATTGTCGGCGTTGTCGGCGCGCTGCAGCTTGACGTGTTGAAGGAACGGCTGAAACAGGAATACGGCCTGCCGGTCGATTTCGAGGCGGCGCGTTTCAATGTCTGTCGCTGGATCTCGCATGACGACCGCGCCCAGCTCGAGGCCTTCATGACCAAACAGCGCTCCGCCATCGCCCGCGATCTCGACGGCGATCCGGTCTTTCTCGCCGAGAACGCTTTCTCGCTGAACTACGAGGCCGATCGTGCGCCGGGCATGGTCTTCAAGGAAATCAAGGACTACCAGGTCCGCGCCAAGGCGGCCTGAGGCTCAGGGCATTTTCAGGAAGAAACCCGCCCGGAAGCGCAGGCGGGAGAACCATGTCTTGTCGTGATGCAATCGAACGGTCCTGTCCTCGCCGTCAAGGGCGGCGATGGCGTCGATGACCGCCTGTAGGCTCTCCTGCGAAGCTCGCAGGAAGTCCGCATGCCGGTCCGGCAGGCGCGTGCCGATCTTCGGATTTGTGTTGATCTCGTAGATCGCGATCGAACCGTCGTCATCGCCGTAATCGGCCCGGCCGTAATCGATCCGGGCGATCTCGAAAGCCCGTTTCAGCGTTTCGGCATCGGGGTTGGCGCGCATCCACTCGGCCAGCGCGTCGAACTCCTCATCGCTTGTCAGCCCGGGCGTTCCGTATTTGACGAACGGACTGTCCTCGCCCACCGGATTGCCGGCGATGAACGTGTCGCCGATCCGGTAGACCGTCCGGCGTTGATAGATAGTGTCGCGAACAGGCGTGTTGGCGAACTCGATGACCAGCAGGTTGCGAAGCGAAACACCGTCGGCCTCTATCCGCTCGAGGGTTCGTTCGAGTTCCGCCTGGTCGGGGATCAGGAAATCGAAATCCTGCCCGTGATCCGTTTCGCTTTTGACGAACACGGGAAACCGCTGCGGCGCCGGCCGCGAGACGGCGCGGTAGGCGCGGAACCGGTTCAATCCTGCCGCGTGGAGATGGTGAAGCAGATCGTATCGCTGCCGCGCCCTGGCAGGGTCGTTCAGCACCCGGATGCCGGCGTCGCGAAATTGCTGGAACAGTGCGCCCGCGGCGGCCAGCTCGTAATGCCGCAAGCGGTCGAAATCGGTGAAGACCACGCAGGCCGCGCGGACTGTCGACTGCCGGAAGAGCCAGTCATAGGTGACGACCCGCGCCGGGCGGCCCTTCGCCAGGCGCAGCGCTTCCGCGAGCGTGTAGGTGTGATCGGAGGTCGTTACGAAGAAGATCATGTCACGCCAGTATCGCTGAAAGAGTACCGCGACATCTATTTCCCATGGCTCAATTGATTTCGGACGTATCGTTGAGTAAGGTAATTTGCAATTTGAAAATCACCGGAGCGGTTCGACATGGCGCAGGAAATCAAGCTTGATATGACCAAACTCCTCGGCAAGGCCTCCAAAGGCGTGACCATGGCCGGGGGCGAAAAGCCGAAGACCCGGGTTGAACTGGACACCTCGCGCCTTCTTGGCATTGCAGGCCGCGGAGTTTCAATGGCCGGCCCGGTCAAGCCGGCTGCCGTCAAGCCCGTGGCGGTAAAACCGTCCCCGCCCGTTTCGCTGGATGCGGCCAGGCTGCTCGGCAATGACAGCAACGGAGTTCGCATGGCCGGCAACATCAAGCCGGACGCGACACGGCCCGCGGGTAAGTCCTGACCCGAACGCCTTCGCAATTCGGGATCGGTCCGAGTTCCTGAGCGTCCCATGAACGCCTTCTTTCCCAGTGCCGAAAATGGCAGCCGGGCACGCCGGCAGATACAGGACCGGCTCGCCGAGAGCATCGGCCACGTTCTCGAACAATGTCGCGGCAAGGTGCCCTTCGACGAGCCGTCCGGCGAAAACCTGCTCGATATCCTGAGATCGGATCGGGCGGTGAGCCCGGAGATCTTCAGCGCATATTTCCGCGCTGTGCGCGCGATCATGGATCACGGAGACGAGCCCTGGGAAGTCAGCCGCACCCGGATCGAGGCGGCGCTGAAGACATTGCTCGCGGGGCCGTTCATTGCCGACGACGGTGTTTCAGTTCGCCCGTTGTCCCCGGCATATTTCGACGCCGAGGCCGAGCGGGAACTGCGCGACAACTTCGTTTCGGAATCGCTGCTGGACGAACAGATCGTCACTGTGGACGACGCGGCGGCCGATGAACTCGCGCAGACCGTCGGCCACGCCGTGGGGCTGATCCGCGAGCATGCCCCGGACACTTTCTCGGAGTTGGAGCGCTGCGTCAGCGAGATCGTGCCCGCCAGCGGGCGCAATTCCAACGATGGTATGGAATTCGGCGGTTGCAGCAGCCTCGAACGGTGGGGATCGATCCTCATCAATTCCAGCGCGCAGCCGACCACGGTCGTCCTGTGCGAATCGATTATCCACGAGGGCGCGCACAACGTCCTATTCGGCACCTCGCCGGTCGAGTTTCATATCAGAAACGGACCGGACGAATTGCGCAAGTCACCCTTGCGGGTGGATCCGCGTCCCCTCGACGGCATCTATCATGCGACCTTCGTGCTCGCCCGCATGTGTTATGGCATGCGCGAATTCGCCGCCTCGCCGACGCTGGATCCAGCCCTCCGCGCCGAAGCGCGCAAGCGTGCCGACGAGGCGTTGAAGCTGTTCTGGGACGGTTACGCCGTCCTCGACGAACATGCCGACTATACGGATGACGGTCGCGCGATCATGACGGCCGCGCATGATTACATGGCTGGACTGGCGGCGTCGGAGCCGGCGTGAAGATTTTCGGCAGTGCCCGGCCGGTCAAGTTTGCGAATGAGGGCTTTTCTGCTAGTTTGCCGCGGAATCGGAACGCTGTTTCCGGCACAAAAGGGACTGTGAGATGACGAAGAAAATCCTTGTCGATACTTCCAAACTGCTGGGTAACAACAGCAAAGGCGTACGCATGACGGGAATCGCCAAACCGAAGCTGGTCAAGCCGGCTCCTTCCGACAAGAAATAAGGCTGCGAAGCGGACCGCGCCCCGAGCGGCAAGGTCCGGAGCAGCGGCGACAACGCGCCGGCGGCCGATTGCCTTGGACAACCTGTTTCTTCCCGGCCGCGACAGCGGATGCGCGGCGCGCAGACGCATTCAGGCGCGTCTCGCCGTCAGCATTGACCATATTTGCGAACAGTCTCGCGGACATATCCCCTTCGACGAGAAGGCCGCCCGGGCGCTGGTCGATCTTCTGAACTCGCCCGGACGTGTCCGGCCTGCGGTCTTCGGCGACTACTTCTCCCTTTTTGGCGCGCTTCAGGCGCCGCACCAGGTCGAAGAAGCGGTCGGGAAGGCGCTTGACCGGTTGCTGGAGGGGCCGTTCGAGGCGGGCGCTGAAATCGCCATCCGGCCGCTGCTGCCCTCGTCTTTCACGCTAGCCGAGGAAGCCAGGCTGCGCGACCAGTTCGCTTCCGAATCTCTTGCCGCGCAACAGATAGGCCGGCTGGACGAAGCGGCGGCCGAGCGCCGGGTCGAGCGCGTCCGGGACGCGCTCGCGCTGATCGCCGAACACGCACCGCGTTCTCATGCGGAAATGGATCGTGTGATCGCGGAAATCGTGCTCGCGCACGATCCCACAGGCGAGGACGAGACCGAGCTGGCGGCTTGCAGCAGCCTCGAACGCTGGGGCTCGATGCTGATCAATACCGATGCGCTGGAATCCCCCCTGCTTCTCGCCGAAGCCTTGATGCACGAGGCCGCGCACAGCTATCTCTACGGCGCGTCGCCGGTGGAGTTTCACGTGCGCAACCCGGTCGGGGAGTTCTACAAGTCGCCCTTGCGGTCCGACCCGAGGCCCATCGACGGCATCTATCACGCGACATTCGTTCTCGCCCGCACCTGTTTCTCGATGAACGAATTCGCTGCGTCGGAAACGCTTGATCCGGAGATGAGACGGGACGCCCGTGACCGGGCCGGGCAATGCCGCCGCCTGTTCGAGGAAGGCTATGCCGTCCTCGACCGGCATGCCGACTATACGCAGGAGGGCCGGGCGATCATGGCCGCCGCGCACGACTATATGGCGAGCCTCCGGACTTTGGCTCCGGTCTGAAAAAGCCTTTCCGGGGCCTCTGCGCCAATCTGCCGCGCGGGTGGAAAAAATATTTCCGTTTTTTCCGCGGGCTTGGAACACTATCTGACGCCTGTATCCGCCATTCGCGTTATCACGCTTTCAAACCAATAGCAGGAGTAGGACATGAGCCTCCGTATCAACGATGTCGTTCCGGATTTCACCGCCGAAACGACCGAGGGCACCATCAATTTTCATGAGTGGATCGGCGATTCCTACGCCATCCTGTTTTCGCACCCGAAGGATTTCACCCCCGTCTGCACCACCGAGTTCGGCGCTGTGGCCCGGCTCGATGACGAGTGGACAAAGCGCAACACCAAGGTGATCGGCATCTCGGTCGATGACGTCGCCGACCACATGAAGTGGAAGAGCGATATCGAAACCTATGCCGGCCTGCCGGCGAAGTTCCCGATCATCGACGACAAGAGCCTCAAGGTCGCCAAGCTCTACGACATGCTGCCGGCTGAAGCCTATCTGCCGGATGGCCGTACCGCCAACGACACGGCGGCCGTGCGGTCCGTCTTCCTCATCGGCCCGGACAAGAAGCTGCGCCTGTCGATGACTTACCCGATGTCGGTCGGCCGCAACTTCGCCGAAGTGCTGCGCGCGCTCGACGCCGTTCGCGCCACCGACGGCGTGCCGATCGCAACGCCCGCCGACTGGAAGCCGGGTGAAGACGTTATCGTCGCCCTCTCGCTCAATGACGAGCAGGCGAAGGAGAAATTCGGCGAGATCGATGCGATCCTGCCCTATCTCCGCAAGACCAAGCAGCCGGCCTGATCCGCGCGCATCGCACGCAAACCTGAACCGGCGGGCTTGTCCGCCGGTTTTTTCATGCGCCTCTGGCGGTTTGCCCGTTTCCGGCTAAAGAGGCAGGATGAATCCTCGCCGCTTCGATGTCATCGTTCTGGGAGCCGGCGCCGCCGGCCTGTTCTGCGCGATCGAGGCGGGACGGCGCGGCCGTTCGGTGTTGGTTGTCGATCACGCCAAGGCGCCCGGCGAAAAGATCCGCATCTCCGGCGGCGGCCGCTGCAACTTCACCAATGTCTTTGCTTCGCCGGCAAACTACCTGTCGGAAAATCCGCATTTCTGCGTGTCGGCGTTGAAACGGTTCACCGCGGCGGATTTCATCGCGCGGGTCGAGGCGCATGGCATTGCCTGGCACGAAAAGATGCTGGGCCAGCTCTTTTGCGACGGCTCGGCCATGCAGATCGTCAGGATGCTGGCCGACGATCTCGCCCAAACCGGCGCCCTGCTGGAAGTGTCGACAATGGTGGAGGATATCACTCGTACCGATACGGATTTCGATATCCGCCTCTCCTCCGGTCCGGTCCGTTGTTCCTCGCTCGTAGTCGCGACCGGCGGCAAGTCGATCCCGAAAATGGGGGCCACCGGCTTTGCCTATCGCATCGCCGAACAGTTCGGCCTGGCGGTAACGGAAACGCGTCCCGGCCTCGTGCCTTTGACATTCGAGCCGAACATGCTGGCCCGGATCAAGCCTCTGGCCGGTGTCGCCACGCAGGCGCGCGTCAGCCACGGGAAGACCGCCTTCGATGACGCGTTGCTGTTCACGCATCGCGGCATGTCCGGCCCCTCGATCCTTCAGATTTCGAGCTTCTGGCGCGAGGGCGACGAGATCGGCATCGATCTCGCGCCGGGTTCCGATGTCTTCGCGGAACTGCGCGAGGCGCGCCGGTCGGCGGGGCGGCAGGAAGCGCAGACGATCCTTGCCCGCCGGCTGCCGAAGGCGCTCGCGCAATTCCTGTGTTCCGAGGCGGCGGTCGGCGGCCCCCTCGCGGAACTGAACGACAAGGCGCTTTGCCGCCTCGCGGACCGGGTCCATCGCTGGCAGGTCAAGCCGTCCGGCTCCGAGGGATATCGCACGGCGGAAGTGACGCTGGGCGGGATCGGCACCGCCGGCCTCGACCAGAAGACCATGGCCGCGAAATCGGTACCGGGCCTTCATTTCATCGGCGAGGCCGTCGATGTCACCGGCTGGCTCGGCGGCTACAATTTCCAGTGGGCCTGGTCGTCCGGCTGGGCGGCGGGACAGGCGGTCTAGCGCGGCCGCGCGCCGGTGACGCATATCGCCATAACGGGTTCGAGCGGCAACTCATGCACCCTTGTCTCGGCAAAGCCGGCGTTGGTCATTGCATCGCTTATCCGGGTTGCCATTTGGAGGGCGGCTTCGGTCGTCGGATTTCTCTGGCGTGGCTGATAGGTCGTCACGACGCGTCCGCCCGGTTTCAGCGCTTGGCTGATCAGTCGGTAGGCCGCGTCCATATTTTCGAAGAACTGTACGACATTGACTGAGTAGATGCCGTCGAAACGGCCCGGCCATCCGGCTATCGTGCCCAGGTCCCCGTTCACAAATGCCGCGCTGGCATCTCGGTTCAGACGGCGTCTCGCCTGCGCCAACATGAGCGCGGAGTGATCGAGTGCGGTCAGGTGCACACCTGGGGCATGCTTTGCCACGAGTTCCAGAGCGAGACCTGGCCCGCAGCCGATTTCCAACAAGGCTTCGCCGGGTGCGGGACTGAGAAGATCCACTGTCCAGCCATTTCGTTTCCGGTTTGACGGACGCGTCGCCATTATACGGCCCGCCAGAACGCCGAGGGGGCCGGCCGGGCGGCGGAATTGGGCGACGATGGTTTTCCGGATCGCGCTCATTCGCTCCCGTCCTTCGCTAGCAATGCTGTTCTTAATCGCGCGATCGTTTCCGCCGCGACCAACAGCGCTTCCGGATCGAGCGATGCTGCTCGCGCCGCCACGGTTTCTCGCTCGCGTTCGCGCATTCGCGCGAACGTTCCGCGCCCCTTGTCTGTCAGTGCCAGCAGTTGGGAACGCTTGTGGGCGGGGTTGACCAGATACTCGCATTGTCCTGCCGAAACCAAAGCGTCGGCAAGCTGCTGGATGTGTTGCCGCGATACCGATTTGGCTCGGGCGATGGCGGGTACCGTGTGGGCATCGTTTTCGGCAATGAACTCCATCACCGCCCGCATCGATGCGGTGACGCCTTCACCGGCATGCAGCTTGTCGGCAAGCGAAGAAAGATCGTGAAAGGCGGCGCGGATTTCCGCGGTCAGGCTGTGGACGCCGTCGAGAAGGGTCACGGACATGTGAAACGCTCCTATTTGACAAGTATGTTGTCAATATCAATATGACAAGTCAGTTGTCAATTATGGCAGCGTAACAAAGGAGAGTTCATCATGAATCCGATGACGATTGTGGGTGGCGTCGCCGCCATCGTGCTTTCGGCGGCAATAGTGACCGCCTTCGCCGCGTTGCGCCCGGCTGGGGCTGTGGAGAACAGCTATGTCCGAGGCTTCTTCGCGGGCGATCGCGCATCTCGGGATTGGTGCAAGGCGCTGGAACCGAGCGACAAGGCCATTATGGCCAGCGCGGTGTCGACATGGCTTGATCTGGACGCCGGCCAACGTGCCGCGTTCGGAGACCTGATTAACGCGGCCGAGACCGCGCTCGCCGGTGCCGACGCATTGTGCCGGGAGACCCTGGAGGCGCAGAAGTCCATGCCGTTGCCGGATCAGGTTGCGGTGCTGCGCAGGCAGGCCTTCGAGGCCGGCGAGGTTTTGTCTGCTATCGAACAGCCGCTCGACGCGTTTTATGCAATACTGAGCGAGGAGCAGCGCGCCACGCTGGCCCGGCATATGAGGGAGGACCGGGGTAGCCGGTCAGTCCATCGCGGCCGTTACTTCGGCCTGCATTGAGGCCGGGAAGATCGTCTCAACGCTGAAGGTCGGCGAGATGCCGGCCTTTTCATCGCGTACGATCCCCCAAGTTAGCCCGGATTTCGCGGAGATTTTCACGATAGGCTTCCGCATCCCCATAGTCGACGAACGCCTCGACACGGTCATGCGGATCGGCGGCGCGGCGGGCATGTTTGATTGGGCACCAATATTGTTCCGTGCGTCCTGCGATCTCGCGCACATAGGCGATCAGCCCGTTGGCGTAGCCGCAATAGATGCAGTTCAGCTTCTCGATCCCGTTCAGATAGGCAAGGTGTTGCCGGTCGACGATGATATGATCGCGCCGGCGCACGAGCGGGATCCCGTAAATCCGGAAACAGACATGCTGGTAGAGCGTCACGGCCGCGTCGAGAAAGACCAGCGGCACGATCAGCCCGTAGATCAGCGGCGCCGACAGGATGAAGCCGAGCGGCGCGCCGACGATGTATTTCACCAGCCCGACGCGATAGCGCCGCTGCAACTCGCGGATATCGCGTTCGAAACGCACCTTTCCGCGGTGCATCGTATAGCGAAAACGCTCGCGCTGTTCGGCGAGCTCAGTTTCGAATTCGGATTCGATCTCTTGGCGTGTCGCGCTCAGCCGCGCCTGCAGGTCTTCGAGAACGGAACGGGCCATCGTCGCACCTCTTTTCGATAACGGGCGGACGATAGCACCGGAGGACCGATTGTCGATCCGGAAGAACTGGCCGCCGGATGGAGCGCCGGCGGCCGCAAGATCTAGACGGTGGCGGATTCCCGGATGAACGAGCCGCTGCGAAGATCCCGGAACGCCTGCTCCAGCTCCTCGCGCGTGTTCATGACGATGGGTCCGTGCCAGGCGACCGGTTCCTTGATCGGCGCGCCGGAGACCAGCAGGAAGCGCACGCCCTCGTCACCCGACTGCACGACGATCTCGTCGCCGGTGCCGAAGACCACAAGCGTGCGGTTGCCGGACATGTCGCGCATATGCACTTCCTCGCCGCCGATTTCCTTTTCCACCAGCACGCCGAACGGTTTCGACGCGTCGCGGAAAGTCGCGGAGCCCGCGAAGATATAGGCGAAGGCCGAGCGATAGGTGTCGATCGGCAGCACCTTGCGCGTGTTCGGCGGGATCGAGATGTCGAGATATTGCGGATCGGCGGCGATGCCGTCGACCGGACCCTTTTTGCCCCAGAACGAGCCGACCACGACGCGCACCCTGGTCCCGTCGTCATCGATGATCTCGGGGATGTCGGTCGCGCCGATATCCTGGTAGCGCGGCGTCGTCATCTTCAGGCTGGACGGCAAATTGGCCCAAAGCTGGAAGCCGTGCATCCGCCCGCGGAAATCGCCCTTCGGCATTTCCTGGTGCATGATGCCGGAACCGGCCGTCATCCACTGCACGGAGCCGGGGCCCAGCGTGCCCGCATTGCCGAGGCTGTCGGCGTGGTCGACCGAGCCTTCGAGGACATAGGTGATCGTTTCGATGCCGCGATGCGGATGCCAGGGAAAGCCCGCCTGGTAGTCCTGCGGACGGTCGTTGCGGAAATCGTCCATCATCAGGAACGGGTCGGTCATGGACGGATCGCCGAATCCGAAGACGCGTTCCAGCTTCACGCCGGCGCCTTCCAGCGCGCTCTGCGTTCCGGAGATGTGTTTGACGGGTCGAATGGACATGGCATGTCTCCTTTGTTGCCGCATAGATAGGGCGGCAGGCGGCATGTTCACAATTTAGCGGAAAAGAGACGGATTGTTCAGCGGGTGAAGACGGCCCGCGGCTATGCGAGTATGTCCGCAACCAGCGCGGCGAGCCGTGCGGCGACTTCGTCCTTGCCCATTTCCGGCCATTCCTCCGCGCCGCCGGGCGAAAGAAGCGTGATGCGGTTGCGGTCGCCACCCATCACGCCGGACCCGCCGATGCCGCTGTCCGGCGAGACATCGTTGGCGACGATGTAATCGGCGCCCTTGCGCTTGAGTTTCGCGGTGCCGTGCTCGATCAGCTTGTCCGTTTCCGCCGCGAAGCCGATGACCAGCCGCGGCCGAAGCGTCTCGTGATTGCCGATGCCGGCGAGGATGTCCGGGTTCTCGGTCAGCGGCAGCGACGACGGTCCCTTGCCGCCTTCCTTTTTCATTTTCTCGTCGGCTTCCGTCGCCGCGCGCCAGTCGGCCACGGCCGCCGCGAAGATCGCGGCGTCGGCGGGAAGCACGGCCTCGACTGCCGCCTTCATCTGCCGCGCGGTTTCGACCTGCGTCACCGTCACGCCAGCGGGATCGGCGATGGTCACCGGTCCGGAGACGAGGCGCACATCTGCGCCAAGCCGCGCCAGGGCGGCGGCGATCGCGTGACCCTGCTTGCCCGAGGAACGGTTCGCGATATAGCGCACCGGGTCGATCGGCTCATGCGTCGGCCCCGAGGTCACCACGATCCTCTTGCCGGCGAGCGGCTTCGGCGTCGTGTCCAGCATCGCTTCGATGGCGGCGACGATTTCCAGCGGCTCGGCCATCCGTCCGACCCCCGCCTCGCCGGATTCCGCCATCTCTCCGGCGTTCGGCCCGATGAACCGGATCCCGTCGGTTTCGAGCACCTCCCGGTTCCGCTGTGTCGCCGGATGGTTCCACATATGCGGGTTCATGGCCGGCGCGATCAGCACCGGGCTGCCGGCGGCCAGCAGGATTGTCGAGGCGAGATCGTTGGCAAGCCCTGTCGCCATCTTCGCCATCAAGTCGGCGGTTGCGGGCGCGACGACGATCAGGTCGGTCTCGCGCGCCAGCCTGATATGGCCGACATCCTGCTCGTCCTCGCGGTCGAACAGCTCGGTGAAGACCCGGTCGGCCGCAAGCGCCCCGACCGAAAGCGGCGTCACGAACTCGCCCGCCGCCTTCGTCATCACCGGACGCACCGACGCGCCGCGTTCACGCAGCCGGCGGATCAGGTCGAGGCACTTGTAGGCCGCGATCCCGCCGCCGATGATCAGCAGGATGCGTTTGCCTTCCAATGTCTGTGCGATCGTCGTCATTGTTTCATCACCAGTGCCGGACGGATGTCGGTATGGATGAAATCGTCGCCCTTGAAAAGCAGCGGCAAATCGCGCGTCTTGGCGAGCGCATAGGAAAAGCAGTCGCCCATGTTGAGCCGTGCCCGGTGGCCGGAGCCTCGACCGAAGGCAAGATAGGCATCCCTGGCGGCGTCGACCTGCTCGGTCGTGAAGCCGACCTGCCGGATGCCGAGATCGGAGATCATTTCGCTCACGCTGTCGGCGATCGTGCTGTAATTGCCGCGCGCGACCACGCAATTGGCCTCGTGGATTGTCGCGGTGCTCACGATGACGGTCTCCGTCTTCACGATCAGGTCGCTGAACGGGAATGCCTCTGCTTCATTGCTCAATATGGCGATCAGCGCGGAAGTGTCGACGGCGAAGCTATTCAAACGATTCGTCCCACATCGCGTCGCTCAGGGCCTTCTGGTCGACGGGCTTGTCCGGAGTACGCGCGTATTTGGCGACGATTTCCTCCGCCGTGAGCTTTCGCCTGGCATTGGGAGAGACCGCTTTCGTCAGCACGGTGCGGACTTCTTCCTCCATCGAGACGCCATGTTTCGCGGCCTGCTCGCGCAGGGCTTGCTTCACCTTGTCGTCAAGATTCCGGATCGTAAGCGTGGCCATCGTCGCCTCCATGCCCTGAAAGCAATGTAAGCAGTGACTGCATTGCAGTCAAATCGGACTAGCTCACCTGCCAGGCGATCCAGAGCGCCGCCAGCGCGATGATCCAGAGCGCGACGCGGCCCGAGCGCGATTCGCGCGCTTCCGCCTTGCCGATCGCCTCGACGGTCGTCGGCGCCAGCTTCATGCCGGATGTCGCCATTTCCTCGACCTCCAGCGACAGCCGCTCGGTCCGGTCGGCAAGCTCCGGCAGCGACCGGGCGAGGCGGCCGAGCGATTCGAGCCCGGTCTTGGCATCCGTCAGGATCGCGCCCGGCCCGAGATTGCGGGCGATCCAGTCGCCCACCACCGGCTCGGACGCCTTCCACATGTTGAAATGCGGGTTCAGCGCGCGCGCATTGCCCTCGACCACCACCATCGTCTTTTGCAGCAGCAGCAATTCCGGCCGTGTCTGCATGTCGAAGATATCGGTGACCTCGAACAGCAGCGTCAGCAGGTTCGCCATCGAGATCGTCTCGGCCGGCTGCCCGTGGATCGGCTCGCCGATGGCGCGGATCGCCTGCGCGAAGGCCTCGACATCCTGGTGCGGCGGCACGTAGCCCGCCTCGAAATGGACCTGTGCGACGCGCCGGAAATCGCGCTTGATGAAACCGTAGAGGATTTCCGCGAGGAAACGCCGCTCCTTCAGGCCTATCCGCCCGGCAATGCCGAGATCGACCGCGACGATGTCGCCTTTCGGATCGACGAACAGATTGCCCGGATGCATGTCGGCATGGAAAAAGCCGTCGCGCATGGCGTGGCGCAGGAAATTCTGCACCACCGCGTCGGCCAGCCTGTCGAGATCGTGGCCGGCCTCGCGCAGCTTGTCGATATCCGACATCTTGATGCCGTCGACCCATTCGAGCGTCAGCACGTCGCGGCCGGTGCGCTGCCAGTCGACTTTCGGCACGCGGAACCCCGGATCGTCCTTCGTGTTCTCGTGCAGTTCGGAAAGCGCCGCTGCTTCGAGGCGAAGGTCCATTTCGATCTTGGTCGATTGCGCCAGCGTTTCCGCAATCGCGACCGGGCGCAGCCGGCGCGATGCCGGCACATGTTTTTCCTGAAGTTCGGCGAACAGGAAGAAAGCGTCGAGATCGCGCGCGAAGCGCTGCCGGACGCCGGGCCGGATTACTTTGACCGCGACGTCGCGGACCGTGCCGTCCTCGTCGCGCACCTTGGCCGGATGCACCTGCGCGATCGAGGCGGCGGCCACCGGCTTGCCGAGTTCGACGAACAGTTCGGACACGGGCTTGCCGAGCGAATCCTCGATCCGGCGGATCGATTCCTCCATCGGAAAGCTTTCCATCCGGTCCTGCAGATGGGCGAGATCGAGCGCCAGGTCGAGGCCAATCACGTCCGGCCGCGTGGCGAGGAACTGGCCGAGCTTGGCATAGGACGGCCCGAGCCGCGCGATCGCGCGCGACATGCGCTCCGCACTGTCCAGCTTCTCGCTGCGGCGGCGCGCCAATGCGCTCGCGACGCCATGCGCGGTCGCCGCCGGACCGACGAGGCCCTGTGCGGGCAGGCCGGCGATGACGCCCTCGCGGGCAAGCACCCAGCCGGCCCGCATCAGCCGCAATGTCGCCATCACCTTGCTCATGAAATCAGAGCTTCCAGCCCGAATGCAGCGCGGCGATCCCGCCGGTGAAATTCTTGTAGCTCACCCGCGAGAAACCGGCCTTGCGGATCATCGCGGCGAAATTCTCCTGGTTGGGGAACTTGCGGATCGATTCGACCAGGTAGCGGTAGGGTTCGCCGTCGCCGGTGACCGCCTGGCCGATGCGCGGGATCGCATTGAACGACCATTTCTCGTAGACGGTCTCCAACAGCGGCGCGTCGACCTCGGAAAACTCAAGGCACAGGAACCGTCCGCCCCGCTTCAATACGCGATAGGCCTCGCCGAGCGCTTTCTGGATATCCGGAACATTGCGGATGCCGAAGGCGACCGTATAGGCGTCGAAGCTCTTGTCCTCGAAGGGAAGCTCCTCGGCATTGGCCTCCACGAAGGTCAGGTTATCGGCGAGGCCGCGTTTTTCGGCGCGGTCGCGGCCGACCTGCAGCATCGACCCGTTGATGTCGAGGACCGTCACATGGGCGTTGCCGCGCGAGGCGTCGACGATGCGGAAGGCGATGTCGCCCGTGCCGCCGGCGACGTCGAGAGAGGCGAAGGCCCGGTCCTTCGGCGGATTGACGGCGGTCACCATCGCATCCTTCCAGATGCGGTGCATGCCGCCCGACATCAGGTCGTTCATCACGTCGTAACGCTGAGCGACCTGGTGGAACACGTCGTTGACGCGCTCCTGCTTCTCGCCTTCGCCGACTTGCGTATAGCCGAAGGACGTTTTCATTCCGCCGCCCGCGGTGGTTCTGGATTGCGACATGGGTTCCTGTCCCGGGATGTCCTTGCGTATTGGAGCGTAGCCTATGCAGGCAAACGGGGCCATTGCGCAAGCCGTGCCATCGTGTCACGGAGATGGCCCCTTCGCAGCGGAGATCAAGCCATGGTCGTGAAAGCCGAACTTCACTGTCATATCGAGGGCGCCGCGAGCCCGGCGCTGGTCGAGGCGCAGGCCGCCAAATACGGCGCCGACGTATCCGCCATCATCGAGGGCGATTCCTATGTCTGGTCGGACTTCACCTCGTTTCTGCGCGCCTATGATCTCGCCTCGAAACTGTTCCGCGACGAGGGCGACTATGCGCTGCTTGCCGAAACCTATCTGGCGGATCTCGCATCGCAGGGCGCCGTCTATTCCGAATTCTTCATCTCGACCGACCACGCCGTCGCCGCCGGTCTGACGCCGGAAGCCTATATTTCCGGCCTCGCGGAAGGCATGCGGCGCGCTCGCGCGGCGACCGGCATCGAAGCACGGATGATCGCCACCGGCCTGCGCCACGAGGGTCCCGAAGGCGTCGAGCGTGCCGCGCGTTACATCGCCGCCAATCCCCATCCGCTGGTCACCGGCTTCGGCATGGCCGGCGACGAGCGCATGCACTCGCCGAAGGATTTCGCGCGCGCCTTCGATATCGCCCGAGATGCGGGGCTCGCCATCACTGTCCATGCAGGCGAACTGTCCGGGGCGGAAAGCGTGAGCGGCGCGCTCGACCACCTGAAGCCCGCCCGCATTGGCCATGGCGTCCGCGCCATCGAGGATCCGGCGCTGGTCGAAAGGCTCGCCGAGGAAGGCGTCGTGCTGGAAGTGTGCCCGGGCTCCAATATCGCGCTTGGCGTCTTCCCGTCCTACGCCGAGCATCCCTTCCCGAAACTGCGCGACGCCGGGGTGAAGGTAACGCTCTCCTCCGACGATCCGCCCTTTTTCCACACCTCGCTGGCACAGGAATACGAGACCGGGCGGACTTGGTTCGGCCTGGACGACAAGGCGCTCGAGGAGACCACCCGCATTTCGCTCGAGGCCGCCTTCGTCGATGCGGAAACGCGCGCCCGGCTGCTCGCCCGGCTCCGCTGATCGTCCCCGCCGGCGTCTGATCCTTGGATAGCGGCGCTTGCCGCTTTTCCCCCGCCGCCGGGACGGGTACTGTGCCCGCAACATTCTTCAGCGAGGCATCCCATGGACAGCGTGACCGTCGTCAATCACCCGCTCGTGCAGCACAAGCTCACCTTCATGCGCAAGAAGGAGACCTCCACGGCCGGTTTCCGGCGTCTCCTGCGGGAGATATCGCTGCTGCTTTGCTACGAGGTCACGCGCGAACTGCCGACGACGATGGAGACGATCGAGACGCCGCTCGCCGAAATGCAGTCGCCGGTGCTCGAAGGCAAGAAGCTGGTCTTCGCCTCCGTGCTGCGCGCCGGCAATGGCCTTCTCGACGGCATGCTGGATCTCGTTCCCTCGGCCCGCGTCGCCCATATCGGCCTCTATCGCGACCATGAGACGCTCGAACCGGTCGAATATTACTTCAAGGCGCCGGAGGACCTCTCGGACCGCCTGACCATCGTGGTCGACCCGATGCTGGCGACCGCCAATTCCGCGATCGCCGCCGTGCAGAAACTGAAAGAGCGCGGCGCGAAGGATCTGCGCTTTGTCTGCCTGCTCGCCGCGCCGGAAGGCGTCGAAAAGTTCACCAAGGCCCACCCGGACGTCCCCGTGGTCACCGCGGCGATCGACGAGAAGCTCAACGAAAAGGGCTATATCGTTCCCGGTCTGGGCGATGCCGGCGACCGCATGTACGGAACGAAATAGCGCATTTGCGGGGCCTTTGGCCTCGCTTTTCCCTTCGTCTATTTATCGTCTGATGCGAGCGACCGTTAAACTTTTAGCGATCGGGCAAAGGCATCGCTAACTGCGTGTGCAATTGCCGCGCTCCCTTAATCTGTCCTTTGCCGGCGGGCGCTAATATGGCGCCATGCTGCGCTATCTTTTTATCGTGGTGTCCGTCTCGATCTCCGCGCTCGGCGCGGTGTCGTTCCTGCACGACAATCCGCAGGTCGTCGACACGGCCGCAACCGTCTACAAGGACAAGATGGACGCGCAGGCCGCCCGGAGCGCTGCGTCGAAATCCGTGCAGAAGCAGCAGTCCTGGTCCGGCACGGTTCGCCTTCAGGCCAATCAGGGCGGCCATTTCGTCTCGCAATTCCAGCTCAATTCGCGGCCGGTCACCGGCGTCGTCGACACCGGCGCCTCGATGATCGCCCTCAACCAGTCGGAAGCGCGCCGCCTCGGCATCAACCCCGCGCCGCATGAGTTCGTCTATGCGGTCAATACGGCCAATGGCCAGACCAAGGCCGCCCGCGCGATCATCCGCGAGGTCAGGATCGGGTCGATCCGCGTCCGCGACGTGGAAGCGATGATCCTCGAGGACGATGCGCTCAACATCGTGCTGATCGGCATGACCTTCCTCAACCGGCTGCGCAATTTCGAGTTTTCCGACGGGACGCTCGTCCTGACGCTCTGACGCCGGATCCTACTGTTCCCGCGCGATCACCTCTTTGCCGATCCGGATCAGCGTATCGGCCCAGGCCTTCGGCGCGTCGAACGGCACGTTGTGCCCGGTATTCTGGATAATCGTCAGGCTCTTGTCGGGCGCCTTCAATTCGGCGGCATATTCCTCCACCAGCTCCACCGGCGTCTCATGGTCCTCCGCGCCGGAAACGAAATGGATCGGAATGTCTGAGACCGGATAATCCTCGAACAGATTATAGCCGGCGAGCTGCGGCAGCACAGCCCGTTCCGACGCCTCGATGCTCTCCCGGTAGTTCTTCACCTCGGCTGCGGAATAGTACGGGCTCTGTCCGCTGGTCGCGTAGTCGAGATAGCCCTGCCAGCGCCCCTCGGTATGGAAATCGCCGCCGCCATACCGGTCCAGTAACCGGTTCTTCGCGTCGATATCGCCGAGATCGGCCGGGTCGAACGGCTCGATCGAGGCGATGGTCTCCAGCGCTTGCCTGTCGTTGCGCGATTCCGCCTCCGCCCTGGCCCATTGGAACCCCGCCGTCTGGCTGCGCTGCCAGTCAACCAACTCGCTTGTCGCGATAAAGGCGCGGAACAGGCTGGAATTGCGCTCCAGCGCCATGAATCCCAGCGCGCTGCCCCAGGAAACGCCGGCGAGGAAAATCCTGTCCTGACGAAACCGCCGCGTCAGCAGATCCGCAAGTTCCAGCGTATCGTCGACATAAGCCTCGACATCGAGATCCTCCCCCGACAGCGCGGACGAGTAGGACTTGCCGGCATTGCGCTGGTCCCAGTGGACGACGACGAAGTTTTCTTCGAGTTCGCGGCGCTGGAACAGGTCGACCCAGGGCATCATCGTCTCGCCCGGTCCGCCATGCAGGACAAGCAGCACCGGCTTGGTCTCGTCGCTGCCGCGGATCAGGATCCACTGGCCGACGCCGCCGAGATTGATCTTTTGCAGGGCAACGACCGAGCCCGGCACCGGATTGCCCTGCTCGTCGAGGATTTGCGGCAGCGTATCGTCCTGGGCAGCCGCCGGTCCTTTGCCGGCAAAGGATGCCGCGACCAGCAGGACCCCCGCTGCCAAGATCGAACCTGTTTTGCGCATGCTCCGCCCCTGGAAATAGCGCCTGCCGGCATTTCATTGTCTGATGCACGGCAGTCTAAAGCCGTCCCCGACGCGTTTCAACGCAGAGCCGAATTGCCTCCCGCCGGGTCAGCCGAGAATGCGTTCGGCGATCGGCTCGGCGACATCCGGCGCATTCTCGGCGATCTCATAGGCCGCCAGCACCCGGTTGCGCGCCGTCTCGAGCGCTTTCTCGTCCTGTGCATGGATCGTCGCGATCGGGGCGCCCTTGTCGAGCTTCACGCCGATATCGACCAGCCCGGTAATGCCGACCGCGTGATCGATCGCATCTTCCGGCCGCCGCCGCCCGCCGCCCAGCTCGACCACCGCGATGCCGATATCGCGCGTCGAGATGCCGTGCACATGGCCGGCTTTCGGGGCTTCGACCACGGCGCTCAACGGCGCCTTCTCCAGATAATCATCATGCCGCTCGACGAAATCCGCCGGCCCGCCCAGCACCTGCACCATCCTGCCGAAGACCTCCGCCGCGCGGCCGCTGTCGAGTGCTTCGCGGGAACGTTCCAGGGCGGTCGCCGGTGAATCGTCCAGTTCGGAGACGACCAGCATCTCGGCGGCAAGCGCCAGCGTGACCGATTCGAGGCGCGGATCGCGATGCGCGCCGGTCAGGAATTCAACCGCGTTTCGTACTTCGACCGCATTGCCGGCGGCCGAGGCCAGCGGCTGGTTCATGTCGGTCATCAGCGCGGTCGTGCGGGTGCCCGCGCCATTGGCGACCTTGACCAGCGTCGTCGCCAGCGTGCGCGCCTTGTCATAGTCGGCCATGAAGGCGCCATTGCCGAACTTCACGTCGAGCACCAGCGACTGCAGCCCGGCTGCGAGCTTCTTCGACAGGATCGACGCGGTGATGAGCTGGATGCTCTCGACCGTCGCAGTCACGTCGCGCACGCCGTAGAAGCGCTTGTCGGCTGGCGCGAGATCGGCGGTCTGGCCGATGATCGCGCAGCCGGCTTCCTCCACGGCCTTGCGGAACAGCGCATTGTCCGGCTGCGTCGTGTAGCCGGGAATGGAATCCATCTTGTCGAGCGTGCCGCCCGTATGGCCGAGGCCGCGTCCCGAAATCATCGGAACCGCCAGCCCGCAGGCCGCCGCGATCGGGGCGAGCATCAGCGAAACATTGTCGCCCACGCCGCCTGTCGAATGCTTGTCGCAGATCGGCCTGTCGATCCCCGACCAGTCGAGCACATCGCCCGAATCGCGCATGGAAAGCGTCAGCGCCACGGTCTCGTCCGCCGACAGGCCATTGAAGAACACGGCCATGGCGAAGGCCGAGATCTGCGCGTCCGTCACCGAGCCGTCGGTGATGCCGGCAACGAATTCGCCGATTGCCTCGGGCGAAAGGTCGCCGCCGTCGCGCTTGGCGCGAATGAATTCCTGGGCCAGCATGGAAGATCCTCTCGCGGTCAAACGCCGAATGGCGTCCAGATCGTCTTGATACGGGTCGCCCGGAAGAGGAATTCCTCGCCTTCGCCCTGCTCGGTATCGTGCCAGTCGCGCGCCTTGCCGTTGTTCGCCCAGACGGGTTTGAGATTGCCGGCCGATTCGCGCTCCGCCATCTCGGTGCCCTTCGCGCCGCCGAAATACCAGAGCGCCGCGATGTCGTCGTGCTTGGCCATCGTGTCGGCGAGCGTGTCCCGGTCGCCGGTGACGATGTTGACGACGCCGCCCGGAACGTCGGACGTGTCGAGCACCTGGTAGAGATCGCAGGCCGCGAGCGGCTGCGTCGGCGAGGGCGTGACGACGACGCGATTGCCCATCGCGATCGCCGGCATCACCAGCGACACGAAACCTAAGAGCGGCGCCTCGTCGGGACAGGAGATACCCATCACCTCCCATGGCTCGTTCAGCGCCAGCGACAGCATGCGCGAAGCCGGGGCGCGCACCGCGCCGTCATATTTGTCCGCCCAGGCCGCGTAGAACATGATCCGGGCGACGGAGGCTTCGACCTCGCGTTTCGCCGCATGCGAGGACGCGCCGGCTTCCGTCAGCCGTTCGGCGAATTCCCTGGCGCGAAGCTCCAGGTTTTCGGCGAGGAAATAGAGAACCTGCGCCCGCGCATGGCCGGTCATGCCGCTCCAGCCGGAGGCCTTGTGCGCCGCCTCGACGGCGTTGCGGATATCCTTGCGGTTGCCGAGGCCGACTTCAGCGAGATGTTTCCCGCCTTTTCCCGTGACCGGGTAGGAATAGCCGGAATCGGGTCGCGCCTGCTTGCCCCCGACATAGAGCTTCACCGTCCGGTCGAGGCCGCCGCCTTCGCCGCCCGGCGCAGGCGTCGGAGCCGGCAATGCTTCGCTCTCCGGCAGCGCCTTCGCCTTCTTCTGCCAGGTCGGCGCCAGGTATTCCATCATGCCTTCGCGGCCGCCCTCGCGCCCGTAGCCGCTTTCCTTGTAGCCGCCGAAGCCGGCCGCCGCATCGAACAGATTGGTCGAGTTGATCCACACCACGCCGGACTTCACCTTGCGCGCGGTGTCGAAGGCTTCGTCGAGATTCTGAGACCAGATAGAGGCCGCGAGCCCGTAGCGGGAATTGTTGGCGAGCTGCACCGCCTCGCCCGGCGTGCGGAAGGTCATCGAGGCGAGCACCGGCCCGAACACCTCCTCCTGCGCCAGCGAAGAAGCCGGCGAGACATGGGTGAACAGCGTCGGAGGATAGAAGCAGCCCTCATTGGCGGTTGCGAATTTTCCGGCCCAGCTCGGCTGCCACATCTCTGCGCCATCGGCGACGCCGGCCTGCACCTTGGCTGTGATCTGCTCCACCTGTACGGGTGCGACGACCGCGCCCATGTCCATGGCCTTGTCCAGCGGATCGCCGACGCGCAGCTTTTCCATCCGCGCCTTCAGCTTCTCGTGGAAGCGATCGGCGATGCCCTCCTGCACCAAGGCGCGCGAACCGGCGCAGCAGACCTCGCCCTGGTTGAACCAGATCGCGTCGACCACGCCTTCGACGGCCGCGTCGAGATCGGCGTTCTCGAAGACGATGAAGGGCGACTTGCCGCCGAGTTCCAGCGACAGCTTCTTGCCGGACCCGGCGGTCTGGCGGCGCAAGATGCGGCCGACCTCGGTCGAGCCGGTGAAGGCGAGCTTGGCGATATCGGGATGGCCGGCGATCGCAGAGCCGGCTTCCGCGTCGCCATTGACGAGATTGAAGACGCCGGCGGGAAGCCCCGCCTCGGCGCAGATCTCCGCGAACGCGATGGCCGTCAGCGGCGTGTGTTCCGCCGATTTCAGCACCACCGTGCAGCCCGCGGCCAGCGCCGGCGCGACCTTCCAGGCCAGCATCAGCAGCGGGAAGTTCCAAGGGATGATCTGCCCGCAGACGCCGGCGGCTTCGTAACCCGGAAACGACCGGTCGCGCAGCTCCGCCCAGCCGGCGTGATGGTAGAAATGCCGCGCAACCAGCGGGATGTCGATATCGCGCGTCTCGCGGATCGTCTTGCCATTGTCGAGCGTTTCGAGCACGGCGAGGAAGCGCGCATGCTTCTGGACATGCCGCGCCAGCGCATAGAGATGCCGGGCGCGCTGGTTGCAGGTCAGCGCCTGCCATTTCTTCAGCGCCTTGCCGGCGGCGGCCACCGCCTCGTCGACGTCCTTCGCCGTGCCGAGCGCCACATCGGCGAGTTTTTCGCCGTCGGCGGGATTGGAAACCGCGAAGGTCGCGCCCTTTTCCGGCCTGGTGAAGGCGCCGCCGATGAAGTGGCCGAAACCGCCCTTCTGCGCGGTCAGCCAGGCGCGGACATCCTTCGAATCCTCCGGCGCCGGTCCGTATTCCATCGTGTCGAGAATGGTGCTGATGTCGTTCATTGCGGTCCTCAGGCGATGCCGTGCCGGTCGGCCGACGAGTAGCGGCCGGTGACGTGATGCTCGATCTGCCGCTCGATATCGCCGAGCAGCGAGCTTGCGCCGAAGCGGAAGAGGTCGGGCTTGAGCCAGGGATTGCCCAGCTCCTCCTTCATCAGGATCAGCCAGGCGATCGCATCCTTGGCGGTGCGGATGCCGCCGGCCGGCTTGAAGCCGCAGACATTGCCGGTCGCCTCCAGGAAGTCGCGCACCGAGCGCACCATGACGAGGCTGACCGGAAGCGTCGCATTGACCGCTTCCATGCCGGTCGATGTCTTGACGAAATCCGCGCCCGCCATCATCGCCACCATCGAGGCCTTGTAGACATTGGACAGCGTCTTCAGTTCGCCGGTCGCGAGGATCGCCTTCATATGCGCCTCGCCGCAGGCCTCGCGCATCTCGCGCACTTCCTCGTAAAGCGCCGTCCAGTTCCCGGTCAGCACGTGCCGGCGCGAAATCACGATGTCGATCTCGTCCGCGCCCTGCTCGACCGCGTAACGGATCTCGGCGAGGCGCTCGCGCATCGGCGTCAGCCCGGCCGGAAACCCGGTCGCCACCGATGCGACGGGAATGCCGGATCCCTCCAGCGCCTTGACCGCCGGCGCCACCATTTCCGGGTAGACGCAGACGGCACCCGTCCTCAGCCGGCGGCCTTCCAGCCCCAGCGCCCTGACGAGGTCGGCGCGCAGCGGGTTGCGCGCCTTGGCGCAGAGCCGCTCGACGCGGCCGGGCGTGTCATCGCCGGCAAGCGTCGTCAGGTCGATGCATTCGATGGCGCGCACCAGCCAGGCCGCCTGCCATGCCTTCTTGACGGTGCGCCGCGTCGTCAGCGTCGAAACCCGCCTCTCGGTCGCCGACAGATTGACCGACATGGCCTCGAACAGGTCCGGCCGGAATGGCGTTCCCTCGTTGCGCTTGTGTGTGGCGGCAAGCGAGATCAACTGCGATCCCGTTGCCGGTTTCGCGCCGGTCTCGACCGTCGCCTGCTTGCCGCTCATGACATCTCTCCGATAGCGCGCGTCAGGATCGTCTGCAGCTTCTTGCCGCCGATCGGCGCCATGTCCTTGGTTTCGGTATGCGACAGTTCCCCGCCGGTCATGCCTGCCGCGAAATTGGTGATCACCGAACAGGCGGCGCAGGACAGGCCGAGGAAGCGGCCGAGGATCACCTCTGGCACGGTCGACATGCCGACGGCGTCAGCGCCCATGGTGCGCGCCATGCGGATTTCCGCCGGCGTTTCGAAGGACGGCCCGGAAAACCACATATAGACGCCGTGGCCGATCGCGATGTCCTCGTCTTTCGCCGCCTTTTCGATCCGGGCGCGCAGATCCGCGTCATAGGCGCTGGTCAGGCCGACGAAGCGTCCGTCCGTCTCCTCGCCGATCAGCGGGTTGGTGCCGGAGAAATTGATGTGATCCTCGATCAGCATCACGGAACCGGGCGGCAATTCCTCGCGCAGCGAGCCCGCCGCATTGGTCAGGATCAGCTTCTCGATGCCGAGACCCTTCAGCACTTCGAGCACCGGCCGCATCGCCGCGGCGTCGCCCTTCTCGTAATAATGGACCCGCCCCGACAGCAGCAGCACGGGCGTGCCGCCAAGCGTTCCGGCGACGACCTCGCCGGCATGACCGCTGACGCCGCTTTCGGGAAATCCGGCAAGTTCGGAATAGGGCACATGGACGGCGTCTTCGACGGCCTCGACAAGCCCACCGAGGCCGGACCCCAGCACCAGCGCAACCCGCGGCGCGAGGCCGTTCAACGCCTCGATGATGATGTCGCTCGCCGTCTTCATTTCGTCAGGATCTCCGTCTTGAAGCCGAGCGGCAGTATCTCCGCCATGGTCATCGTCTTGGTAATGCCTTTCTGGTCGGTCAGGTGCAGCCGGGCGTCGGCCGGCGCGAACTCGGCCAGCCTCTGGCGGCAGCCGCCGCAGGGCGTGCATTCGTCGAGGCGCTCCGCCGTGACGCAGATATCGGTGATCCGGCCGCCGCCGCCCATGACGTAGTGGGCAAGCGCGCTGGTTTCGGCGCACCAGCCTTCCGGAAAGGCGACCACTTCCATGTTGGCGCCGGCAAAAACCTGCCCGTCCTCGGTCAGGATCGCCGCCCCGACCGGAAATTTCGAATAGGGCGAATGCGATTTCGCCATGGCCTCGCGCGCGGCCGAAAAGAGTTCGTCCAGTGTCATCCCGTCATGTCCCGGCGTTGTCCGGCCGCCGCTGCCGGCCATGACGCGGGCTGTCCCGCATCCGGCTTTCTTGCATTGCCGGCGAACCTAGCACGGCTTTGCGTCGATTCCAGCCGCGAAATGCGGCACGTTCTCGCACCCGGCCTTTTATGGAATTCTTGTATCTTTTCGAGACGGGCCTTGAGCGATAACATGGCCGCCGATCGCAGGGAGACGCGCATGGCGAAAAGCGACGCCGACCGCCTGGACGAACTTGAAATCCTCGCCGCCCACCAGGTGCGCGTCATCGAGGATTTGAACGAGACCATCATCCGCCAGGGCAAGGATATCGACCGTCTCGAGCGGCTGGTCGAAGCACTCGTCGAGCGGTTCAGGACGATCGAGGACCACGTGCAATCCGATACTCCCGTAACCAAGCCGCCGCACTGGTAAGCCGAGGCACCGGAAGACTTGCTTGATCTGATGGATTACGGGACGTTCGCGCCCGCATTCGTTGCGCTCGTCATAGTCGCGATGCTGATCGCTTTCGTCAGCGAGTGGCGGCCGCCGGAAATCACCGCCGGACTGGCCGTCTCGGCGCTTCTGGTGACCGGCATCCTCGACATGTCGGACGTGCTCGGCGTGTTGTCGTCCAGCGCGCCGGCGACGATCGGCGCGATGTTCGTCCTGTCGGCGGCGCTGATCCGCACCGGCGCGGTCGAGCGCTTCGCCGGCATTGTCACGGCGCGCGCCCGGACCTCGCCGATGGCCGCCTATGTGGCGTTCCTGGTCGCTGTGGCGGTGGCTTCGGCCTTCATGAACAACACGCCGCTCGTCATGCTGATGATACCGGTCGCCACGTCCATGGCGCGCGAGATGGGTGAGTCGCCCTCGCGGATCCTGATCCCGCTTTCCTATGCGGCGATCCTCGGCGGCACCTGCACGCTGATCGGCACCTCGACCAACCTGCTGGTCGATGGCGTCGCCCGCGATCTCGGTCTCCAGCCGTTCCATATTTTCGAGATCGCGCCGGTCGGCATCGTCATCACCTTGCTGGGCATCGGTGCGATGATGCTCGGCCGTCGGCTGCTGCCGGATCGCGAGACCGTCTCCAGCGTCACGACCGCGTCGTCGGATCGCAAATTCATCGTCCAGGCGGTCATCGACGAGGATTCGCCCCATGTCGGCACGCTGGTGCGCGCCATCAGCGCCTTCAACAGGCCGGACCGCCGCCTGGTCGACGTCATCCGCGCCAATGTCTCGCTGCGCCGCGAACTCGACGAGACTATGCTGGAACCCGGCGACATCGTGGTGCTGCGCACCCCGGTCGCCGAGATCCTGTCGATGAAGGAGGAGGGCGGCGTCACGCTTGGCGCGGCGAACCGCATTCACCAGACCGCGGCGCGGTCTTCCGAAGTGGTCGAGATCCTGATCGGCCCGGGCGCCCGCGTGCTCGGACGGACATTGCGGCATCTGCGTCTGTGGCGGCGCTATGGCGTCTACCCGATGGCCCTGCATCGCGGCGGCATGAACATGGCCGACAGTTTCGAGACCACGCCGCTCACCGTCGGCGACACGCTTCTGGTGGAGGGTGCGCCCGAAGAACTCGCCCGCTTCGCCGAGGACAACAACCTCGTCAATGTCGCCCAGCCGAGCGTGCGCGGATTCCGCCGCAACAAGGCGCCGATCGCGCTCGCGATCACCGGCGGGGTCGTTGTCGGCGCCGCGCTCGGCCTGATGCCGATCGCGTCCCTGGCGCTGATCGGCGCGGTTCTGGTGCTGACATTGCGCTGTGTCGAGGTCGATGAAGCCGTGCAGTCGGTCGATTGGCGCATTCTCGGGCTGATCTTCGCGATGCTGTCGATCGGGGTCGCCATGGACAAGACCGGGCTGGTGACGATCATGGTCGATGCCGTGGCGCCGTGGCTTTCGGGATTGCCGCCGCTCGTCGCGCTCGCCGCGATCTATGTGCTGGCGACCGTGTTGACCGAGATCGTCACCAACAATGCCGTCGCCGTCATCGTGACGCCGGTCGCCGCCGGTCTCGCCGTGACGCTGGGTCTCGATCCGCGCCCCTTCGTGATCGCCGTGATGATCGCCGCCTCGGCGAGTTTCATGACGCCGATCGGCTATCAGACCAACACGCTCGTCTACAACGCCGGCGGATACCGCTTCGTCGATTTCCTGCGGCTCGGCTTCCTCATGGACCTGACGACATTTGTCGCGGCCATGGTGGTGATCCCGCTCGTCTGGCCGTTATGATTTCAGGGGCGGGGCACCTTCGGACCTGGTACTTTCAATAGTAATATATCGCCCTTCTGAATTGTGTTTCTTTCATTCATAAAATGCGTATCTTATATGTATTATTTAGATTCGGGCGTGTTTTAAAGCTTCCGGACCGGGGGTGACGAGGCGTTATTGCGCCATCGAAGCCGGGGGATAGTGATAGTGGATACTGGGACTGATCTGAGCCGGATTTCGGCCGGTTCTATACAGGCTGTCGCACAGATCAGGGAAGCGCTGACCGGATACGACATCTTCAAGGCGCTCAGGTCGTTGATGCCGGTTTTCAGGCTGGACCGGTTCGTGGTTTTCGTGGCCCCTGCCGATGGCCTGACGGATCTCGACGATCGGGTGGTCCTCACGAACTGGGACAGCGAACTGATCCAGAGGGCGATGGGAAGCGGCTTCTACCACTGGTCGTTCGTCACGGATCTGCGCGCCTCGGTGCTGCCGAAAAGCGTCTCGCTGGGAGAGACGCTCGCGAAGGGCCAGGAGACCAACAACCGGGAACTCGGCGAATTCCTTCTGGCCAGAGGCTATGACGCCGTCGTCCACTTGCCGACGCGAAGCAGCAACGGCAAGACCGGGGCCGTTGGGTTCAGCGGCCCGCGCGCCAAGGTCGAAGACAGCGAGGTCATGCATCTCAACTATGTCGCCGAACACGCTTTCGAGCGGCTCATGCACATTCTCGATGACACGAATGCGCGGGAAAATCCTCTCAGCGACCGTGAAATCGAATGTCTGAAGGCGGCCGCCCGCGGCTCGAACGTATCGGAAACCAGCCGGAAGATCGGCATCACCTCGCACACCGTCAATTACCACCTGTCCAATGCGCAAAAGAAGATGGGCGCGCGCAACAAGCTGCACGCCGTCGTCAATGCAATCCAGCAGGGCTGGCTCGGTCCGTTCTGACCGCGCAAAGCAGGTTCCACGCCTACCAGAGGTCCGGCTTCTTGCCTTCTTCCTCAAGCCGGTCGAACCGGGCCTGCAGGAAGCGCTGGAAGCCTTCCTCCGCATAGTGGTCGCCCGCCACATATTCGAACATCGAGATGAAGTGGAACGGCTTGAAATAGCCGGGCATGCGGATCACTTCGGCGTCGCCGCCGGGCCCGAAGAACACGATGGTCGGCGTGAAATGGACGTTCCACTTGCGCGCAAGATCACGTTCCTCCAGCTCTTCGCCGTCGAAATCGGTGACCGCCCGCGCGCCCCACATGTTCAGCTGCAGCACGCCGAAATTGGACGACACGTAGTCGGCGATTTCCGGCCTGGCGAAATTGACCTCGTGCATTTCCTTGCAATAGGGGCAGCCACGCTGCTCGAACACGACCGCGAAATGCTTGCCGGCGGCTTCCGCCTCGGCCTTGTCCTCGGCGAGATCGAGGAAAGTTTGCATGAACCAGGGCTGCACATGCAGCCCGTCTTCGCCGATCTCTGTAGCGATTGCGGGAAGCGCCGTTGCGGCGCCCGCAGTGGCCGCCAGCAAAAGGGTGAATTGCCTGCGATCGATCATGGTCCGGTCCTCCTGCCGCGATTTTACACGCCGCACGCGGACTGCCCTAATCAAAACGGCGTTAGCGCCGCTTTGCCGGCTCGATCCGGGCCGGTCGCCGCATCAATACGGATTGCGCCTCAGCAGAACCAGCGAAACGGCGCAACCGGACACGAACGCGAACAACGCGAAAAAAAACAGCCAAACCATCGTCCATCCCCCTCGGAAGACGAGGCCAGCATGGCCCATGGCGGTTAATTCCCGCTAAATTTGACCTGTTATTTCCTGCCGCGTCGTTCGAGGCCGTCACGTGACAGGCACGACATCCACCGCCTGGGTGCTCGTATGCGCCCCGGCGGACCGCATCACGCCCTTCACCGGAGCGACGTCGAAATAGTCGCGCGCCCGCGCAATGACCACGTGATCCTCTCCGGCCATCGTCGCGTTGGTCGGGTCGAATTCGACCCAGCCCATCTCGCTGCCGCACCAGGCCCTTACCCAGGCATGCATCGCATCCGCGCCCTCGAGACGCGGCCGGCCGGGCGGCGGTGTGGTGCGCAGATAGCCGCTGACATAGCCGGCCGGAATGCCGATGCCGCGCAGGCAGGCGATCATGATGTGAGTGAAGTCCTGGCAAACCCCGTGCCGCCGCTGGAAAGCCTCCAGCATTGGCGTTTCCACGGTCGTCGCTTCCGGGTCGAAGCGCATGTCGCGATTGATCGCGCGATTGATCGCCGAAACGATCTCCATCGTGCTGGCGCCGTCCCGGGCATGGGCGCGGGCGTAATCCGTCGTCTCGCTGTCGATCGGCACGAGCATGGAGACGCCGGTAAAATGATGCGGCGACCAGGCTTCGACCCCGCGATAGGCCGCGATTTCCTGCGCCAGTCCGGCAAGCGGCGGCGACATGTCGAAACGGGAGCCGGGCGCGACCCGGTCGACCCGCGCCTTCGCCTCGAAGATGACCGCGTCATGCGGCTTGTCGAACAGCAACTCGGTGTAGCGGTTGCCGAAAAAGTCGACCCGGTCGATCCATTCCTGCGGCCTCGGCGTGACCGTCATCGTCCCGGCGATGGCGCGCTGTTCTCCCGGCAGATCCGCCGGCATGATCCGCACCAGGTGGCGGCCGGCTTCGGCCGTATCCGGATAGTCGTATTCGATCTTCAGCAGGATGTCGTAGAGCATGCCGCGGATTTACCGGAAATAGGCCTTGCGGATCTCTTCGGACAGCTCGCCGATTTCCGCGCCGAGATTGAGAAGCGCCGCGGTGTCCAGGTTGCCGGCCGTGTGAACCGAGAGCGCCGCATGCGTCTTCAGCATGGCGCGCTGCAACTCCGTCGTCGGACGGTGGCGTTCCGCGCCGGGCAGGAAGCCGAAATGCTCCTGCAGCTTGTCGAACTGGTGAACGACGGCGCGCGGATTGAGCGGGTCGAGCGCCAGCAGGTCGATGACCGTCTCGCGATTGGTGGCGACCGCATAGCGGCGGCGATGCGACATGGCGCTGTCGCCGACCTCGACGGCGAGGTCGAGCGCACCCTCGGGCGCATCCGGATCGGCGAAGCGCGCCAGCACATAGGTGATCGCGAGCGCCCGTTCGAGCGAGCGGCCGATACTGAGGAACCGCCAGCCGTTGAACCGGTACATGTTTTCGTGGACGAGGCCCGAAAAGCCGGAAAGCTTGCGCAGCAATACGCCCATGGCGCGCGCCATGTCGTCTCCGGGCGTCGCTGTCCGCGCCATGTTGCGGATCGTTTTCTCGATGTCGGACAGCGCCAGCCATCCGTCCAGCGAGAACCGGTCGCGCACATGCCCGGCCGATGCCGATGCCGAGGCGATCGCCGCCGCAATGCCGTCCGGTATTGCGTCGTCCGGCTCGATGCCCAGCATCGTCATGTAGTCGGCGAGATCGGTCAGGAGCGGCGTGTCGGGCCAGGCGGTCTCGGCGAGACGCAGGTGATAGGCCCGCGTCAGCCGGATCATGGTCTCCGCCCGTTCGACGTAACGGCCGAGCCAGTAGAGATTGTCCGCGGCGCGGCTCGGCAGCACGCCCGGCTGGTTTCGCACGAAGGGCGCGGCGGTGGGCGCGAGCGTCGTGTCGCGGTCGACGGCGGTCTTGCGGACGACCCACACATCGGCGACCGAGCCGCCACGCTGCATGGCGAGTTCCGGCGTGTCGCCCGACCGTCCGATGCGCGCGAAACCGCCCGGCATGACGCTCCAGCCATCGGCGGTCCGCGCCAGGAAGACGCGCAGGCTCATCGGGCGCGGCGCCAGGACGCCGTCCACGAAGGCCGGCGCTGTCGAAAGCGTAACCACTTCCTGACCGACCAGATGCGCCGCGCTGTCGTCGATCCAGTTGTCGACGGTGCTGCGATGGTCCCCCACGCTGCCGCCAACGACGGAAATATCGTCGAGGTCGAAGGGCAGGCGGGTCGCGAAGGCGTCGCCGATCGTCATCTTGCGGGCGTTGGCCTTGACGTGCTCGCGCTCGCGCGGCTGTCCGCACCACCATGTCGCGATATTCGGGATCTTCAGGCTCTCGCCGGTCAGCGCCTGGCAGATGCGCGGCAGGAAGGCGAGAAAGGCGCGCGTCTCCAGCACGCCCGAGCCGAGCGCGTTGATCATCGTCACCGAGCCGTTGCGGATCGCGCCGACCATGCCCGGCGTGCCGAGCCGCGACGTGTCGTTGAGTTCCAGGGGGTCGGCCCAGGCGGAATCGAGCCGCCGCCACAGCACGCTGACCGGCGACAGGCCGTCGATCGTGCGCACCATCAGCCGGCCGTTCCGAACCGTCAGGTCCTCGCCCTCGAGCAGCATGAAGCCGAGATAGCGGGCGATATAGGCATGTTCGAAATAGGTGTCGTTGAGCGGCCCGGGCGTCAGGATGCCGACCCGGCCTTCCTCGTTTTCGCGAAGCGCCATCAGCCTGTCGCGGAAATCGCGGAAGAACCCGGCCAGCCGCTCGACATTGGACCGGCCGAACGTGTCCGAGAAGATGCGCGAAGTGGCGATGCGGTTCTCCAGCGCGAAACCGGCGCCGGAGGGGGCCTGCGTGCGGTCGCCGAGAACCCACCAGTTCCCGTCCGGCCCGCGGCCGAGGTCGAAGGCGAGGAAATGCAGGAAATGGCCGGATCGCGGCGTCACGCCGACCAGCGGCCGCAGCCATTCCTTGTTGTTGGCGATCAGCGGCGCCGGCAGGTGGCCGTTGGCGACGAGGCTGTTCGGCCCGTAAAGATCGGCGATGATGCGTTCCAGCAGATCGGCGCGCTGCACCAGGCCGTCGGCGATGACGTTCCATTCGGTCTCGTCGATCAGCAGCGGCATGTGCGACAGCGGCCAGTCGCGCTCGGTCGTGTCCTGCGGTCCGTAGTGTCGGTAGAAGACGCCGGCGTCGCGAAGATACTGGTCGCCGCGCGCCATGCGCGCCGTCAGTTCCTCCTCCGGCATCGCGGCGATCGCCTGGATCAGCTCGTTCCAGACCGGACGGATCCGCCCGTCGGCGCCGATCAGCTCGTCCGGCACATCGTCAAGGCGGCTGTAACCGGAAAGCAGGCGTCCTGTCGGGCTGTCCGGCGCTGGTTCGCCTTGCATGTTCATGGTGTCAGAGTCCCGGAGCGCGCCTCAGATCGAGCGTCATCGGGAATTCCGGATGGCGCGCTTCCGGCTGGGGCGCATAAGAGCCGGGACTATGGCCGTTGGCTTCGAAACGCGCAAGCCGCCGCGCATCGGCCTCGTAGCCATTGACCGGGAAGGTCTCGTAATTGCGCCCGCCCGGATGCGCGACGTGATAGACGCAGCCGCCCAGCGCCCGTCCGGTCCAAGTGTCGAAAATGTCGAAGGTCAGCGGCGCGTCGACCGGAAGCACCGGATGCAGCGCCATCGCCGGTTCCCACGCCTTGTAGCGCACCGCACCCACGGCCACGCCGCCTGTGCCCGTCTTGATCAGCGGCACGCTGCGCTTGTTGCAGGTCACGATGTAGCGGTCCGGATCGGTGGTCACCAGCTTGACCTGCAGGCGCTCTGTCGACGAGTCGGTGTAGCGCACCGTGCCGCCGATCGCGCCGGTTTCGCCGAGCACGTGCCAGGGTTCGAGCGCCTGGCGGATTTCCAGATGCACGCCTTCATAGTCGACCGCCCCGCAGAACGGGAAGCGGAACTCGGCCTGCGCCTCGTACCATTCCGGCCGCAGATCGAAACCGTGCTGGCCGAGATCGCGCAGCACGTCGAGGAAATCCTCCCAGACGAAATGCGGCAGCATGAAGCGGTCGTGCAGCACCGTGCCCCAGCGGGTCAGATTGCCGCCGACCGGGCTGTGCCACAGCCGCGCGATCAGCGCGCGGATCAGCACCTGCTGGGCAAGGCTCATCCGCGCATTGGGCGGCATCTCGAAGCCGCGGAACTCGACCAGGCCGAGCCGTCCCGTCGGCCCGTCGGGGGAGTAGAGCTTGTCGATGCAGATCTCGGCGCGATGCGTGTTGCCGGTGACGTCGGTCAGCATGTTGCGCAGCAGCCGGTCCGTCAGCCATGGCAGCGGCGCTTCGCCCTGTCCCGGATGCGGGATCTGCGCCAGCGCGATTTCCAGCTCGTAGAGCGAATCGTGGCGCGCCTCGTCGATGCGCGGCGCCTGGCTGGTCGGGCCGATGAACAGGCCGGAAAAGAGATAGGACAGGCTCGGATGGCGCTGCCAGTGCAGGATCAGGCTGCGCAGCAGGTCCGGGCGGCGCAGGAAGGGGCTGTCCATCGTCGTCGCCCCGCCGACCACGACATGGTTGCCGCCGCCGGTGCCGGTATGCTTCCCGTCGATCATGAACTTGTCGGCGCCGAGGCGGATCTGGCGCGCTTCCTCGTAGACGGTCTCGGTGGTCGCGACGCACTCCTCCCAGCTCGAGGCCGGGTGGATGTTCACCTCGATCACGCCCGGATCGGGCGCGACGCGGATGACGTTCATGCGCGGATCGGTCGGCGGCGAATAGCCTTCGATATGCACGGCGAGACCGAGCTTTTTCGCCGCTTTCTCGGCGGCTGTGACCAGGTCCAGGTAATCCTCGATGCGCTCCACCGGCGGCATGAACACGCAAAGCCGCCCGTCGCGCGCCTCAACGGAGAGCGCCGTGCGCACCGCGCCGCCCAGTTCGCCCAGTTCCTGTTCGATCACATTCTGCACGCTGCCGCCCGCCGTGAACGAGGCGACAGGTTGATGATGGCCGCCCTGTTCCGCTGCGATGGCGTCAGACGCGGCGTAATCCGGCAGCGGACCGCGCGGTTCCGTCGGGTCGGCGATATTCACATAGGGATAGGAGGAGGGCGGCACATAGGGCAGCGAACCGAGCGGCAGCCGGTACCCGACCGGGCTGTCGCCCGGAACGAGGAAGATCTTGCCGCGCCGCGTCTTCCATCTCTCCGACCGCCAGCGCTGGTCGGACGCTTTTGACTGCCAGCTCTGGATCGGCAGCACGAAGCCGGACGGTTCGTTGAGGCCGCGTTCGAAGACCTTGGCGATACGATGGCGTTCCTCCGGATCCTTCAGCTTCGAATTGTCCGGCGTCACATTGTCCGGCAGATTGCCTTCCTTGAGGATCCATTCCGCGGGATCCTCATAGGCCGGCGCGACATAGTCCGGCTCGACGCCCAGCTCCTCGGCGATCGCGCCGAGCAGCGCGCCCGCCTTGTCGGCGTCGACGCCGGTGTCCTTGCCTTCCTCGGCAATCAGCGAGGCGTCCTGCCAGATCGGCTTGCCGTCGCGCCGCCAGTAGAGCGAGAAGGTCCAGCGCGGCAGCGTCTCGCCCGGATACCACTTGCCTTGCCCGTAATGCAGGAAGCCGCCCGGCGCGAAGCGGTCGCGCAGCCGGCGGATCAGCTTGTCGGCGAGTTCCCGTTTCTGCGGGCCGACCGCATCCGTGTTCCACTCGTCGGATTCGAAATCGTCGATGGAGACGAAGGTCGGCTCGCCGCCCATGGTCAGCCGCACGTCGCCCGCCGCCAGCGAGGCGTCCACCTTGCGCCCCAATTCGTCGAGCGCCGTCCAGGCTTCGTCCGAAAACGGCTTGGTGATGCGCGGATGTTCCGCGGTCCGCGTCACCTTCATGTCGAAGGCGAAATCGACATTGGCGAAGGTCGCCGTACCCGAGATCGGCGCCGCGTTGCGGTAATGCGGCGTCGCTGCCAGCGGGATGTGGCTTTCGCCGGTCAATAGCCCCGAGGTCGGATCGAGGCCGATCCAGCCGGCGCCGGGGAGGTAGACTTCGGCCCATGCATGCAGGTCGGTGAAGTCGTGATCGGTTCCGGGCGGTCCGTCGAGCGAGACGATATCCGGCTTCAGCTGGATCAGGTAGCCGGAAACGAAGCGCGCCGCGAGCCCCAGGTGGCGCAGGATCTGCACCAGCAGCCACGACGTGTCGCGGCAGGACCCCTTGCCGATCTGCAGCGTTTCCTCCGGCGTCTGCACGCCCGGCTCCATGCGGATGATGTAGTCGACATGCTGCGACAGCCGCGTGTTCAGATTGACCACCATGTCGACGGTGCGCTGGTTGGACCGGTCGATGGTCGCAAGAAATTCGGTCAGCAGCGGTCCGGCCGGTTCAGGCGTCCGGTAGATGACGAGGTCCGGCTCCAGGTCCTCGTCATAGTCGAACGGATATTCCTCCGCCTTTTCCTCGACGAAGAAATCGAACGGATTGTAGACCGTCATGTCGGCGACGAGATCGACCTCGATCTTCAGTTCCGTCACCGGCTTGGGAAAGACGAACCGCGCCAGCCAGTTGCCGTAGGGATCCTGCTGGTGGTTCACGAAATGCTCGGACGGCGTCACCTTCAGCGAATGCGAGATCACCCGCGTGCGGCTGTGCGGCGCCGGTCTCAGCCGGATGATCTGCGGTCCGAGCGAGACCGGCCTGTCGTAGCGGTAATGCGTCAGATGGTGGATGGCGGCCTTGATCGACATCGATCCGGAATTCTCCTGTTATTTCAGGTTCCGAGCGTTCCACAAAATGCTGTGACGCACAAATCGTTTCGGCCGGCCGTCGTCGAAACAAAAAATCGGCGGCCAGAGTTCGCGTGTGGAACAACTGGACCGCCCAGTGGGCGACATCGCATTTCTTGGGATGCGCAGCCGCCATCAATTCTTGAGCAGTATCCCCCCGTGAAAGCGATGACAATTTCCCCCATCGCAGTCCGGGCGAGTTTGTCGCCCAATAGTTCGCGAGTAGATCATTGAACAAACATTCAGTCAATCCGTATTATGATAGCCTGTTCAGCGCTATGGAACTCTGGCATGCTTCGCACGTTAAGGGGTTGGTGATGGCGAAAAAAACAAAAAGACGGCCAAGCGGCAGGGACAAGGCCGGGCGAACCGCGCCGCCTGAGGTGCGACGGGCGCAGCTGATCGACGCCACCATCGATTCGATCGCCAAATACGGCATGTCGGGCACGACCATTTCGACGGTCACGCAGATTGCCGGACTGTCGCAGGGGATCGCCAACTTCCATTTCAAGAGCAAGAAGAACATGCTTTGCGAGACGCTGCGTTCTCTCGCCGAGCAGCATCACGATCTATGGCAGTCGCAGCTCGAGAACAGCGGGATGAAATCCGCGGACAAATTGCTTGCAATCGCCGATGCCCACTTCCACCCGGAGGTCTGCAATCCGCGCAAATTGGCCGTTTGGTACGGTTTTTTCGGAGAGCCCGTTCATCGCGACACCTATCGCGAACTGGTGAGGGATATCGACGCGGAACGCTGGGACGTGTCGGTCGATCTGTGCCGCAGGATCTGCGAGGAAGGGAAATATGAAAGCGTCGATCCGGAAGCGGTGATGCGCGATCTCGAGGCGCTTTATGACGGCTTCTTTCTCAATATCCTGGTCTACCCCGACATGTTCTCGCCGGAGGATGCGAAACGGCTGATCCGGGATTTTCTGGCGCGGGCTTTTCCCGACCATTTCGGCCCCTTGGCGAAGAGGCCGTGATCCGGTCTCAGGAGAAGAGGCCGTGATCCGGTCTCAGGAAAGGTCGAACGTCGTGCCGGAGAAGGCTTCGGCGGCGAAGGTGACGTTGCTCTGGTTCATCTTGGCGGAATAGCCGAGGCCGGCGAGCGAGAGGAACATGACTGCCAGGATCAGACGGGGAAGTTGATTGACGACCATTTTCTTTCTCCTTTGTTCCGCGCCGTTGGCGCCTCGTGAACATGGTTGGAGATTAGTCCCCCGTTAACCATGACGATGTGCGCTCCGTCACACGCCGAAAATCGTGTCGCGGCTCACGCCTGCGTTTCACCTGGGACAAGGCGGCGCGCCGCGTCGGCGGCGGCGGATGAGGGCTGGTTCGCCCGGCAGGAGGGGAATGGGTTTCAGAACGGAAAGAGCCGGCGGCGCGGCCGGCCCGGGATCATGCCGTGATCAGCAGGTCGACGATGATTCCGGCGAAGCTCTCGGCGACGAGCTCGGCGCCGGCTCCGGCAACGATGGCGGAATAGCAGAGGCCGGCGGCCGAGACCAGCAGCGCTGCCATGACAGGGCGGGAAAACGGGTTGGCCTGCATCGTGTCTCTCCTCGTTCAGGGCCGCACGGGCCGTCGTGAACATGTCGGGAGATTAGCCGTTCATTAACCATGACCCTGTGCAGGGCGTCACATCCCGAAAACCCCGGCGTCCGGCATCGCCGTTTGCCGTTCGGCCGGTCCGGACGTCGACAATCCGTCGAAGATGAGGTCCCGCAGCCGGATCGCCAGCGGGCTTAGGGTGTGGGTCTTCAGGGAAATCAGGTGATACGGATTGATGATGATCGGCTCTTCGAGGTCGAGCGCGACGAAGCGGCCATCCGCGCCGGCCGGGGCGACGAGGTCGGCCACCTCGCGCGTGATCGGCGCGATGGCGTCCGTCGAATCCAGGTAACCGATCATCACCAGCAGCGATGTCGTGTTGACGATCTCCGACGGCAGCGAAATGCCCGACGAGTAGAAGACCTCTTCGACCGCCTGGCGCATCGGCGTGTGCGGCGCCTGGATGACCCATTCCCAGCCTTCCAGATCCTCGGGCTTCAACGGGCCCAGTTGCGTCAGCGGATGGTCCCGCCGGACCAGGATGCGGATCACCTCGACCCGGCCCCGCTTCACCGCGAATTGCCGCGGGTCGGTCCCCGGCGGAATGCGCGACAGGACGAAATCGTACTCGCCATGCAACAGCCGGTCGACCAGCACGTCGCTTGGCGCGACATCGACATGGATGTCGGCGCCGGCCGTGACCCTCTTCAGGTTCTGGATGGCCGGAACCACGAAACCGACCGCGCCCCCCGTCACCGATCCCACCCTGACCGTTCCGGCGCGGCCGGACACCGCGGCGCCCGTTTCGGTCAGCGTCTGGTCGAGGCTGCGCAGCAGGCTGTTGGCGTTGCGCGCCAGCGTTTCCCCGATCGGCGTCGGCGTCATGCCCTTGGGGTGGCGGACGAACAGCGCGGCCCCGATCACGGTCTCGAGCCGGGCCAGCAGGCGTGACGCGGCGGGCTGCGTGACGGCGAGCCGCTCGGCGGCGAGCGCCAGCTGTCCGGTATCGGCAATGGCCTGCACCAGCCGGAAGTCCCGCAATTGCAATCGGTTCGCGAGGTTTTGCATGATCTGCATATCAATTCTGGTATGCAGATTGTCAATCTAATTAATTGATAGGCAAGCAGCAGCGGCATTAGCTTGGCGTCCGGGTCTGAAACACCCGTCACCGGACCGTCAGCGAGGAGGAATTGCTGACGGCGACGTCGCTTCTCTGGGAGGAATTCATGAGGAAACTGGTTTCCCTGCTGACCGCGCTTGCCTTTGGCGCGGGTACATTCGCCGTTCCGGCGCTGGCACAGGACAAGGGCACGATCGGCATCGCCATGCCGACGAAATCGTCCGCGCGCTGGATCTCGGACGGCAATTCGATGGTCAAGCAGTTCGAGGACGCCGGCTACAGCGCCGATCTTCAATATGCCGAGGATGACATCCCGAACCAGCTTGCGCAGATCGAGAACATGATCACCAAGGAGGTCGATGCGCTGGTGATCGCCGCCATCGACGGCACGACCCTGTCCAACGCGCTTGCCAACGCCGCGGCGCTCGGTATTCCGGTCATCGCCTATGACCGGCTGATCCGCGACAGCCCGGATGTCGACTATTACGCCACCTTCGACAATTTCAAGGTCGGCGTGCAACAGGCCAATTCGCTGGTCGCGGGCCTCGAGGAACGGTTCCCGGATGTTAGCCCGTGGAATGTGGAACTGTTCGGCGGCTCGCCCGACGATAACAACGCCTATTTCTTCTACAATGGCGGGATGAGCGTGCTTCAGCCGCTGATCGACGACGGCAAGATCAACATCGTCTCCGGCCAGATGGGCATGGACACGGTCGGCACGCTACGTTGGGACGGCGCGGTCGCGCAGGCTCGTATGGATAATCTCCTGTCCGCGCATTACACCGACACCCAGCTCCACGGCGTGCTGTCGCCCTATGACGGCCTGTCGATCGGCATCCTGTCCTCGCTGAAAGGCGTCGGTTACGGGTCCGGCGACCAGCAAATGCCGATCGTGACCGGCCAGGACGCCGAAGTCCCGTCGGTGAAGTCGATCCTCGCCGGCGAGCAATATTCGACCGTCTTCAAGGATACGCGCGAACTGGCCCGCGTCACCGTCGGCATGGTCGATTCCCTGCTGCAGGGCGGCGAGCCGGAGATCAACGACACCGAGACCTATGACAACGGCGTCAAGGTTGTGCCGTCCTATCTGCTCGAGCCGGTCTCGGTCGACGCTTCCAACTGGGAGGACGTCCTGGTGGGAAGCGGTTACTACACGATGGATCAGATCAAGTAGTTCCCTCCCCGACCGAGCATGCTCCTTCCCGCCATGCCGAGGCGGGGAGGAGCGCAACCCGCCAACCTGTCGAGTAGACGCGTGTCATGAGCACCCTTCTTGAAATGCGCGAGATCACCAAGGAGTTTCCGGGCGTCCGGGCGCTCGACCGGGTGAGCGTCGCCGTGAAGCAGGGCGAGATCCATGCGATCTGCGGTGAGAACGGCGCCGGCAAGTCGACCCTGATGAAGGTTCTGTCGGGCGTTTATCCTGCCGGCAGCTACGAAGGCGAGATCGTCTATGAAGGCGAGCCGGTCGCCTTTCGCGACATTCGCGACAGCGAAGCCCGCGGCATCATCATCATTCACCAGGAACTGGCGCTCGTGCCGCAGCTTTCCGTCGCCGAGAACATCTTTCTCGGCAATGAACGCGCGGCGCGCGGCGTCATCGACTGGCACGAGACCAACAAGCGCACCGAAGCCCTGCTCGCCAAGGTCGGGCTCAGGGAGCCGCCGACCGTCAAGGTCGACAGCCTCGGCGTCGGCAAGCAGCAACTCGTCGAGATCGCCAAGGCGCTGTCGAAGGACGTCAAGCTCCTGATCCTCGACGAGCCGACCGCCGCCCTGCAGGAAAACGACAGCCGCAAGCTGCTCGACCTGATGCTCGAATTGAAGGCGCAGGGCGTTACCTGCATCATCATTTCCCACAAGCTCGGCGAGGTCCGCTATGTCGCCGACACGGTGACCGTGATCCGCGACGGAACGACCGTCTCGACGCTGGATGCGCGCCAGGACCTCAGCGAGGACCGGATCGTCCGCGACATGGTCGGCCGCGACATGACCCATCGCTTTCCCGAGCATGCGCGCTCGCCGGGCGACATGCTGCTCGAGGTCGAGGACTGGAGCGTCTGGCACCCCGAACATGCGGAACGCCGCGTCATCAGGGATGCCTGTTTCACCGTGCGCGCCGGCGAGGTCGTCGGGATCGCCGGCCTCATGGGCTCCGGCCGCACCGAGCTCGCCATGTCCATCTTCGGCCGCAGCTACGGCCGCAATATCTCCGGGGAAATCCGGCTGCGCGGCAAGCCGATCGACGTCAGTACGGTCGACCGCGCCATCGATGCCGGGCTCTCCTATGTCACCGAGGATCGCAAGTCGCTCGGCCTCGTGCTGGACGAGACGGTCCGCTTCAACACCACTTTGGCCAATCTCCCCGGCGTCTCGTCCGGCGGCATCCTCAACCGCAACGAGGAAACGCGCGTCGCCGAGAAATACCGCGATGCGCTCGCGATCCGCACGCCGACCGTTTTCCAGAAAGTGGTCAACCTGTCCGGCGGCAACCAGCAGAAGGTCGTGCTCGCCAAATGGCTGAACACGGCGCCCGACGTGCTGATCCTGGACGAACCGACGCGCGGCATCGATGTCGGGGCGAAATACGAAATCTACACGATCATCAACGAACTCGCGGCCGAGGGAAAAGGCGTGGTGATGATCTCGTCGGAAATGCCCGAACTGATCGGCATGTGCGACCGGATCTTCGTGATGAACGAAGGCGCGCTGGTCGGCGAACTCGCCGCCGCAGAGGCCAGCCAGGAGCGGATCATGTCGCTCATCGTCAATGAATAGGGAGGAAGGCGTGACCTTGGTTCAAGGCGGGGACGTCACCGAAAAATCCGATCGCCCGGCAAAGAGCATCGGCGATTATCTCTCGTCGCATCTGCGCGAATACGGGCTCCTCTTCGCGCTGATCGCCATCATGGCGTTCTTCCAGATCGTCACTGACGGCACCCTGCTGCGCGCGGTCAACGTCACCAACCTGCTGCTGCAGAACAGCTATATCGTCATCATGGCGCTCGGCATGCTCGTCGTCATCGTGTCCGGCAATATCGACCTGTCGGTCGGCTCGGTCATGGGCTTCATCGGCGCGCTGGCAGCCGTGATGATCGTCCATTGGGAGCAGTCGGTCTTCGTCACCGTCGTGGCGTGCCTTGTGACCGGCGCGCTGATCGGCGCCGCGCAGGGCTATTGGATCGCCTATTGGAAAATACCCTCCTTCATCGTCACGCTGGCCGGGATGCTGGTCTTCCGCGGCCTGTCGCTCTGGCTTCTCGAGGGCCAGTCGGTCGGGCCGTTCCCGCGCGAATTCCAGGTCATCGCCAACGGCTTCGTTCCCGACATCTTTCCCGCGGGGGTGGGTGCAGCGCTGGCCGGCCTCTTCGATGTCCGCAGGCTGAACGTCCTGGCGCTCGGCTTCGGCATCGTTGCGGCGGCCTCGCTGGTCTGGATCGGCCTGCGCCAGCGCGCCCGCAACCGCTCCTATGGCATCGTCGACGAGCCGCGCAGCTTCTTCATCGCCCGCAACGCCATCGTCGCCGCCGCGATCGTCTTCATAACCTACAAGCTGTCGACCTTCCGCGGCCTGCCGAATGTGCTGCTGACCATGGGCGTCCTGACGATCATCTACGCCTTCCTGACGCAGAACACCGTGATCGGGCGCAGGGTTTATGCGCTCGGCGGCAACGCCAAGGCGGCGAAGCTCTCCGGCATCAAGACCGAGCGGCTGACCTTCCTCGCTTTCGTCAATATGGGCATCCTCGCGGCCGCCGCCGGTCTCGTCTTCGCCGCGCGGCTCAACACCGCCACCCCGAAGGCGGGCTTCGCGCTCGAACTTGACGTTATCGCCGCGGTCTTCATCGGCGGCGCCTCCATGTCGGGCGGCGTCGGCACGATCGTCGGCGCGGTGGTCGGCGCGTTCCTGATGGGCGTCCTCAACAACGGCATGTCGATCATGGGAATCGGCATCGACTACCAGCAGATGATCAAGGGCCTCGTGCTGCTCGCCGCCGTCGTCTTCGATGTCTACAACAAGCAGAAGCAGGGCTGACACGGATATGAGCTTCACGCCGGCCAAATGGCCCCGCAGGCTTCGTTCGCAGGAATGGTTCGGCGGCACCGGCCGCGACCAGATCTACCATCGCGGCTGGATGAAGAACCAGGGCTTCCCGCACGACCTGTTCGACGGACGCCCGGTGATCGGCATCCTCAACACCTGGTCCGAGCTGACGCCCTGCAACGCCCATCTGCGCGATCTCGCCGAACGCGTGAAACACGGTATCTACGAGGCCGGTGGCTTCCCGGTCGAGGTTCCCGTCTTCTCGGCGGCCGAAAGTTCGTTTCGGCCGACCGCGATGATGTTCCGCAACCTCGCCGCCATGGCGGTGGAGGAGGCGATGCGCGGACAGCCGATGGACGGCGCCGTTCTGCTGGTCGGCTGCGACAAGACCACGCCGAGCCTGATGATGGGCGCGGCGTCGACCGATCTGCCCTCGATCGTCGTTACCGGCGGGCCGATGCTGAACGGCTATTTCCGCGGCGAACGCGTCGGATCGGGCACGCATCTGTGGAAGTTTTCCGAAGCGGTGAAGGCAGGCGAAATGACGGCGGAGGATTTCCTCGAGGCCGAAGCCTCGATGTCCCGCTCGCCCGGTTCCTGCAACACGATGGGAACAGCGTCCTCTATGGCGTCGATGGCCGAAGCCCTCGGCATGGCCTTGTCGGGCAATGCCGCGATCCCCGCCGTCGACAGCCGCCGCCGCATGATGGCGCAGCTTTCCGGTCGCCGTATCGTGCAGATGGTCAAGGACGACCTGAAGCCCTCCGACGTGATGACGAAACAGGCCTTCGAGAACGCGATCCGCACCAATGGCGCGATCGGCGGCTCCACCAATGCGGTCATCCACCTGCTGGCGATCGCCGGCCGGGTCGGCGTCGACCTGACGCTGGACGACTGGGACCGCTGCGGCCGCGACGTGGCGACCATCGTCAACCTGATGCCGTCGGGCGAATATCTGATGGAGGAATTCTTCTATGCCGGCGGCCTGCCGGTCGTGCTGAAGCGCCTCGGCGAGGCCGGCCTCCTGCACAGGCAAGCGCTGACCGTCTCCGGCGAAACGATCTGGGACCAGGTCAAGGACGTCGTGAACCATAACGAGGACGTCATCCTCCCCGTCGAAAAGGCGCTGACCCAACAGGGCGGCATCGCGGTCCTCAGGGGCAATCTCGCCCCCAACGGCGCCGTCATCAAACCCTCCGCCGCCTCGCCGCATCTGCTGCAGCACCGCGGCCGCGCCGTCGTCTTCGACAACATCGACGACTACAAATCCCGCATCAACACCGACACCCTCGACGTCGACGAGACCTGCATTCTCGTTTTGAAGAATTGCGGGCCGAAAGGCTATCCCGGCATGGCCGAGGTCGGGAACATGGGACTGCCGCCGAAGATCCTGAAGAAGGGTATCACCGACATGATCCGGATCTCGGATGCGCGCATGTCGGGCACCGCCTATGGCACGGTGATCCTGCATACCTCGCCCGAGGCGGCGACCGGCGGTCCGCTGGCGGCGGTCCGCAACGGCGACATGATCGAACTCGACGTGCCGGCGCGGCGGATTCACCTCGACATTTCGGACGAGGAGATGGCAGAGCGTCTGGCGCAGTGGACAGCGCCGGCGGACGCGCCCTCTTCCGGATACGCATGGCTGCACCAGACCCATGTTCAGGGCGCGGATACCGGCGCCGACCTCGACTTCCTGAGAGGCAGCCGCGGCGCGCCGGTCGGAAGGGATTCGCACTGATGAGCATGAAAATCGCCCTTGTCGGGATCGGGAAGATCGCGCGCGACCAGCATGTGCCGTCGATCGCGGCATCGCCCGACTGGGAGCTTGCCGCGACCGTGTCGCGGCACGGCGGCATCGATGGCGTCGAGGCCTTCACGGATCTGGATACGCTTCTCGAGAGGCGCCCGGATATCGAAATCATCTCGCTCTGCCTGCCGCCGGTCCCGCGCTTCGCCTATGCCGCCGCCGCGCTGAAGGCCGGACGCCATGTCATGCTCGAAAAGCCGCCAGGCGCGACGCTTTCTGAATGCCAGGCCCTCAAAGCGATGGCGCGCGACGCGGGCGTCTCGATCTACGCGACCTGGCATTCCCGTGAGGCGGCGCAGGTCTCCGCGGCCAAAGCGTGGTTGCGCGACAAGCGCCTGCGCGCGTTGACGGTCACCTGGAAGGAGGATGTGCGCCGCTGGCATCCGGGTCAGGAGTGGATTTGGCGGGCCGGCGGGCTCGGCGTGTTCGATCCCGGCATCAATGCTCTCTCCATCGTCACGGAGATCCTGCCAGACCCGGTCCACCTGACCGCCGCCACGCTGGAGTTCCCCGAAAATCGCGAAACGCCGATAGCGGCCTCGCTGACATTCGCCCACCCGCACGGCGCCGAGATGTCGGCCGTCTTCGACTGGCGTCAGGACGGTGACCAGATCTGGACGATCGAAGCGGTGACCGGCGCCGGAACGTTGCTGCTCGCCGACGGCGGAGCCCGTCTCGCCATCGACGGCGCGATGCAGGCCGAGACCGATGCGGACGGCAACCCGCTGCAGGGTGAATACCCCCGTCTTTACGCGAATATGGCCGATCTGGTGCGCAAGGGCGGGATCGACATGGACCTCTCCCCGATGACCCACGTGGCTGACGCTTTCCTGCTCGGCCGCCGCGTCACGGTCGAGCCGTTCAATGAATAGAAGGACCTGACGATGAAGCAGCCCCTCGCCGGAATCCTGCCGGTGGCGCCGACCCCCTTTCACGCCGATGGCAGCGTCGACGAAGACGGCATGCGCCGTGTCATCGATTGCATGATCGATCAGGGCGTCGACGCGATCTGCATCCTCGCCAACTATTCCGAGCAGTTCCTGCTGACGGACGACGAGCGCGCGCTGCTCATGCGCATCAGCCTCGAGCACGCCGCCGGCCGCGTGCCGGTTATCGTCACCATCAGCCATTTCTGGACCGATCTCGTCGCGCGCCGCGCGATGGATGCGGAAGCGATCGGTGCCGCGATGGTGATGATGATGCCGCCCTATCACGGCACCGGCCTGCAAGCCGCGCCGCAGGGCACTTTCGAGCATTTCAAGGCCGTCAATGACGCAATCTCGATCCCGATCATGGTTCAGGATGCGCCGTTGTCCGGGGTCAATCTGACCGTCGATCTGCTCGCCCGCATGGCGCGCGAGCTGGAGAATGTCTCCTATTTCAAGATTGAGTGCCCCTTCGCCGCCGACAAGCTGGCGGCGTTGATCGAGGCGGCCGGCGACCATATCGAAGGACCGTTCGACGGCGAGGAAGCGGTCACGCTGCTCGCCGACCTGGATGCCGGCGCGACGGGTACGATGACCTCGGCGATGTTCCCGGAAAAGATCCGGCCCATCGTTTCCGAATACCGCGCGGGCAATCTCGACGCCGCGCTCGACCGGTGGAAGCTCTGCCTGCCGCTGATCAACCATGAAAACCGCCAATGCGGCCTCCGCGCCGCCAAGACCGTCTTCATGGAAGGCGGGGTGATCGGTAGCGATACGGTCCGGCATCCTCTGAAGCCGATGTCGAAACGCACGCGTACCCGCCTTCTGGATCTCGCACGCGATCTCGACGTGCTCGCCTTGAGCTGGGGCAAGTAGGAAGGATGGCGCGGCCGTGACGATTGCCAAGGCGACAACGCAAAAGCTTCCCGCCGACCGGTGCGAGCTCGGCGAAGGGCCGGGCTACGATGCGCGAACCGACACCGCGTGGTGGTTCGATATCGTCGGCCGCAAGCTTTTCGAACATCGCTTTGCGACTGCCGGGACGATTGCACACGATCTTCCGCGCATGGCCTCCGTCGTGTCCGCAACCGATGACGGGCGACAAGTACTGGCCATGGAGGACGGGTTATATCTTCGGGAATTGTCCGATGGCGCATTGGCGCTGCTAGCGCCCTTGGAGGCGGACAACCCCGTTACGCGCTCCAACGACGGACGCGTCCATCCGTCCGGCAATCTTTGGATCGGCACCATGGGCAGGAATGCCGAATGGCAGGCCGGTACGATCTACTGGTTCGACGGCACGGAACTCCGCCCGCTTTTCCGCAAAATCACCATTCCGAACTCCATCTGCTTTTCGCCGGACGGCCGCACCGGCTATTTCGCCGATACGAGCCTCAACACCGTATGGCGGATCGCGCTCGATGCGAAAACCGGATTGCCGACGGGCGAGCCGGAAGTGTTTCTCGGCGAAAAGGATCTGCCGCTCGGCGGCCATTTCGACGGATCCATCACCGATGCCGGCGGCAATCTTTGGAACGCGGCCTGGGGCGGCGGCGCCGTTACCGGTTACGCGCCCGACGGCCGGATCCTGCGCACCTATGAGGTTCCGGCCGCGCAGACCAGTTGCCCGGCCTTTGTCGGGCCCGGGCTCGACCGGCTCCTCGTCACCACCGCCTGGCAGGGCCTCGACGCTGCAGCGCGCGCCTCCGATCCCGGCGCCGGCTTCACCTATGTCATCGATGGCGGCTTTGCCGGCCGGGCCGATGCGCCTTTGACGATGCCGCCACGAAACCACACCGAATGACCGAAGGACATGACATGCTTTCAGGCAACCATCTCATAGCAGGCGACTGGGTATCGGGGGAGGCGCGGTTTTCGTCGGAACCTGCGCATGGCGATGCGCATGAGTTTTCGGTCGGCACGCCCGCCCATGTCGACGCCGCGGTGACGGCGGCCGAGGAGGCGTTCTGGTCCTATGGCTATGCGAGCCGCGAGGATCGCGCGGCCTTCCTCGATGCGATCGCCGAAGAGATCGAGGCGCGGGGCGCTGAGATCACCGCGATCGGAACCTCGGAGACCGGCCTGCCGGAAGCAAGGCTCGAAGGCGAGCGCGGCCGCACCACCGGCCAGCTTCGCCTGTTCGCCAACCATATCCGGGAGGGGGACTATCTCGACCGCCGCCACGATGAAGCGCTGCCCGAGCGCCAGCCGCTGCCGCGCCCGGACCTGCGCATGATCCAGCGCCCGGTCGGGCCGGTCGCCGTATTCGGCGCGTCGAACTTCCCGCTGGCCTTCTCGACCGCCGGCGGCGACACCGCCGCCGCGCTCGCCGCGGGCTGTCCCGTCGTTGTGAAGGGCCACTCCGCCCATCCCGGCACCGGCGAGATCGTCGCGCAGGCGATCGACGCGGCGATCAGGCGTTGCAATATCCATCCCGGCGTCTTCTCGCTGGTGCAGGGCGGCACGCGCGAGACCGGCCAGGCGCTGGTCACCCATCCGC